>Ga0105856_1000961_pt1 | contig 13179 bp, 14 predicted proteins | sample OrgsoiDNA_201060_FD_89681 | JGI IMG/M metagenome (GOLD analysis project Ga0105856, IMG submission 89681) | Permafrost soil microbial communities from the Arctic, to analyse light accelerated degradation of dissolved organic matter (DOM) -... | ecosystem: Environmental > Terrestrial > Soil >...
GGGTTCACATGGTACGGCCCGTACTGAACCCGGGTAGGCTGCTTGAGCCAGTGAGCGATTGCTGGCCTAGAGGAATGATTGTCCACGACAGAACCCGGCTTAACGGTCAACTCCCTCTATAAAGAAAGCCCGTGTAACGCAAGTTACACGGGCTTTTATCTTTTCTGGGAACCCTGTTTTCTCTCGCCTTTTACACTGGCAAATCAATCAGTAATGCCCGTAACGGCGTACTGGCAGTGATTGTGATCTGCGGTTCGAGGTGGATGAACGCCCCGTCGCCACACACCAGCCTCTGCATCTCCTGACTCTCCTCTCCGAGCGCATTAATCTGCCCATGGATTGACTGTAAATAGGCTCGCGGGCCGCGCAACGGCAAGGTTATCTGCTCACCGGCGGGGAGATCCAGATGATGGATCCACACCTGCTGCCGCAATTGCAGGCTGCCGTTTTCACCGTCCGGTGATGCCAGTAACAGGTGTGGCGCGTCGCCGACGTGCATTTGCTGAATCAGCGGATTTTCATGCTCCGGGCAGGCGTCGAGCCACAGCTGCATACGCGTCAGCGGCTGCGTTGCGCTGAGGTTGTGCTCGCTATAGCTGACATTGGCCTGGGTAGAAAGCAGCGCGGCCTCACCGGCCTTTACGCGAACGCTGTGGCCTTCGCTGTCGCGGTACTCGGCATCACCCTGCAATACTAAATTCAAAATATCCACGCGCGGGTAGGTACGCGGCTGGAAGCTGGCACCCGGCGCCAGCACTTCCTGGTTGAGTACCCGCAGTGAGGCGTAGCCCATTAATTTCGGATCAAAATAGTGTCCGAACGAAAAGGTATAGCGCGCCTTCAGCCAACCAAAATCAGCTGTGCCGCACTCTTTTGCTGTTCTGCTCTTAATCATGGCGGTCTGGCTCATTAAAAAAATCGATGGATAAATGGTAAGCGTCTGGACGCACGATTGTTAGCCAGTTAATCTGGTCGGCATATTCAAAATTCCTGACAGAGAAACGCATGGCTAAGGATCGCGCACTAACGCTTGAAGCATTACGGGTTATGGATGCTATTGACCGTCGTGGCAGTTTCGCGGCAGCGGCAGACGAGCTGGGCCGCGTGCCTTCTGCATTGAGCTACACCATGCAGAAGCTGGAAGAGGAGCTCGACGTGGTGCTGTTTGACCGCTCAGGTCATCGGACAAAATTCACTAATGTTGGGCGTATGTTGCTGGAACGCGGCCGCGTTCTGCTCGAAGCGGCCGACAAACTCACCGTCGATGCCGAAGCACTGGCGCGCGGCTGGGAAACCCAGATCACCATTGTCTGCGAAGCACTGGCTCCGGCCACGCAGCTTTTCCCGTTGATCGAAAAACTGGCGCTGAAAGCCAATACTCAGGTCTCGCTGATCACAGAAGTGCTGGCCGGTGCCTGGGAACGTCTGGAGCAGGGCCGTGCCGATATCGTTATCGCGCCGGATATGCACTTTCGATCTTCGTCAGAAATCAACAGCCGCAAACTCTATAAGCTGGTCAGCGTTTACGTGGCGGCTCCGGATCACCCGATTCATCTGGAAGCCGAACCTCTCTCCGAGGTCAGCCGGGTCAAATACCGTGGCATTGCCGTGGCGGACACCGCCCGCGAGCGGCCGGTGATCACTGTACAGCTTCTCGACAAACAACAACGTCTCACCGTCAGCACTATTGAAGAAAAGCGTAAAGCGCTGCTGGCCGGATTAGGCGTCGCGACGATGCCCTACCCGATGGTCGAGCAGGATATCGCCGAAGGCCGTTTGCGGGTTGTCAGTGCGGAGTACAACCGCGAGTCGGATATTATTATGGCGTGGCGTCGCGACAGCATGGGGGAGGCGAAAGCCTGGTTCCTGCGCGAAATTGTGAAACTGCTGGCGACGCGGGAAGTGAAATAATTCTCTGAGCAGACGCGCTCATGGCCCATTTGCGCCTTCCCCTCGTGAAAAGGGAAGGCATAGATTCAGGCAAACCTTACGTCGCGCCCGTGTGCGGCATCGAGATCCTGCGCCGGTCCGGTTGAGATAATGCCGTAGGGATTGATGGTCGCGTGGCTGCGGTAATAGTGGTTGCGGATGTGCGCGAAATCCACGGTTTCAGCGATGCCCGGCATCTGGTAGATGTCACGCAGGAAACCGTACAGGTTCGGGTAATCACTAATACGGTGACGGTCACATTTAAAATGCGTCACATACACCGGGTCAAATCTCACCAGCGTGGTCCACAGACGTAAATCGGCTTCGGTAAGCTGGTTGCCGGTCAGATAGCGCTGTTTCTCCAGAATGGCTTCGGCTTTGTCCAGCGCCGCAAATACGCCATTTACCGCTTCATCATAAGCGTCCTGGCTGGTGGCAAAACCTGCCTTGTAGACGCCGTTGTTAATCTGCGGATAGACCCACGCGTTTACTTCATCAATCACTTCACGCTGTTTCTCCGGATAATAATCTCCGGCCCGTGCGCCCTGCGCATCAAATGCGCTGTTAAACATGCGAATGATATCAGCGGATTCATTGCTGACGATGGTTTGCTGATGCTTATCCCACAAAATTGGAACCGTCACGCGACCGGTGTAATCCTTCTGCGCGCGCAGATAAATCTCGTAGGCAAAATTGAGGTGATAGAGATCATCACCGGTAGCTGCCGGGAAATCAGTGCCGAAAGTCCAGCCGTTTTCCAGCATCAGGGGATGAACGACGGAGACGGGAATGATTTTTTCCAGCCCCTTTAGCGTGCGCATCACCAGTGTACGGTGTGCCCACGGACAGGCCAGCGACACGTACAGATGATAACGGTCTTTCGCGGCGGCAAAACCGCCCTTACCGTGCGGGCCCGGTTCACCGTCAGGTGTTATCCAGTTGCGAAACTGCGACTCCGTGCGTTTGAAATGTCCGCCGGTAGACTTAGTGTCATACCAAACGTCCTGCCAGATGCCTTCCACTAATTGCCCCATGCTATCCCCCGATGTGTGAGAAATAAAAAAGGGCGAGGTGAATAATCACATCGCCCACAATCTTATTCAGTATAGCGGTACATTCCCGGTGCGGGGGATTACCAGTTTTTCTTGATCAGACGGTCGATGCTGAATGCGCCCGGGCCTGCCACGAACAGGGCAAGAAAACCACCGGCAATTGACAGGTTTTTCATGAACATCATCTGGTTCACCGGGACAGCGAAATCAGTGTGGAAGATAAGCGCGGTCAGAACAGTAAACACAGCGGTGATGATCGCAGTAGTACGGGTCAGGAAGCCGAACAGAATCGCCAGACCGCCGCCAAATTCCAGCAGGATAGTCAGTGGCAGGAAGAAGCTAGGCACGCCCATTGAGGTCATATAACCGGCAGTGGCGGTGTAAGCATTAATTTTGCCCCAGCCTACAACGATAAAAAGAATTGGCATCAAAATACGTGCAATTATCTGGATAGTGTTATTTACCTTGTTCTTCTTCGACTCCGGGAAAGTGTCGCCCAAGTGGGCGAAAAAATATTAACGGTACGTTCGGGTATTATCCCCTTGCGTTACCGCGTCAGGTTGATGGCGAGATAATAAGTCGAAAGTTGTGGGGTTGTTAGCAAGTAAAACTGTCTATTAACATCAAATAAATTGAACGGGTAGCCAGCAACATAAAGAAAAAGGCCAGACTGAATAACTCAGCCTGGCCTTTTTAGTCGGCTGCTTTTCAGAGGCGAAAAGAGCCGGGTTATGTGTTTATTTTCAGCGGGATATGAAGGCTAAAGCTTCATAAAGTTACGGCGGAACAGCTGAACCGTACCCCAGATGCCGAACGCCCGTCGCGACCAGCGAACCACACTGCTCGGATGGCGAATGCCATAAATGGCCAGTACGCTGGAGCCAAGCACCAGATACTTGCGCATATCAATCAACTGCACCCAGCCGCGATCCACTTTTGCTGTGGCTTCAAGCCACTCGACGCGGCCTACAGCCAGTTCGGCACGTTGGCGGTCAATCTTACGCAGCAGTTTTACCTTTTCGATAACGCGGTCAGGCGTACTCATTCGTCATCCTTTTCCAGCAATGTACGGTCAATATCCAGCTGTTTGCGCGTCATGCTCAATAACGTTGAACGTTTCGCCTTGGTCAGCGTCCATAAACCGAAAACCACCGCCAGGAATAACAGCACCCCGGTCGTGGTTCCCATCGCCATCAAACGGTAAGCCGGGTCGATCGCCCAAAACAGCACGACCAGCAGGCTCATTAAACCGAATGCAGTGAAAATCAGGGTGATGCCTGCCATCAGCAGGAGTTGGAAAATATTGGCCTTTTCCTCCTCCAGCTCAATAACAGCCAGCCTGACACGCGTTTCAACAATCCCCACCAGTACGGTGACGATGCGTGAAGCGGTGTCGAGGATCCCTTTGCCCGGTCCCTGTGGCGGCGTTTTTAAGTGTTCAGCCATAATTAGCGGCGGGCTAACAGAACGCCAATCACGACGCCGACGGCAGCACCAATACCAACGCCAGTCCAGGGTTTGTCATGAACATAATCGTCGGCACGGCCAGCGATTTCTTTTGAATGATGAGCCAGTTTGTCGCCGGTATCACTCAGGCGAGAACGGGTATCTTTCAGCAGGCTTTCTGCTTTACCGCGCAGCTTGTCGAGTTCCGCTTTTGGCTTGTCAGTAGAAGTGTGAAGTACTTCTTCCAGGGTATCTGCCAATGATTTAAGTTCTGCGCGCAGATGTTCTGATGTGGTGTTATTAGCCATGTGTAAGTCACTCCATACGTTAACTGATGCGAACTTTTAACATAGCGGATATCTGGCTGAGTGCAACTGCGAATGTGCCGATAACCACTTAGAAAGGGCATAAAAAACCCGCCGAAAATCCGCTATGTACCGGTAAAAATGGACAGTCATGCACGGGCGTTATTTGCCCTGTGCTTCCCGTAATTCAGACTGGGCTTCGTCCAGTTTTTTCTGTTTCTTGGCGATTTTCTCATGATCGCCCTCAGCCTGAGCCTCTTTCAGCTCATGCTCACGTTCCTGAACTTTTTTCTCTTTCTCAGCGACGCGTTTGGCATTGTCAGCTTTCAGACCGGCATCGGTACAGTGCGCTTTGCTTTCGCTCAGGGCTTTTTCTAAACCGTTGATCTGATTTTTATTATTATGCTGATGAGCATAATCGAGCTGAGTTTGGATTTCCTGCTGCTTGGTCACACAACTCTCGGGTTGAGGTGCGGCAAAGGCGGCGCTGGATAATGCGAGAACGGGTAAAGCGAGAAGAACAGATAAACGCAATTTCATGAGAGAGCTTCCTTAATCATTGTGAAACGCAGAACGTTTCTTCCCGGTACGTCTTGCGTTGCGTGACGCATACGTTTTTTCGATATTTCAGAAGGAATTATAACAGCTAAAAAGAGATGTGCTTAAAGGAGGAATCTGAAACCGCGTCGGGGTCAGCCGATTTTGAGCTGTTCGCCTGCAAATTTCTGCACCCACAGCGGGGATTTAGGCTGTTCGCACAGCTTGATAGAGAATCCCATCGGCAGGATATCCTGCAAGGCGCGCTCAGCCAGCAGGCGTTGTTCACGGGAGTCCAGCTGGACAATCAGCCCGTCCTGCAATGGCGTAATACTTTTGATACGGATACCGCGCTCGTTAAGGCTTTGATAGACAAAGAAACCGTCCGGCAATGCAAGCCCGGCCCGCGCGGGGCGTATCTGCAAAGTAATGTTGTTTTGCGGTATCCGCGAGAAGGTGAAGCCCGCCGCGGCTGCTATCAGCAGCAGCATTAAAAAGAGCGTCGGCCACACTGCCGGGCGTTGGAAACGCGGCATTTTCATGGTGTTTTATTGCCTTTATTCTGGCGGTCAGCCTGCTTTTACGCCACAGCAGCAGCAACGATCCGCCTAAACCCCCGACCAGCAAGACCAGCGGGAGCAGCATCAGGCAGTTCATCAACTGATCTTCGTACTTCAGGAACAGCGGCGTTTTACCGAGAAAGTAGCCGAGCGTCGTCAGAATCAGCACCCACAGCAGACCGCTTACCCAATTAAAGAACTGGAAGCGCATATTGTTCAGCCCCGACAACCCGGCGATTGTCGGCAGCAGCGTGCGGACAAATGCCAGAAAACGGCCAACCAGCAGGGCCGAAAGACCATGTTTATGGAAGAGATTGTGGGCGCGTTCGTGATACTGCACGGGAAGATGGGCCAGCCAGCCCTGAACTATTCGGGTATTCCCCAGCCATTTCCCCTGAATATAACTCAGCCAGCAACCGAGGCTGGCCGCGGTGGTCAGCAGGAAAACAGTGAGCGGGAAATTCATCGCATCTTTTGCGATCAGCACCCCGACTAAAATCAGCAGGCTGTCACCGGGAAGAAAAGCGGCCGGAAGCAGACCATTTTCCAGAAATATAATCAGAAACAAAATGATATAGAGAGCCCAAACCAGCGAAGGATTGGCCAGGGTTTCATAATCTTGTTGCCAGAGGGCATCGATGAGCGAACTAATGATTTCCATGTACTTTAGCAGAACTCCATAATTTTCAGTTAACCCGCCGGAGTCATTGCGGAGCACCACGGCTCAACGCGAAATAACCCGACCGATAAGTACGCCTTTCCATGGCGCTCACGGTAAAAAAAGTCCTGTAACTGTAACAAAACTACCCTGTTTGAGACAGGTAAATATACCTGTTAAAAACGAATGATATAAGTTCGCAACGCCCAGCGGGCCGCGCTTTTACACTCGCTGACACAACTCGACAGTGGCTGACAGGTGTGTCTGGAATTCATTTTTTCAGAAACTCTTATTTCAGAAAACTTTTATTTGGAAACGTTCACTGTGGGGAGAGGGATTTAACCGGGCCAGCAGAAGAATTTTAACGCGGGAACAGCAGACCGTAGAAAACGGCCTGCCGTAAACAGAGGGATTATTTGTTGTTCAGCAGCGACGTGACATTCAATGTCGGCGCATCGAGATGTACAACCGGGTTTTCGGAGTAAAGATAGCGGTCAACGTTGAACTCAAAATCATCACTGGTGGCGCGGAACAACATCTGCTTAGTATTTTCGAGGTGTTGCCACATCGCCAGTTTAGCCGCGTGCGGATCGCGGCGGATCAGTGCCTTGAGGATCTGGTCATGATCTTCGCACCAGCTTTCGATCGACTTCGCGTCAATATGCTCATGCAGTTTGCGCCAGTAGGGATTCTGACGGCGCTGGCTCCACATCTTCTCCACGATACTCGCCATGGCGCTGTTCTGGGTGGACTGCGCCACCTGAATGTGGAACTTAAGATCCCATTCGGAATCCCGAAAGCGGTCTTCCAGACGCGCCTGCTCCTGAATTTCCATCAGGCGCATGATGTCCTGCTTGGTGACCTGTGTGGCGGCGAACTCGGCAATATTGCTCTCAATCAGCTGGCGCGCCTGCAACAGCTCAAACGGACCGGCGGCGCCAAACTCCAGGCCGTTGTCGGTCACGACCAGATGCTTCTGCTGGTTGGACATCACATGAATGCCAGACCCTTTACGTACTTCAACATAACCTTCCACTTCCAGCATGATGATGGCTTCACGTACCACGGTGCGGCTGACGTTCATCTCCTCTGAAATCAGACGTTCGGCCGGCAATTTCTCGCCGACGGGGTAAACGCCGCCCTCAATTCTCTCCTTGAGCGTGGCTGCCAGTTGTTGGTACAGACGTCTGGTTTCAGTGGGTTCCATGGTTTTGCTCTTTATTGATATAAACGCAAGCGGGAAGGCTCGTTGAGTGACGAAGGTCAATCGCCTGCCGGGGTGAAACTTGTTATACCAGTATACGAGGAACGCAGGCCGGTTGCACCGTCGAACATCTGTCTGCAGGGCATAACCGGGCGGTTAAAACGAAAAAGCCCGGGCTGTTTCCCGGGCTTAAGCTTGCTGTCAGGCTTTCGCGGTGTGCAGAGGCTGAGCGTCAGGCTCGACCGCTGAGCGGTTTTGCAGAACGGTCCAGATAACAATGGCACCCAACAGGTCAAACACTGACAGTGCAGCAAACAGCGGGCTAAAGCCCAGCGTGTCAGCCAGCGCACCGACCACCAGAGCAAACAGGGTACTGGCAGTCCATGCGGCCATGCCGGTCAGTCCGTTGGCTGTGGCGACTTCGTTACGTCCAAATACGTCGGAAGAGAGCGTGATCAACGCGCCTGAAAGCGACTGGTGCGCAAAACCACCCACGCACAACAGGGCAATCGCCGCATAAGGGCTGGCGAACAGACCAATCATGCCGGGGCCAATCATCAGGACGGCCCCCATGGTCACCACCAGTTTGCGTGAAACGATCAGGTTTACTTTGAAATATTTTTGGAACAGCGGTGGCAGATAGCCGCCGACGATACAACCGAGGTCAGCGAACAGCATCGGCATCCAGGCAAACATGGCGATGTGTTTCAGGTCAAAGCCGTAGGCTTTAAACATAAACAGCGGTATCCAGGCGTTGAACGTGCCCCAAGCCGGTTCTGCCAGAAAACGCGGCAGCGCGATGCCCCAGAACTGACGGTTACGCAGGATTTGCCAGGCCGACATTTTTTTAGCATTGGTGGTCTGGTGCTGGGCTTCCTGACCGCCAAGAATATATTCACGTTCCGGTTCGCTAAGTTTCTTCTGATCTTTCGGGTGTTTATAGAAGATTAACCAGCAGACAGCCCAGATCATGCTCAGGGCACCGGTAATGACAAAGGCGAGTTGCCAGCTGTGCATAATGATGCACCAGACAACCAGCGGTGGCGCAATCATCCCGCCGATAGAAGAACCGACGTTAAAGTAGCCCACGGCAATAGAACGTTCTTTGGCCGGAAACCATTCACTGGTGGCTTTCAGGCCCGCAGGGATCATCGCGGCTTCTGCCATCCCGACGGCACCGCGGGCGATGGCCAGGCCACCCCAACTGCTTGCCAGCGCGGTTGCCATACAGAAAATGGCCCACATGACGGCGAACATGGCGTAACCGACTTTGGTCCCCAGAACGTCCAGCACATAACCGGCAACTGGCTGCATAATGGTATAGCAGGCAGAATAAGCGGCGATAATATAGGAATATTGCTGTGTGCTGATGTGGAGCTGGCTCATCAGCGTCGGTGCCGCAGCGGCTATGGCGTTACGTGTTAAATAGCCTAATACAGTACCGACTGTGACCAGTGCGATCATGTACCAGCGTAACCCTTTGATCTTACCCATTTAACTCTCTCCCAGTAAATAATCCGGTATTGGCTGCGCATTGGCGGCCGCGGCACACTGAGCACCGCCGCGCAGGGCGGGGCTTCTGGCTGTGCTGCTGATGAGTACGTTATTTGACTACCTTGTTTTTGTTATCCCCGTTGTCCCGGACAAAAGCATCAGTGATGTGGCAGGTCTTCACTGACGCTCTTGTTCGGGCGAGCTAAAGATAACTTGTCATACAGATTTAAAATTTGAATGACATCACAAAACCACATTTAGAATGTGTGGATAATAGTTAGCAGCGCAGGAATTTGACAAATGTTATTAAATTCAATGCGATGAAGATTTTTATGTGATCGTGCTATCAGTATTGGGCCTGTTCACGCCATTAAATAGTGCTGGACGATGACCATAATTGGTGTGATAACTTCGCACCATTGAGAGATAACTCAGAATTGAACTCAAGGTGAGGAACCTAAGATGGCGCAGTTTTTAACTGAAGATTTCCTGCTCGACACTGAAGTTGCACGTCGCCTTTATCATGACTACGCGAAAGACCAGCCGATATTTGACTACCACTGTCACCTGCCGCCTGAACAGATCGCGCAGGACTACCAGTTTAAAAATCTGTATGACATCTGGCTGAAAGGCGATCACTACAAATGGCGTGCGATGCGCACCAACGGCGTGCCGGAACGCATGTGTACCGGCGACGCCACGGATCGTGAAAAGTTTGATGCCTGGGCCGCCACCGTTCCTCATACCATTGGCAACCCGCTCTATATCTGGACTCACCTTGAACTTCGCCGTCCGTTCGGTATTACCGGCAAGCTGCTGTCGCCGACGACCGCCTCAGAAATCTGGGAGCGCGGCAATGAATTGCTGGCGCAGAAGAGCTTCAGCGCGCGCGGTATCATGAAGCAGATGAATGTGAAAATGGTCGGTACGACCGATGATCCGATCGACTCTCTTGAACACCACAACACCGTGGCGCAGGACAGCAGCTTTGATGTCAAAGTGCTGCCGAGCTGGCGTCCGGATAAAGCATTTAACATTGAAGCGGAGAGCTTCACTGATTACATGAAGAAACTGGAAGTTGCCGCCGATGTGTCCATTACCCGCTTCAGCGATCTGCGCGATGCACTGAATAAACGTCTGGATCACTTTGCGGCGCACGGCTGTAAAGTGTCCGACCATGCGCTGGATGTGGTGGTATATGGCGAAGCGGACGATGCGACGCTGGACGGTATTTTGTCCCGTCGTCTGAGCGGCACGATGCCAAATAAAGAAGAAATCGCCCAGTTCAAAACCGGCGTGTTGCTGTATCTGGCTTCTGAATATCAACGTCGTGAATGGGTGCAGCAGTACCACATTGGTGCGCTGCGTAATAACAATACCCGTATGTTCCAGCTGATTGGCGCTGACGTCGGTTTTGACTCGATCAACGACCAGCCGCTGGCAGAACCGCTGTCAAAACTGCTCGGTGCGCAGGGTCTGGCCGGTGGTTTGCCGAAGACCATTCTTTACTGCCTGAACCCGCGTGATAACGAAGTGATCGGCACCATGGTGGGTAACTTCCAGGGGGAAGGGATGCCGGGAAAAATGCAGTTTGGTTCCGGCTGGTGGTTTAACGATCAGAAAGATGGCATGCAGCGCCAGATGACGCAGCTCGCCAATCTTGGCCTGCTGAGCCGCTTCGTCGGGATGCTCACCGACAGCCGCAGCTTCCTGTCGTATACGCGTCATGAATATTTCCGTCGCATCTTGTGCCAGATGATTGGCCGCTGGGTGGAAGACGGCGAAGCGCCGAATGACATGGCTCTGCTCGGCAGCATGGTCAAAAATATCTGTTTTGATAATGCGAAAGAGTATTTCGGCATTGAGCTGAACTGAGTCTGATCCGCCGGGCGCTGTCTTTCGCGCCCGGCGTGATGAAAACAACATTCCCATCCGATCGACTATTTCTTCAGAACACGACGGCGACGGGGCACAAACCGCCCTCAAAGACCGGCGTTTGCGTAAATTTAAGGTGAGTGTGAGATGCAAAGGTTAAACCGTCGTGACTTTCCCGGACGCCATTTCCCCGACAAAATTATCCAGTTTGGCGAAGGCAATTTCCTGCGCGCTTTTGTCGACTGGCAGATTGACCTGCTGAATGAGCATACCGACCTGAATGCCGGTATCGTGATCGTTCGCCCGATCGACAGCGACTTTCCGCCGTCGCTCAATGAGCAGGACGGCCTTTATACCACGATCATCAGCGGCCTGAATGAGAAGGGCGAGCGCGTACGTGACACCCGCGTCATCCGCTCGGTTAACCGCGAAATTAATATCTATCACCGGTTCGATGACTATCTGGCACTGGCTCATGATCCGAATATCCGCTTTGTGTTCTCTAACACCACCGAAGCGGGTATCAGCTATGTGCAGGGCGACCGTTTTGACGATGTACCACCGGCCAGTTTCCCTGCCAAACTCACCCGTTTACTGTTCGAACGCTTTACCCATTTCGATGGCGCCGCGGACAAAGGCTGGGTGCTGCTGCCGTGTGAGCTGATTGACTATAACGGTGAAAAACTGCTGGAGCTGGTGCTGCGCTATGCCACCGAATGGGCATTGCCGTCCGCCTTCAGCCAGTGGTTGCTCACTCATAACACCTTCTGTTCAACGCTGGTGGACCGCATTGTGACCGGCTATCCGCGAAGCGAAGTGGAGAGCCTGCAGGCTGAACTGGGCTATCAGGACAGCTTCTTCGACAGCGCCGAGCACTTCTACCTGTTTGTGATCCAGGGGCCACAAAGTCTGGCGCGGGAGTTACGTCTGGACCAATTTCCGCTAAATATCCGTTTGGTCGATGACATCAAACCCTACAAAGAACGCAAAGTGGCGATCCTCAACGGTGCGCATACCGCGCTGGTGCCGGTGGCGTTTCTCGCCGGGCTGAATACTGTAGGCGAAGCAATGAGTGATCCGCAAATCAGCCGCTTTGTTGAACTGACCATCGCTGAAGAGATCTCACCGGTGCTCAATTTGCCGCAGGCGGAGCTGATCTCTTTTGCACAGGCCGTGTTAAGCCGTTTCCGCAATCCGTTTATTCAGCATCAGCTGCTGTCGATTGCCCTCAATGGCATGACGAAATTCCGTACCCGGATTTTGCCGCAGCTGCTGGCCAGCCAGCAGAAAAATGGCCTGTTACCGCCGCGGCTGACGTTTGCGCTGGCCGCTTTACTGGCGTTTTATCGCGGTGAGCGTAACGGCGAAATCTTCCCGCTACAGGATGACGTGCCGTGGCTGAGCCTGTTCTCCACGTTGTGGAGCGAAGTGCGCCGCGGTGAGATTCCCCTGCATAAACTGGTTGAAACCGTTCTGGCTGATGAACAGCACTGGGGAGTGGACCTGAATACCGTGCCGGGCCTCGGCGAAAAAGTGACTGAGCAGTTGCAGGCAATCCAGAACCATGGCATGCGCGATGCCCTCGCGGTCTACAGTTAAGAGGTTGATTATGCAAAGTATCATACAGATTCACCCCGCAGATAACGTCGCGGTTGCGCTGCAGGATTTGGCCTCCGGCGAGGCTACGGAAGCTGGCGTCACGTTGCTGCAGGAGGTGGTGCGGGGTCATAAGTTCGCGATAAAACCCATCGCGGCCGGGCAGAATATCGTCAAATATGGCCTGGCTATCGGCCATGCGCTGAAGGATATCGCCATTGGCGAGCATATCCATTCGCAGAATGCCAAAACCAATCTCAGCGATCTAGACCAGTATCAGTACCAGCCTGAGTTCGCCAAACTGCCGCCGCAAATGGCTGACCGGGAGGTGCAGGTTTATCGCCGTAACAACGGGTTGGTGGGGATCCGCAACGAGCTGTGGCTGATTCCGACCGTCGGCTGCGTCAACGGGATTGCGAAACAGATTCAGCAACGCTTTCTTAAAGAAACCCATCAGGCGGAAGGCACCGACGGCGTCTATCTGTTTACTCATCCCTTCGGCTGTTCACAACTGGGGGATGAC
>Ga0105856_1000968_pt1 | contig 13070 bp, 10 predicted proteins | sample OrgsoiDNA_201060_FD_89681 | JGI IMG/M metagenome (GOLD analysis project Ga0105856, IMG submission 89681) | Permafrost soil microbial communities from the Arctic, to analyse light accelerated degradation of dissolved organic matter (DOM) -... | ecosystem: Environmental > Terrestrial > Soil >...
GAAAGCGACACTTACCCTACAAGGTCAAGACCCTATTGAACTCGACGTGCTATCCGGCACATTGGGCCAGGACGAAATTGATATTCGTACCCTCGGCTCAAAAGGCTTGTTCACCTTTGACCCCGGCTTTACCTCTACTGCATCCTGTGAATCGAAAATTACCTATATCGACGGTGACGAAGGTATCTTGCTGCACCGTGGATTCCCTATCGATCAGTTGGCTAAAGAGTCCAACTTCCTGGAAGTGAGCTATCTGCTGTTGTACGGCGAAGCGCCAACCCAGAAACAGTACGAAGATTTCAAAAAAATCGTTGAACGCCACACCATGGTTCATGAGCAGATCACCCGCCTGTTCCACGGTTTCCGCCGTGACTCGCACCCGATGGCCGTGCTGTGCGGTGTGACCGGCGCACTGGCGGCGTTCTATCACGACTCCATTGATGTTGAAAATGAACGTCACCGTGAAATTGCCGCTTACCGTCTGCTGTCCAAAATGCCGACCGTGGCTGCCATGTGTTACAAATATTCCATCGGCCAGCCGTTCGTTTACCCACGTAACGACCTCTCCTACGCCGGTAACTTCCTGCATATGATGTTCGCTACGCCGTGCGAAGAGTACGTAGTGAATCCAGTTCTGGAACGCGCCATGGACCGTATTCTGATCCTGCACGCTGACCACGAACAGAACGCCTCTACCTCTACCGTGCGTACCGCCGGTTCATCCGGTGCTAACCCGTTCGCCTGTATCGCTGCCGGGATTGCCTCCCTGTGGGGACCGGCTCACGGTGGTGCCAACGAAGCCGCACTGAAAATGCTTGAAGAGATCAGCAGCGTTGAGCACATTCCAGAATTCATCAAACGTGCGAAAGACAAAAATGATTCGTTCCGTCTGATGGGCTTCGGTCACCGTGTTTACAAAAACTATGATCCGCGCGCCACAGTAATGCGTGACACTTGTCATGAAGTGCTGAAAGAACTCGATCTGAAAGACAACAACCTGTTGGAAGTGGCGATGGAGTTGGAACACATCGCGCTGAACGACCCGTACTTCATCGAGAAGAAACTCTACCCGAACGTCGACTTCTACTCAGGCATCATTCTGAAAGCCATGGGTATTCCGTCTTCTATGTTCACCGTGATCTTCGCGATGGCGCGTACCGTAGGTTGGATTGCTCACTGGAATGAAATGCACCAGGACGGCATTAAAATCGCCCGCCCGCGTCAGCTCTACACCGGCTATGACAAACGTGATTTCAAGTCTCAGCTGAAAAAATAAGCGCCTCATTTTGTTACAGCACACAGGCCGGTGAATTTATTCACCGGCTTTTTTTATATTAATCATTACCCCCACTTATATACAGTCACATTAATTATAATTAAAAACAGTTTAAGACACCCTTGTTTTAAAGACCTCCCCGTCTGCATTTGACGCCTCTAGTGACTCAGTATAATATCCATTAAAATTTCTAACCATTCGTTGTATCAAGTAAAAACCAACCGCAATTGTTTTATGCAGTTCCGTTAACTATTAACACGGGCAATTTATTAACTGGATTAACTCTTCATTCAAGGAAAGAACGACATGCTCAATACATACAGGAAACATAACAGTTTCAGGAAAAAACTATTAACAACTGCAATAATTAGCCTTTTATTTCCGATGAGATCCGTTATTTCTGCGGAAACAATGATCGTTAGTGATGGAACAACACATTTCGAAAACGGTATTACCTTAGACAATGTTTCAAATAATAGCATAGCATTGAGTGTCACTAATCCTCAGAGCTATGTCCTGAATACTGGCCTGATGAATATCTCTTCCACTGGTGCGAGTTCCACAGGAGTATTTGTTGATTCGGGAGGCAATACTACTATGGCTGCGGGGGGAACGCTTACCATCACTGGGGCCGGTTCGCTTGCCGTCATGACAAGCAACGGCAGTATTTTCGTATTAAATGATGGGATCGTTAATCATTCATCAGGTGATGCCAACACTATTTCTGCACTCTCAGGCTCAGCGGTTACTTTGACTAACGATACTATTAACTCTTCTGCAAGCAATGGTTACTCGGCGGTATTAAATTCAGGAAGTGGGACCAAAACAACCATTACGGGTACGACTATTAACAGTAATACGGGCAGCAGTCTCGGTTCAGGGATCACAGTATCAGACCATGCCGAACTTACCTTAACCCATTCTAATATTCAGCAATCGAATGGACTTAACGGGATATATCTTGACGGGAATAGTATTTTTTCTGGCTCAGGCCTTTCTATAATAAACAACGCTGATACCTCAATCATTAATCATATTACTGGTCTATCTTTGAATGATGGCAGCACAGCGAATATTACCGAATCCGCAGCACAACCAAACTCTATTGTCCTCAATATGACCAATGGAGGTATCGCGACAGGTATATTGGCCGGAGCAGGTACCTTGCTTGACTTGCATAATATGAATGTCAATGTGCAGGGTGGAACAACAAGTACGGCATTAAGCGCCACTGCCGGAAACACCACCAATATTTTTGGCGGGAGCTATCTGACGACTTCCGTGGAGGGCTCGCAGGCTATATATGTGGCGGATAATGCCATCCTGAATGCCTCTGAAAACTTTTCAGTCAGCACCGTTGGCAATGGTGTTGACGGAGTGCTGGTTGACGGCACAGCTCACTTAGTGGATGGGACAGTCAATGCTTCAGGCGCGTCAGCAAACGGATTGTATGTCGGCGGGTTAGCCACGGCCTCGAATGTCAATATAGAAGTCACAGGGGAAAACAGTGCAGCGGCGGCCTCTGCAGGCGGTGGTAATTTACTGCTCAATCAAGGTTCCGCTCTCATTGCCAGAGGCAACCGCAGCCACGCATTAATCAATAATAAAAACTCTACGTTGAATGCCGACAATGTTCAGGCTGACACGTATGGCGATAATTCATCGGTATTAGCCATTTCGTCCGGCGCGACGTCAACACTGAATAACAGCCAGATTACATCGCATGGTACTGATTCCGCATTGATATCCTCAGAAGGCGAAACCGCGGGAGAAACGGCCGCTTCCGTTATTATCAACAACGGGCAGCTTGCCGGCGATCATTCAAGCATTATTGAAGCCGAAGGCGGCAATCTTGATGTGACGCTCAATCAGGGCACAACTGTATCATCAGGCAACAATATTTTAGTCGCTGCTAACAACCTGACGACAGGCGCAACGCCTCTGGCCAGCCAGGTTGATCTGACAGTTAATGGTCCGTCTGTCACCGGTAATATCATTGCTCAGCAGGATGAAACGACCAAAAGTCTGATCAACCTCAACCTCAATGAGGGCTCGATTTGGACCGGCAGCGCCACTAATGGTAATGACATTAATATTGATGCCACCAGCTCCTGGAATATTACCGACAATTCTAACATCAGCAGTATTGACTCCAACGGTGCCGTCATCTTTAGCCACCCATCGACCGGCTATTCGACACTGACGGTAGACAACGATCTTCGGGGTACGGGTTCATACACGTTGAATACCTATTTGTCTGACAGCGATTCGCCGACGGATAAAATTCACGTACTGGGTAACGTTTACGACAGCCACACCTTATTTATCAATTCAACAGGTGGCGCTGGTGCCAACACGCTGGGCAATGGTATTGAAGTGGTTCAGGTCGACGGTACTGATGCGGCGGCTAACGGTACCTTTACTTTAGGGAATCGGGTTGCGGCGAATGCTTTCGAATACAGTTTGCGTAAAGGTGACATCACCACGGGTGAAGGCAACGACTGGTATTTAAGCACCTGTACGAATTACACCTGTGCCACGGATGATGACAGTGGGAATACCGATGATGCTGACAGCGGCAATACCGATTCCGGCGATAAAGGGAATACCGATGATGCTGACAGCAGTAATACTGATTCCGGCGATAAAGGGAATACCGATGACGCTGACAGCGGCAATACTGATTCCGGCGATAAAGGAAATACCGATGACGCTGACAGCGGCAATACTGATTCCGGCGATAAAGGAAATACTGATGATGCTGACAGCGGCAATACGGACGATGACGGTTCAATGTCTGATGAAACCGCACCGTGGCGTCAGGAAGTACCGGGATACATTGCTGCACCGGTACTGAACATACGTTACGCCTTTGATTCCTTAGGTACCTACCATCAGCGCACCGGCGGTGATGTCAGCCATAATAATGGTGCATGGGGACGTATTTACGGACAGCACAATAATTATGATGCGGGCCGCTTCAGCTACGATACGGATACCTGGTTTGCTCAACTGGGTGCCGATCTCAGTTATGACAAAAACGAATACAACACTGAACGCAGTGCGGGTGTACTGATCACGCTTGGCCGTCAGTCTACCGATGCCGAAGACAGCGTCCGTCGTAACAATCCCGCTTTATCGGTCCAAACCGGCAGTATCCACAGTGATATTTATAGCGTAGGCGGTTATTACACGATTAAGGCGGAAGATGGTGGCTACATTGATACTATCGGCATGGTTAGCTGGTATCGCAATCAGTATGAAAGCGCCAGCGATGCTAATCAGCACGGGTATGGTGTGGCAATGTCGGTTGAAGCGGGTAAACCTTACGTGCTGCATGACAACCTTAAGCTCGAACCTCAGGCGCAGCTGAAATATAACTACCTGAATCTTGGTAGCTTTAATGATGACATCAGCAATGTGTCAGGCGTTTCCAACAGCAGCGGTGAAGCACGCGGGGGCCTGCGCCTGTTCCTGGATAACCCGTCGGTGACCCCTTATCTGACGCTTGATGCAATGACGACGATAGGTAATGAACCGGAAGTACAAATCGGCAACCAAAAACTGCGGGCTGAGTTCAGCGATAACTGGTGGCAGACCGGGGCCGGCGTTGCAGCAAAAATCAATCAAAACACCTCGATCTACAGTGATGTCCGCTACATGAAAGGCTTCAACTCAGGGATGGAAGGCTACGCCGGGGATGTCGGTATTAAGATTAATTTCTAATACTATGAATTAATTATTATTAAACACAAAAGACACCCGCCGGAAAATGCCGATCGTTTAAGATCACTTGACCGCTCCATTGTCTGTTGTAAAAAGGGTTCATGTTCAACATGGACCCTTTTAAAATGGAACTTTCATAAGCCTGGATATTATCAATCTTACCGCATCTGACGAGGTTCAGAGCCTTGCCGTCCGCTTTCACACATCGTTGACCGAACCGGCAGGTCTTTCACTGCGCCGGATAAGAAGCGCCAGCTCTGAAGTTGGTGCTTCTTATTTATGACGGTTCCTGCGTTGATATAACTATTCTGCCTGCACACCCACGATCATCAGCTGCGGCATATATTGTGTGTTTTTTGAACTGAAGGCATAAACATCCCCCTTTCTTTTTCGTATCACCACCGATACAAAAGGCGATTTCATTTTTCCCCTGCTGCCGGGCCTGCTTAACAAGGTTTGTCACATCAAAATTACGATAATTAATTGCCTGATCAAGATACATACTGGACGATTATTCCACGTCACGGTATTTTCACCCCAGTCAAATACATGGTGACGTCCGGAATTAATCCATTTGTACCTGACCAAATATCTAATACAGAGCGGTTAATACATGCATAATAAATAAGCACAAAACTCATTTATTCTCTCATAAATATAAAAACTTTATTGCTGACAGACCGGGCACCAGAAGAAGGGCCGCGATGACACGCTGCCTTTTACTATCGGGTCGCCACAGCGCTCACAGGGTTTCCCGGTGCGGCCAAATACGTTGAAGCGAAAGAGTGCGCCATGGTGCACATTGTCATCCATCGTGCCACGTGTAGCGTATGACAAACAGGCAACGCCAAGACAGGCGTCGGCCAGCGCATCAAGCTCGATATCATTCAGCTCTTTCGGCTTATGCCCCGGCAGCAGTTTTGCCAGCCACAGGATCTCAGCGCGCAGATAATTGCCCAATCCGGCCAGAAATGCCTGATCCAGCAGCATACCCCCGAGCTGACGGTTACGAAACTTAGGCGAAAGTAACCGCTCACGTACCTGCGCGACCGTCAGGGTGTCGTCCAACACATCCGGTCCGATACGCTGCAGGAAGGGATGGTTTTCGATCTCTGCCGTATCGTAAATAGCGATCTCAGAGGCGCTGTAAAGCAAGATAGACGCATCGGGGGTTTCCAGCTTCACCCGTAGCGAGCGCTGGGTATCTTTGGGCGATTCGCCGGCGTTGACCACCCGCCAGACGCCGTACAACTGGTTGTGGCTGTAGAGCGTCAGACCGTTGGAGAAGTGCGTCAGAAGCGCTTTGCCCCGGGTTTCTATTGACGTGACTTTGGTGCCCCTGAGCGCTGACTGATAAGGCTTCAGCGAGGGAAATGCAAACCAGACATCGGTGAGCGGTTTATTGACCACCGCGCGCACCAGCAAATCGGCCGCGCGGCGAATTTCAGGACCTTCAGGCATCAGTGCGTTGCGCCCTCCGCCACCCGTAAATCCTGCTCGGTATGCAGGGCAATCGCGATGGTCAGTTCAAGTGCTTCAAGCACGGTTTTTACCGACATACTCGGCTGGCCGGGGTGCGCCGCCGCCTGCTCCGGCAGATAAGGAATATGGATAAATCCGCCCTTCACTACCTTGCAACTCGGCTGCGCCAGACGGTGCAACAGCCCGTACATCACGTGATTGCAAACATAGGTTCCGGCCGTTTGAGAAACAGCAGCCGGAATACCCGCTTCACGCAGTCCGTTCACAATCGCCTTGATCGGCAGTTGTGAAAAATACGCAGCCGGACCGTCGCTGACAATCGGCTGGTCAACCGGCTGATTGCCCTCGTTATCCGCAATGCGCGCATCATCAACGTTAATCGCCACGCGCTCCACGCTAAAATCAGCCCGGCCACCGGCCTGCCCGACAGCAATTACCATGACCGGGTCAACCTCATCGATTGCTACATTCAGCGCTTCAATGGCTTTACCAAACACGCAGGGAAGCTGGCGGATAACAATACGTGCGCCCGAGAGCTCCAGATCTTCGAGCTGTTTCACCACTTCCCATGACGGATTTAGACGTTCACCGCCAAAGGGTTCAAATCCGGTAACCAGAACTTTACGCATAGCCTCTCCTGATGCTGTTAATAGAATCAGCCTGCGCTGACCAAAATATCCTTTTCACGAAACGCGTCACGTAAACGGCGGGCAAACTCGAGAGCATGTTCGCCGTCGCCGTGCAGACAGACCGTATCGGCCTGTACCGGAACGCGGACCGCCTCACGGCTGATCACCGCCTGCTGCTGCACCATCATCAGCGTTTGCTGTAAGGCCAGTTCATCGCTTTCAATGAGCGCACCGGGCTGGCTGCGCGGCACCAGCGTGCCATCGCTTTGATACCCACGGTCAGCGAACACCTCCTGACGCGTTGTCAGGCACAAACGTTCACCGGCGCGAATTAATTCACTGCCCGCCAGCCCCACCAGCCGTAATGCCGGATCGACCGCATGTACCGCACGGACGATAGCATCGGCAAGCGTAGGGTCAGTCGCCGCCTGGTTGTAAAGCATACCGTGCGGTTTGACGTGAACCATTTTTGCGCCTTCAGCCTGACAGAGTGCCGCCAACGCGCCGAGCTGATAGACCACCAGCGCAAATACCGTTTCCGGGGGCAGCTGCATGGCGGTACGCCCAAAGTTTTCGCGGTCCGGGAAACTCGGGTGCGCGCCAATCGCCACGCCATATTTCAGCGCCCAGCGGATCGATTGCTGCATGGTCTGCGGGTCACCGGCGTGAAATCCACAGGCGATATTGGCCGAGCTGACCAGTTGCAATAAGGCTTCATCGTTGGCGCAGCCCTCACCGAGGTCGGCGTTCAAATCGACAGTGATTTTAGCGACCATGCAGACCCCACTTTATCTGTTCGATGAACCGCTGCTGTTCATGTAATGCGGTTTGCGCTTCATCGAGTGAACACTTCACAAAATGCACCGGCTCGCCCAGACGGATCTGGGCCAGATTGTACAAATCTGCTTCGATAACACAGGCAATGCGCGGATAGCCACCGGTCGTCTGGGCATCGGCCATCAGCACGATCGGCTGGCCGCCGTGAGGTACCTGCACCACGCCCGGTAACAGACCGTGCGACAGCATTTCGCGTTCAGTGTCACGTTTAAGGGCATGGCCGTGCAGGCGGTATCCCATGCGGTTACTTTGCGGACTGAGCTGCCATGAAGTACGCCAGAACGAATCGCGCGCTTCCGCGCTGAACTCCTGGTACTCCGGCCCCGGTAACGCACGGATACGGTTGCCGAACAGCAACTGTTTGATACCAACGGGCTGCTTCGGCTCCGGCCCTTTTTTGCCAACCGGCAGGTGGTCGCCGTCGCGCAGCGGACGCCCGGACAGGCCGCCAAAACCGGTTTTGAGATCGGTACTGCGTGAACCCAGAACCTCAGGTACATCAATGCCGCCCGAGACCGTGAGATAGCTGCGCATACCGCGCGTCGGGGTTTTCATCGTCAGGATCTGGCCGGGCTTCACGGCGTAACGCCAGCCGGTCCACAGGGATTTACCGTCCAGTTCCGCGTGGCAACCGGCACCGGTTAGTGCTATCCAGCCCGAGCGGTTAAATTCAGTACTGAACTGGCCGAGGGTGATTTCCAGCCCCGCCGCGTTCTCATCATTACCGACCAGCAAATTGCCGATGCGCAGCGCAGGGGCATCCAGCGCACCCGTCTGGCTGACGCCAAGCTGGCGGTAGCCGTTGCGGCCTAAATCCTGCACGGTAGTAAATATTCCGGCGCGAAGAATGTTTAACATACGCCCTCCTTCTGCGGAACAAAGCGTACTTTGTCCCCGGGACATAACAGGGTCGGCAGCGATTTTTGCGGATCAAACATGGCCAGTGGCGTATGGCCAATCACCTGCCAGCCGCCAGGGGTGATCAGCGGGTAAATCCCGGTCTGACTGCCGCCAATACCGACGGAACCCGCAGGGACTGCCAGACGCGGCTCCGCATGACGCGGGGTGGTGAGGGCTTCGGGCATACCACCAAGATAAGGAAAACCGGGTTGAAAACCGAGGAAATAGACGATGTAGTCAGCGCCGGAGTGCATCTCGACCACCTGACGCGGGCTCATGCCGGTATGTTGCGCCACGAAATCCAGATCGGGGCCACCGTTGCCGCCGTATACCACCGGGATCTCAATCAGCCGTGAATCGGGCTCAATCGCCTCGCTCTCTTCCCACCAGCGCTGCAAACGTTCAATGGCGTCCAGCGCGGAACTCTGCGCATCAGACAGCAGCACCGTCAGATTATTCATGCCGGGGATCGTTTCACGCACGCCCGGATAAGCCTCGCGGTCCTGCAAACGCTGCGCCAGACCCCAGATTCGCTGCTGGCTGGCCAGCGAAACCGGCGGTTCAAGTTCCAGTACGACTGCGCGTTCGCCCAGCAGATAACATCGTGCTCGTTGCACAAAACACTCCTAAGAAAAGGTTGCCGTGATAAACCATCCACGGAAAGAAAATCGTTATGCTAAAAATAGTTAAGTTGTAAACAGTTATGCTGGAAAGCGACCCGCAATGTCAACTCATCTGCCGCGGCCAAAACACCCCTCCGGGTTTCCCCCAGGGGTTTCAACTGCTACTCTCCGATATGTTGTTCTATTTTTCTGCTTTTGGAAAAAGCCTATTAGAAACTCAAGGGAGATGTAATTGAAGAAGCCGTTGGCCCTGTTTTTTCCGCTGTATACCACCACACTGCTGATGCTGCTTGGCTCAGGCTTACTGACTACCTACATCTCTTTACGGCTGTCGGCCATTCATGTCAGCGGCGCAATGATCGGGGCGATCATTGCTGCCAACTACGCAGGGCTGGTGATTGGCGGAAAAATCGGCCATATCCTGATTGCCCGTGTGGGTCATATCCGCGCGTACGTCTCCTGTTCCGGCATTATCACCGCCGCCGTACTCGGCCACGGTTTAACCGAAATCATCCCGGTGTGGGTTGTGCTGCGCTTGATCATCGGTCTGTGCATGATGGTGCAATATATGGTGCTGGAGAGCTGGCTGAACGATCAGGCGGAATCGGCCCAGCGCGGCGTGGTGTTTGGGTTTTATATGGTAGCGTCCTATCTCGGGATGGCGCTCGGTCAGATCGTTCTGATGCTCAGCGATGGTTTGGGAATGAGCACGCTTATCATCATCGCACTCTGTTTCGCGCTCTGTCTGGTGCCGATTGCCCTGACCACGCGAACCAATGTCGGGCATATGTCTCCGGCACCTATGGAGCTGAAATTCTTTATCAATGCCATTCCCAAAGTGCTGGCGATCACGTTGCTGATTGGCATGGTGGTGGGTTCGTTCTACGGGCTGGCACCGATTTACTCCAGCCAGCAGGAGTTCACTACCCAGCAAACCGGTCTGTTTATGGCGCTGGCGATTTTCGCCGGGCTGCTGGCTCAGTTCCCGCTGAGCTGGCTGTCAGATCACTACAACCGCAACATGTTGATGCGCATCAACGCCATATTGCTGGCGGTGGCCGCCCTGCCGCTGGCAGTCCTGACGCATATCTCTTTCCCGGTGCTGCTGGGGATCGGGTTTGTGGTCAGCCTGATGCAATTTACGCTCTATCCGCTGGTGGTTGCGCTGGCGAATGACATGATTGAACCGGAACGGCGCGTGTCACTTTCTGCCTGCCTGCTGATGGCATTCGGCGTCGGGGCTTGTATCGGGCCACTGGCCGTCGGTGCACTGATCGAGCCACTCGGCGGAAATATTCTCTATGCGTTCTTCGCATTATGTGGCGGGGGAATAGTGGCGCTGAGCCGGACTTCTGCGAAAGAAGAAGAGACCGTCATGGCCGTCGATGCCCCGCTGCCGCACATCGCCATGCCGGACAGTCTGAGCAGCTCACCGCTGTCACCGGCGCTAAACCCTGCATTCGATGAGCAACTGATTCAGGACAACATGCCCGCGCCGGAAAACGTCATCGAACCGGCGGTGGAGGAGAGCGAAGTGGCAGAGGAGGAAGAAAGCCCGTATCCGCCACAGGGTGCTGACCCCGAAGTGGATACCGGCTTACAGCGGGCATTTACATTGCTGGAAGATAGCGTGCCGGATGAGGCAACAGAAAAAACAACGCCAGAGAAATAGACTCTTAAGCCGGGTTATCGATGTCGATGAATTTGACCTCTAGCCCGTGCTCAGCCGCCAGCCATTCGCCCAGCGCTTTCACGCCGTAACGTTCTGTGGCGTGGTGGCCTGCGGCATAAAAATGCAGCCCCATTTCGCGGGCGATGTGAATGGTTTGCTCTGACACTTCACCGCTGATAAAAGCATCGACACCAAAGTCGGCAGCCTGCTGAATAAAGCCCTGACCGCCACCGGAGCACCACGCCACGCGACGGATTTCCTCCGGCCCGCCCTGCGCACTGTGCAGTACGTTGCGGTCGAGCAATACTTCGATGCGCTGGCGCAACGCTTCACCGCTCAGTGGTGTATCCAGCTCACCGTACGGCACCAGCGGCATCACTTCACCCAGCACGGTAATTCCGAACATTTTCGCCAGCTGGGCGTTATTGCCCAACTGCGGATGCGCATCGAGCGGCAGGTGGTAGCCGTAGAGATTGATGTCGTTGAGCAGCAACGTTTTCAGACGGTTGCGCTTCATACCGCGCACGACCGCCGGTTCATTTTTCCAAAAATAACCGTGGTGTACCACGATAGCATCAGCCTTGTGCTCCACGGCTGCTTCAAGCAGCGCCTGGGATGCCGTCACACCGGTGACAATACGTCTGACCTCTGCGCGGCCTTCCACCTGTAATCCGTTCGGGGCGTAATCCTGGAAACTATTCACGTCGAGTTTCTGATTGATCAGGGTTTCTAGCTGGAGATTATTCATAACATTCTCTGTATAAATCTGTGGGAGACTAAAGCGCTAATTTATCACCCTGCTGCATCCTGACAAACTTCACGCCCACATCATTGCCTTTGTTCAGCTGCTGCATGATTTCGGTTTCAGGATCGGCTCCCGCTTTGAGGCTTGGTTTAATGTGGCTGATGATCACCGTCAGGCCTTTGAGCGACCCCGCGCCGCCGCTGGCGGTTTCAAACACTTTCAGCTCTTTGAGCAGCCATTCCGGCGTGAGATGGCCGAACAGTTTGCTGTCCGGCACGCCATCGGGATAAGAGGTTTCGATGATCATCCCCTGCAGACGTTTGGCTTTCACTTCATCGCCCAGTACGCGCCAGACCGTCTCCAGATTTTTCGATTTCTCTACCTGATCCGGGCCGGTGTCCCCGAAGAAGGCAAACGACTCATCATTGCGGCTAACTAAAATCATACTCGACGGCGTGCCGCCGTGGCTCAGCGGATAAATAACGCCGTCCAGGCCTGTCAGGCCGAGGGAAAAACGTTGCGCCGGACGCGGTGAATTTAGCCGGTAAGTACCAATGCGTAAACCGCTGCCCGCATCGGTGAAATTTGGCCAGACTTTGCCATTGAAATAGTGCTGACGCAGGGTGCCGATGGTGTCAGCCGTGCCATAAAGGGGTTTATGGCTGTCTTCCGGCGAGCTGATGATAAGCCCGGCCAGATGATCCAGATGACCGTGACTGATGAAGTAACCCCCGATCAGATCACGAAACACCGCGCCCTGCGGGGTATAAGGGGCAGAATTTTCCACCGTCACCTGCGGGAATGCGCCTTTTTCCAGTGCCTTGCTGATGCCCGGCAGAACCGAACCGGCGTCCAGCCCGAGGTATAATTTTTGATCGTCGCTGCGAATCAAATACGAGGTGAGGTTTCCCTCTTCCACGCCGCCGTGCACGCCAAGCGCCACAACGTCAAAACCTGCCATGGCCTGACTGGCCGAACACGCCAGGATCAGCGCCAACATTTGGTTTCTCATCACATCGCTCCGTGTGTGGTGAAGATTTCTGTTGGTGGTCAGCCTGTTGGCTGACTCCCTCGTTTTGCCGATTCGAACGCCGCCAGCGTGTCTTTGCGGGCGTGGGAGTGATCGATAACCGGCGTCGGGTAGTCTAGCACGCGATGAAGTTTCTCAGCCCATTGATGC
>Ga0105856_1000983_pt1 | contig 12943 bp, 11 predicted proteins | sample OrgsoiDNA_201060_FD_89681 | JGI IMG/M metagenome (GOLD analysis project Ga0105856, IMG submission 89681) | Permafrost soil microbial communities from the Arctic, to analyse light accelerated degradation of dissolved organic matter (DOM) -... | ecosystem: Environmental > Terrestrial > Soil >...
CGCGGTTGGTGACAAGGTAGGGGAGCATCCGCTGCCAGTTGTCGAGCCATACACGCGCAGCGGCTAGTTCAGCCGGCGCGACAAACCGGATCAGTAACTCGTTTTCCTCATCGTCGCAGGGGAGTGCTGTAATCGATCCATCAATTTCAGATTCTATAAGGATAACTAACTCTCGCAGATCGACGTAATCGACCCAGAAGTCAGCGAGACGACGGGATCCATTGATCATCACATAGCCTGGGCGTTCGCAAAACGCAATTACTTTGGGATTCGTCTCAAGGAGCAGCCATTGGTCGAGCAGCGGACGCCGGTAAAACATGACGCGGCGCGCAAGCTTCGGGCTGAATGCTTCGAGCCGGTGGCCGCCGCGTGGACGGGCGAGCGCGACTGGCTCCGGAATATACAGAGAATTTTCCATAAGTCAGGGCCTTACGGACGGGATTCGAAGTGTAGGAGGCGAGGTGACGAATTTAATACGGACTTATGCGAATTGACGCTTTTATTTCGTTCGGACTGCAAGCAAAAATGTCACTGCAACGGCGCATTGGCCCGATATTTCGAGGCTCCGCCGGTGACACATTTAATTTGGCCTACGATCGCACACGGTACCCGTGGATGAGGAGCCCTCACGTCTCTAACCACGTTTGGGGTAGAGGCCCTATCGCGAGCCGCATTTTAGCGCAACAGGGCACGCGACCACCCGACGCGGAAGGGCAGTGAGCGGCCAGGAAGCGACGTTCGCTCGCCTCCGCGCCCAGACATTCAGACGTCGGAACCACTCCGGAAGCGGCCATTCGGTTCACGTTTGTGAACGGCGCACCGTCAGCTCTACCTGACACGCAAATACGGGTGTGAATGAGGTGGCTCCAGGGCGCATCCCTGGCATTCGCATCTCGACACCCACAAATGCTGGCCGTCACTTTAAGCCGAGGGGTACTTGTTTAGCATTGTCTAACGCCTCCCCGGACGCTCGTCGCGCATTCATCACAGGGCAGTGGACAAAGACAGGCGTCGACTCGGCTTCGATTGCTCTCGGCCGATCCAGGTCGAACCCAACGGTAGAGCGGAATTCCTTTTGCGCTTCCTGTGGCGTAAGTGTCGTCAATGCAGGCGGCAAACTCGGGCAATCTTCTTTGAACATCCGAAACAGACGTCTGGACAAGTCCGAACCGACACGCCGGGTAAACGACTACGTCGAGTTCTTCGCCGTAGTTATTGACACCCCTAGCAATTATGCTAGATTTCACCCGTAATTGATGCGGTCTCAATAAGCGTCAATGACAGACACGGTTTCGTATGAGGAACCTCAATACATAAAATTAGGATAACTACCTATATGGAGACAAAAATGCGATGGAGATACCTTGCGGCCGGTTCGATTACCGCAGCACTCGCGTTGCCGGTCCATGCCCAAAGCTCGGTTACGCTATACGGCATCATCGATCTGGGACTTACCTACACCAACATTGCGCAAACGGCCAAAGTCGGAAACAGGTTGGTCGGAGCCTCTCAATTTTCCCTGACGGACGCTCACGCGACTGGATTGAGCGGCAGTCGCTGGGGACTACGCGGTGCTGAGGATCTCGGCGGCGGCACGAAAGCGATCTTTGTGCTCGAAAACGGATTTATGGCCAATACCGGCGCCCTGGCGCAAGGGGGAGCCGAATTCGGAAGGCAGGCCTACGTTGGAATCTCCAGCAACTATGGGACGGTGACAGCGGGTCGGCAATATGATCCGTTGATTGACTTTGTCCAGCAGTTTTCGGCGTCGGGTTCGTGGGCTGGGTATATGGGCGCGCACCCCGATGACCTCGACAATCTGACTAACACCAACCGCATCAATAATTCGGTCAAGTTTACGACCGCGAAGTATGGGGGTTTTAGCGCTGGCGCGCTGTACAGTTTTGGAGGTGCTGCCGGAAGTGTGACGCAAAATCAGATCTGGGGTGCCGGATTGGGCTACACGGGCGGCTCATTTGCGCTAGCCGCGGGCTATCTCAACGCACGTGATCCAAACGTCTCGTTTTATGGCAATACGCCGAACAAAGGAACGTCCACGGCGAATAATATTGGCGGCGGTGGGTCCGCTACCGCTCCCCAATCCAATCCGGTTTTCGCCGGGTATGCGTCCGCCAAGACGCTCCAGATTATCGGCGGTGGTGCCTCCTACACTGCCGGCAGTGCCATCTTCTCGCTTGCGGCAACCAGCACCCGGTTCGATTCGCTGGGATCGTCGTCTGGACCTAACCCTTTAGGCTACAGCGGCAACGCCGTGTTCACCAGCCTCGATTTCAATGTCCGCTATCGGCTGACACCTGGTCTACAGTTGGGCACCGGCATCGACTATACCCACCGAAATTCGGTGAAGAATGATCAGGGTGCGAAGTACCTTCAACTTGATCTTGGCGCAGACTACAACGTTTCAAAGCGGACAGACCTCTATCTGTTGACGGTCCTGCAGCGCGCCATAGGACGTGATTCGTTGGGTCAGTCAGCGGTCGCCTCGATCGCAGGCTTCAGCCCGTCGACCACAGACAAGCAGATTGGCGTACGACTGGGCATCCGGCACAAATTCTGACCGGTCATCACTTGCCTTCAGCCACGCGCTTTCTTCGGGCAGCGCGTGGCGTGGCCGTCTGGGTATTCTCCGCTTCTGGCTGCTCCAGCCATGCTTCGAACCCGTTCAGGAGGAGACGCAAGCCTTCGTCAAACGCCCGATCCGCACTTAGTTCGGAGAATGCCTTGCCAACCAGCTTCGCAGCAGGATAACGGTCATCGGATGCAGAGTCGAATTTGCCGCGGATGTAGGCAGCATGTTCTGCCGGCGATTGTCTTCCAGCGGCCGAGATACTCGACGACAACAAATACTGCGCGAGCAGGTGATACGCCAGCGCCGCCTGGTCGGGCACGAAGCCACCCTGAAGAAATGCGGAAGTTGTGTGATTGAAAAGCGCCATACCGTAATCGACCTCTCCGGGCGCGACGGATTGAAACAGTCGAAAGCGGTTATGCGACGCAATGTAGAGGCTGATTCCCGGCATTTCCCGCGCCAGCGAGAAAGCCACCCGCGCTATCTTTTCGACATCCGGGCGCCAGTCCCCTGTCAACGCTGGCAGTGCCTCAAGACGCTGCCTGTAGTAGCCGTTGAGTACCCCGGAGATCAGATCATCGCGGCTGCCCAGGTAATAGTGAATCAGTCCCGGCGCAACACCGAACTCCTTTGCAAGTTGAACCATCGAGACCTGATCAAGCGGCATCGCTTTTGCCATCTCACTTGCGCGCTCAATGATGACGTTGCGCGAAAGAATAGGCTCAGCCCCTATCGCGGATGCTGCTTTCGGCGGCCGACCACGTCTTCGTGGCGCTATCTCGTTCGTTGATTCCGGTTTTTCTTCGGGTGCAGCCATGCCGTTGATGTGCTGGTCGGGAAAGTACCGACAGTCTAACTCCAAATTTTAATTGACACCATCTCAATTAATTTCTAGTCTGACCGCACTGAGTTCAATTTTTGGAGCAGACGTGGCGGAGACGGACAAAGCGGTTATCACTGCGGGCCTGCGCGGCGCCAACTGGGACCCTGCGTTGATGCAGCGACCATACAAGGTAGTGCCTTACGCGTTGCAAACAGCGGATGGACAAAAGACGCTGGGGTTCCTCTTCACGACGACGGGAACGGAAACGGCGGTGGTCTCGATCATGCATCCCCGCGAGATGTCGGTTACGCATTATCTGGTTCCCGCCGTGCTTGATGCCGGTTGTGCTTGCTGGGTGCAGGGACCCCGTTCGATCGGTAACGACCTGAGACTGGAGCACGAAATCGCGCTGCTCGATGTAGCGGCGGGCATGCAGCATCTGCGCTCGCTCGGTTACGAGGACATCGTCCTTCTTGGCAATTCCGGAGGTGGCTCGCTCTACGCGTTCTACAACCAGCAAGCCCGGCTGGCGCCGGAAAGCCGGATAGCCAGGACGCCGGCGGGCAGGTCCACGGGACTTGGCGAGGCCGAGATGCCGACGGTCGACGGATTCATACTCGTGTCTCCTCATCCTGGCCAGGGAGCAATCCTGCTGCGCGGGCTAGATCCGAGCGTCGTGGACGAAAATGATCCAATGTCCGTCGACCCGGCTCTCGATCCGTTTTCTGTCGAAAACGGTTACGACATGGAGACGCGTACCGCGAAATACGAGCCGGAATTCCTGGACCGCTATCACGCTGCACAGATCGAGCGCGCAAAGCGTATCGATATTCGCGCACGGGAGTTGCTCGCCGCGAGGCAGCAGGCACGCAAACGCGTCAAGGACGGCACCGGCAGCTTATCGGACCGCCGCATAGCCGCGTATGCCCCGATCTTTCACGTCTGGCGTACGGACGCGGACCCGCGGGCATGGGACACGTCGGTTGATCCGTCCGACCGTAAGGCCGGGTCCCTGTGGGGAAATGATCCGTTTGTGTCCAACTGGGGCAGTGTCGGATTCGGACGGGTCGTGACGCCTGACTCGTGGCTATCCACCTGGTCGGGGCTTTCAACCAATGCATCGTTCGACAAGTGCGCCGCTTCGATCACTGCACCGACATTGCTGATCGAATACACGGGCGACCAGTGTGCGTTTCCCGAAGACCTCGAAACGATCTACCGGGATATTTCCGCTGCCGACAAGCAGCGTATCAGGGTGCGAGGCAACCACCACGGCATGGCGTTGAGTCGGGGCGAGCCTTCTGGTCGCGAAGTCGTGGCCGAACAGATTGGCAGGTGGCTACGCGAGCGTTTTTGCGTGGCATGAAAAAATTACTAGCATGCAGGAGCTAACGTTGGAACAGTCTCGGTTCAGACCAAAGTCCCCTTTGCCGGGCGTACGGTATCCCGACTTCGACAGGCTAAAGCGCTATGTCGAAGAAGGCACATTAGGCAATCAGTCATTGACCTCGGCGCTTCGTTCATCATTCCGCGAAAACGCAAACAGAAAGGCACTCGTGGGCCCTGAAGGAGAGCTCACCTACGCAGAACTTGACTCCCTGACAGACCGATTCGGTGCCGCCCTGATCAAGCTCGGTGCCCGTCCTCTTGACCGGGTGATCCTCCAGTGCGGTAACTGCAACGAACTGCTTCTGGCGTTCGTTGGTTGCCTGAAGGCGTCGTTAATTCCACTGTGCGCATTGCAGGCGTTTCGCAAGCACGAAATAACTTATCTCGGGAACCTGTGCGAAGCAACTGTGCATCTCGTGCAGGGTGACGATGCGAAATTTGACGATGTCGCCTTTGCGACCGAGATGCAAGAGTTTGTCCCCACGCTCAAGCTCATTGTTCAGGCGCGCGGTGAATCCCGTAGGAGTGCAATCAGTTTCTCGTCGCTGGTCCACAGCATCAGTCGGGAGGAAGCGCTGCAGGTTCTCGCGAGCATCGAGGACGACCCATTTCAGGCCGCCGTATTTCAACTTTCGGGCGGCACTACAGGGGTGCCGAAGATCATCCCGCGTTTCCAGAACGAGTATCTGTATAACATGCGCGCCGTAGCCGAGTGGAATGGCTACTCGAGCGCTGACGTTCTTTTCATGCCGACTCCATTCATGCACAACATGAACATGGTTTGCTTTTTTGGACCCATGTTGCTTGTCGGGGCGAGCATCGTCGCTTGCCCCGACATCAGTCAGGAGACGCTTGCCGACGCCATCGCGAAAAACAGCCCGACGTGGTTTGGGCTGGCAGGCCCGATCCTGTCCCGGGTCTCTGAGCAAATGAAGTTGGCTTCCCCGGAGGAAAAAAGCCGCCGAAAGCTCATTGGGCCCAAAAACGCTCCACGGTTGCGCGAGATGCTTGGTTCACCCTGTTATCACATCTTTGGAATGACCGAAGGTGTGATCATGTTTGCGCGGCAGGGCGACCCGACTTTCGTGCTTGATGAATCGGTGGGGCGCCCAGTGTCGTCGCAAGATGAAGTAAAGATTGTCGAACCGGGCACGGACGTGGAATTGGCTGACGGAGAAGTTGGCGAAGCGCTTTTTCGAGGACCCTATACCATCCGCGGCTACTACAAGTCCGAACAGGAAGATGTCCATCGATTTACCCCCGATGGTTATTACCGGTCTGGCGATCTGATGATGGCGCAGGTCTTCGCGGGGCACCGCTACTTCTTCTTCCGTGGCCGTACAAAAGACGTTGTCGACCGCGGTGGCGAAAAGATCAATGCGGAAGAACTTGAAAACATTATCAACACCTGTCCTAAGGTGCATGCGTCGGCCGTCGTGGGTATGCCCGACCCCGTCTACGGCGAGAAGGTCTGCGTTTTCGTTGTTCCTCATCCTGGCAACGAAGTGGTCTCACTGGCAGAACTCACCTCGTTCCTGGAACAGGAAGGCCTCGCGAAGTTCAAGTGGCCTGAGCGCCTCGAAGTGATTGCCGAATTTCCTGTTACCGCATCGGGCAAACGCAGCAAGATCCTTCTCCGACAACAACTGATCGAGCGCCTTCAGCAAGAAGCCGTTGCGAAAATCGTAACCCAGGGTTAAGCCATGAACCAGACTGTTTCGACTCACGTTCAAAGTAATCCTGTTCTGCGCGGCGTTCATCATACGGCACGCCCGACGTGGAAGCTGGAAGAGACTGTCCATTTCTATCGGGATCTTTTGGGGCTGCCGCTCGTCCACGCGATTTCGGCACGAGGCTGGGGTCCAGCCGACCATGCGGACTTTCTTCATTTTTTCTTCGACAGCGGAAATGGCAGCACGATCGCTTTCTTCTACTACATCGGCACTGAACGTCCGGAAAAGCTGACGCCGACTGACCACTATCAGGACCGTGCGACTCACACGGCCTGGTTGGTCGCGAACGCGGAAGAACTTGCGGCGTGGCGATCGCGCGTTGAAGAAGCCGGGATACCGCTGCGTTACCAGGTGCGCCATGAAGTCATCGAGTCGATCTATTTCAACGACCCGAACGGCTATCCGATCGAGATCACCTATCAGACACGTCCGTTCGACGACAAAGATAAGGGCGACGCAACTCGGACAATTCAGGCAGCGGTCGATATGGAGCGTGAAAGCGCGCAAGGCAAGCCATTCAAGTCGATCGAATCAGTATGGAAGAGCAAGGGAAGCCAGCTAAGCGACACGAGCGCGAGCGGCGTTGCGTCCGTATTCGTTCTCGATGTACCTGAGTTCAGACCGCTCGTTGACGCGGCAGAAACACGGGAAGGGTATCGATCGACCCCAGTAATCGACGGCTACATCCGTATTGATGGCAATCCGGGCATCGCGTTTACGCGGAAGGACCTGGGATTCAAGCCTGCGGTGTGGTACGGCGCGCTGACGGGTGGTCTGGTCGGCGACATCAGGCAGTTCGACACGGATAACCTTGTCATCAGTCCATTGGTGCAATCATGAAGATCGACATTGTAGGCGGTGGTCCGTCGGGCCTCTTTCTGGCAATTCTGCTGGCACGACATGCCCCGGATGTGTCCGTGGAAGTGTTTGAGCAGAACGAGGCCGATGCAACGTTTGGGTTTGGTGTCGTACTGGCCGATACCGGTCTGTCAAGGTTGAACGACGCGGCGCCGGATGTATGTGCCGATCTGGTGAAGGCGATGAAGTTCAGTACCCAGCAGACGATCGTCTCCTGCGAGACGCCGATCACAGTTCATCGACCAGGACAAGGCGGAGGTGCAATTCCGCGGCTGAAACTGCTAAACATCCTTCAGGACCAGGTGGCGAGAATGGGCATCCCGGTGACCTACTCGTCCAGGGTAGCCGATCTCGCATCGCTCAAGGGAGATATTGTCGTAGGGGCAGACGGCGTCAATTCCAAAGTCCGTAGCAGCGACGAGCATGGATTCGGCACTGCCCGTTACGACCTGACAAACCACTTCGCATGGTTTGGAGTCGAAAGGGCGTTTAGTTGTCCTGCTCTGGTGTTCAGGAAACTCGAGGGTGGCTACTTCGTCGCTCACTACTATCCGTATTCGGACTATATGAGCACGTTCGTTGCGGAATGTGACCACAAGACATGGCTTGACCTTGATCTTGAAAATGCTACCGCAGATGAGCGTCGTACGCTTTTCGAGCGCGTATTCGCGCCTGAACTAGATGGATTCGGCCTGGTTTCAAACAACTCGGTGTGGCGCCAGTTTCCCGTCATTCGCAATGCAAACTGGTATAGCGGCAATCGTGTACTGGTGGGCGACGCGCTCGCCAGCGCACATTTTTCGATCGGGTCTGGCACCCGCATCGCTATGGAAGATTCAATTGCGCTTGCGCAGGCCATCGCCGCCAACACGAACGATGCCTCGCTGGCTCTTGCAAACTATGTCGACTTGCGGCGTGAATCGAAGGACCGCCTGATCGGCGCGTCCGAGGCGTCGTATCAGTGGTACGAGTCAATCCGTGACTGGATGGGGCAATACACGCCACACGAATTCATCTACCAGTTCATGACTCGTACCGGCCGCGTCGACGCGACACGGCTTCGCGAACAGTATCCAGCGCTTGTCGCCGAACTGGAGGTCGCGGGGGCGATTCCGGCCAACGAGGCGCTCCCATGATCCGAAGTTACGAATACATACTGAGCGAACTGCCTTTCGTGGTCCGCCGCACGGTTCGTTGGGGGGATTGTGATCCCGCCGGCGTCGTCTATACGGGGCGCTTTCCAGACTATGTACTCGGTGCGCTCGCGCTGTTCAAGGAACACATTGCGAGCGCGAGTAGAGATGACGGGTCTTTTCTCGGCAAACAGCATGGCGTTGGGTTGCCTTGCCGCGGTATGTCTTTCGATTTTTCCGGCACGTTGTGGCCCCATAACGAAGTCGACATCGAATGTTTTGTCGGAGACATCCGCACCCGGACCTTTGACATGCATTGCGTTGGACGCCGTCCGACTGGCGAGCCTATCTTCGACGCGAGATTTTCACCAATCTGCGTACGCGCCGACGCGCGCGTCAGCACCGACATTCCGGAATCGCTGCGCTCGACGCTGCAGCGCTTCACACGGTTGACTTCAGAGGGAACGGAGAAAGCATGAATTACCGAATTGGTCAGATTGTGCCGAGTTCTAACATCACGATGGAGAAAGAGATCCCGGCGATGTTCGCCTCTCTGATGCGTCGAAACCCGGAGCATTCATTCACGTTTCATTCAAGTCGCGTACGCATGCATCGCGTCGTGGTGGAGGAACTGGAGCGAATGAACCGCGATATGGATCGATGTGCGATCGAGCTGGCCGACGCAAGGGTTGATGTGCTCAGTACGGCGTGTCTGGTCGCGATCATGTGCATGGGACCTGGATACCATCGAACGGCTGCAGAAGCGCTCCGACGCGCGATAAATGGCAGCGCAGCAAACTCCGAAGTGATGACGTCAGCCGGAGCTTTGGTGGAGGAACTGAAGAGTTTTGGTGCGAAACGGATTTCGTTGATGGCGCCATACACGGACGCCTTGACTCGAAGGGTTGTCGAATACATCGAGGGCGAAGGCATCGAAGTTCAGGACGCAATCAATTTTTCGATCGAAGACAACCTCGATGTCGGCGCTCGTGACCCCATGAAATTACTAGAAGACGTCAAGCGCCTGAATGTCAGGAACGTAGACACGGTCGTGCTATCCGCCTGCGTGCAGATGCCCTCTCTGCCGGCACTCCAGAAGGCGCAAGAGATGCTTGGAATTCCGGTGACCTCCACCGCTGCGTGCACGGTCCGTCAGATGCTGAAGCTTCTGAAGCTCGAACCATCGCTACCCGGCGCGGGAGCGTATCTCGGGGATTGGGGCGGCGTGTAGGGGGCGTTCGATGCTCACGATAGCAGTTCAAACAAAATGACCAGGAGACGACAGATGGGAACGGAAGCCGGACGGGATCGCGGACCAGTAACGAGCATAATGAACGTTTGCGGCGCAGCGCTGGGGATGGCTGTTGGTTTTGCTGCAATTTTTATCTCAACCAATGGCGTCTTCATCCCTGCGGTCCTGCGTGATTTCCATTGGGGGCGAGCTCAGGCCGCGCAATCCTATGCAGCTTCGATGTTGGGTCTCGCGCTAGTCAGTCCGCTGATTGGCATATTGATGGACCGCTTCGGGGTCAGGAAGGTGGTGCTTATTTCAGCCTTCATCTTTGCCGTCGCAATGGCGTGCATGGGCCTGCAGGACGGCAACAAGGTATGGTGGATGGGCCTCTCGCTGATCATCGGAATGTCGGGTGCGGCGACCTCGGTGCTTGGTTATCTTGCCATTCTGCCGCAATGGTTCGACAGACGTCTCGGTCTCGCCATCGGATTTGCCATGGTGGGCCTGGGCGTCGGTACGATCGTTCTGCCCGCTTTGTCGGCTAATCTGATAGCCATGTTTGGCTGGCGGACTGCATACCAGGTGCTAGCTGCCATATCGCTGGCAGGGGCGTTGCTCGCCTTTTTTATGCTTCGGGAAAACCGGAAGGTGCATCAAATGGGGGCGGTGACTCAGGGGGCGCCGACCCGTTCTGTAGTACGCCACAAGGGTGTCAAGGTCTTTGTCATCTTCGTGGGTGCCTTTCTTGCCTCGAGCGCTGTGCTGTCACTTGGCCCTCATCTTCCGGCGCTGCTGATGGATCGAGGAATCTCTGCCCAGGATGCAGCAAAGAGCGCCTCACTGATTGGTTTGGGTATTCTTGTTGGCCGTCTGAGTTCAGGCTTTCTCGTCGATCGGGTTCACGCGCCGTTTGTAGCCTGTTGCTATTTTCTCTGTGGCGCGGCGGGATTCATCCTGCTTGGACAGGTCGATAGCTATCAGGGTGCGCTGTTGGCCTCCGTACTGGTCGGGCTGGCTATCGGCGCGGAAGGCGATCTGCTGTCGTATCTGGTGCGCGCTTACGTCGGCCTCGAGAGGTTCGGTCTGTTTTATGGGATTGTGTTTTCGGGCTATTCGCTGGGTGCCGTAGTTGGTCCGGTCGTCACCGGTCACTACTTCGACACGCACAAGAATTACTCGCTGCCATTACAGGCCGGCCCGGTTCTCCTGGCTGTCGCCAGTCTCCTGTTTGTAAGTCTGGGGCGGTATGCGAGACCAGGCTTGCGTCACGGCGATCCGATGCATCAGGTTGCTATTGCGGGTGAGTGAAACCTGGCCCGGAAATGCCGATGCTCGAACCACGGCTTCCGCCGACAACACGCGAGATGCCGCAGACGCTCGGATGGCCGTAGGACCTCAGAAGCGGCCATTAACCTGGTGTCCGCCTCAACGGCGGGTTAGGGTCGACTCCTGCCCGATGCGGACCGATCAACGACAGCCTACTCCGCTAGTTCAACATCGGACCGGGTTCGGCCACATGCAGCCACACCTGCCCATACACGGGTCCGTCGGTGTGGAGATCTGAAGCAATGCTAGCTATCGATTTAAAAAGCAAGGAATGGAGCGTCTCAAACTGACGATCACGATACTGTCCCAGCATGCGCTCTGGCCGTTCCGATGGATATGCTCCGAAATGGCTTCAAATGACTCTACGAAAGGGATTCACCATGTCAGTACCGGGAGGATATAAGCCTTTCTTCGAACGCTGGTCGAAAGCCTTCAGGTGCAAAGCCCGGAATGCGTGTAACGCACTCTCCCAGAATGCTGGTCCGTCGTTTCCGCTCCCGCGACCCAACCTTGAGACGGCAAAGGCTGCCGCGATAAGAAGTGTGTTTGGCCTCCCGGAGCCACGCAGTGTGGAAAGCTTCAGTGATGGGGCTTTCGCCATCATCATTACGCTACTTGTCCTGGAAATCCATCGCCCGAATGCTGCGCCGGGTAGATTGGGCGAAGAGCTTCTGGCGGAATGGTCTTCCTACTTGGCCTACGTGATTGCGTTCATCTACGTTGGAATCATCTGGCTCAACCATCACTACATGTTCGAGCGTCTCTGTAAGGTCGATGTGACGCTCAACTGCTTCAATCTCGGCATTGTTGGCACCGCAGCCTTGATCCCGTTTCCGACCGGCGTGCTGGCGGGTGCATTCCGCGACGGCAACCTGATGGATCAGAAGGCAGCCGTGGTGCTTTATGCCTTAATAGCCGGACTGATGTCGGTATCGTGGCTCCCTGCTTTTCGGCATTTGCATCGCCATCCCGAACTCTTGAAGCCGCACCTGCCAGCGGCTGCTTTTGCGTCGCAGGTGCTTCGACCGGCGCTTGGCATCCTGCTTTACTTCGTTGCGGCTGTGCTAGGTTGGTTTGTTCACCCGCTTCTCGCGGTTGGGATCTTCATCTTGGTTGTGGGCTACTACGCCTTGACGAGCCAGGGCATCTATTCGAACCGGTGAATGCTGGGCGAGGTGATCGGCGTGCCCTGCGACCGGACAACGCAGACGGCCGAGAGACGGTCTGCGTTGCCCGGTCGGTCGACTCTCCACCCGCATAGGGATGATTAGACAAGTCCGAACGCCACATCATCAGGATGAACTGCCGCTCGGACGGTCCGACATTATTCGGCGGCTGGATCGTCCGGGATGAGTCCGGCTCCCACGCCCTTCTGGATTGACGTGGGTTGTTGGCTGACCTCCGCGGGAGGCATCTGAGGCTGGGAATCACGTTGGAGCAGGGCGAGCAGCTCCGGGCGTAATCCGTCCCCTCGATGCGCAACCAACGCATGAAAAGAAAGCAACGGCAACATGATTGGACTCCTGTTGATGATATCTACCTTCGTTGACCTTGCCGGTAGCGACTCGCTTGTCGCTTGACGGGAAGCGTCCTCTACAGAGACATCAACCTATCACTGTGCGCACCTAAAAAAACTCCGTTTCTTGCGGTTCAATCTCGTCGTGCTTCGGGCCGCTCCACAAACGAACGAAGCGCCCCTTTTAAACGCAAAGGCATTTTTACTGACAGCGGCCCTCTGTGGGAGGAATTCTTTTTACCGACAGCAGCAGTGCGTTACCGACACGCGGCGGACTTCAGCTTTCCACCGCGAGCGTATTCAACGGGGGTCGCAAAGCGCCGGTCGCCTTCCCAGGACGA
>Ga0105856_1000984_pt1 | contig 12940 bp, 10 predicted proteins | sample OrgsoiDNA_201060_FD_89681 | JGI IMG/M metagenome (GOLD analysis project Ga0105856, IMG submission 89681) | Permafrost soil microbial communities from the Arctic, to analyse light accelerated degradation of dissolved organic matter (DOM) -... | ecosystem: Environmental > Terrestrial > Soil >...
CAGCGTGCTTGCGACTGCGGACATTACGCGCATTAAAAGTGGCGTCCTCGCAGATTACGAAGTCCTGCTGCGCGACCGAATAGTGGGCGAAACGGGCTTGGCCACACTGCGCGAGTACCCGCGTTACGCGGCGTCGGTGTGGGACCTGGTAGCGCGCGGCATCGCCGCAGCACTTGCGGAAGGCAAGGAGCAACTGCGAACACGGCCGGTACGGCTGGAGATACCCATACACAAGAGCACTGATGGCACGCCGTATGTGCGCATGCGCGAGATCCCGGAGCCCACACGTACGCTTTTTGCCCACAATCTTATCGGCTCCACCATGACGCTCATTGAAGGCGAGCCAGACCCAGGCGACTGTGCGTATGCTTGGGACTGGGAAGCCTTTTTACACGGAGGGCAGTAATGCCGCCGATTCCACCGGCCGTTGTCCGGGTCACAGTCGATGTCCGGGCTCGCGCTGACCAGGGGACGACAGGATAGGCCACCTCGGCGCCCAGCGCCTGGCTGCATCACGCCACCCGATGACGCGGTGGGCCGATACAGCGTGGGAGAGGCCATGACGAAGGATATCGATACGGAAGCGGAGTTTTTTGCTCGCGGCAAACGCCTCGCGCGGCTATCTCAAGTCGCAGACCGAGAATAGCGACCTGCTTGGACTCCGGGACTAGACCCGACCGATGACCCGAGGATTCGCAAAGGTGGCGTTTTCGCATAATGCATGCGGCACCCCACGGGGAAAGGTGGCATTTTCGAGTAACCGATTCGGTACTCCGAGAGGTTACGTTGGCGCTTTCGCACACACAACACATATCCCGAGAAGCAAAGGTCGCGTTTTCTCACAAACGATGCGTGACTGGAGGCGGAAAGATGACATTTTTGCATAATGAAGCCACCTCTTCCTTTTTTTGCTACGCGTTACTTATGCGAAAACGCCACCTTAGCCGCGCCACCTTCGCGAAATCGCTGTTTCCAAAGACGTCAATGTACCTAATTGCCCGGCAGTAATTAGCCACTCGTTATACAGCTAAATTTAGTCAGTGCCGCGGCGCCTAGCCCTGGCTGCTACGACGCGGTAGGGCCTAAGCATGAAGTCTACTGCCTGGCCGACCCGATCCACAGCCCGATATAGATAAACCCATTTGCCACGGATCTTCAAGTACGTCTCGTCAACGCGCCACGACCGTCCCGGAGATGTTGCGAAACGGTTTCAGCGCTTGACGAACTCGGGCGTATAGCGCTGCACCCAACGCCGGATTATCGTGTGAGCGAGCGACAATCCTCGCTCAACCATCATCTCGACGAGATCGCGCAGGCTGAGCTTGTAGCGCAGATACCAGCGCACACAAGGAATGATCACGTCACGATCAAAGTGACGGCCGGCAAACAGCCCGTCCAGACTCTTCAGCTTGCTCGTCGCGGGCCCTCAAATGGGTAAGGCCGACACTCTAACCGATTCATTGTTCGCTACTTGCACCACAGCCCTTGTAGATAGGGCATAGAAGGCATTGACGGTCAGAAGGCGAGAACGCGACTTGTTGTCAACGTTCGACTTTGACGCGTTTTCGACGCGTTAAATGACTAGAGGCTTAAGCGTCTGCATTCAAAAATTTTTGGTCAACTTCGTACTCCCTTGATCTGCTGAAGCTGAATGACGCACTGTTATTCAGAGGTAGAGGTTGAGTTCAAAACTGACGCACTTATGCGTCACTGTGCGTCGACAAGTGAAGAGGTGCGAAATTGAACGATGGTATTTGATTTGGCATACTTATTAGAACATGTCGTAATCCGTCTGCGGCCAGTTGACTCAAGTTCTGGTTCTATTGAACGTCTTTCCTAGATGGCCGTACCCCGTTCGTTGCGATAAAAATCCATGTCGGGGACCGTCTCTTCACAATCATCCAGATACAACATGAATAAGCTTCGGTCAGCGAGTGCAACTTATGTGGTCGTAGGTGGGGGAACTTCAGGCTGCGTCGTCGCGTCTCGCCTCTCCGAAGACCCGTCCGTGACGGTCATCCTTCTTGAGGAAGGTCCGAGGGATTCAAGCCCCTACATTCGCTTCCCCGGCACTTACTACAAGACCGCGCAAGGCGGGCTTCTTAAGCGATATCGTTGGGAGCCTGAAATTGGATACGAGCGTGACGAGAACGACACCATGGCTCAGGCGAGCGTCCTCGGCGGCGGCAGCTCTGTCAACGGCATGGTCTATGTGCGAGGGAACCCGCAGGACTACGACAGTTGGGAAGCCGCCGGTGCCCATGGATGGGCATTCCGGGACGTGCTCCCCTATTTTCTGCGCGCAGAAAGCAATGCCGATTTCGCAAACGAATATCACGGCACGCGCGGTTCCGTCGGTATCAGCTTTCCTGCGAGTGTTCATCCCCTAACGCGAAAATGGCTGCAAGCTTGCCAGCAGTCCGGCCTTCAGTATGTTCCTGACTTCAACGGTGGCGCGCAAGACGGCTGTGGGTTATATCAGGTAGCCGTCAAGGATGGGCGGCGCTCGAGTTCGGTAAGCGCCTATCTGCGACCGGCGGAGAAGCGCGGAAACCTCACCGTGCTGGTCGGGGCGAAAGTGCTTCGAATTCTGGTAGAGAAGGACCGGGCCGTGGGCGTTGAATACACCGTTGATGTTGAGAAAAAGCAGGTCTTTGCAGACAGTGAAGTCATCGTGTCGTCGGGGACTATCAATTCGCCCAAACTCCTGATGCTCTCAGGCATTGGTCATGCCGCACTGTTGGAACGACATGGAATCGAAGTGCATTCCGACCTTCCCGGTGTGGGCCAGAATCTTCAGGATCACCTTGAGATGTCGTTGGTCTATCAAATGAGAGCGGGCGCGGACAGCTACGACAAGTTCAAAAAGCTGCACTGGAAAGCGTGGGCTGCACTGCAGTATGCCGTCGCACGCAGTGGTCCCATCGCGTCCAACCTCATCGAAGGAGGGGCGTTCTGTCGAGGGACGCAAACGGACCTGCCGCCTGATCTCCAGTATTTCTTTATTGTGGGCGCCGGTGTTGAGGAAGGCACGCAAAGTGTGCCGGGCGGAACTGGATGCACGCTGAACTTCGAGCATGTACAACCGCGTTCGCGAGGAGAGGTGTTGCTGCGCAGTGCGAACCCGGATGACCCACCCCGGATTGTGCCCAATTACATGGTAGAGCAATACGATGTTGAGCGGCTGGCCGAAGGGTTTCTCATTGGTCAGGAAATCATGAGCCAAGCTGCAATACAACCGTACATCGATCGCGAGCACTATCCCGGCCGGCGGTTCACGAGTCGTACGGAACTGGGCGAATACCTTCGAAAGAACGCGCGAGCGGCGCTTCACCCTGTCGGGACGTGTCGAATGGGCAGTGACCCACTCTGTGTAGTTGATCCCGAGCTACGGGTTCGAGGAATTGCGAACCTTAGAGTAGCTGATGCGTCGGTGATGCCCCGTATTCCAGCGGGCAATACGAACGCCGCTTGCACGATGATTGGCGAGAAGGCGTCTGACATCATCCGCGGTAAGCGGCACGCCAGTCCAAAGTCGTTGCTGACCGAGAGCCAGGGCTAGTCGAAGTGGCACGAATGGGTGTGCTTCCTCAAGCCACCGTATCTATTGGAGTCAAAGGTGTTTCTTGATAAGAACCGTATCACGTTCAATACCACGGTCGCGAAACATTCGACGTTGGTGATGGAACTTGATATCGCACGAAGCGCCGGTTACATGGCGATAGAAATAACGCAGGACAAGGTACAAAAATATCTCGATGCGGGCTATTCGGTCGATGACCTGCGCCGTGAACTCGACGGCTTTATGGTCCAAGGAATTGGTGCCCTTGTCGATGTCGAACGGCAGGGCACGGCTGAGAAGGAACTCTTTCGCGAGGCGGATAAGCTCTTCATGTTGGCTTATGCCATCGGGGCTAAGGGCGTCCAGATCGTCTCGGGGCCGTTGGACGTTCAGGCGGTCATTGATTTCAACAAGAACGGATATTCGAAGCGTTACACGGGCCTCCTTCAGCGTCCTCACGATGACCAGTTGAAGCTGACCGTGAAGAACCTCGCAGCAATCGCTGGCCGCGCTCGTGACTATGGCTTGACCGTGTATCTTGAGGCGCTTTCATGGGCCCCGCTCAGTTCTCTGGAGCAGCAAATAGATATCGTACGGCGAGCCGGTTGCGATAACCTGAAGCTTGTTATCGACTTCTGGCATTGCTACACGTCGGGAGCAACGCCAGAACAGCTGTCGAAGGTTGACCGAGATTACATCTATGGCGTGCATGTGTGCGACTCCTTGCCATATCTGGGCGGCGTACCGTTGGAGCCAATCTTACGGGATGTACAAACAGGAAGCGGGGTGTTGAACCTGCGAGATTGGACAGACGCTGTGAAGGCGACGGGCTTCGACGGCTGGTGGTGCAGCGAGACATTCTGCAAGAAGCAGCAGCAAGGCAACAGCTATACAGTCGCAAAGGAATTGAAGCGGCAACTCGAAACGCTCGTCTTCAGTTGACGCATCGGAAGAAGCCCGTGGCAGCATCACACAGGCTTCATTCATTTACCCCATGTGCTTGGTCGTGACGAATCTGTAAAAACGATATCGCACCAAGGGCTTATATCAAGCCGGATTGAACTGGGCAATGGTCGTATTGAAGGCGTGCTTGGCGCGTACGTCGACGGGTGCTTTGCGAAGGAAGTCGGAGAGAATCTCCACCCCCCAATACTTTTGGTGGAATCCGGTTGTTTTCACTGCATCGATGAAGGATGGGCAGTTGAATTCGCCCTCACCACATGCCTTGCGGTGATACACCGAGTCGTGCATCAACGTGCCGATTGCGCTTGTGTTAGCGTCGTTGAGCTCAACTCCCATGATAAGGTTGGCGGGGACTGCGGCAACATCTTCATAGGTAGTGCCGCTACGGACTACGTGCCAGATATCAATGATAAGGCCACCATTTCCCCGGTTACCGCCTTGTACGATAGGGAGTGCGTCTGCAAGACTTGCAACCTTGCAAAACGGCATGAATTCAAGTCCGACCGTCGCGTCAATCGTGCCGAAGTCGTCGCAGAGCTTCCCGAACTCGTCGGCCATCTGACTGTGGTTCGTGGGAGAGAGGTCAAGATGGCTGACTCCGACCTTTAGATTGCACATTCCCAATTCGCCACCGAACTCCAGGAATTCTCGACGTGCGCGGTCAGATGCTTTGCGACGGTCGTCGGTCGTGTACCAGTCCATCAGGATTTCGAGTTCGAAGAATTCGAGGCCGTTGTCTTTCAGAATGCGTCGAACCCCGTGCGCACCGTATTTCTGTACGCTGTAGCGGCAATCGTCGAGGCTTAACCCAATGCCTTTCCAGCCAGCGTTGGCAGCGGCTTCAGCGCGCACAGCGAGGCTATCCGGGCTAATCCATTCTGCATCGCCGGGATTCGTGTCGCCCGCAATTGTCCAGAATGCTGCGAGCAATTTTGCGTCTTTGCCAGTCATTTCGTTCAAGCCTTGAAGGTAGTTTCATTCTATCAACCGTCCGAGCACCTGGTTTTCTACGCGAGGTCCGCTATGTCACGGGAGCGGACAAAGAGCGTTCGCTTAAGCCGGGCTATGGTGAGTGTCTTTGCACTCGCTTTCTCGCGGTCAGATGGAGCCCGGATCTTCCTGACCAATCGCCGCACTGCGCGGCGTCCGGCGAGGACTCAATCATGGAGCTTCCCGATATCGAGGCCAAAACGGCTAAGGGTGACCGCTTCAACACCCAACGGAGTGTTGCGCGTCAGATAGGCGGTCAAGGTAAGCACCGTTGCAGCAATCAAAAGCCGTCTCATGTCTCGTATGCTGATCGTACCGTTTCGGCATCGCGGCCGCTGCGGATGTAGTTTTGATGTTCGTTCCTTGATTCCCCAAAGTATTCGGCTTCAAAACTTCTGCCGCAACTTCGCAAGGCGGTCGGGCAGTGACGCAAACTGGCGCAGGAGCACTGGTTCGCTGGGTGACCTGTCAGTGACCGGGTAAGCCGCTGGGGAGCCGCGTCAATCCGCGCAAGTCTGCGAGGGATTGCGAAGTTGATTGGCGAGTTTCAGCGGAGGAGACTCCTTCTCACCTTGCTACAGTCCTGCACCTAGGAGAACAGATATGGATCCCTTGCCTCTTGCCGGTAACTTGTCGCTCTATGCGTTGTTCAGGCAGGCAATTCCGGAGACGGTGCTTGGCACGTTTGCCGCGATTGTTGTTATCGGGCTGTTTCTTTCGCTGGTGGCCGTTTGGCTCTGGTTCTGGAGGCCGGACGAGTATCCGGCGAGTGCGATGGAAAAACTTGGTGATACCACGGATTTTACGCTCGCCGAATCTGGCAGCTCTGTGGTCGACACACGAGTAACCGAAAAATGAGCAATCCCGCCGGCCGGTGAATGCTCAGCCCTCGCCGCCCCATAGGATTGTCGAATTGTCACCCGCCATGTATTCCCGAACTTCCAATGGGAGCGACGAATCACTAGGCAAAAGAACTGTCGCGTTTTGCAGATGCTTCTTCTTGATCTTGCCTTTATCGCAGAAACCAAACGCGAGTCTCGTCGAAAACGGCTGCCGGTAGGAGGATGAGGCAACGCCGGAAACCAGGCCATACAAGTAGCGGATAGGCCGACGGTGCTGGGGCGTCAATATGGAGAAGGTGAGTTCGTTTTGTTGCTGACCTTCGAAGTCGACCATGAAAATTCGGTCCCCAATCAGGAAGCAGAAACCGTAGTACGTGAACGAATAGCCCGTTTTGCCGCTCCCGTCCAGCAGTGGGAATCGTTCTACAGTGACGTGCTGGATCGTCGACTCGGCCTCGTAGATGCACGTGACTGACCGCAGAATGCGCCCTTTATAGATGGACGAGTTGTGGTAACGATAGTAAACGCCTAGATAATCGCGCAGAGGCTCGACTGACGCTTTCGCAAATGGCAGAAAGGTGGCGAACTGTGAAGACGAGCGAAGTCCCATCGGCAATTCGCTCTCGAAACCTTCATAGAATTGTTTGAAGTCGGCCGGCTGACGGTAAAGGTCAGGGACCTCCATCATGAAGTGCCGCGATATCTTCTGAAGCACCTTGTGCGAGGGTGCGTGCTGACCGGCAAGGTATTTGTTGAACTGTTGCCGGTTGATGTCGAGGCTACGGCATAGACCGGCAACTGAGCTGCATGACTCGACGAGTAGCACAAGGTTCTTTTGAAGATTGGTGCGGTCTTGCGGTCGGTCCATAAGCGTGGCGGCAATCGAGAGTGGAGGGAGACGCCATCAGGGTGGCGTGCGGCGTTCACACCCCAACATATCCAATCATGGAGTGCGCCGCAAGGTGCTCGTCAAAACGGGGCCGCAACGATGGCGGTGGGGTGAAATCTGGCCGGCCTTCTAGCGAATAGTCACTTTCGAACCACCGCCTGCATGGCTACGAAGCGCTGCCTCCACGAAGCGCATGCCTTCAACGCCGTCGTTGACGTCTGTAAGCAAAGCGCTGGCAGCCGGAATAGGGTTATTTTCAAGCTTGGCTGCAATTTGAAGGGCCGCGTCTCGGTAAAGCTGCGCAAACGCTTCGAAAAATCCCTCGGGATGACCCGCGGGAAAGCGGGCCGCATGGTCCGCGGCGGGGCTATGGGCGCGTCCCTTTGTCAGCCGGACGGTATTTCCATTGAGCGGCGTGTGCCAGAGGAAGTCGGGATGCTCCTGGTCGAAAGCGATGGAGCCCTTCGTCCCATATACGCGCAGGCGCAAAGCGTTTCCCTCGCCGGCGGCAATTTGGCTGGCAATCAGGTTGCCGCGCGCGCCGGATTCATAGAAAAGCGTGGCTTGCACATGGTCGTCGACCCGGCGACCGGGGACCATGGAGGCCACGTCGGCTGACAGTTTGTCAGGAAGCATGCCAGCCACGAAGCTTGCCAGATGATACGCATGGGTTCCAATATCGCCGAGACAACCCCCTGCGCCCGTACGGGTCGGGTCCGTACGCCATTCGGCTTGTCGGTTGCCTTGCAGCTCAACCGGCTCTGTAAGCCAATCTTGAACATACTCCACGGCGATGAAGCGGACATCGCCCAGCTCTCCTGCCGCTACAAGTTCCTTCGCATGACGCGTCATCGGATATCCCGAGTAGGTGTAGGTCACGGCGAGAAGCTTGTCTTGGCGTTGAGCCAGGTCGCGCATTTCGATGGCTTCGGCCAACGACAGCGCGAGAGGTTTATCACAAATCACGTGGATTCCTGCCTCGAGGAACGCCTTCGCGACGGGAGCGTGCAGATGATTCGGGGTAACAATAGCAACCGCGTCGATACCGTCAGGGCGCTGGGCTTCCGCTGCTGCCATTTCACGGTAATCCGTATAAATGCGCGACGGGTCGAGGAAGAGCGCGCGACCGCTCTCCTGGGCTCTTTTCTCATCGGATGACAAAGCGCCGGCGACGAACTCATAACAATCATCGAGCCGGGCTGCGAGCCGATGCACCCAACCAATGTAGCCGCCTTGGCCACCGCCCACCATCCCAAGTCGTAGTCGACGATTCATTTCATCCCTCAACAATAAGAATTCAAGGAGCTAGCAAAGCAACCGCAAGCGCTGAGTGGGACAGATGTCCCTTCAGGCGTTAGTTGGCCCATCCTGCTAGAACGACATGCACGCGATGAACTGTCGGCCGCGCCGGCGCCATCGATATAGCTTCCAATTTGAAACTGGCAGGCAAAGATGGAAACGACACGATTTACCGAGTGAAAGACCGGTGAGACGAGCCACCCGCAAGCGACCCGGGATTCTCAAGTTGCTTGCGGACAACCATCTACATCAAGGGCAGGAGGCTTCAACTCCTCGAATCGGAACTGTGCGTCCATGAGTGGGAGGAGCGAAACGGCGTGGTCCATTCCGCACCCTCTCTCATCGGCGGGCTGACGAGCGATCAGAAGCCGCGGCCTTCGACGTACTTGTCGCGGAGTTCGCCGAGGTAGGCTGGAACGGTGATGTCCCACCAGCCGGTCGGATGCATGTTGCTATAAGGCCGCTCAATCGCACAAATCGCTTCGACCACATACGGCTTGCCCGACTGAATCGCGCGCTGCAGGGCGGCACCGATTTGACGCGGGTCTTCCACACGTTCGCCTTCGGCGCCAAGTGATTTCGCAAAATTCGTGATGTGGGCCGACCACGGTGCACCGTCCGGCGTCTTGAAGCCGGTGATGATTTCACGGTCTTCGCCGAACATGTTGAGCTGCAGGTTACGGATAGCGCCCCAGCCGCCATTGTTGATGATGAGGAACACCGCCGGGATGCCCATCATGACAGCCGTCGCCAGCTCTTGACCCGTTTGCAGGAAAGCACCGTCGCCGCAAACCGCGACTACTGGCTGGTTCGGTGCACCCAGCTTTGCACCAATCGCTGCAGGCAGCGCGAAGCCGATACCCGAGAAGCCACCTGGCGTGATGTGCTGCTTCGCACCGTAAACCGGGAACTCGTTAAACACTTGGTTTTGCGGGTTGCTTGAATCGGTGACGACAATCGTGTTGCGCGGCAGAACTTTGCGGGCTTCAAACAGGACCTGCGAGACGGTCATGGGCGAGTGGTTACATTCGCGCAACGGACGCAGGTGCTCCAGCCATTCAGCCTTGAGTCCCTGAAGGCGTTTGAATTGTGGCGCATTCTGGTAGTCGCGCGGCTTGGCGAGGTCGCGCATTTCATCAAGCAGCGCAGACAGGATAGCCTTTGCGTCACCGACGATACCGACTTCGGCCGGGTAGTTTTTGCCAATTTCAAAGCCGTCGATGTCAACCTGGATGAGCTTTGTCTTCGGAATGTCGAAGGTAACGCCGGGGCGGTACGACGACGTGATGCGGTCACTGAAGCGGCAGCCAATGGACAGGATGACGTCGGCTTCACGTGTCATCGCGTTGCCCGGAATCGAGCCAAGGTCGCCGCAGGGCCAAGCGTACAGCGGATGGTCTTCCGAAATGGAGCCTTTGCCCATGAACGAGGTCGTGACCGCTGCGCCAACGTGTTCAGCGATAGCAACGAGAAGCTCGGTCGCTTCGGCTGCAATCACGCCGCCGCCTGCGAGGATGACAGGACGCTCGGCGGAGAGCAGCAGCTTAGCGGCCTTGCTGATGTCAACCGGATCGCCATGCAGGCGCCCGTGCGAGCGGTGGGTCTGCGGCGCCGGGAGTTCAACAAGAGCCGATTCAGCCTGCAGGTCTTGCGGCAGATTGATGAGTGCGGGACCACGGCGCCCTTCGAGCATGACGTTGAACGCTTGCGTCATCACGCCAGGAATTTGCGCGACATGGCTCGGCTGCCACCAGCGCTTGACGACCGGTTCTGCCATGCGCGGGAAGTTATCGCCATGCGGTCGGTCGATTTCTTGCAGCACGCCTTTGCCGGTCATGTAGGTGTGAACGCCACCGGTAATCAGCAACTGCGGAAACGAGTCGGCGAACGCGGTTGCAACGCCCGTGAGCGTGTTCGTGGCACCCGGTCCGATCGACGAACACACTGCCGCGATTTGGCCGGTCGCACGATAGTAGCCGTCGGCCATGTGCGAGGCGCCCTGCTCGTGCATGGCCGGGACGAGGGTGATCTCCTTCTGACGGTCCACGAACGCATCGAGCAGGGCGGTATTGCCGTGACCCGGGATGCCGAACGTGTAAGGCACCTTTTCGCGGATGAGATACTCGACGACGATTTGACCGCCGGTCATTTCTTTCTTTTCAGCCATTTAATCGCTCCTTTGCATGGCAATTTGATACAGATGCGCGCGTCTCCGCGACACAGTTTACGTTTTATGTTTTTCGGCTAAATCTCGACTAACCAAACCTGGCTAGCCTGCTTTCACGACGCCTCTTGAGGCGTGTCATGCGGCGTGTTGTGAGGTCGTTCGAAAGTCTTCTTTGAGCATGTGGTCGGCTGCGCGCAGACCCTGCGCTACGATGGTCAGCGCAGGATTTACCGCGGCGGAAGACGGCATGAATGAAGCGTCAATGACGAAAAGATTTTCGTGTTGATGGCTGCGGCAATATGCGTTGATGGCACTAGTAGCAGGGTCGACGCCAAATTTGACGGTGCCGCACTGGTGCGATGTGGAGTGACGAATCAGCGGCTTCACCAGAACAATGGGATACCCCGCTTTCTTCAAAAGCGACGTCAGTTTCTCGACGAGGCGATGGTGGGGCTTCAGATTGTTTCGCTTGATCGCGAGCTGGACCTTTCCGTCACGAAGAACGATACGATTCTCCGGATCGGGTAAGTCCTCTGAGAAAGCAATCCAGTCCATGCTGTGCCGAGCCATTGTCGAACCAACCGCTTTAGGCAGGAATGGCACGTTTGCGGATAGCATGCCGCCCTGAAGTTTGCCGAGCATCTGGGCGTGCCCGAGAGGGAAGCGGTATTCGCCGTCACCAAAGTAGAACTGATTAAGCGCAAGCGTCTTCTGGAAGACGGTATCGTTCGTCTCAAATGACAAACCCATCAATGCGGTCTGGTTGTGCGCCATGTAGTTGCGGCCAACAACACCGGAGTCATTTGCGACGCCCTTGGGTGCGGTATCGCAGGCGGAACGCAGCAGCAGTGCCGTGCTGTTGATTGCCCCGCACGATACGACGACAACCCCTGCGCGCAGAAGCTCAACGTGCCCATTGCGCATGACCTCCACGGCCTCGACACGTTTGCCATCGGCGCCGAGCACAAGCCGTTGGACATAACAATTCGTGAGGATGTCCACGCGGCCGGTCGCGAGCGCGGGTTGAATCAGGGCCGTTTCCGCGTCGTACTTGGCACCCAGCTTGCAAGGAAATCCATCGCACGTCTTGCAGCGGATACATTGACCCTTCGGGCCATAGTCGATGGCTTCCGGAAGTGCGGACGTGCTTGCTCCATGACGGCGCATCGTGTCGGCCATCCGCTGAACGAGCGGCTCGGACGTGAGCTTTGGTGAGGGATAGGGTTTGCTGCGCCACGGTGCGCTGGGGTCGCCGCTGTCGTCCCCATGAACGTCAAAGAGAGACTCGGCTTCGCAGTAGTACGGTTCTATGTCGGCGTAGCTTATCGGCCACGCCGGTGAAATACCTTCCTCGTGTTCGAGCAAGCCAAAGTCTTCTTCGCGGAAGCGAATCATGCTGCCGCCGTAGAATTTGGTGCAGCCGCCAACGTTGTAGTAAATGTTGGGGCGGAACTCATTGCCTTGCCCGTCCAGCCAAGTGTCGTGGGCGGTGTATTTCTTCTCGTGGAATACGGACGCGACGCTCCAATTGTCTGCTTCGCGTGGAACCCAGTCGCCCCGCTCGAGCACCAAAACGTTCACCCCGTTTTCGGCGAGGCGGCGCGCAACAGTGCCGCCGCCGACTCCGCTGCCGATTACGATGACGTCGTGATTTTTTTGCATGATGACTTCGCGTATGTAGGGTTTAGCAGGTTGAACTGCTTCACTCCGTCGCGGATTGAGCAGATGTCGCCAGTATTTGCGTCCATTAAGTTCCGCTCAATTTCGCAACCACATTGAAACTGACGCAATCTGACGCAGTACGATGTAATGGTTTCGCCTTGGAGCGCGTTTTGCCCGCAGAAGTGCGCCGTGACCTCAAGCTCGTGCGTCAGTGTGTTGGCGCTTGGGGACGATGTTGGCGGCGAGGCAAACCAGTACAAGCAGGACGGCGAGAAGTCCGAACGCCGCAGGCAAACCCACTCCGTGAGCGATAAAGCCGATGGCTGCGGGTCCAGTCAACGTACCCGCGTATCCGAGCGTCGCGGTCGCCGCAATGGCATGTTGCGACGACATGGATTTGTTGGCACCCGCAGCTGAATAAAGAATCGGGACGATATTGGCGCAGCCAACGCCCATCAGCGCGAAGCCGGCAATGGTGAGGGTCGCATCGGGCGCGAAAACCGCCAAAGCAACGCCCGCGGCGCCGAGGGCGCTTCCTATCCGTACCACGCGTCGCGCTCCCAGCG
>Ga0105856_1000988_pt1 | contig 12902 bp, 13 predicted proteins | sample OrgsoiDNA_201060_FD_89681 | JGI IMG/M metagenome (GOLD analysis project Ga0105856, IMG submission 89681) | Permafrost soil microbial communities from the Arctic, to analyse light accelerated degradation of dissolved organic matter (DOM) -... | ecosystem: Environmental > Terrestrial > Soil >...
CCCAGCTCTGGAACGATTCGCGTCTTGGGGCAGGAGCCTGGCGGAGAGAGCAAGCGCCACATCGGCGTGGTGCCGGACGGACTCTTGCTCTTCGATCGGCTGACCGGCCGCGAGCACCTGATCGTGGTTGCGCGCCTGTTCGGCTTCGATCGCCCAGAGGCAGGCCGCCGCGCCGACGAGCTCTTGGAAGTGATGGAGCTGACGCAGGAGGGGCGCAAGCTGATCGCGGACTACAGCTTCGGCATGAAGAAGAAGCTCGGGCTCGCCGCGGCGCTCATCCATGGCCCGGAGCTGCTCTTCCTGGACGAGCAGTTCGAGGGCGTGGACGCGGTGGCCAAGGCTTCTCTGACCGCGCTCCTGGCCGCCGTGGTGCGGCGGGGAAAGCTGACGGTCTTCATCACTTCGCACGTGCTGGAGGTGGTCGAGCGGCTCTGCAGCGCGGTGGGCGTTCTCCATCGCGGGCGTCTCGTCGCGCAGGGCACCATCGCCGATGTGGTGCAAGCCGTGCCCACCGCTGCCAACCTGACCGATGCGTTCGTACATCTGGTTGGCGAGGGACGCTCAGGCTCGCGCGTGCTCTCGTTCTTGCCGTGACCGCGCCTCGCTTTCGCCAAGGCGCCGCTCTTTCGGCGCTGCTCGGGCTGCGCGTGAAGCTCGGGTGGCGGCGCCTGGGCAAGGCGGCGCTGGTACTCTCCATGCTGCTGGCGATCTTCAGCATCGCCGCCGCGGCCGGAATTTGCGCGGTAGCCTGGCAGAAGTTTCATCAGATGAGCCCGAAGGCCGTGGCCAGGCTCGCGGCGGAGGGCGGTCCCACCAGACTCTTCGGGACCTGGCTGGCAGTGGCGTTGCTCGCGCGGGTCTGGTTCGCGCTGATCCAGGTCGGACAACCGAGCAGCCTCTTCGACCAGCGGCGTTTCCGCATCTACCCGATCTCCGCGCGGCTGCTCTCGGCGGTTAACTTCGCGGCGATCTTCTTCGAGCCCATCTGGTTGATGATCTACCCGATCCTCGTCGCTTTCGCGGTGGCGGTGTCGTGGCTGCCGGAAGCGCCTTCCGCGCCCGTGCTCTTGTTCGCCGAGCTCCTCGCCGTCTTCGCCACCGGCGGGATCTTGCACCTGTCCGCGGCGATCGGCGCGGCGTTCGAGGCGCGGCCGGTGCTGCGCCGTGGCTTTTCCGTGGCGCTGGTCGTCGTCAGCTTCGCGGTCTACGTGCAGCTGCAGCTCTCTCCGCGTTCCGTGCCCTTCTTTGCCCTCGCCCGCCTCATTCCCTGGACCCCGCCGGGATGGGCGGCGCAGCTCGCGCAAGATCTCTCCGGTGGCCATCTGGTGCGAGCGTTCTTGCCTGCGTCGCTGATGCTCGTGCTCGGTCTGGGATTTTCCGTCGCCGCGCACGCCATCTCTTCGCGGGACCTGCTGCGTCCCCCCGAAGCGGTGCAGGCCGGGCCTAGCGCCGCGCATGCGGCCGGGTGGCAGCTGCCGTTTCTGCCGGGCGCCTTTTCCGCGCTCTTCGAGAAGAAAGCGAAGACCGCGCTTCGCATGGGTTGGCTGCAGCTTTTACTGCTGCCGGCGGCATATCTGCTCTTGGTGCGCACGGTCTTCGACGGCCCGCAGCCTTTGCTCATCGCCGCCGTCTACGCGCACCTGGGAGTGCTGGAGCTTGCGACCAACAGCTTCGGCCGCGACGCCGACGGAACCCGCGCGTACTTCCTCTGGCCCGTGAGCCTGCGCGTCGTGCTCGCGGCCAAGAATGCGGTCGCGTACGGCTTCTCCTTGGCGATCTTCTGCCTGATGGCCGGTGTCGCGATGGTCAGGTCGCACGTGACGGTATCGCAGCTCCTGGTCGGGCTGCTCGCCCATGCCGCCATCTTTCCGCTGCTCGTGGCGCTGGGAAATGCGGTGAGCGTGCTCGCGCCGACGCCGGTGCGCGGCGGACGGCTGCGGCGCGTTCGTGGAGCGGGACCCATCGGCGTGCGGCTCGCAACCATGGCGGTTCTCGCCGCTGCTGCTTGGGCCCCGTATGCCATCTCGCAGGCAATCCATCTGCGTTTGGGCGCAGCGTACGCAGGCGAGCTCATCGCCATGGCCATCGCCTATCTGGGGACGCTGAGCGCCGGCGCGCACTTCGTCGAGGTCCGCCGCGAGCCCATGCTGGCGGCGCTCCGGAAGGACGACTGAGGCTATTCGAGGCGGGTCCCGTCGGCCAACGGCTCGTCGCTGCCGGGGATGTAGTTCGGGTTCTTGCGGATGATGCCCGGGCCCCCGTCCCAGCCGAAGAGCGCGAGCACGGTGTGGTACGCGCCGACCGCCGCCATGTAGATGGCGGCCAACGCCATCAGACCGAAGCAGACGAGGAGCCCGTACATCCACGGCCGCGCCGCTTCCGCCGGGCCGCCCGCGACGCGCGAATGGACGAACCCGACGAGGCAGGCGAGCACGCCTACAGTGAGGAGCGCTGCTCCGCTGCGGAGGATCTTCGGCATCGCTAGACCTCGAAACTCGCGCCGCACGAGCAAGCCTTGCGCGCGCGCGGATTCTGGAAATGGAAGCTTGTGCCTTTGGGAAAGTCGATGACGGTGCCGTCGAGCAGGTTCTGGCTCGCGCGATCGACCGCGACCCGCAGACCCTGGGCTTCGACCACCGCATCTTCAGGGCCCGGCTCTGGAATGAAGAAGAGGTCGTAGGTGAGGCCATTGCAGCCGCCCGCGACCACCGCCACGCGGAGCAGCCATCCCTCGACTTCGGCATCGCGCGCCCGCAAAAGCGCTGCTTGCGCTGCCCGCGGCGTGAGGGAGAGCTGCATGGTCTTGGGTCTAGCGCGGTCCTGAGGCTCGCAGCAAGCCCGACTAGAGAGGGCGTTTTTCGCGCAGCGCGCGCAGCTCCTCGTCGGCCAGGGCCTCGAAGGCTTTCACGCAGGCGGGGTCGAACTGGGTCCCGGCGCAGCGCGTGATCTCCGCCCGCGCCTCCGGGAAGGAAGCAGCCTTGCGATACGGCCGGTCGCTGGTCATGGCGTCGAGCGTGTCGGCGATCATGAAGATGCGGGCCCCGAGCGGAATCTGTGCGCCCTTCAGCTTGTGCGGATAGCCGCCGCCATCCCAGCGTTCCTGGTGCGAGAGCACGATCTGCGCGGCTGGCCTCAAGAAGTCGATGCTTTCGAGGATGCGATAGCCGACCTCCGGATGGCGCCGCATCTCCACCCATTCGGCGGCGGTCAACGGCCCGGGCTTCAGGAGAATGCTGTCGGGCACGCCGATTTTGCCGATGTCGTGCAGGAGCGCGCCGCGGCCAATGTCCTCGAGCTCTCCCTCGGCGATGCCCATGTGCCGCGCCATGGAGACGGTGTAGCGCAGCACGCGCTGCGAATGATCGCTGGTCTCCTGCTCGCGGGCATCGAGCGCGTGCACCAGCGCGGAGAGGGTGCTGCCGTAAGCCTGCGCGACTCCTTGCAACGCCGAAGAGAGCTCGGCCGTCCGCTCGCGCACGCGTCGCGCCAGGCCCAGGTGGTACCGCGACCGCGCCGCGGAGAGCTTGCTGCGGCTCCAGGCCCGCTCGATGGCGCGCACCAGCTCCGTCACGCGCGGTGGCTTCAAGAGGTAGTCGGCGGCGCCGCGCTTCAAGCATTCTACGGCGCTCTCGGTGTCGCCAAACCCGGTGAGCATCACCACCGCCGCGTTCGGATGGCGGCGCACCACCTGGTCGAGGAGCCAGAGCCCGTCGTGCTCGGGCATCTTCATGTCGCAGAGGAGGAGCGGCAGGTCCTCGCCGCGCAGCATCTCCAGCGCTATGTCGGCGCTTTCTGCCTGGCGCACGCCGTAGCCTTCTTCCTTGAGCACCGCGGAGAGCACTTCGCGGACCGGCTTGTCGTCGTCGACTACCAGCACGGTGGGAGGCGGTGGAGACGAGCCTTTCTCCAGTGGAGTGACGGAGTCCGGGGTGTCGAGTCGCTGTGAATCTAGAGGAAGCATGCGCGGGCGCAAAATGAGGTGCGTCCGCCGTCCAGTCAAATTTAGAAAAAGCGGCTCTAGTCTCGCGCGGCATTTCTCCCTGCGGGACAGCTTGCGCGCAAGGCGCGGTTGACAGGGGCACCTGCGGGCGCTAGCACCCGCGGCTCTTCCAAGGAGTTGAGCGTGGCGACCTACGATCTCGCGATCATCGGCAGTGGACCCGGCGGCTACGTCTGCGCCGTCCGCGCGGGGCAGAACGGCCTCAAGACGGTGGTCATCGAGAAGGACCCGCGCGTCGGCGGCACCTGCACTCTGCGAGGCTGCATCCCCACCAAGGCGCTGCTCCACTCGGCGGACGTCTACGGCGAGGCGAAGCACGGCGCGGCTATCGGCGTAAAGACTACCGGCCTCGAATTGGACATGATCGGCGTCAACAGGTTCAAGGACGACGTCGTCTCCAAGTCCACGAAAGGCATCGAGTTTCTCTTCCGCAAGAACAAGGTCGACCACCTCGCCGGCCACGGCCGCATCGCGGGCCCCGGCAAGGTCTCGGTGACTTTGCCGGATGGCAAGGAACAAGTGATCGACGCGAAGCACATCGTCATAGCCACCGGCTCGGCGCCGCGGCTCATCCCCGGCATCACCGTCGGTCCGCGCGTCATGACCAGCGACGAGCTCTTGCAGAACGCCATCGTCCCCAAGCGGATGATCGTGCTCGGCGCGGGAGCCGTGGGCATGGAGTTCGCCAGCGCCTACTCGCGCTTCGGCAGCGAAGTGACGGTGGTGGAGATGCTGCCGCACCTCTTGCCGCTCGAGGACGAGGACATCTCCACCGAGTTCGAGAAGTCCATCCGCCGTCGCGGCATCAAGTTCCACACCGGCGCGAAGCTCACCAAGGTCGAGGCCACGGCGGAGGTGGTCAAGGCCACCGTCGACACGGGCAAGGGCACCGAAGTGCTGGAGGCCGAGCTCTTCCTCTGCGCGGTGGGCCGCCGGCCGGTGAGCGAAAACCTCAACCTGGAGAAGTTTCCCAACGTCAAAGTCGAGCGCGGCTTCGTGCTGGCCGATCCGAAGACGCTGCTGACCGGCGAGAGCTGGCTGTCGGTCATCGGCGACGTCGTGGCGCTGCCCGGCCGGGCGCATCCGCAGCTGGCGCACCTCGCCTTCGTCGAGGGCGAGTTCGTGGCGGACCGCATCGCCGGCAAGAACCCGCACCCGGTCAACTATGACCTCGTCCCGGGCGCGACCTACAGCGACCCGGAAGTGGCTTCGGTAGGACTCTCCGAGAAGCTCGCCAAGGAGCGCGGGTACAAGGTGAAGGTCGGCACCTTCCCGTTCTCGGCCAACGGCAAGGCGCGCATCCTGGGGGAGCCCGAGGGCCTGGTAAAGATCGTCGCCGACGAGAAATACGACGAGGTCCTGGGCGTGCACATCGTGGGCCCTCGCGCCACGGAGCTGATCAGCGATGCCTGCTCGCTCTTGCGGCTGGAGACGACGAGCGAGGAGATGCTGCATGTGATGCGGCCGCACCCGACGCTCTCGGAGGCCTTGACCGAGGCTGCTCTGGGCGTGAAGGGAAAACCGATCCATATGTGAAACCGCCGCGGGGCGCCGGTCACTTCGGGAAGCATGTGGCGCGCCCGCTGTTCATGCGCCGGGGGTCGATCATGAACGAAGCAAAAGAGTACCGCCGCGCTCTCGCCATCGGTCTCTTGACGCTCGGCGTCGCGATGGGCGGGCAGATGGCCACAAGCCTGCCCGCTCCGGTCGTTCAGCAGCGGCCTGCGGTGAGCCGTGCTCTCTATGCGCATATCGCCCCACGAGCCGAGACTTGCCTCGCGCAGCGAGTGGCGCGAGCCGTCATCGACGCCGTGCTGAACAGCTTCGCTTAAGTGAGCTCGCGAAGTGGGCAAAGTTCGGCTATACCGCCCGCCGTGCCTCCTATGCTGCGGTCAGACGGCCTCCGCCCGTCGCCGGCGGAGCCGGCTCCTCCGCTCATCCAGTTGGGCGGTCGTGTTCGCGCCCCCAAACCTGAATGGCTGAAAGTCCGCATGCCCGGCGGCGGCCGGTACGAGCACGTGAAGAAGACGCTTCGCGAGCTCTCCCTGCACACCGTCTGCGAAGAGGCCAGCTGCCCCAACGTCGGCGAGTGCTGGGGCTCCGGCACCGCCACCGTGATGCTGATGGGCAAGGTCTGCACCCGCGGCTGCCGCTTCTGCGACGTCACCAGCGGCATGCCGCCGCCGCTCGACCCGCTCGAGCCGCGCCACCTGGCCGAAGCCGTCGGCCGCCTCGGCCTCGACTATCTGGTGGTGACGAGCGTCAACCGCGATGAGCTGTCCGATGGCGGCGCCTCGCACTTCGCCCAGGCCATCGTCGAGCTGCGCCGCGCCGCTCCCAAGACCTTGGTGGAAGTGCTCACGCCAGATTTTCAGGGCTCGCACGCGGCGCTCGACATGATTGTGGACGCCAACCCGACCGTCGCAGCGCACAACCTGGAAACGGTCGAGCGGCTGACGCCGAAAGTTCGCGATCGCCGCGCTTCCTATTCGCAGTCTTTGGACGTCCTGCATCACTACAAGCAGCGCGGCATGAGGACGAAGAGCAGCCTCATGCTCGGCCTTGGCGAAGAGCGCGACGAAGTGCTGCAGGCCATGCGCGACTTGCGCAGCGTCGATTGCGACATCCTCACCATTGGCCAATATCTGCGGCCCTCCGACAAGCACCTTGCTTTGGAGCGTTTCGTTCCGCCGGATGAGTTCCACGATTTCGAGCAGCAAGGTCTCTCGATGGGCTTCAAGCTCATTGCCGCCGGGCCTTTGGTGCGCAGCAGCTACAAGGCCGGCGAGCTCTTCGTCCAGCGCTGGGCCGGCCAATAGAATGCCGGTTCTGAACATCATCCAAGCCGTCAACGACGAGTTGCGCGTGGAGATGCGCCGCGACCCGCAGGTAGTGGTTCTGGGTGAGGATATCGGCAAGTTTGGCGGCGTCTTGCGCGCCACCCTGGGCCTGGTCGAAGAGTTCGGAACGGACCGCGTCATCGATACGCCGCTCGCCGAAGCCGGCATTATCGGCGCCTCGATAGGAATGGCCTTGTATGGTCTCAAGCCGGTTCCCGAGATCCAATTCAGCGACTTCATCTTCCCGGCGTTCGATCAGATCGTGAACGAGCTGGCAAAGATCCGCTATCGCAGCGGCGGTCAATACCGCGCCCCGGTGGTCATTCGCACACCCGTCGGCGGAGGAATCAAGGGCGGCCATTACCATTCGCAATCGCCCGAGGCCTTGTTCATCCACACGCCCGGCTTGCAGGTCGTTTGCCCGTCCAATCCCTACGATGCAAAGGGGCTGCTTCTAAGCTGCATCCGCCAGGACGATCCGGTCATCTTCATGGAGCCGAAGCGCGTCTATCGCGCGTCTCGCAACGAGGTCCCCGAAGGCGACTACACCATTCCGCTCGGGCAAGCCCGCGTCGTCCGCGAAGGCAAGGGCATGACCGTGATCGCCTGGGGCGCGATGTTCCACGAGGCCGAGCAGGCCGCGGCGCAAGCGCCGGAGCTGGACGTGGAGCTGATCGATCCGCGCACCCTGTGGCCTTTGGATATCGAGGCCATCACCCGCAGCGTGCGCAAGACCGGCCGCTGCGCCATCGTGCAGGAAGCGCCGCGGACCAATGGGTTCGCCGCCGAGATCAGCTCGCTGATCCAGGAGCGCTGCTTTACCTCCTTGGAAGCGCCGGTCTCCCGCATCACCGGCTATGACACGCCGTTTCCCTATACCCTGGAAAACGACTATCTCCCGCTCGCGCCGCGCGTGTTGAAGTCACTGCGCGACCTCGCGGCTTATCAAGCTTGAGGAGCGCGTAAATGGCCCAGTTCGAGTTCAAGCTACCCGACATCGGCGAGGGAGTGGTGGAGGGCGAGATCGTCAAGTGGCTGGTCAAGGCCGGCGACGAGATCGTCGAGGACCAGCCGCTCGTCGAGGTGATGACCGACAAGGCGACGGTGACCATTCCCTCTCCGCGGCGGGGCAAGGTCGTGCGCACGGTCGGGGCCGAAGGCGAGATCGCCAAGGTGCACGGCACGCTGGTCGTCCTCGAGACCGACGGAGCCGGCGCGGCTCAGGCTGCTCCGTCGAGCGGCACTCCGGCGCAGGCCGCGCCGAGCCTGCCCGCCTCGCACGCTGGACAGCCTGCGCCGCTGCAAACCGCTGCTGTTCCGGCCCCGGGCGCGCCCGCCGCGCAGCCGCAAGCGCAGCACGCGAACGGCGGCAACGGCGAGAGCCGCAAGGTGCTTGCCACTCCCGTCACGCGCAGGATGGCACGCGAGCTGGGAGTCGATCTCTCGCAGCTGCAGGGGAGCGGACCGCAAGGCCGGGTGATGAAGGCCGACGTGGTCGCTCACACGGAGCAAAAGCCCGCCGCTTCGAAGCCTGCAGCTCCCAAGCCTGCCGCTCCGGAAGCGCTGCAGCAGGACGAGGTTCGTCCGATTCGCGGCCTGCGCAAGAGCATCGCGAAGAGCATGGTGCAGAGCCACACCTACGTCGTGCCCTTCACCTTCGTGGAAGAGTGCGACACCGGCCCGCTCACAGCGATGCGCGAGCGGATCAACGCGGGGCTCTCGAAGCGCGGCGATGCCAAGATCAGCTATCTGCCCTTCATTGCCAAAGCCCTGCTGCGCGGGTTTGCGAAGTACCCCGAATTGAACGCGGTGATGGACGAGGAGAAGCAGGCGCTCATCGTCAAGCGCGACGTGAACCTGGGGTTCGGCGCGGCGACCGATAACGGCCTGACGGTGTTCGTGGTGAAGGACATCCGCGGCCGCTCCATCCTCCAGATCGGCAGCGAGATCGACCGGCTCGGCAAGGCCGCGCGCGAGAACAAGTTGCAGATGCCCGATCTGCAGGGCTCGACCTTTACCGTCACCTCGCTGGGCAAGGACGGCGGCCTGATGGCGACGCCGGTGGTGAAGCACCCCGAAGTGGGCATTCTCGGAATCCACAAGATCAAGGAATGGGCGAAACCGATCCGAAATGCCGACGGCACGGTCTCGGTCGAGATCGCCGAGCATATGAATTTGTCCTGCTCATTCGATCACCGCGTCATCGACGGCCACATCGGTGCCGCGTTTCTCTATGAGGTCATCCGCGCATTGGAAGCGCCAGATCTGCTACTGATCGAATGATGGTTGCCAAGATCCTCATCGGCCTCGTCGCCGTCATCCATCTCTATATCCTGGTCTTGGAGATGTTTCTCTGGCGCGGCCGGGCGCGGAAGGTCTTCCGCATGAGCGTGGAGAAGGCCGAGATGACCGCGCAGATGGCGCAGAACCAGGGCCTCTACAACGGCTTCCTCGCGGCCGGCCTCATCTGGGCCTTGATCGCGGGCGTCGAGCACGCGCCCTTCTTCCTCATCTGCGTGGCCGTCGCCGGCATCTTCGGCGCCATCACGGTGCAGAAGACCATCCTCTACGTGCAAACCCTCCCCGCCGCGCTCGCCCTCACCGCTTATTATCTCGGTTTGTAGATCGACCTGGCTGCATCGCGCGTTCGTGTGAAGAGGAGGTTCACCAAAATGCGCATGCTCTTACTGCTGGCGCTCGCCGGCATCGGCTGTGCCGCTGCTCAACCGAAGCCGCTCGCCAAGGCAGATTTGAATCGTTGCGAATACGTCGGCCAGCGGATCTACGACCCGCACAACAACATCCTCGACGTGACCAACACCATGGGTCCTTCGGAGGTGATTTACTATCGCCACCAAGACCACACCTATCGCGTGATCGGCGGCAAGCTCTACAGCTGCCCGATCAGCTAAAGCGAATCGCAGGGTCCTCCAACGGGCGAAAGCGGATCCGCTCAAGCGGAATCCGCCGTAGCGACGCCGGCGCGCTGCAGCTCGCCGGGTAGCTCACCGCGTACTGTCTAGGGTATTGAATCAGACTCACTTTTGCGGATCCTGGGTTAGGCTTGCGGAATGAGAGATTTGGTTTGCGCATCGATGGTGGCGGGTCTCGTTGCCTGCGCGGGTACCACCGAACAGATCCATTTGTGGCCACCGAAAACGCCGGCCGTGGTGCCGGGTCAGCGCATTGAATTCAAGGGACTCTCGGTGTTGCCGCCGCAGCACCCGGGTTGGGTCGTCATGCCGCCCCTTCCCCAGCCGCCCCGGCCGGTCAACACGCTGGTGAGCTTCAGCAACACCTTCGGGAAGCCAGGGGTGCAACAGGTCGTCGCCGGGGTCCTGCTCATCGACATCGGTCGGCAGACCTTCGACAGTCCCCAGGCTTTCGAAGAGTTCAACAGAGTCGAAATGAATGCCACCCTCTCGGTGATCATGACGGCGCGGCGCAAGCTCCTCTCGCTCGACATCGGGCCGGCGAGTCTGCCGGGCCTGATGTGCGTTCGCTACGACGCGAAGGCCGAAGAGACCGGCGGTCCTTCTTCCCCGGGCGGGCGCTTTCTCTTCAGCGTCCACGGCTATCGCTGCCTCGACCCCAAATGGCCGCGCTATGCCGTCGATTTGAATCTCTTTCAGCGATATCCCGACTCGGCGAAGCCGCTCGACTTGAGCGCGCAGGTCGAGCCGTTCTTGCAAAGCCTCGCCTTCACCGAGGAGCGGCCCCTCGCCGTCACCACCATCGAGGTCGGCTCGGGCCCGCAACAGCTGGTCGCGGCGGCGGGCAGCATCTGGGTTGCGTACGGCGACCACGGTGTCGCCCGCATCGACCCCAAAACCAACACCGTCAGCGCGCAGATCGTCGTGGGCCGCGACCCGATTGGAATCGCCTTTGCGGGCGGCAGCATCTGGTCCGCAGACCGGCAGGACGGAACCCTGTCTCGCATCGATCCGGCGACCAACAAAGTGGTCGCGACGGTCAAGGTGGGAGGCAAGCCGCTGATGCTGGCAACCTGCGCGGGTTCGCTCTGGGTCGCGGATCAAGCTTCAGGCGATGTGGTGCGCATGGACCCGGCGAGCGAACGCGTCGTGGCGCGGATTCCGGTCGAAGGCGAGCAGAGCAACCTCTTCGCGACCGAGCGCGAGATCTGGGTCAGCTTTTACCACAAGGACAAGCTCGTCCGGATCGACCCGCGAACGAACGCGCCGGGCGCGCCCATCTCGGTGCCTCGCGCTCCAGGCCCCATCGGTGAAGGCTTCGGATCGATCTGGATCGCCGGACAAGGCGAGGGCGAAGTGGGCCGCGTCGACCCAGCGTCAGGCAAGGTTATGGTCATTCCGGTGCACGCGCGGCCGAGCGCCATCGCCAGCGCGGATGGGAAGATCTGGGTCGGCGCCTACAACGAGTCCACGGTGTTCGCCATCGATCCGAAGACGAATCAGCCGGTGGGGCGGCGCATCAACGTTGCCGACGCTCCCGCGCTGATGATCGAATCAGAGGGGGCGCTCTGGGTCTCCGGCGCCATGTCCAGATCCGTCTCGCGCATCGACTTTTGATCTATTGCACGCCGGCTCGGTTCAACTCGCGGGGGAGCTTTCCGGTCAGTGCGCAGGCCCACATCTTGAAGTCGGCGGCGAAGGACCAGAAGGGGTATTTGAAGGTGGCCGGGCGGTTGTGCTCGACGAAGAGGTGGCCGACCCAGGCGAAGGCATAGCCGCACAAGAGCGCTGCCAGGAAGAACGACGGGCGGCCGGCGAAGATGGCCGTCGCGAGGAAGCAGAGCGACAATGTCGTGCCGACGAAGTGCAGCCTGCGCGTCACGGGCTTTGCGTGCTCTCGTAGATAGAACGGCCAGAACTCGGCGAACGTCTTCATGCGCCCGATCCTAGCGCTTGCCTGGCCGCCTGCACAGCGACGCCTTGCTGTTCACTGCCGAGCGCTTGTTGGTTCGCAGGCCATTCGTACCTACATCTCGCACCATGCAGGGCATAACGGTGAAGGTGGCGGGGCTACTGGCTGTTTTCGCAATCGGCTGCCGGGGCGCCGGCAGCAACTCGGGAAACGGGTCGCAGTCGACCACCGCCGCGGCTGACGCAGGGACGGTCGCCGAGCAGGATGCGGGCACGGCCGCCGATGCCGGCACTGTCACCAGCACCGACCCTGACGGCGGCACCGACGCGGGAACGGCGCAGAATCCTCCCGCAGCGGTTCCGGGCGACGAATGCGCAGGGCTGATGCCGGCCGCGACGGCGCCGATTGTTGCGCAGCTGCCGCACACCGAGTGCCTCGACGGACATGTGGATGGGCAGGGCAACGTCCTGCTCGGCTCGCTCTCCGATGACGGCCCTTCGGCTTTCCCCGAGTATCTCTTCTTCGACGTCAGCAGCGGCCAGGCGACTCAACTTGCCGGTCACGTGATCGGCGGCGACGAGTCCTTCCTCGACATCCTCGGCCGCACGTCGGGTTTTGCAGCGACCGATCAGTTCGGCGTCACGGGCCGGCTGAGCCTGCAGAGCTACGGACACGACGGCACGCCCGGCCCCGTCACCGTGCTCGACCAGGGCGCCTTCGGAGCCCAGCAGCCCAAGGTGAGCAGCGTCATCGATCCCGCGGGTGGCACGGCGCTGCTCGTCTCCGTCGCGGATTCGACCGGCACCTATTCGACGACCTATCAGCGGTTCGACAACGCCGGCGTCCAGGCGATCGCACCCGTCGCGGTTTCCCTCTTCGGCGCGATGGGGTTCTCGAGCGCGGGACATATCCTCGTGGTCACGCCGGCCGGAACCGCGCAGTGGCTCGACCGCGACGGCAACCACCTCACCCAGCCCTTCGGACCGTTCACCGGAACTGGCACCCCGCCTATTGCCGCGCAGGCAGACGGCAGCGTCGCCGTGCTCTTCTCGCCGGGCGCATTCCGCCTCGAGGACCTCGGCACGACGCCTGCGCCGCTGCCGGACGCCATCGCCGCCCGCGCCGGCCAGTCGCTCTACGCGATCCGCGCTGGCAAGGCGTACGCAAGCTGGGCAGCGTCCGCAGCTTGCGTCGAAGTGCTGGCGACCTCCGGCAAG
>Ga0105856_1000990_pt1 | contig 12892 bp, 8 predicted proteins | sample OrgsoiDNA_201060_FD_89681 | JGI IMG/M metagenome (GOLD analysis project Ga0105856, IMG submission 89681) | Permafrost soil microbial communities from the Arctic, to analyse light accelerated degradation of dissolved organic matter (DOM) -... | ecosystem: Environmental > Terrestrial > Soil >...
CAAGGCGAAAACCTTACCGTTTTTCGATCGGTTGTTCCAACACCATGGTTTGCGTCTGGCTCAGACTAATATCCGCATTGCGCAATGCCTTCAAAATTTCATACAACAAATCACTCTTGGTACCGCTGACCATGCGCGGGCTGGCGACATAACCGGTCACGCTCAGCACGATACCGGTCGGGCCGAGTTCTTTAAAACTCACCGAGGGCGCGGGCGTGTCGAGGATAGATTCATGGAGCTCATAGCAGTTCAATAACAACGAACGAACTTGCTCGGGGTCGATGTCCAGCGGGAAAGTCAGCGCGATGGTCGCCACGCCCTGCGCATTGCCCATGGTGGCGTTACGCACGTTCTGCGAGATAAATTGCGAGTTCGGCACGATCACCGTCGAACGGTCGCTCAACTGGATCTCGGTGGCACGCACGTTAATACGACGGATGTCCCCTTCCACACCGCTGATGGTCACCAGATCCCCCACTTTCACCGGGCGCTCCGTCAGCAAAATCAGTCCGGAGATAAAGTTCTTCACAATCTCCTGCAAGCCAAAACCGATACCGACCGACAAGGCACTGACGATCCATGCCAGACGGTTCCATTCGATACCCAGCGTGGAGAGCGTCAGCAGGATGATCAGCACATAACCGACGTTGGTAAACAGCGTTACCAGCGAGGCGCGCATACCGCGATCCATGGCGGTTTTTGGCAGGAAATCGTTGTCTAACCAACGCTTAGCGGAACGCAGAACGTACCAGCCAATCACCAGACACAGGAACGCATTGACCGCGTGGGCCGGAATGATGTTCATCCCTTCCAGCCCTTTTCCGCCCCAGATATCCACCATTTTGCTTAGCAATTCCAACGGTGTCGTCGTACCGAAGGTACCGTTGAGTAACGCCACGGCGGCGAACAAAATCAGCATCGTCTTGCCAACGGCGGAAAACAGCGTCGCCGCCAGTGACAAATGGCGCTCGTTAACACTGAGGGTGCTTTTGAGCAACTTACCGGTGTTGGTGGTCGGTGAGAAGAAACTCTCGCTGAAATCCACCACCAGATGGATCATCAGATACAGGCAGGTCAATACCAGACCGACCCACACCAGCTCGTAAGTCAGGAAACGGGCCAGCGGAATGTAGCCAATCAGCAGAGAAACAACGATGGCAAACGCGGTGATGCTGATCGCCAGATGAATCAGCCCCGCCATGGTTGAACGGGCTTCCGGTTGTTCGCCTCGGGCCAATAAACGGCGGCGCACGCGGTTAACGCGCATCGGCGCAATCAGGCAACTTAAGGCCACCAGCAGCGCGGAAATGCCGTTACCAAACAGCGTCACCGAGACGCTGGAACCTACCAGATTATTCATCTCTTCGACAATGCCGAAGATAAAAATAAAGGCAGCGAGCATGACGGGGAAAGAGGCCAGCGTTTTGGCAATTGGGTCAGCCAGCCCCGGCAGACGCCACGAAGGGTGGTTGTTCGACAACAGCGCGGAACCCAACCCGGCAATCAGCGCTGAGAACACCGCCAGACCGGTAATCGAATTGGCAAACTCCAGCAGCGCGTCCGAGGTGTCCGGCAGGCGAACGAACACCTGGCAGAACAGTACAGCACTCAACCACTGCGACAGCACGATGTTCAGCGTCGCAATGGTCGCCAGCAGGCTGCGGCGCAAACGCCCTCCCGGCAACCAGCGGGGTAAAATCCAGCCCAGCGGCTTGTCGAGCGCACGTCGCCCCAGCACGCCAACCACTAACGCCAGCAGCAGATAAATCGCCGAGCCGATGCGGAAATCGGGTTGCCATGCCTGATGCCAGGCATCGCTAACCTGTGAGCCGAAATCATCAAAACGCGCGGTGTCATTCGCCTGTGGCGCAAACAGCGGCGTCCAGAAATTCACCCCGAGGATGCTGCCAGAGTTGAGCGCAATTTGGGTTTTTAGCGTGTCACGACGCAGCCCGCCAATTTGTGTCGACAGGTTCTGCACGCTGGTTCGAATAGCGTTGGCCTGCTCGATTTGCGCATCGAGCAAGGTTTTATTGGCATTGAGCTTGTTGCGCTGGCGCACCACCTCTGGCGTTTCGGGCAGCGAGCCCGCCGCCGGGGCGGGACCGAGAACGTCAAGCTGTGCCTGAACTTGTGAACGCTGCGGCCCGAGAGCGGCGATCAGCTTCTCGGTATCATCCAGGATCTTCAGCGCATCATCATTGAGCCCGTTGAGTTTCTTCTCGGTTTTGGCCGCCGAGACTTGCTGCTTGGTGGTGTCGAGCCGCTTTTGCAACGCGGTCAGCGTCGCGGGCGCGTTGATTTTTACCGGCTCGGCGACGTTCGTCGTCTCGGCGGCTGACGGCGTGTTTTGTGTTGCCGTCGCGTCCGACGCCGCCAGCACGGTAACCGGCGTCAACAGCAGCGAAGCAAGCAGTGCCCAAACGGCAGGAGCATGGAAGAATTTATGCATAAAGGGATCTATCCGAAACTCGGGAAATTATTGTTTTTCAGGATGCTAATCATAGCGAGTATTGATGCGGAAAATAGCAGGTTTTTTCTGGATCGCGACAGCAATGATCGAATTTATTGGCACAGAGGCGGTGAAACCTGCCTGACGCCGGGTGGCGTCAGGCATTGAGGGGGTGTATTAGCCCTGTTTACCCAGCATCAGACGCAACACAGCGGCGGACTCCTCTTTCGGCAAAGCCAAAATTCCGCTGTAAAGGCTGATGGAGATTTCACAGACCTTGGCGTGATCCACATCCGCAGCGCTCAGGTCGTTGAACATTTTCAACTGGTCACCATAATCTTGCTGCAACTTCTCGCGCACCGGCGTCATCAGCGCTTTGGCTTTCTCGCCGCTGATGGCGGTCGGTTGCGCCGTCTGGCCGCTGCCACTGTCGAGTAACAGCTGGTTCATGGTATCTAAATCTTTTTGGAACAATTCCGGCGGCAACACTTTCGCGGTGTTAATGCCGCCCGCGATATGCGGATAAAGGAACTGGAAACAGGTGCCATCATTGCGCGCTTGCAGCGCTTTCATCTCTTCCAGACTGACCTGCATGGCGGCGATCACATTCGCATCCGGCGCGGTATTCATGCGCTTTGACAGTAAGTCCGACACCATCGGTTTCACCGTGTCGATCGCTTCCTGTTGTGATTTTCCTTCCTTTTTCAGACGCAAAATATTGCTGCGCAGCTGGCTATACAGCGCCGGCTCCTGTGCTTTGATGGTGCTGTAAATCGGCAACGCGGCCAGCGCACGGTCGATCTCTTCGGTTTGCTCGCTGCCTGCCATCCGCGGCTGGATAAATCCGGCATACAGCGCGTTACCGCCGATGACTAACACCAGAAACAGGATGATCCCCGACACGCGGCCAATTTTACCCTTCTTGTGCAACAGCGCGATAACGGCGGCAATCACCGCCCCGCTGACGGCCCACACCATGATTTCATTCCCATTCATGCCCGGTTTCCTTTTAGTTTTCGATTTGTGCCACGGCATCGCGGCTGGCGTCGGCACGTGCTTCGCCGTGTAATTCTGTCAGTTTGCCGGCGCGCATTTCCAGCAGCCGATCCGCATGTTCAAAATAGTGGTCATCATGGCTGATAGCTAGCACGGTTTTGCCCATATCACGCAAATACGGCAATAGTTCACGATAAAACGTGCGGCGAAACTGCGGATCCTGATCGGCGGCCCATTCGTCGAGCAGCAGGAAGTCACGCCCCTCGCAGGCCGCTAGCAGCAGCGCCACGCGCTTACGCTGGCCTTGCGACAGTTGCAAATTGGTGACGTTGTTGCCATCAAATTGCAGCTTCTCTTGCATGTTCAGACGCTGGAGCCACGTCTCGACCAGCGCGGCATCCGGTGCGCCGCCTTGTGCACCCATCAACTGCCCAAACAGGTGGAAATCGGTAAAGACCGCTGAGAACAATTGGCGATATTGCTCCTGGGTGCTGGCAGTGAGCGGCACGCCGTCCAGCAAAATCTGCCCCGAGACGGGCTGATACAAACCGGTCAGCAGCAGCGCCATGGTCGATTTTCCGCTGCCGTTGCCGCCAATCAGAAACACCAGTTCGCCGCGTTTAATGGTCAGATTCAACGGCCCGACGCCAAAGCCGGTTTCCGCCTGTTTATCACCATAATGAAAGGTCAGGTCACGCAATTCGAGGGTTTGCCAGTTCTGTGCCTTAGGCGGCGTGGCAAACGCTGGCTGATAGGGGGTAAGACGCAGGCTATTGAGTTTGCCGAAGGCCACTTGCGCACTGAGTAAGGTCGGCAGCGCCCCCACCGCCTGCAACAGCGGCGTGCGCAGAAACAGCAGCGTCAGCGAGTAGGTCGCCGCGACGTTGGTGTCAGACCATCCAAGGGTATTGGCCATAAAGAACACCAGACCAATCGCGCCGAGCATCATAATGTTTGACCAGTTCACCGCGCTCAGATGGTAGGTATCGGCGCGCACTACGTGGTGGCGAAAGTCGGTGGCGTTTTGCTGATATTGCTCGTCATACAGTTTGCGGGCACGTTCGCGGTTGAGCGCCAACTCTTTACGCCCGTCGATCACCTGTTGGTAATCTTTCTGCAAATTGTCTTCCGCTTCACGCACGTGCGTCAGGTGGCGGTAAACCCGCGACACCAACGAGAAACCGACCAGAATGGTCACCACCAGCCACACCACCGTCACCAGCAGCATTTTTGGGGACAACCAGGCTAAATACGCCGCCGACCCTAAGGTCAAAATAATACCCTGCACCAGTTCCGGCAGTCGCACGAACGCCAGCGTGATGGCGCGAACATCGCTACTCAAACTGGCCAGCAGTTGCGCGCTGCCAATTTGCTCAATCCTTTCGATATCGGTGTCTAAAATACGTTTAATAAACTGTCCACGCAGACGGTAGATAAAGTGGTGGCCGAGCGTGGTCAACGCCAATTGCGAGCCCAGCGTCACCACCATCAGCAGTAACAGGAAGCCGAGGAATTGCGGCAACACCGCCAGCGATATGTCGGTGGTTTCAATCAGCTTGAGGTTGATAAAGGCGATCAGGCCAATGCCTAAGGCCGCACTGGCCAGGCTTAGCGCCATGACGGCAACAAAAGGCCAACGGTACTGTTGATAAACGACGCGCAATAACTCCATGAGACTCCCATTTCCAGAAAGCAGTGCAAAACAGCAAAATATGCGGCGAAGCGGGCAGTGTAATAGGCACTCATTTCATATCAAGAGTAATTCTCTTTTTATGTTCTCCTGCTGAGGTTCAGAAAAAAGCTGACAGTCCTGCCTACAGTTCCTAAACTTCCGACATGAATAAAGAACAAGAACTTCATCAAAGTAAACGTAATGCGCTGGGGTTGCTGCTGATTGCCGCCGCCCTGTTCGTCGTCACCCTGTTTTTAACACCAAACTTTTGGGTTTCGGGGCTGAAAGCCATTTCAGAAGCCGCGATGGTCGGTGCACTGGCTGACTGGTTTGCCGTCGTGGCGCTGTTTCGCCGCGTACCTGTGCCGTTTATCGCCGCCCATACCGCCATTATTCCGAAAAATAAGGACAAGATTGCCGACAATTTGGCAGTTTTCGTGCAGGAGAAATTTCTGGCTCCGGCGTCGATTGTCGAACTGATCCGCCAGCATGATCCGGCGCGGATGGTGACCGAGTGGCTCAATGCACCGGAGAACGCCAGCCGCTTTGCCGGCTATACCGTGAAAATGATCCGCGGTTTTCTGGCCTTCACAGACGATCAGCGCATCGCGCAGTTGATCAAGCGCGCTCTGTTTCGGGTGATCGACAAAATCGATCTGTCGCAATCGGTCGCCACTATTTTGGAAAGTTTGACCAAAGACGGACGGCATCAGGCGTTGCTCGATCAAGCGATGGAGCAACTGGAGCTGTTACTGGCAAAGGAGAGCACCCGCAGCTTTATTTCCAGCCAAATCGTCAACTGGATGAAACGCGAACATCCGTTGACCGCCAAGTTACTGCCTACCGGCTGGCTGGGACGCAACGGCGCTGACATGGTCTCAAATGCGGTAAATTCGGTGCTTGATGACATGGGCAACGATCAAACCCACGCGTTTCGCAAAGGCTTTGACCATTCGGTGCAGAAATTCATCTGGATGCTGCAAACCGACCCTGCCGCCGCACAAAAGGCGGAAGAGATTAAACAGTATCTGAAGAATGACGAGAAGCTGAACGGCTATGTGATGCAGTTGTGGAGCGACATGCGCGGCTGGTTAAAAGAGGATTTGGACAACCCCGATTCACGCGTTCGGGCCAAAATTACCGAGTCTGGACAATGGCTGGGACAGGCACTGGAGCAAGATGACAAGTTGCGTGCGTCACTCAATCAGCAAATGGAAACCGTTGCCGCGCGCATGGCCCCGGACTTCGCTCAATTCCTGACTCGCCATATCAGCGACACGGTCAAAAGCTGGGATGCACGAGATATGTCGCACCAAATCGAGCTAAATATCGGTAAAGATCTCCAGTTCATTCGCATCAACGGCACGCTGGTGGGGGCGTTTATTGGTCTGGTGTTGTATCTGTTGTCGCAATTGCCGGTGGCGTTGCCATGGGTGCTGGCAAAAATAGCCTGATGACATTCCTCTGCTCAATCGGCCTAACAAAGCTTTTAACTATCAAATCTATCAATCAAAGCGACTTTTACTTATCAATGAACGCCGTAGAATGCATTGCATTGGCAGCACGATGTAAGCAGTTGCACTGAGTTCAGCTCGCTGTTAGCCATCCCGTTTCATTTAAAATATTGAGGAACAGAATGTATAACTTCCAGCGCTACCAAGCCAAAGAATTGGCCATCGCCTATATGAGCGGCAAGTCACATGACTTCTCGCCACAAGAATTCTTACAGCAAGTGAAAAAGATGGAGAAGTCTTTCGACACTTTGCTGAGAACCGGTCAGGAACCTTCGCAAAAAGAAGTATTGGTGAAAGCGTTCTAACCGTTCTGACAAGAATATTGCTGACGTCTCCTGTGTCAAGTCACTCAGCAAGAACAGCCTTCGATTCACCTGCGGATCAGAAGCAAAAAAGAAGCCCCGCTCGTAAGAGACGGGGCTTCGTCATTTCTATGTTGCAGCCATTAGCTCATTTGACGGTCATCGATATAACGACGTTTGTCCGGCGCTGGCGGGAAATATTGATACAGCCAGGTTTCAGACAGCGCGGTGTTACCGGATCTTAGGAACATGCGCAGTTCAACCGGCGCGACAGAATCACTGTCTGGATACCAGTCGAACAAAATGCGATAGCCGTCGAAAGGCTGCACGTAGAGGATCTCAATGTTCTTAATTTTGCCAGCAGAGACGTTGATCACCGGTTCAATGCCTTTATCGGCAAAGGATTTCAACTCGCCACCGATAAAGTCAACCGCAAAACGGCGTGCCCACACCTCAGGGTAATGTTCACCCGGTGCCCAACCTTCCGGGAAACCGCCCATGCCGGTGCGGGTTGCGAGCACGTTAGATAACGGGCTGCGTTCCGGCGGCTCGCTGCTCCAGTACAGTTTGTAGCTGAAGTCGAAACTTTCACCGGCTTTGACCGGTTTTTCTGGCTGCCAGAAGCACACGATGTTATCCAGCGTTTCGCCGGTGGTCGGGATCTCCAGCAGGTTCACCGCCCCTTTCCCCCAGTTTCCTACCGGCTCAACCCACAGGCTTGGTCGTTTGTTATACCAGCCGATCACATCCTGATAGTTATTAAACTCATGGTCGAGTTGCAGCAGACCAAAGCCTTTCGGATTTTCATCAGCGAACGCATTGAACTGCAATTTCTGCGGGTTATTCAGCGGACGGCATACCCATTCGCCGTTACCGCGCCACATGGCAAGGCGGTCGGAGTCATGAATTTGGGGATGAATGGTGTCGCAGCGCCCGCGCTCGCTGGTGCCACAACTGTACATGCTGGTCATTGGTGAAATGCCGAGCTGTTTGATGTCTTTGCGCGCATTGAGGTGTTTTTCAACTTCCATCACCACCCGCGTTGGCTCGCAGTGAATGATGAAACGGTACGCCCCAGTGACGCTTGGACCGTCTAGCAAGGCGTAAACCGTGAAGGTGGTGTCACCGGATTTCGGCGTATCAAACCAGAATGCGGTGAAATCAGGAAACTCTTCCGGCTGGCCGACGAAGGTATCGATGGCGACGCCGCGGGCTGACAAACCGTACTGGTAAGTGTCATCCACCGCGCGGAAATAACTGGCGCCGAGGAAAGAGACCACGTCGCGCTGAGTCAGTTCAGGGGCTTTGTTGACTTTGAAACCGGCGAATCCGAGATTGGTGATGCCGTCGAGCTGTTGAGTGTCCACACCCGCATTGTTGTACTTAAACAGTTCAGGGCGGAAGTGGATCTCACGCGCCAGATGTTTGTCTGCATCAACGGAATACATGCGCACACGACGCTTAAAGCCCATGCCGACGTGGAATAATTCAACGTCAAGCTGGCGGTTGGGCAGGTCGTGCCACAGAGAGTGATCGTGGTCATATTGAATGGCGTTGTATGCCTGCGGCGTCAGTTCTGCCAGTGTCTTAGGCAGTGGCTGAGGCGCACCGCCGTAAGGTTGCGCCGCCAGAGAACTGGCCATCTTTTGCAGCACGGAGAAGTCGAATGACGTTGCACCACCGTCGGCGACATTCTCCTGTGCTGCCATAGCAGATCGCGTGAACACTGATGCCATGGCTGGCACCCCGCAGTAGGCGGCAAACGCCATTGACGCTTTAATAAATGCTCTTCGTTCCATGCCAGAGGGTTTCCTGTGCCGGGCAAATCAAATTATCCGCAGGACTGTCAGCGCAAAAGGCGGGTTGCCAAGCGTCGCGCTCAAAGGCCGTTGCGGGATGTAAAAATACGACCCTAAGGCTAACGTAAAATTCCCATCGCGAGTACCACAAAATTGAATGCTTTCAGCTAAAAATAGCTTGCGTGTTATCAAGGCTTACGGCATAGCAAAGCAGCGCGCCACGGGGGATGTGGCGTTAAAAACGTCAGACTTAAGCGCGGCTAATCGACCTTTTTCCTGCAGTGCAAAAAGCCATCAAAATAGGGCTTTTTAAGAGGAATCTGTGGCTTGAAAGGTGAATAAAACGTTATGAATGAAGGAATTATTGCCTACAACTCCAGACGAAACGCTGCTTTACGATATTGCAGCGGCGTTCTGCCAATCAGTTTACGAAAACAGGTAATGAAATATGGCGCATCAGAAAAACCGCACTGCTGCCCCACCGCTTCAATCGACAAATCCGTCGAACGCAGCAATTCACACGCCCGCTTCACGCGCCGCGTCGCCAGATAGTCGGCAATCGACCCACCCGTTTCCTGACTGAATACCCGCGAGATATAACTTTGCGACAACCCCAACGACGCCGATAAATCTGCCAGCGCAAATTTCTGCACGTAGTTTTCTTCAATCCACTGCATCACTTTCGACGCGGTGGTGCGGCTGACGGTTTTCTGTTTCACCTGCTGATCTGGCATAAATTCCATCAGTTGTAGCACCATCATGGCGATGTCCTCCCACTGCGGCGTCTCTGCCTGTTGTACGCGGTTAAAGCTCTCGAGGATCACCTCAATGTGGGCCGCGCTGTCGGTAAGATCAAAAATATGGGCCTCGCGATGACTGTCCCACAGGCGGGAAAAATGGGCGCGCCGCTGGGGGAACGGCTGCAAAAAACCGTCAAGCAGCAGATGATCCAGATGCACCGTGGTGCGCTCATAGTGGTTTTTATCACTTTGTTCGACAAACACCTTATGCAACTTAAAGGGCGGGAACACAAACAACCGGCCGGGCCGCAGGGTGTACTGCTGATTATCCACCATCACAATGCCGTAGCCTTGAGTGACGAACAGCATTTCAAGGCATTGGTGCCAGTGGAAATAGTTGACGCTGCCTTTATTCATTCGATTAAACGAGATCTGTCGATCATTGAGGGAAATACGCTCCAGAAAATCGCTAACTGCCATCTCCCCTCCTGATCCAAATGACAAGAATTTATAATTTTTTAACCTGATTTTGTAATTTAAGCCCTTTTTTACCCTTCCCATCAATATCAATTTAAAAAAATGCAGCGTTATGTGAGCGGCATAACAATCAGCCAAAACAATTTCTCTATATTTCTTTAGCACGCCACGTTATTACGGCGATGCGGAAAAATAACTTTAAAAATTATTGAAATAATGTTTCACAAAAAAACTTTATCTGATGCACATCGACTTTGGGCCGGAGCATTACATGAACCCGATGAAAATAAACATGGAAAACCCACTGCGCGATCGCCAGCACGTAGTGACATTATTGAATGAGATGCTTTCTGCGGTAACGCCTTATACCGAAGAAGGAAAAAGTGGTATCGACCTCGGCCATTTCACCACCCATTACGGTAAGCAGATCGCCAACATGGAGGCGCTGTCACGCATGTTATGGGGCATTTTCCCGCTGCTGGCATCGGGTGAACCCTGTGAAAATCTCTCGTTTTACCTCACCGCGATCCGCAACGGCACTGACCCGGCCCATGACCAATACTGGGGTGAGATCGCTGATTTTGACCAGCGCTGTGTGGAGATGGCGGCATTTGGTGTCGGTCTGGCGTTATTAGATAAACGGCTGCTTGCGTATTTCAGCCCAGCGGAACAACGCAATCTCATTACCTGGTTGAATCAAGGTAAAGAGGCGACCATTCCCAACAACAACTGGAATTATTTTCCGATTATGGTGCAGATGGGCTGTAAACAAGCCGGTCTGCCGTGGGATCGCGAGGCGGTGGCCGCGCGGTTTGCTTTGATGGAAGACTATTATCTGGGCGATGGCTGGTATTCCGATGGTCCGGGCCGCCCGCGTGATTACTATATTTCCATGGCCTTCCACTATTACGGCTTGCTGTATGCCACCCATATGGCCGACGTCGACGGGGAACGTTGCGCCCTCTTACGCCAGCGGGCACAGCAGTTCGCTCAGGATTTCATTACCCTGTTCTCCGCCGACGGGGCCGCCGTGCCTTTTGGCCGAAGCCTGACCTACCGTTTTGCCGAAGCGGCATTCTGGAGCGCCGTCGCGTTTAATGATTTACCGGTGTTTTCCCACGGAGCGGTGAAAGGCGTTGTCCTGCGCCATTTACGCAGTTGGCTAAAACAACCGATTTTCGACCGCGATGGCATTCTTAGCGTTGGCTACCACACCTCAAATTTGGTGATGGCCGAAGACTATAATGCGCCGGGTTCACCGTACTGGGCCTGCAAACTGTTTCTGGTCTTGGCGTTGCCGCGGGACCACGCCTTCTGGCAGGCAGACGAGTTACCGTTGCCGCCACTCAATAATCCTCACTGCATTCCCCATGCCAGTCAAATTTTGCTGCGCGATACCAAACAGCAGCATGTGGTGATGCTGACCTCCGGTCAGCTTGAGCTGAATAACTTCGTCAATACCGAAGCCAAATACACCAAGTTTGCCTACTCCAGCCAGTTCGGCTTCACCCTCGATCGCGGCCGCTTTGGGCTCAATCATGCGGCCTGCGACTCGATGCTGGTGCTATCAGAACGCGATGGCTACTACCGTGGACGTCGTGGCTGTGAGGAAACCCTCACTCGGCCTGAGGTGATGTATTCCCGCTGGTTGCCGTGGCACGACGTGGAAGTCAACACCTGGTTGATCCCCTGCGGTGACGGCCATTTGCGGGTACATCATCTGACCACCGCCCGCGCGCTGGACGCGGTGGAAGGCGGTTTCGCGGTGATCAAAGACCGCCAGACGCAGGTCGATTTAGGGGAACACTCGGGGTGCAGCCGCCTGGTTGCCCGTAACGGCCACAGCCTGATCGCCAACCTTGACGGTGACACGCCGCGCGAAGCCGCCACGGTGGTCACCCCGCCGAACAGCAGCATTATGTTTGCCGAAACGGCGATCATCCCGGTGCTGAAGAAAACGCTCGATCCCGGTGAATATTGGTTGATGTCGGCCGTCTTTGCCTCAGCCGATACCTCTGCCGCACCGCCAGTACTCCCGTTTGTCAGACGTGAAGAAAAAGAGATCCAGATCCACCATCAAGACCGTCATTGGACCGTCGCCCTTTAATGTTCCGGTTGTCAGGAGTTACCATGAAATCCACGAATACAGCCACGAATAAGGTCAGCAAATCGGCCTATTACAAGATGAGTAGTTTTATCTTTTTGTATTTTTTCACCTGGTCTTCAAGCTTTGGATTATATGCGTTATGGCTCGGCCAGAAAGCCGGGTTAGACAGCATGAGTATCGGTACGGTATTTGCTATTAACGGGGTTTTCGCCGTTATCATGAAACCGGTCTATGGCTACATCATGGATAAAATAGGCATGAGTAAAAGCCTGCTTTATTTTGTGGTGATGGTTTCTGCCATGATGGCCCCGTTCTTTATTTATGTTTACCAGCCGCTGCTGGAAACCCATTTAATGACTGGGATTATTATCGGTGCGCTGTATCTCAGCCTCGGCTGGTATGCCGGTGTCGCCGCGTCAGAATCCTACGCCGACCGTTTCAGCCGCCTGTACAGCATGGAGTTCGGCCAGATCCGCATGTGGGGATCGCTCGGCTGGGCGGTGGCCGCCTCCTTCTCAGGTATTCTGTTCAATCTGTCTCCAGCATGGAATTTCAGCCTGAGTAGCGTCAGTTCGTTACTGATGCTGGGGGTTTTGCTATCGCTGAAAATTGGCGAAGCGGAGTTGCGAAATAACGATGTCATCGCTCAGGAAAAAATCGTTTTCGGCGATGTACTCCTGCTGCTTAAAAATCGTAAATTCTGGATGTTTTCGCTGTACGTCGCCGGCGTCGCCTGGGTGATGTTTGTCGCTGAGCAGCAATTCTCCCGCTATTTCGTCACCTTCTTCGCCACCAAAGAGCAAGGCAATGCGATGTACGGCTACCTGAGCACC
>Ga0105856_1000991_pt1 | contig 12876 bp, 10 predicted proteins | sample OrgsoiDNA_201060_FD_89681 | JGI IMG/M metagenome (GOLD analysis project Ga0105856, IMG submission 89681) | Permafrost soil microbial communities from the Arctic, to analyse light accelerated degradation of dissolved organic matter (DOM) -... | ecosystem: Environmental > Terrestrial > Soil >...
CTGTTCTTCCTGGATACCTTTACCGGCTTTTCACAAAGTGAGGACTGGAAACAGTCTCAGTTGATCCCACAGTTCAGTTACATCATCAGGTGGTTCTTTGACTACCTGCAGAGCACGTCGAGTTTCTTGCCAAAACATCTCTAGTTTTTGGCAGCGTTGATGAGGAAAAGACAACATGTGCGGTATTGTCGGTATCGCCGGTTTCACGCCGGTAAACCAGTCGATTTATGACGCGTTAACGGTGTTACAACACCGTGGGCAGGATGCCGCGGGCATCGTCACCATTGATGCCAATAACAATTTCCGTTTACGGAAAGCCAATGGCCTGGTGAGAGATGTATTCGAAGCACGCCATATGCAACGTTTGCAGGGCAACATGGGTATTGGCCATGTTCGTTACCCTACGGCTGGCAGTTCCAGCGCTTCCGAAGCTCAACCGTTTTACGTCAACTCTCCGTTCGGCATTACCCTTGCCCATAACGGTAACCTGACCAACGCCCACGAATTGAGAAGTAACTTGTTCGAAGGCCAGCGCCGCCATGTGAACACCACTTCAGATTCCGAAATTCTGCTCAATATTCTGGCCAGTGAACTTGACCGTTTCCAGCACTACCCGCTGGAAGCTGACAACGTGTTCGCCGCCGTCGCTGCCATGAACCTGAAAATCCGCGGCGCTTATGCCTGTGTGGCGATGATCATCGGTCACGGTATGCTGGCGTTTCGTGATCCGCACGGCATCCGCCCGCTGGTTATCGGCAAACGCACGCTGGAAGACGGCCGTTACGAGTATATGGTGGCCTCAGAAAGCGTGGCACTGGACACCCTGGGCTTTGAGTTCCTGCGTGACGTCGCGCCGGGTGAAGCGGTGTACATCACCGAAAAAGGCCAACTGTTCACCCGCCTGTGTGCTGAAAATCCTCAATACAATCCGTGCCTGTTCGAGTACGTTTATTTCGCGCGTCCTGACTCCTTCATCGACAAAATTTCCGTCTATAGCGCCCGCGTGCGCATGGGGCAGAAACTGGGCGCGAAAATCGCCCGCGAGTGGGAAGATCTGGACATCGACGTGGTCATTCCTATTCCTGAAACCTCGTGTGATATCGCGCTGGAAATTGCCCGTATTCTCGACAAGCCTTATCGTCAGGGCTTCGTCAAGAACCGCTACGTGGGCCGTACCTTTATCATGCCGGGTCAGGTGGAACGCCGTAAGTCGGTACGTCGCAAGCTGAATGCCAACCGTGCGGAGTTCCGTGATAAAAACGTCCTGCTGGTGGATGACTCCATCGTGCGTGGTACGACCTCTCAGCAAATTGTTGAGATGGCGCGTGAAGCGGGCGCGAGACGCGTTTATCTGGCGTCTGCGGCACCGGAAATTCGCTTCCCGAACGTTTACGGCATCGACATGCCGAGCGCCAATGAGCTGATTGCGCATGGCCGCGAAGTCAACGAAATCAGACAGATGATCGGTGCAGATGCATTGATCTTCCAGGACCTCAGTGATCTGATCGCTGCGGTGAAAGAAGACAACACGGATATCGAGCATTTCGAATGTTCAGTATTCGATGGCGTCTATGTCACCAAAGACGTTGACCAAAATTACCTCGAGTATCTCGAATCTCTGCGCAACGATGACGCTCAGGCGTTACGCGGCCAGCAGGAAGCCGAGAATCTGGAAATGCATAACGAAGGCTGATTTTTCACCACGCCTTTTGCGGCGCGTCTTGTTCGGTTGACTGACCGGCGGACGCGCCTTTTTTATGCCCTGAATTTGCTCCTGTCACCGGTGGCGCGCGGGCTTGCTTATCGCCGGGCATTGCGGCAAAGTCATCAAAATGACTTTTTGTCTGTCAAAGCGCCGTTTTGGTGCAACTTTTCAGAGGCAGTTTTCATGAAACGACTTATTGTCGGCATTTCCGGCGCAAGTGGCGCAATTTATGGCGTCCGGTTACTTGAGGTTTTGCAAAGCATTGCTGATATTGAAACCCATCTGGTGATGAGTAACGCTGCCCGCCAGACCCTGACGCTGGAAACTGACCTGACACTGCGTGATGTTCAGCAACTGGCTGATGTGGTGCATGATTCCCGTGATATCGCCGCCAGCATCTCCTCCGGTTCCTTTAAAACGGCGGGAATGGTGATATTACCCTGCTCGATTAAAACCCTCTCCGGCATCGTCAACAGCTATACCGACGGTCTGCTGACCCGAGCCGCCGATGTGGTGCTCAAAGAGAGCCGCCGTCTGGTGCTGTGCGTGCGTGAAACACCACTGCACCTCGGGCATTTGCGCCTGATGACCCAGGCCGCTGAACTTGGCGCGGTGATCATGCCGCCAGTACCGGCGTTTTATCATCGCCCGACCTGCGTTGATGACATTATCAATCAAACCGTAAACCGGGTTATTGACCAGTTTGATATTGAACTGCCGGAAGACCTTTTTGTTCGATGGCAGGGCAGTCGCTAGACCTTCTTCACCATTTAAGCCCATCTTTTACACAAATTGATAACATCGCACCAAAATCAAACATTGGTTGTTTCATTTTGGTGCACTCCTGTTGCACTCTATTCCTGTACGCTAGACATCCCGCTGATTTCCAGAGTTATGTTGCTGTTATTTTAATCGTATCGGGCGGCGGTGGTCGCTTACCCCGACCGGATCAAAATCGGCATGAAAACTGCATGGTGAATGAGAGGGGAATACCATTTCCCGACAGCTCGACCGGCTTTACCAATAATAAAAAGACGTTCAAACACAACTGAAACGATCAACCACAACAGACGATTAATGACTGAGGGTAATGTATGAAAAAGTTGTTCAAGGTTCTTCCGCTAGTTTTGGTTTTAGCCAGTGTCAGCAGCGCTTTTGCCGCCGCGCCTAAAGCCATTAAGATCGGAACCGACCCGACTTACGCCCCATTTGAATCGAAAGACTCCAGCGGCAAACTGGTCGGTTTTGATATCGATCTGGCGAACGAAATGTGCAAGCGTGCTGCAATCAAATGTACTTTTGTCGAAAGTGATTTTGATGCGCTGATCCCGTCGCTGAAAGCCAAGAAAATCGATGCCATCATTTCATCTCTTTCTATTACCGAAAAACGTCAGCAGGAAATTGATTTTACTGACAAACTTTATGCAGCTAATGCTCGTTTGATCGCTCCGAAAGGCACCAAAATCGTCCCTACGCTGGACGCGCTGAAAGGCAAAACGTCGGTGTTCTGCAAGGGTCAACTCAGGAAGCCTATGCCAACGCTATGTGGCAGCCTAAAGGTATCAACGTAGTGGCTTACCAGAACCAGGATCTCATCTATGCAGACCTGGCGTCTGGCCGCCTTGATGTTGCATTCCAGGACGAAGTGGCAGGCAGCGAAGGCTTCCTGAAACAGACTCCGGGTAAAGACTACGTGTTTGCTGGCCCGTCGGTTAAAGATGACAAATACTTTGGCGTGGGTACCGGTATGGGCCTGCGTAAAGATGACGGTGATCTGAAAGCCGCACTGAACAAAGCCTTTGCCGATATGCGCAAAGACGGCACTTACGCCAAACTGGCGAAGAAATACTTCAGCTTTGACGTTTACGGCGGCTAATCGATAGTGCCATGACGTCTGCGGCCTGCCTGAGCCAGGTGGGCCGCATCAGGTCACTTCCGTACACACTCTTTTTATAAAAAACACCTGCGGCAGGTGACACGACGTTGGTCAAAGACAGGAACAGAGCATGTTATATGGGTATTCCCAGGTCATTATTCAGGGCACATTGGTCACGCTGGAACTGGCAATTTCTTCCGTTCTGCTGGCTGTAGTCATTGGTTTAATCGGGGCAGGTGGCAAACTTTCCAAAAACCGTCTGATTTCTGCGTTTTTCGGTTGCTACACTACGCTTATCCGTGGTGTGCCTGATTTGGTTCTTATGTTGTTGATTTTCTACGGTTTACAGATTTTTCTCAACAGCGTGACCGAATCGCTGGGCATGGCGCAGATTGATATTGATCCGCTCAGTGCCGGTATTATTACGCTCGGTTTTATCTACGGTGCGTACTTCACCGAGACGTTCCGTGGCGCTTTTATGGCGGTTCCCCGCGGTCAAATCGAAGCGGCGACGGCGTTTGGCTTCAGCGGCGCACAAATCTTCCGCCGCATTCTGTTCCCGGCCATGATGCGCTTTGCCTTACCCGGCATCGGCAACAACTGGCAGGTGATCCTCAAAGCGACTGCGCTGGTGTCACTGCTGGGTCTCAATGATGTGGTGAAAGCCACCGTGCTGGCCGGTAAAGGCACCTATCAGCCGTTTTACTTCGCCATCGTAGCCGGTGTGATTTATCTGGTGTTTACCACGGTTTCCAATGGAGTGCTGTTATGGCTCGAACGCCGTTATTCGCTGGGCGTGAAGAGGGCTGAGCTATGATTGATATCCTGCAACAATACGGCATGTCGCTGCTCTACAGCGATGGCTACCGTTTTACCGGCCTGGCCGTCACGCTGTGGCTGTTAATCAGCTCCGTGGTCATGGGAGGGTTGCTGGCGATACCGATGGCAGTAGGGCGCGTGTCGTCAAACCCATTCGTCCGTCTGCCTATCTGGCTTTATACCTATGTGTTTCGCGGTACGCCGCTCTATGTGCAGCTGCTGGTATTTTACTCCGGCATGTACAGTCTGGAGATCGTCCGTGGCACTGATTTTCTCAACGCCTTTTTCCGCAGCGGTCTGAATTGTACGATTCTGGCACTGACGCTGAACACCTGCGCTTACACCACCGAGATCTTTGCCGGTGCGATACGCGCGGTGCCGCACGGTGAAATTGAAGCGGCGAATGCCTACGGCTTCTCACGTTTTAAACTCTATACCTGCATTATTTTACCGTCGGCGCTGCGCACGGCCTTACCCGCTTACAGCAACGAAGTGATCCTGATGCTGCACTCTACCGCGCTGGCGTTTACCGCCACCGTGCCGGACGTGCTGAAAATCGCCCGCGACATCAACTCGGCCACCTATCAGCCGTTTTACGCGTTCGGCATTGCAGCGGTGATTTATCTTTGTGTTTCCTTTGTCCTGATCGGTCTGTTCCGCAAGGCGGAAAAACGCTGGCTGGCGCACGTGAAGCCTCAAACTCATTAATAAGCCTTATTTTTATGGACATAACTTTTTGCGGGATAACATTATGCCAGACAACAAATTAGCGGTTCTCGACCTGCACAAACGCTATGGTGACCATGAAGTCCTGAAAGGCGTGTCTTTGTCCGCCAATGCCGGTGATGTGATCAGCATTATTGGGTCATCCGGCTCGGGAAAAAGTACCTTCCTGCGTTGCATTAACTTCCTTGAGAAACCAAGCGAAGGGTCGATCAGCGTCAATAATCAGGATATCCGTATGGTGCGCGACACCGACGGTCAGTTGAAAGTCTTCGATAAAAAGCAACTGCAACTGCTGCGTACCAAGCTGACCATGGTGTTCCAGCATTTCAATTTGTGGAGCCATATGACGGTACTGGAAAACGTCATGGAAGCGCCGGTGCAGGTATTGGGGTTAAGCAAGGCGGAAGCGCGCGAACGTGCGGTGAAGTATCTCGATAAAGTCGGCATCGACGCACGAGCGCAGGGAAAATATCCGGTGAATCTCTCTGGCGGACAGCAGCAGCGCGTTTCTATTGCCCGTGCGCTGGCGATGGAGCCTGAAGTGTTACTGTTTGACGAACCGACCTCCGCGCTGGACCCTGAGCTGGTAGGCGAAGTATTGCGTATCATGCAGAAACTGGCGGAAGAGGGCAAAACCATGGTGGTGGTGACGCACGAAATGGAATTTGCCCGCCATGTGTCCAGCCACGTCATTTTCCTGCATCAGGGCGTGATTGAAGAGCAGGGCAACCCGGCTGATGTGTTTGGCAGCCCGAAATCCGCGCGTTTACAGCAGTTCCTGTCGGGTGCGCTGAAGTAAGAAAGAAGAAATCAGTCAGGCATTAAAAAAAACCGCCCATGCAGGCGGTTTTTTTATCCCGGGAAATCAGCCTTTCGCGGCCAGCAGGCAGAGCTGAACGGTCAGTTCGTAGGATTTCACAAACGAGCTGACCGGCAGGAACTCATACTTTGAGTGGAAGTTATGCGCGCCGGTAAAGTAGTTTGGCGTCAGCAGACCTTTGGCCGAGAGCGCGGCGCCATCAGTCCCTCCGCGCATCGGGATCACTTTCGGCTCGACGCCAATCTCTTTCAACCCGGCAAAAATGAGCTCGATGGCGCGTTTATCTTCGCCAATGGCGCTGCTGATATTGCTGTAGGTGTCGCTGATCTCCACCGACACTTTTGCGGTTGGATATTTGGCGGCGATCTGTTTGGCAACGTCTTCGATTTTCTGTTTGCGTGCGGCGAAGCTGGCGCTGTCGAAATCACGGATTGAGGCGTGCAGCTTGGCACCTTGCTGGCTGGCATTCATGCCGTTGAACCAGACATAGCCTTCGCGTCCTTCGGTATTTTCCGGCGTTTCAGCACGGTCAAATGCGCTCATAAAATCATGCGCCATCAGCATGGGGTTAACTAACACGCCTTTGGCCGACATCGGGTGCGCGGTCACGCCGGTGAAGGTGATTTCCGCTGCTGCCGCATTAAAGTTCTCATACACCACTTCGCCCAGTTCGCAGCAGTCGATGGTATAGGCGAAATCAACGTCAAAGCGTTTGAGGTCCAGCGCCTTGGCGCCGCGCAGGCCGATCTCTTCATCTGGCACAAAGGCCACCACGATATCGCCGTACTGTTGGTCGTCACGCAGATTTTCCAGCAACGTCATCACTACCGTCACGGCCGCTTTGTTATCAGCACCGAGCACGCTGGTGCCGTCGCTGAAAATAATCTCTTCGCCTTTGTAAGGCAAAATCTCCGGGCGCTCGGACGGACGCAGCCAGATGTCTTTCTCTTTGTTCAGACAAACATCGTCACCCGTAAAGGTCAGCGTCTGCGGATGAATATCCGGGCTCAGACCAACGTCAACGGTATCAATATGGGTGATAAAACCAATGCGCGGACCGCCCAATTTGGTACCCGGCTTCACGGCAGTGACGGTGGCGTGCTCATCAATCTGAATGTTTTGCAGGCCCAGCGTTTTCAGTTCATCAGCCAGCAGTTTCGCCAGTGTGTGTTGCCCCGGCGTGCTTGGCAGCGTGGTGGCGTGGGCATCACTTTGCGTGGTGACGGCAAGGTAGCGAAAGAAACGGTCGGAAAGCTGTTTTGCGAGTGTTGTCGACATCTTGACCCCTAAGTTTGCGCACATATAAGACTTTCATATATAACAGAGTATTACAAAGCGTTGCACGAATGTTAATCTGTTTTTACTTTTGTACCACGATTCAGTAGCAGGATCATTAAAGCGTTTAATCACTTCTGACAGGGAAAACGATGAAACAGAAAATATTAAAACTAAGCACCGGATTAATGGCACTGGCGATGGTAAGCGGCGTTTCCGCGAAGACGCTGGTGTACTGTTCTGAAGGTTCACCGGAACAATTCAACCCGCAGCTTTATACCTCTGGCACCTCTGTGGACGCCAGCGCAGCCCCGATTTACAACCGTCTGGTGGACTTCAAAACCGGCACCACCGAACTGGTGCCAAGCCTGGCCGAAAGCTGGGACGTCAGCCCGGATGGTAAGACCTACACTTTCCATCTGCGCCAAGGGGTGAAATTCCAAAGCAGCAAACTGTTCACGCCAACCCGTGACTTCAACGCTGACGACGTAATTTTCTCCTTTATGCGCCAGAAAGACGAAAGTAATCCGTACCATAAAGTGTCGGGCGGCACGTATCTCAACTTTGACAGCCTGAAAATGGGCGACCTGATCGGCACTATCGACAAAGTGGATGATCACACCGTACGCTTTAATCTGACCCGCCCGGAAGCACCGTTTGTCGCCGATCTGGCCTGGTATTTCGCCTCTATCCTCTCGGCAGAATATGCCGATCAGATGCTCAAAGCCGGTACGCCAGAGAAAGTTGACATGAACCCGATCGGCACCGGTCCGTTCGAACTGGTGCAGTATCAGAAAGACACCCGTCTGCTGTTCAAAGCGTTCCCGGACTATTGGCAGGGCAAATCGAAAATCGACCGTTTGGTGTATTCCATTACCCCGGATGCCTCAATGCGTCTTGCCAAGCTGGAGAAGAACGAGTGTCAGGTGATGCCCTTCCCGAACCCGGCAGATCTCGACCGGATGCGCGCCAATAAAGACATCAATCTGATGAGCAAGTCTGGCCTGAATACCGGTTTCCTGTCGTTTAATACTCAGAAGCCACCGCTGGATAACGTCAAAGTGCGTCAGGCGCTGAGCATGGCAATCAACAAACCTGAAATTATCGACGCGGTATTCCGCGGTACCGGCACGGCGGCGAAAACGCTATTGCCAACCGGTGTCTGGAGCTACAACGATAAAGTGACGGATTACGAGTATTCACCAGAAAAAGCCAAAGCCCTGCTGGCTGAAGCCGGAATGCCGAACGGTTTTGATATTGATCTGTGGGCAATGCCTGTTCAGCGTCCGTATAACCCGAATGCCCGTCGTATGGCTGAGATGATTCAGTCCGACTGGGCGAAGATTGGCGTGAAAGCGCACATCGTCAGCTACGAGTGGGGTGAGTATCAGACCCGCGTGCGTAACGGCGAGCACATGGCGGCCCTGATGGGTTGGACCACTGCCAACGGTGACCCGGATAACTTCTTCGGTCCGCTGTTTACCTGTAACGCGGCCAAAGGCGGTTCTAACTCGGCCAAGTGGTGTTACCCACCGTTTGACAAGTTAATCACCGAAGCCAAAGAAACCACCGATCACGGCAAACGTGTGGCGTTGTACGAAGAAGCTCAGCAGGTGATGCACGACCAGGCACCGGCGGTGTTTATCGCGCACTCAACCATCTTCGAGCCAGTACGCAAAGAAGTGACCGGCTATGAGATTGACCCGTTCGGGAAGCATATTTTCTATCAGGCCGATATCAAGGAGTGATGAAAGGGGGCGGCTTTCGGGCCGCTTCCAAATTATGGGCTGCCGCCCAAACCTGCTTTTAAATTCAAAGTCAAAACTTTGGGTTGCCACCCAAACCGAAGACCTTGGGCTTGCCGCCCAAACCTGCTTTTAAATTCAAGGTCAAAACCTTGGGTTGCCACCCAAACTGGCCTGAAGGGGTGTCTATCGCCACACCCCTTCAGAATCCCCGGCTCTTAAACTGCGCGCTATCGCTGAATCGGGATGGACGTGTTTCAGGTACCTCTGTTATAGCCGCAAAATGTCATCGCTCCGCGATTCCCGGCTGCGGGTTTGAGCCAACGGTAAAGACGTTGTCTCGCCACCGACTTGCCGGTGACATTTTTGAACGCGGCCGAAGCTTCTTTAAATTCAAATTCAAATTCAAATTCAAAATCAAAATCTGCATGGTGTTTGTCTTTAAAAATGCCTGGGCCGCGTTCAAAACGACGTCGAATAAGAGGTGGAAAACCGCGCGGGGGTTTGCGCGGGTTGTAACCCGCAATGAGAGGACCGCGTAGCGGCGGAGTTTGCGGCTATAACTGCGGCACCTGAAACACGGCCATTGTGACCAGCGAAGCTGCTGTTGTTTATAGCGCAGGGTTCCAAGGGAGCCGCGCGCGGCTCCCTTGGTCGGTGTGGGCCGACGCCCACGACCTTGAAGTTGAATTTGAATTTGAATTTAAAATTTAATTTGAAATTAAAAAGTTTCCCCCGGGCTTTTCAAAGCCCCACTGTCCTCTGCTTCGGTGTATACCCTCATTGCTTGCTTCGGCATCGCGATGCCCGCCTTCTGGAAGTGGATCTTCACCAGACGATCCAGTGCGTACTGCACGTTCCACTGTTCCAGCGGCTTGGTGCGGATCAGCACGCGGACGGTAAACGACTGATCGCCGAGGGCCACGACACCCTGATAAATCGGCTCGCCGAGCAGGGAGCCTTTGATAGCTTCATCCTCTTTCAGCGCGTCGACCGCTTGTGCCAGAACCGTATTCACCTGATCAACATCCTCCTCGCGGCTGACGCTGTAACTGGCGCGGTAAACGCCGAATTCACGCTCGTAGTTCGACAGCGTGGTGATCGAAGAGTAGGGGACGATGTGATAAACACCGTAAATGTCGCGCAGGCCAATCGAGCGGATGGTCATGCGTTCCACCGTACCGCTGATGCCCATCACCGTGACATATTCGCCGGTATTCATGCCGTTTTCGAACTGAATAAACACGCCGGTGATAACGTCTTTGACCAGCGTCTGCGCACCAAAACTGATGGCTAAACCGAGCGCACCGGCACCGGCCAGCAGCGGGGCGATATTCAGTCCGACCTGCGAGAGCATGATCATAATGGTGATGGTACAAATGACGATCGCCAGCACGTTGCGAAACAGCGTCAGCAAAGTGCGTTCACGGGCGCTCGGGCGGCTACCGTTGCTCAACTCCAGCGCCAGACGATGCTCGATAATACTGGCGAGCAGTGTCCAGGAGACGATGGCGAAGAACAGAATAAATAGAATGTGCGTCAGCCCGCCGACCACCTGAGAGCCGGTTTCAGTCATAAACCATTTGTTCAGATTGAAAATCTGCCAGGCATCCAGTAGCGACAGCGTGACGGCCAGTACCACCAGAACGCGCAGGATTTTCAGTCCACCGGGAATATAAGAATTAATTCGTTTTTGCAGCAGCGGGTAACGGCGGTTGATGTCATCGGGCAGGGTGATGCGCTTTAAAATCCAGCGCGACAGCAGACCGGAGATCACCGCACCGAGACCGATCACCACCAGACTTTTCAGCGTAGCGGCCATCATAAAGGTCAGGCTTCCTGCGAAATCAAACTGCGACAGGAAGAACAGCACCACAAAATAGCTGACCGCCAGAATATGCCAGACATGCCCCAGTGCGCGCAGAATAATGCTGAAAAATGCCATTGAGCGTTCGGCTAACAGGTTGAACTCGTGATGGATTTTCTTGCGGTTATGCAGAATAAGCCAGCTGGCGTAGAGCGTCAGCGCCAGCATCACCACGAAATTCACAATCGCTGCGGTCTGGTAATTGATCTGCGTCGCAACAATCGGCACCGCCACCATCAGCCCGTAACCAATCAGCCCGCTGACCCACGCCAGCCGGGTGTTCCAGTAACGTGCGGTCTGGTCGCTGAGCGGGAAGGGGCGCAGGTAATCGAAATTGGGCGCGAAGATCAGCCGTAGTACGGCTTTGAAAAACTCGATGACCGCAAATGCGCTGAGGAACAATGCCTGCTGGCGGGCAATCAGCGCGCTGCCACCGTTCACATATTGGGTAAACAGATTTCCGGCCGCGACGGTCAGCAACAGAATGCCAATGTCGATAATAAAGGCGCTGAAAATACTGGCCGGAAGCTGATACCAGTGGGCCTCCTTCAGGCGGGCGTTATGTCCCCAGCGGCCAAGGCGCTTATACAAAGGGCTGACCAGCAGACGCACCAGATGGAACAGCGCGAAAGTGGCCAGCACGGTCAGCAGGAAATAGGTCAGCGCGTGGAAGAAGCGTTCGGCGTTGAATGCCCGCTGCGGGCCGGAATCAATGGTGCGTTTAAGCTTTTGCACCTTCTGCATCACCAGCGACACGTAGCCCTGGCTGGAGTCCACCAGGTTGTCGATAAGCGACAGCTGTTCGGATTTTTCTTCCGGCGCATCAGGGGCGGGCTTTTGCGCACTGCTGGCCGCTGGTTTCGCGGCTTCACGCAGATGGGCAATCAGTTCGGCGCGGGATTTATCGTCCTGCAAAATATCAGCCAGCGCGCTGTAGGAAGCCTGCTGCTTATCGGCATCGCTGGAAGAGGAGGCCGCAGGCGTCGCGGCGTGGGACGTGGCGCTGAACAGGCTTAGCATCAGGATTAAAATCAGAAAGGGCAAGACAAGTAATACCGGTTTTCTGTGTCGTGGTAATAACGCGTTCCAGTCGTTATTCGGCATTTTTCCTCACTTTTAGAGCGGCGGTTAATCGGTCGTTCTCAAACTTTGTAGCGACAGTGTAGGGAATTTATGACGGAAATGGGAAAAAAGGGGCCAAAAAAACGGACATCCGCAGATGTCCGTCTGTTTATCACTGATGTTCACAACCGGTGTGGCGGCTCAGGAAACGTGTTGCAGGAACTCGCGCAGGCGGTCGCTTGGCGGGTTAGCAATCAGTTCGGCTGGCGGGCCATCTTCGGCGATGCGGCCTTTGTCGATGAAGATCAGACGTGAGGCCACTTTCTCGGCAAAACCGACTTCATGGGTCACGATAACCATCGTCATGCCTTCGTCAGCCAGCTGCTTCATCACGGTGAGCACTTCATGACGCAGTTCCGGGTCCAGCGCAGAGGTGGGCTCATCAAACAGCATCAGTTTTGGTTTAACCGCCAGCGCACGGGCAATCGCCACGCGCTGCTGCTGGCCACCAGAAAGCTCTGACGGATAGTGATGGGCACGTTCTGACAGGCCGACTTTCGCCAGCAGCTCTTTTGCCTGTTTATGGGCTTCTTCTTTCTTCGCACCACGTACACGGATCGGGCCGAAGGCCACGTTTTCCAGTGCCGTCATGTGCGGGAACAGATAGAACTGCTGGAACACCATGCCTGCTTCCTGGCGGATCAGGCGTTCGTCCACTTTCGGGTCATTCACTTTCAGACCATCAACGATCAGTTCGCCGGAGGTGATCTCCTCCAGTTTGTTGATGCAGCGCAGCAGCGTAGATTTACCCGAGCCCGATGGCCCGATGATCACCACCACTTCACCCTGAGAAATCTGCAGATCGATGTCGTGGAGCACCTGGGTTTTGCCAAAGTGTTTTGAGACGTTCTTGAATTCAATCATATAATTTTCAGTCTGCGTTCGAGGCGGCGCAGAACAAAGCTCAGTGCCAGCGTGATA
>Ga0105856_1000995_pt1 | contig 12846 bp, 11 predicted proteins | sample OrgsoiDNA_201060_FD_89681 | JGI IMG/M metagenome (GOLD analysis project Ga0105856, IMG submission 89681) | Permafrost soil microbial communities from the Arctic, to analyse light accelerated degradation of dissolved organic matter (DOM) -... | ecosystem: Environmental > Terrestrial > Soil >...
CCATACGCGCGGGCGTGCTCAATCGCATGACCTCGCTGGCACGCCCTCAGTCCGTCCGTATCGCGTGAATTCATGGGGAGAGGGGAAAGTCCCGGTTAAACTCGATTTATGCAACAACGCCGGTTGACGGCTAGATGTCGATACGAGTGACCTACTAGTGCGGTAAAAAGTTTTGCGAATAGGCCAAAAAGTTCCCTTTGGGCAGCAGCAATATCGACTTCTTGCACAGGAATCGCGCCCTCTGGCGGTTCAGCCAGATGTTTCATGGCGCTAGCTATAGCGCGGGCGGCGGCCTTGGCCTCCGAAGACAGCTGAGCAACGTCAATTGAGCCGAAAGGCGTCGTTGGGGCTTTCATAATTTCCACCAACGCATCTTCAGTGCCGCCCATGACTTGCAACTTACCGCTGTTGTACGCCATCTGAACATTCAAAACTGCTTGCGCAGTAGTTATCTCAAACTGACTATCGCTTATTTCGGACATCGGATTATTCTTTCTTATGATTGCTGAGATACGGCACCTCATTACTGCGTATGTACGGACAGTGCAACATAATCTTAAAAATTCAATGTCTTCATCGTCAGATAATTAATCTTTGTATTTTTTATAATCATAAACACACAGTAATTTACGATAATCCGTTCCGCTTCTTTTTTCAAAACCGCGAAGATATTTTTCACAATCATTCAATTCAACAGACCCGTGCCATACCGCCCAAAATATTGCGTTAGTTTTATAACCCGGCGATACACCTTTATCGTCTAAAATTCCCGCTATGGTGACATGTTTTGTCTGGCATACCGGCAGTATGCTAGCTATGGTACGATTTAATTTTTCCAGTTGTTGCGCCTTAAGCTTAGGCGCACACGGCAAATCATTCTTGATTTTATCAAAGCCAAAAATCGGAAAAAATTGACTACTAGCTATGGTGTATTTATCGATAAGCTCGACTATCTCAGTGTTCTTCTCGGAAATCACGACGAAATAGTTAGCCATCGTCTCGCCAGAAGTCAAGTACTGATACTTAATCGTTCTGGACGAACCTATGGCCAATATTTTATCGGAATTATTCATGGAATCTAAATCCTGAGTAATCTTAACTTTAATGTCTCCCCCAGAGTATATCTCTCTAACAACGCTCTGAACTTTTCTTATATCCATCGCAGATATTGGAAGCAGCAAATTTCCGAGCGCCTTGTAGATGGACGAAAAATCGTCGGTTTTAATCTTATTTATTCGGATAGTTGTCGCGAATCCCTCCAAATCGATATCGTGCTCGCCGATATCTTGAGATTGCAATCCTGCCTCGTACTCGACAAGTAGAAAATTCTTCCGGATTCGTTCTGCTGTATCCGAGTTGGGCTCTATATAAGTAAATATGGTCTTCAATAATTCTTTAATATTTTCATCGCCAATATTGTATCCAAGAAATATTATGGGATTGTGAATAAATATCGAAAGCAACTGCGCGCGAATTAATTCATATTTATTTGAAAAGTTTTTGTAATCTTCAGAAGTTATTATTACCCTAAGAGGGTTTGTTACGCACCCGTGTATTTTGTATACGGAACCGTAAGGATTGCTGAGGAGAATGTCATTTCCAATTAACGGGGAAAATTCAAAAATGCTTTCTATTAGCCCATCATAGTTGGTCGTAATAATTGAGCCAATATTCTTTCTCACATTCTTAAATTCAGCAATCTCTTCTCGCATTTCTTCTTTTATTTCAAGAGAGGCGAGAATCCTTGTTATATATATATCTTGAGCCTGCTAAGCTTATTACCATTTGCCATCTCGCGATAAAAAATATCATTTATCTCCTTAAACTTCCCATTTCTATCCTGCACCAAAGAATCGGTGAAATCGGATTCAAGCGCGGAAGCGATTCCTGGATAATCGTACTTTCCGTTCGTCTCAAATTTAGCTTTTAAATCTAAGTAATACTCAGTATTTCCCTTCAATTCAAAAGCTATTTTCTTTAGCAATCCATCCCACGTCTTTGATTCTTTCAAATACCTCAGACTTATTCCTGTTCCGACGAATAGAACAGGATGGTTACGATAGGTGGATATAAATTCATTGATATTCATTTGTAAGCAATGGCCTATAAGTAATATAGTGCTCAAAGAACGCTTAGAGTCTACTGCTAAGTAGCAACTAAACATAATCCGCACTAGGTCTTCACCATAAAATTTAGTTCATGTATGCGTTCGCACTCGGCCCGACCCGAAGAGAGATACAGGATATCACTTTGCTTGGCTGAAAAAACAGCAGATTGTCAGTTCGCCACACGCGCCAACTCGGCATCCGAAATTCGCCGGGGCGAGCCGAGCTCGCGTTAAGCCGGCTGCCTTAACTCCACCACTTCAACATCCGCCGTAAGCCATCGTCGGAGGCGGGATACGCACTTGGCAATGCCGTCGCCATCAGGCGAAAATTGGCTAATCGTACCTACCTTATTTTCCTTCCAGTACTCTTCGGACTCGATGGATTTTACCGACGACGGGCCCGGCATTAGCAAATGAACCTGGTCGGGGCGCGCTACGCCTATTCGAAGCGAGTCGCGATAAATATGCGCAGACTCCATCGCATCGAATGTATTAGAAACACCACTACGATATTTTGCATCGAGTACGTAAAATTTGCATTGCGCTTCGAATCGCCAGACAAGTACTATATCTGGAATTCGCTTTTTCGAAATGCTCCAAGCGAATCGGCTATTGCTAGGACCTTCAGAAGGGAAGTCTGCTTGAAAGAGCAGCTCAAGCCGGGCACCGGACTTCAGCATTGTAAAAAAGGCGACCTGGGCATTTGCAGAGGCAGACCTTGTCGGAAGCCATTCAACTATTTGAAGCTCGATTTGAAGTGCTTTGCAAAGGCTGACATAGCACCATGTTTCGTAGACGCCCCAAGTTGGGCTGACATTCAAGTTATCCCGGCGGTCGTTCCCGTATATGCCGGTCCTAAGAGCAGATGTGCCACTGCGATAGGCCAAGTTGTAAGAGGGGTTGGCTGCAATATGCGTCAATCCAGCCGCAGAGGTTTCTGCTCTACTTATTGATGAAAATAGTGGTTGAGATAGAAGCGTGGATGCTCGGACCTTCAATGCTGTAAGAAGCGCGAGACGGTATTTCACGCGGCTAGCTTGTTCAGAATGCTCTTGTCCCAGTTCACCCCGTTCAACTGTTCTTATAAGCGCCATCACTCTAGCCCTGAAGCGGAGTATAAGAGCCTTCAGCGTTTGATTTGCGGCGGTGTCGGTGCTCATTTCTGGTAGCAGGCAGAGCAGCTGAATCGAGTCTAGCTCATCTTCTGTATCGACGCCAGCATGTGCGATTGCTACCAATCTAGCATCCTTCGCCGCCACCGCCGGTAACACCCTAATCTTCGAGACTGGAATGCGTGTGGCCGACGGTTTGAGGTGCCTTTGCGGCGAGTTGAAAACGCTCTCTACTTGGGCGAGAAAGGCAAGCCCATAAATTCTGATGCGAGCAAGGGATACAAACAATTTTAGTGTCGCCGCTGCGGAATCGACTCCGAATCCCTGCATCGCAGCTGAGGTCCCTATAAGTAAATCGGCGTCAAACGAGTGAATGTCGCTCACCATCGACTGGAACTCGACGTTGCCGATTTTTCTATTGAATGGCACCACCTCTGCAGTGAATACGTGCGTGCGGCGCTCAGAATCCAAGACGTAAATTTCAACTGTCCCGGCGTAGAAGTCTGTCCGCCATAAATACCCCTCGCCAGACGGGCAGTGCCTGAGCTCTACGTCGTCAATATAAGTGCTTATCGAGGTGAGGCCGGAAATCTTCAGTACGTAATCGGTGCTTTCTTCCAGTCCGCTCAAGTGGCCGCCCGGCCCGCACGCGGACAGCGGCTCCAAGGCCACTGGCGATGAACGTGAGATTGAAAGCTCGAGTTGGTGCGCCATTCTCATCGCCAGAAACGTGCAGTCCCGGATTCGAGCAGGTCAGCCTTAAGACTCTTTACCCTTTCGGCACATCGAGACAGACCGTGCTCGGTAAGCACTTTAAGTGTCGCAGACAGCGCGGCCTCGAATTTCTCTGAGTGCTCGCCTCGGAGCTTTGGTAAGACCTTGGCAAATATAACGGCATCAAGAGAGTCGGCGGCATCTTTCCCCAATTTGTCGAAATACTCTAAGTATCCTAGGACATCTGATATGGTTCGCCAACCGAAGTGCAAACGTACGGGCGCCAACGCGGCACTCAGGCCTTCAAGAACTGCCTTCGTGCGTGCCTTTGTTGCGACTGGGATGCTCGTGGTTCCCCATGCCGGCGCGCTTCCGATATTGATGTGCAAGAATTCAAGCGTGTATGCCCTGTCTAGCACTTTGTCAGAAAGGCCGTGGGTTGTCTCGTCCATATTAAGCGTACCGATTATCGCCAAATTCGATGGGTACTGAATTTTTTCCGGTACTTCCGAATTGGCGTCACCGAGCTGATGCAGGTCAATCCATCCTTGCGTTTCCATAGCGGACAAAATCGGTGCCAAATACTGTTCCGGATGAGAGAGATTAATCTCGTCCAGAATCGCGACGTATGGTCGGGTTGGGTCGTCCGCTGCTTCTAACAGGAGGTCGAGGAATGGAGCGCTTCTGTACGTCTGACTAAGCACATTGACATGGCCCAGCAACGGGCTCGCATCGAACCATCCAGGTTGAACTGGGATGATACGCACAGAGCTATGCGCGTTCGATGCAATTTTACACAGTGCAAGAGAGTAATTCAGGGCCAGTTGCGTCTTGCCTGAGCCGGAAATGCCCGTCAAAACGGCGAAGTGACGGACGGGATGAAACCAAAGACCGGCATGTAATTCCCTAACGACGCTCGACGGGTAGCTAAGCTTACCAGCCACCAAGTCGTTCAGTCGAGTTGCGATGTCCTCGAATTGAGGTATCGCGATTGCCATGCTCGCAGCTGACAGATTTTGAATTTTTTCCACCGAATTTGACGGAAGAGATTGCGGCAGCCACGTGATTAGCTCTGCCCAACGAAGCCCCCGGTCAGTAAGCTGATATTGCTGCGACTTCGCGGACTCTATAACTTGCAGGCTGGTCAGCCATCCTAACAATGAGGAAGGCGCAAATGGCGACGTCCAACCGGGGTTGACGCTCTTAAGCAAGTCATGGAGGTATGACTTTGACTGTGGGCCGTCTCTGAGGCAAACAATAATATTGTCTACGCCAAGTATTCTGGTGAGTAGATGGTCACAAAGTTCATCGGGGTCCTGGGACCCCAGCAAATTTAATCCGCGCGCGCTTAACCGGAACGTTCCGTTTTCCATCGAACATAGGTCGAATTCCTTTGATACGGTATGTATGACGGTCCCGACGCTTTGCTGGCCAAGCTTAGGATTCTCCCGCTTGATTGCATCTCCAAACTCGTCACGAGTTAGCCCATCTTGCAGCAGTTGAATAAAGCCCATGAGGGAGGCAAAACTTCCCTTCAGTGCGGTCAATCCTTTTCTGCGAAGCAGAGCCGGCAGTGGTGTCAGTTCGTTGTCCAGCGGTGTCGATGTCGGAACGCTGGCATCCACGTTTTCTGCGGTCAGCACTGAATATAAATACCAAGGAAGACACAGGCGTTCGACAACAGCATGTTGGTCGTGCGTAGGTACGATGGGCAGCAACGCGTCGAGCCGGTGCTTGATTGCTGCGTGGGCGAAGACAGGATGATTTTTGTACGAACCACCCATCGCACGGTGTAGAAATTTGAGCTTCCCGACATCTGCGATAGTCGTGAAACATTCCGGGAAGATGGCGCACAAAACTCGATTTAGTTTGAGGCGAGGAACACGCCCGCAGAGCTTTGAGAGGCGCCTTTCGAGTTCATCGTAGAATGCTTCTAGATAGGCACTGAATTCCTCTTGACCAATTGTCTTAGCGCGGATGACGCGCTCGGCGAACCAGCTGCGAAAGTCATCACTCTCAATGGCGGGGTTGATTTTGACGCTGCCCATTCCAGTTGACGAGATAGACTCGTCCTCCCAAAGCATCCGCAGGAATGATTTATCTTCTAACATTCCTGGGACACTCATCTTAACAACGGCCAACAATTTCTCGACATTTCCAGACCATTCTTTTGTATAACGCGCGCTAGCTCGATACTGTTCCGCTTCTTCTACGGCGGCAATCAGATTTTGGTCATAGCTGAGGTCTTTGTTCACGAGAACTTTCGGTAAGTGCGATGGGAATTGGGCAATGTACGTATCCTAGCTTCAATAGTGCAACTTGTCACATCAACGTTGCTACGGGATAGGCATGTGCTACGCAGCTTTTCTGCTTCGGAGACAGAGTGGCCGGGAACCGATGTACAGGAGTTACCTGAGCTGCCATCAAGACTCGTCGATACTCATGTGCTACCATGCGTCGCTGTAAGCCGCCCATTCTTCGGGGTTTTCGCAATTGGAATCATTGTATGACACTCGTAAACCTAGCTAACACCGCCGGCCGCGCTTTCACTGCGACGCTCTCCCGTGCCGAACAGCGGGAGATGGGGCAGTTTATGACTCCCCCAGCCATCGCCAAATTCATGGCACAGCGCTTGGTCGCAGGCAACACCGAAAACCACGTGCGGGTGCTAGAACCTGCAGCGGGGGGAGGCATTTTGGCTGCGGCGGTGGTCGAAGCGCTACTAGCGAAGCCAGAGACCGAACGGCCAGGCGTCATCGAACTGCTCCTTTATGAATTGGACGCGCGCTTAATCACACCGCTGCTGCTCCTGTGCGAGGCGATGCGAGATGCCTGTGAAGCCGTCGGGGTCGTGTTGGATTTTCTGGTCGCGAACGAGGACTTCTTGCTATCGGACCTATCCGTTCGAGTAGAGCCACTTCCGGGGCTGCTGACTATTTCGAATCCACCTTTTTTGAAATTGAACAAGGCCACCGACCCGCGCGCCGCCATGCACGCGTACGCGGTCTATGGCCAGCCCAATATTTACGCCTTGTTCATGGCTGCCACTGCGCGTCTCACGCCAGCCGATGGGGGCTGGTGTTTTATCACGCCGAGAAGTTGGATGGCGGGAGAGTACTTCAAAGCAGCTCGACGCACGATGTTACGCCATTTGAACATCGACAGCCTGCACGCGTTCGAGAGCCGCACCGAAGGATTTGAGGAGGACGCGGTCCTTCAGGAGACTGTAATCGCTTGGGCGAGCGGCCGGGCTGCGGTGGAGCATGGCGCAAACATAATGGTTACACGCAGCCAAGGTGCCGCTGACCTAGCTACCGCCGGCGTCCAAGCACTGCCGATCGAACGCGTCGTTGGCGATGACGAACACGCGATGTTCTCTCTGCCGCTCGATGGCGCTGACCCGTTTGAAGGCTGGACGGCCACGCTTGGTACCTACGGGATTAAGGTCTCGACCGGGCGAGTCGTTGCATTCCGCGCTGCTGAATATATCCGTGAAATAGGTCATCCCGGCACAGTGCCGCTGCTTTGGCTTCAGCACGTCCGACAGCAGGAAATCAGCTGGCCGGTGCAGAAGAAGCGCGAGCACATCCTGGCCGCTGCCGACAACGCATGGATGCTGGTGCCAAATCAACCAATGGTCGTGATGCGCCGATTCTCGCCGAAAGAGGATACGCGCCGAGTGACCTGTGCGGCCTACCTTGGTCAGCTGCCCGGCCCGGCTATTGGCCTTGAGAACCACCTGAACTACATCTACCGAGCAAACGGCGTGATGACTCCTGCCGAAGCACGGGGCCTCTCCGCATTCTTGGCAAGCAGCGTTGTGGATGCGCACTTCCGGGCGTTGGCAGGTAGCACGCAAGTGAACGCTACTGAACTCCGGAAACTGCCAATGCCACCCTTGGCGGTTTTGGTTAGCATCGGCGAGACAGTGGGGAATAACCCAAGCCTTGAGCATATAGACTTAGTAGTCCTAGCGGCGCTGGCAACAGCCCCATTGTTGGCAGACCAAGCAGGTGCTGCGTGAGCGGGGTGCCAATGCCGGCCCTCGCAGCGTTGGGAGGGACCGGAACGCACTTGCTGTCTGTTGCGGACATACTCGCTAGGCTTCCGCTGATTTTCCCCGAGGGTCTGGAAATGCGGCAGGCCTTGGTCCGCGAAATGGCCGCAAAAACTATTTGGGTATTTTTGTATGGTGGCATGGTCGAAGGCGCCGGCCCGCTGCTCCGTCCAAGCCACGTCTATTTTTATACAGAAGACCAATCTGCCAAAGTAACAAATCAAGAGCGCGCCGAGTGGCTAGCCAACTCGAACAAGCAGGGATTCCGCCCCGAAGGTAAGCGATGGTACGCTGACACGACGCGCGAACCTATTCGCGACGAAACGCTCCGGCTTGGCCTGGTGGACATTGGCGCCGTCGGCAAAATATCCGGAGTGCCGACGACCTCCAGCAAGCCAATCTATTACCTCAAAGCGGACTTCGCCGCGCTGTTCGACCCCGCGCTCGATGAGGAAGGGCTCGCGGCAGCTATCACGGTCTGGCAGAAGCGGCACCTAAGCACAGCTGCCCGTGCTCGAATGACTATGCTAGCCGCCGGGAAGGTAAAACGAACGGATGAAATTCCTGTCACGTGCCCAGACGGGACCGTAGCAAAGCTAGCGCCGGGTCCGTCATCCTTGATTACAAAAGCCGTGGTCGAGGAATTCGCAGTGAGTTTTCTGCGAGAGCCTGCGCTCCTATGGATGTCTGAAAGTGGCAACAAGGTCAGATACCACGACGACGCCACGGCGAAGGCGCTTGGTTTGCACATCGATGCGAGCAAAGTGCTCCCTGACGTTATCCTCATGAACGTCGGCGCGTCCGGCGACGACACTCATCTGGTCTTTATCGAAGTAGTCGCATCGGACGGTGCCATGACACAGAGTCGTCTTGACACTTTCCGCGAAATGGTACGCGCTGCGAAATTCCCGCAAGAGCAATGTTACTTCGGCACGGCATTCGAGGACCGGGCTGACGGCGCCTTTAGGAAGTGCTTCCCTCAACTGGCGTGGGGGACGTTCGCTTGGTTTCGCTCCGAGCCAGAACAGTTAATGTGGTTGGCCGCCGAGCCATACGACATTACAGAATAACTTGAACCAAGCCAGCCCCGTACTGGCTTTGTTGTGCAAAGTTGTCGCCGTGCCTCGTGACGTAAAATCGAGTAGCACCCGGGGATATCTCTGGCGTCGTGCTGAGCTCACCCCGCACGTGGACCTTGAAAAAGCCTTCACCGTCGTTGAACTGCAGCTCAACCTAAATTTGGCACGAGTGCGTGTTGCCATGTCCTCGCGGGTCAGAGATTGGTCGCACAAGTAACCTCCAATATAGCAGTCGAGATGGGGCGGTCCCCAAGCCGTTCGCGATTGTCCGTCACGTGGTTGCAGTTTCTTTTCTTTCTAGTAATATTTGCACGCCGCTGCTAATGCGCCAACCGCGGGACCCCGATTCGTCAAAAGTTTTGCCGCCTGCTCCAATTCTGGACCAAGCACTTTCCACAACTCGTTCGGCGGCTGCGGTTGTATCCGCCCCGGGAGCTGGCTGCTGGAGAGACTCGTCTTTCACCACCCGGCGCACCCGGTTTTGCAAAAGCTGCGAACTAATCCATTTGTCTATTTCGTCTTGGCTCACCCTGCCGTGTTGGTTCACCGCCTTTGCGAAGAGTTGTACGAGGCTTCCTGGAATCTCCATTGTCAGCATAGTCGTTACTGAAACAGAGCGGGTTGGCGACCTGGGGTGAATATCCAAAGACCGGAAGTCAATAGTACGTATCCAATTCCCGTTATTGTCGTTCTTCGCGAACCCGGCAAATGCGAGCTCGCCTTTTGCTAAGGCGCGAACGAAGCTTATATCTTGCCTTTGAACTCGCCCGTCAACAACTGCCGAGGCAGCCTTCCACAGGCCTAGCATACTTAAAGTCTTCGCCAGCGAAATCCGACGCACGCCAGCGCCGACCTTTTCGGGGCCAAGGTCGCCGAGCTTTGCAAGAAGGTCGTCGACTTTCGGGTCTGCGAAGACTATCTCAGCCCGCTCTTTAGAATCGTACTGAGGTATAAAAATTCCCCCTACCATGCATGAGGTGAACAGCGTCCCATTTGATAGGTTATTCTTCTGCGCGATTCCTCGTTCGATTGCAGCATGCAGAGACTTGCGCGACGATTGACTTCCCTTGCATTCCAAAATGTGAAGTAGGCCGGTATTGTCGACAGCAATGAAATCAGGACTCTTCGAGGGGCCTCGTAAGTTGGCGGGTAAAACTGATACAGCGCCACCAAGGAGGTGCCTGATTAGAAATTTTGTATCGGCGAAGGGTATTGTCAACTTGCTGAACCGCAGCTAAACCAGCCTATGGGTCAATTAGAGTAGCGAAGGCGAATGGCTATTGTCTTGGCGCGTGGACGGATCGCCAAAAGGGCGTCAGCAGCATTACAAAACCATATTTAATGAGGAAATTATGAAAATCAGACTGGCTATTATCGTCGCGCTGGCGCTCGCAATCTTCGCTCCCGAGGTATGGGCGTGGGGATCGGACGGGCATCAAACAGTAGGCGCGATAGCCGATTCACTCTTGCGGGGCACCAACGCAGAGAAACAGGTTTTGTCGATCCTTGGCCAATCCAAGGGCGCCCAAATACATCTGCAACAGGCGGCGATTTGGCCGGATTGCGTGAGAGATGTCGGAACAGATTTCCAGTATAACGAACACGCGAAATATCGCGATGCTGCCTGTTCGTTTTTTGAGGATCAGGCCGGCGAACAATTGATGGTTGATTACGCCAAGAACAACGACAGCAATTGCCTTTACGAAGACAAAAAATCTCAATGTCACAAGGCATTCCATTTCGCGGACGTTCCTGTGGATTTCGGCGAGTTCCGCGACAACGATGTCGGTACTCCTAATTCGAATATCGTTCTGGCCATGGGTGCTGCCATCGCGAAACTCACGGATCAACCGGTTCCCGCGCCATTCAATATTGCGGACAAGAAGGAGGCGTTGATGCTTCTTGCGCATTTCGTGGGGGATTTGCATCAACCGCTACACGTCGGCTCGGTTTATCTCGATAGCAACGGAAATTCTATCACGCCGACAAAGGCCACCTTTGATCCCGCGACGAGAATAAATGGCGGAAACAACCTCACCGGGCAAGGTGGCGAGCTTCATGGCCAATGGGATGCAGCCACTCCGATCGCCAAGGTAGATATCGCCGGACTTGCTGGGGCCGCAAAAAATCTGGCACCGACCATGGGCGACTTTCACACCTGGCCGGCTATATGGGCAAGCGAATCGGTTGTGCAGGCTAAGGCGGCGTACACCGGGATAACGTATGGGACGAAAACTGGCGGAAACTGGCCGATGACCTTTACAGACAGGGGCCAGTATTTGGCAGATATGAAAGCCATGAAAGATACGCAACTGGTCGCGGCCGGCGCCCGTCTTGCCAATATCCTTCAAGCCATCTTTCCGTAGCAATATTTGTCGGGATGCGCTGACTACGATCTAGATGTCTGCGTTTGGCCGGTTCCGAAAACGGCTGCGCCCGTCCCAACTCCTGGTTTTCAATGTGGGTCATGAGCATCTATTTTTTTGACAATTGGAGAAAAAATGATACATGCATATATCGGATGGATTGGCGCTACCTTGGCGCTTGGCGCCGTGCTTGCGCATGCCGACGAGCAAAGTGATTGCGCCGCCGGAAAAGGCACCTTGTTGGTTGGGCAGGTGGTGCAGGGGCCGATCTTTGCGAAAGGGAAGCCGCTCAAAGGCGTGAACTTGACTCATACGCATATAGGCTTGAAGGTCAACGGACAAGACGCCATTTACGATGTCGCGATAGACAACGTGTTTGCAGCTGATTTCGTGAAAAACAGCACGACCAGTCCCGCGTCGCTCATGGCGATCCAGGTGGGCGACCATCTTGAACTGTGTGGCAAGCTTTACTCGCCGCCCGAGACAGGCATAGACTGGGTGCACACGAATTGTGGCGCGCCACCAGCAATGAACGCGCCGAATGGATGGATCAAGGAAGTTGATGCGAATGGACTGCTTGGTCCAAATCTTGATGCGACCCAAACATATTGCTCGTTATGGAGGCCCGCCCACTGAGTTCCGGAGCATGGCCGTGTCGAGCGAGAGCGCGGAGGCGGTCATCTGCCTGAATCGCCACGAGTGCATCGGGCGCTGCGAGCTGCTCGGAATACAGTTAGTCTTTCTATCTGCGCTGTTGCTGCAACGGGCTAAGCGCAGCCGCGTTGCGGCGAACAAATTCGGCGGCGGAAATCGAAGTTGAAGCAGAGACGGCTGCTGCTGCTAAAGCGGCGGCGGACAAAGTAGAAGGCGTGCGCAATCACGATGATACGCTTATCGACAGCGTTGCACGTCGCGTCAGCGAGTGAGGGAATCATGACGATTAAAGCACAGGCGGCTGAGCGGCTGAAATGGGAAGAGGCAGTATTGCGCGCCATCGTCGCACGCGGTGTGTGCCGTTCCGACGCACAATCGGTCCTAGAAACAGGAAGGGGAGAAATGTCACTGTGCTCGCTGTTTGAAGCGGGCGCAGATCCGGCGGTGGCCGCGACACATTTTGTCGAATAGTCGGGGAAATTCGCAACCAATTGGCCGTCGGCGTGCAATTGATCATCTGTCGTGGAGTGTCGGTGATCGACGCCTATCTTCAGTGCCCAAACCGTCCTAGTAGATAGCGTTACAGCCAGCCATGGCGCAACTCATTAGGAAAATTATGCGAGCGACGCAAGTAGTAAGCGTAAAGCCAGCGCCGTCTAGACTCACCACTGGCGTGCATCCATGATCTAATTTTGGCACAGCGGTTGTGCCCACAAATTAAATTATGGACACAAATTTTCAACCAGTCACCAAGCGC
>Ga0105856_1000997_pt1 | contig 12825 bp, 12 predicted proteins | sample OrgsoiDNA_201060_FD_89681 | JGI IMG/M metagenome (GOLD analysis project Ga0105856, IMG submission 89681) | Permafrost soil microbial communities from the Arctic, to analyse light accelerated degradation of dissolved organic matter (DOM) -... | ecosystem: Environmental > Terrestrial > Soil >...
AAACCATAGAAAATAAAAATTTTTGAAACAAGAAGATCCGACATACAACAAACACGAGCATTACAGTAACTCCATATAATCACAGAAGGAACATCTCCAAAAATCATTACCAAGAACTCAAACAAACAATCTTCACCCCCCTTTATCGACAAGAGAAAAAGACGTTATTCCATGAGAAAAAAACATGAAAAAACTCAAAAGAAAAATTTCGAACCCCATGACAATTATCGCTATATTCGCAGCAGTTTCCGAAACGTCGGCGGTTGTTTCACTGCCCTTCCTTAATGACGACGAACGAGAAATATATGTCTGGTTCTTAATCAGTTTCCCGCTCTACTTGCTCTTTCTTTTCTTCCTTACTCTCAATTTCAATTATCGATCGCTTTACGCCCCCTCTGACTTTGATAAAGGCAAGCACTTCATAAAAGTCATTGATAACGCCGAACGTTCGGAAAACAAAAAACACTTACGCCCAAACGCCTCATCTGCAAAATGCAAAAGGTCCAGTACGGCTTTGATGTCTGGGCGCGCCCCCCCAGGCTTTTCAACTGGCGTGAGAAGGTTTCGTTGCCGGCTCTGGAACGCACAAGATCCGTTGGCCAAAATCTATCTGTCGGGACCGCTTGAGGACCTGAGGATCATCGATACGCGCGGGATGAATACCCATGTGGACTTCACCACCTTAGTGGACAAAACCCGGAAACCACGTAAAAACGCCACTAAAGTGATCGTGTTTCTTGCTTGCAACCAATCGGAGAAACGACTGAAGGAAGGCACGCTCAGGTATTCGAGACACAAAAATAAAAGCGCCAGGAAAACCTTTTACATCGTTTACAACTTGAATTCACAGGATGTGACAGTGCTGGATCAAACTTGAAGAGCGGCAGAATGCGCTCCTGTTTGAGTGATCAGGAAGAGAAGAGACTGAATAGAAATGAGATAAGCGCTGACAAAATAATGCTAGAAGAACAACCGTTTTTTGAGCCGTGGCCCTGTCGACGACAGGGCCACAACCTCAATAACCGCTACAAAGGTCTCAGAACAGCTTGCGACCCTTGTTGGCGGCAATACGCATGCGCAAGGCGTTGAGCTTGATGAAGCCCGCCGCGTCGGCCTGGTTGTAGGCGCCGCCATCTTCTTCGAAGGTCGCGATGTTGGCGTCGAACAACGATTCATCGGACTTGCGGCCGGTGACGATCACGTTGCCCTTGTACAGCTTCAGGCGCACGACACCGTTCACGTGGGCCTGGGACGCATCGATCATCTGTTGCAGCATCAGACGCTCAGGGCTCCACCAGTAACCGGTGTAGATCAGGCTGGCGTATTTAGGCATCAGCTCATCTTTGAGGTGAGCCACTTCGCGGTCCAGGGTGATCGATTCGATCGCCCGGTGAGCACGCAGCATGATGGTGCCGCCTGGGGTTTCGTAGCAGCCACGGGACTTCATGCCCACGTAGCGGTTTTCGACGATGTCCAGACGGCCGATGCCGTGTTCACCACCGATACGGTTCAGGGTCGCCAACACGGTGGCCGGGGTCATTTCGACGCCGTCCAGTGCGACGATGTCGCCGTTGCGGTAGGTCAGTTCCAGGTATTGCGCTTTATCAGGAGCGTTCTCCGGGGAGACGGTCCATTTCCACATGTCTTCTTCGTGCTCGGTCCAGGTGTCTTCCAGCACGCCGCCTTCATAGGAGATGTGCAGCAGGTTGGCATCCATCGAGTACGGGGATTTTTTCTTGCCGTGGCGCTCGATCGGGATGTTGTGCTTTTCAGCATAATCCATCAGCTTTTCACGGGAGAGCAGGTCCCACTCGCGCCAAGGAGCGATTACTTTCACACCTGGCTTGAGGGCGTAGGCGCCGAGTTCGAAACGAACCTGGTCGTTACCCTTGCCGGTCGCGCCATGGGAAATGGCATCTGCACCGGTTTCGTTGGCGATTTCGATCAGGCGTTTGGCGATCAACGGACGAGCGATGGAGGTACCCAGCAGGTACTCGCCTTCGTAAACGGTGTTGGCACGGAACATCGGGAACACGAAATCACGCACGAACTCTTCGCGCAGATCGTCGATGTAGATTTCTTTTACGCCCATGGCCTGAGCCTTGGCGCGGGCCGGTTCGACCTCTTCGCCCTGACCCAGGTCAGCGGTGAAGGTCACTACTTCACAGTTATAAGTATCCTGCAGCCACTTGAGGATCACCGAAGTGTCCAGGCCGCCGGAATACGCCAGAACGACCTTGTTTACGTCCGCCATGCCATCACTCCACGGGGTTCTACGGAAAGCCGAGAAGTCTACCGCTCATACAGAATAATTTACAGTGGCGCGACAGCTTATGACGACGAAGCGACAGATTATGTCGAGCGAGCGACGATTACAGCGGGTTCAGGAGGTCGCCGCAGCGCCTGCAGAAGCGGTGGCCGCAGGTGCCGGTTTGTCGATGGGCGCAACGCGCTCCAGGCGCACGGCCACCCGACGATTCTTGGCCCGGTTGGCCGCATTGGTGTTTGGCGCCAAAGGATAGCGCTCACCGTGGAAACGCATGGTGATCTGCGACTCCTGAATGCCATTGGCCTTGAAGAAGTCCATCACCGCCAGCGCCCGGCGGCGTGACAGTTCACGGTTGGTCAGACGATTACCGCTGTTGTCGGAATGACCGTCAAGTTCGATGTGATTGACCGTCGGGTCAGCCTTCATGAACGCCAGCATGACCTGCAACTTGGCCTTGGCTGCCGGATCCAGATCGACACCTTCACCAGAGAAGCCGACTTCGGATTGCTTCACCTGCTCGAAATTCTGCGGCAACAGCTTGGCCACGCAACCTTGATAGTCATTGAAGGCCTTGCTGAACTTGACCGGCAGCAAACGCACTTCAGACACCCGACCGTCGCCCGAAGCGTGCCGAATGACTGGGCTACGACCGTCCATCAAACCACTGATCAGGCGCCCGGCCTGAACCTGCGAACTGTTGAACAGCACGTTGCCGCTGCCAATGTTCACCGAGCCCAGGTTGATGTCCCCACGCCCCGGTTGCCACGGCGCGGCGGCCGCCAGCAAAGTCGCGGAACCGCCGCCAATCATTGAGTTGTAGGCTTTGAGACGAAAAATCGCCTGCTCGCCGGCACGACGCACGAACTCACCGGAACCGAAATCGGTGATCGGCTGGGTCAGTCGGCATTCGAACTTGTCACCTTCGACCGTCCACTCGATGCTCTCCAGACGGGTCTGGAAAGTGAGCGCCATCGCGGGAAGGCTGGCAAACACACTGAGCAAGGCTAAATAACGCTGGCGCACGGGAGGCTCCACTGGCTTCTACAACAAAAAGACCGACACATACGTTTACGGCATACCTATTGGATATCGGAAGCTTGCTGCAAAACTTGATAGCGAGTGCCTGCATGAGTCTTTTCCGGTAGCATTCCCCTCAGTTTGACCCGCCTGGAATCCCCTCATGTCCGACCGCCTGACCCTGCTGCGTCCCGACGACTGGCATATTCATCTTCGCGATGGTGCTGTTTTGTCAAATACCGTTGCGGATGTCGCGCGCACCTTTGGTCGCGCCATCATCATGCCCAACCTGGTACCTCCGGTGCGCAACGCCGCTGAAGCCGACGGCTATCGCCAGCGGATTCTCGCTGCACGCCCGGCCGGCAGTCGTTTCGAACCGCTGATGGTGCTGTACCTGACCGACCGCACCCAGCCCGAAGAAATTCGTGAGGCCAAGGCCAGCGGTTTCGTTCACGCCGCCAAGCTGTACCCGGCCGGCGCCACCACCAACTCGGATTCTGGCGTCACCAGCATCGACAAGATTTTCCCGGCGATCGAGGCCATGGCCGAAGTCGGGATGCCTTTGTTGATTCACGGTGAAGTCACCCGTGGCGATGTCGACGTGTTCGACCGCGAAAAGATCTTCATCGATGAGCACATGCGACGTGTGGTCGAGCGTTTCCCGACACTCAAAGTGGTGTTCGAACACATCACCACCGCTGACGCCGTGCAGTTCGTCAACGCGGCTTCGGCCAACGTTGGCGCGACCATCACCGCTCATCACCTGCTCTACAACCGCAACCACATGCTGGTGGGCGGGATTCGGCCGCACTTCTACTGCCTGCCGATTCTCAAGCGCAACACTCACCAGGAAGCCCTGCTCGACGCCGCCACCAGCGGCAGCGAGAAGTTCTTCCTCGGCACCGACTCGGCGCCGCATGCCCAGCACGCCAAAGAAGCCGCTTGCGGCTGTGCCGGTTGCTATACCGCTTATGCTGCAATCGAGATGTATGCCGAAGCCTTCGAACAGCGCAACGCGCTGGACAAGCTCGAAGCCTTCGCCAGCCTCAACGGCCCGCGCTTCTATGGCCTGCCGGTGAATACAGATCGCATCACCCTGGTCCGCGATGAGTGGACCGCCCCAACCAGCCTGCCATTTGGCGAGCTGACCGTAATCCCGCTGCGCGCCGGTGAAAAACTGCGCTGGCGCCTGCTGGAGGAACACGCGTGAGTGAAGACCATTTCGACGACGAACAGGACGGTCAAGGCGGCGGAGGCGGTCCTCGTCATCCAATGGCGGCCCGATTCCGTGGTTACCTGCCGGTTGTCGTCGACGTAGAAACCGGTGGTTTCAACTCGGCCACCGACGCCCTGCTGGAAATCGCGGCGACCACCATCGCCATGGACGAAAAAGGCTTTGTGTATCCCGATCACACTTACTTCTTTCGTGTAGAGCCGTTTGAAGGCGCGAACATCGAAGCGGCCGCCCTGGAATTCACCGGGATCAAGCTCGATCACCCGCTGCGCATGGCCGTGAGCGAAGAAACCGCACTGACCGATATCTTCCGGGGCATCCGCAAGGCCCTGAAAGCCAACGGTTGCAAACGGGCGATTCTGGTCGGCCACAACAGCAGCTTCGATCTGGGCTTCCTCAACGCCGCTGTCGCGCGCCTGGACATGAAACGTAACCCGTTTCATCCATTCTCCAGCTTCGACACCGCAACCCTCGCCGGCTTGGCGTATGGCCAGACTGTACTGGCCAAGGCCTGTCAGGCTGCCGATATCGACTTTGACGGTCGTGAGGCCCACTCGGCTCGCTACGATACCGAGAAGACGGCCGAGCTGTTCTGCGGCATCGTCAATCGCTGGAAACAAATGGGCGGCTGGGAAGACTTCAACGACTGATACGGTCGAAGGGATTTATCCCGCCCACAAAAAAACCGGCCTTGGCGGCCGGTTTTTTTATGCCTGACGCTTGGGCTTACAGCGCCGCAGCGTGCTCGGTCAGGTAAGCCGCAACACCTTCGGTGGAAGCGGTCATGCCTTTGTCGCCTTTTTTCCAGTTGGCAGGGCAAACTTCGCCGTGCGCTTCGTGGAATTGCAGAGCGTCAACCAGACGGATCAGCTCTTCCATGTTACGGCCCAGCGGCAGGTCGTTGATGATCTGCGAGCGGACAACACCTTTGTCGTCGATCAGGAACGCGCCACGGAATGCCACGCCGTCAGCGGACTGAACGTCGTAGGCCTTCATGATTTCGTGCTTGATGTCGGCAGCCATGGTGTAGCGAACCTGGCCGATACCGCCATTGTTCACCGGGGTGTTGCGCCATGCATTGTGAGTGAAGTGCGAGTCGATCGACACCGCGACCACTTCCACGTTGCGCTCTGCGAAGTCACCCATGCGGTTGTCCAGCGCGATCAGCTCGGACGGGCAAACGAAGGTGAAGTCCAGTGGGTAGAAGAACACCAGGCCGTATTTGCCTTTGATGGCCGACGACAGGGTGAAGCTGTCTACGATTTCGCCATTGCCGAGTACGGCCGGTACGGTGAAGTCAGGGGCTTGTTTGCCTACGAGTACGCTCATTGGATATCTCCTGGTCAAAATAACGTGAAGCACTGGGTCCGCGCCAGCTTGCCACCCTCAAGCGACATCCCTGTGACACGAACCTGCTTCGCAAGGACCGAACATCATACACGGCACATTTGAGCTGTCCTTAACGGTTTTTCACTGGCGGGTTCATTTGCCCTCGCCACGCTTACTGGCGGATTGCCCAGCGGGAAAACCGTTCGTCAGTCATGTGCACTTATAACGCAAAGCTTTCAGAAACAACTTTGACAATCATTCTCGTTAACATTAAGATCCATCGCAATTGAGTCACAACCAGCGACGGTTCTCACTTTATGTATGTCTGCCTCTGCACTGGCGTCACCGACGGTCAAATCCGCGATGCAATCTATGAAGGTTGCTGCAGCTACAAGGAAGTCCGTCAGGCCACCGGCGTAGCCAGTCAATGCGGTAAATGCGCCTGCCTTGCCAAGGAAGTGGTGCGTGAAACCCTGACCAAGCTGCAAACGGCCCAGGCCGCTATTCCATTTCCTGTTGAATTTACTGCTGCGTAATTACCGTATTTCAAAAATACCGGACTCATGTCCGGTTTTTTTATGCCTGAAAATCAACCGCTTAGGTACTAGACGCGGAACACAAACATTCTTATTCCGATTAATTTTCATATAAGTTTCAATAACTTAGGTTTGACACTCTTAAATACGCGGCTCAAACTCTGCCTTATAGTCAGTTAATAAAGGGCAGGACCCCATCATGAAAGGCGACATTACAGTCATCCAGCATCTCAACAAGATCCTTGCCAATGAGCTGGTCGCGATCAATCAATACTTTTTGCATGCGCGCATGTACGAAGATTGGGGCCTGAACAAGCTTGGCAAGCATGAGTACAAAGAATCCATCGACGAGATGAAGCACGCCGACAAGCTGATCAAGCGAATTCTGTTCCTTGAAGGCCTGCCGAACGTCCAGGACCTGGGCAAGCTGCACATCGGCGAGCACACCAAGGAAATGCTTGAGTGTGACCTGCGTATCGAGCGCACCGGTCATGCGGATCTCAAGGTCGCGATCGCGCATTGCGAAACCGTCGGCGACTTCGGCAGCCGTGAACTGCTTGAAGATATTCTTGAATCCGAAGAAGAACATATCGACTGGCTGGAAACCCAACTGGGCCTGATCGATAAAGTCGGTCTTGAACTATCTGCAATCGCAGATGGGCGAAGAGTAGGAGCTGCCGCAGGCTGCGATCTTGGCGATTGCAGCCGCAATAGTGCAGTAACTTCTTAAGTGCAATAAAAAGCCCCGCCTTCTTTCGAGAGGCGGGGCTTTTTTACATCTTGAAGATCAAAAGATCGCAGCCTTCGGCAGCTCCTACAAGGGAGCCTGCGCTTTAGGCTTCGGTCTTGGTCGCAGCAGCAGCTTCGACAGCAGCCTTGATGGTGGTTTGCAGCGAACCGTCTGCAGCCATCTCGGTCATGATGTCGCTACCGCCGACCAGCTCACCACCGACCCACAGTTGCGGGAAGGTTGGCCAGTTCGCGTACTTTGGCAGGTTGGCGCGGATTTCCGGGTTCTGCAGGATGTCCACGTAAGCAAACTTTTCACCACATGCCATCACGGCCTGCGCGGCTTTTGCGGAGAAGCCACACTGCGGGGCATTCGGCGAGCCTTTCATGTAAAGCAGAATGGTGTTGTTAGCAATCTGCTCTTTAATCGTTTCGATGATATCCATGGAGCACCTCGGCTGAACTTTCCGACTCAAGGGTCGGCACGGTGGCGCATTGTAACGGAAACCCGAGCGCCATGCTCGGTCTCCCCGACAGACACGCTCAAGCGGCTGCCACGGTCACCGGCACACCATTGAGCGCCGCATTCCCCGACAACTCGTCGAGCTGACATTCGTCAGTCAGGTCATTGGCGCTAGACCCGGGCTGGCTGCTGGCAATCGTCATCTGCACGCCTGGGCGCGCATGGCCCCAACCGTGCGGAAGGCTGACCACGCCTCTCATCATATCCAGACTGCCGAGCACCTCAACTTCGATCACGCCAACCCGCGAACTGACCCGTACTCGCTGCCCATCGCTAAGCCCACGACTGCTGAGGTCATCCGGATGCATCAACAGTTGATGCCGCGGCTTGCCCTTCACCAGACGGTGATAGTTGTGCATCCACGAGTTGTTGCTGCGCACATGCCGTCGGCCAATCATCAACAGTTCATCAGCAGCCGGTGCTTGCAGCGATGCAAACCGGGCCAGATCTGCAAGGATCGCTGCCGGCGCGGCCTGGACATGTTGGTTCGCGGTTTTGAGCCGTGGTGCCAGGTTGGATTTGAGCGCGCCCAAATCAACGCCGTGAGGATGATCGAACAAAGACTCCAGCGACAACTTGTGCTCCGACGCATCGCCGTACAGCCCCATCCGCAAGCCACGGTCGATCATTTGTGCCGGGGCAATGGTCGGTTTGAGCTCCTTGCCGGTCTTCGCGGCAAAGGCCTTGGCCAGACCGACGAAAATTTCCCAGTCATGCAGCGCGCCCTCCGGCTTGGCGAGGATCGCCCGGTTGAAGCGCGTGACGTTACGTACGGCAAACATGTTGAACGTGGTGTCGTAGTGATCGTTTTCCAGGGCTGAGGTCGACGGCAGGATCAGGTCGGCGTAACGGGTGGTTTCATTGATGTAGAGGTCGATGCTGACCATGAACTCCAGCCCGTCCAGGGCTTGCTCCAGTTGCCGGCCATTGGGCGTCGACAACACCGGATTGCCGGCCACGGTGATCAGCGCACGAACCTGCCCTTCCCCGCCGGTGAGCATCTCCTCGGCCAGCGCCGACACCGGCAATTCGCCGCCGAACTCGGGACGTCCGGACACCCGGCTCTGCCATAGATTGAAATGCCCACCCGAAGTCGACGCCACCAGATCCACCGCCGGCTCAGTGCACAGTGCACCGCCGACCCGGTCGAGGTTGCCGGTCACCAGGTTGATCAACTGCACCACCCAATGGCACAACGTACCGAAGGCTTGAGTCGAAACCCCCATGCGGCCGTAGCAGACCGCCGTCGGCGCTGCCGCAAAGTCTCGGGCCAATTGGCGAATCTGCTCGGCGGGAACGGCGCACAGTGGGCTCATGACCTCGGCCGTGAAGCCCGCGACCGCCGCACGCACCTCGTCTAGACCATCCACTGGCAAATGGCTGTCTCGGGTCAGGCCTTCGGCAAACAACGTATTGAGCATCCCGAACAACAACGCCGCATCGCCACCGGGTCGCACGAACAGATGCTGATCGGCAATCGCTGCCGTTTCGCTGCGGCGTGGATCAACCACCACTACTTTGCCGCCCCGGGCCTGAATCGCTTTCAGCCGCTTCTCCACATCCGGCACGGTCATGATGCTGCCGTTGGACGCCAACGGATTACCGCCCAGGATCAACATGAAATCGGTGTGATCAATATCCGGAATCGGCAACAGCAAGCCGTGGCCGTACATCAAATGGCTGGTCAGGTGATGAGGCAACTGATCGACCGAGGTCGCAGAAAACCGGTTACGGGTTTTCAGCAGGCCAAGAAAGTAATTGCTGTGAGTCATCAGCCCATAGTTGTGCACGCTGGGGTTGCCTTGATAAACCGCCACCGAGTTCTGTCCATGACGCGCCTGAATCGCAGCCAAGCGTTCGGCTACAAGGTTGAAGGCGTCTTCCCACGCGATGGCCTGCCATTCGCTGCCGACCCGGCGCATCGGCTGGTGCAAGCGATCCGGGTCGTTCTGGATGTCTTGCAGGGCTACGGCTTTGGGGCAGATGTGCCCGCGGCTGAACGTATCCTGCGGATCACCCTTGATCGAGGTGATCTGCACGCGACCTTCGGCCTCGGTGGTTTCGATGGTCAGGCCGCAAATGGCTTCACACAGGTGGCAGGCACGGTGATGGAGAGTCTTGGTCATGGCCAGTCTCTGTTTTGTTCTGGGCGGGCAATATCGGCCGCGGGAACAAAACTATGGCGCCTGCCCCGTCGCTGCGCCAGCGACGTTCGTCTTGTGAATCGGCAACCATCAGGCCAGCCGATGGCCGCGGGGAATCAGTTCGGCGGCAACCGGGGAGGCAACTGCATCTGAATCTCCTGGACGGTTTCGATCTCCTCGTGGGCGACATGCACGCCGGTGAGTTCGCCGATCAGCCGCCAATGCTCATCGAGCCCGGTGCTGATGGTGGCCATGCGGTCGATCATCCGGCGACCGGCGGCCTTTGTCACTTCGTCGTCACTGCGCATCAACTCAAAGGACATTGAGGTCATGGATGCCGTGAGGTGAGTCAGGGAGCGGGCCGTGAGACCGAGTAGTGCCATCAATTGCTGTTCTTTCGATTCCATTCTTAAGCCTTCCTGCGTCGCTCGTGAGGTAGTTATAACCCAGCACTTTGCATTAGCAAATGTTTCAGACGAGACACAGTGCCACTACGTATCACGAATCATAGGTCAGAAACCGACTATCGCTATGCCGTCCCCGCCCCGTTTGATTGCAATGCCCGACGAGCCCGGTGTACAAATGACGGGCTGCTTTCAGGAAACAGGCTTCAAAAGCGCTACTGCGGTCACCCCGTAGCCCCTCTGAACTCCCCTAAAAACTGTAGCCCTATTGGTAAGACGCGACATTTAATTATAAGATCGCGCCTTCCCCTATTTCGTCGCCCCGTGCGGCTTACGCCGCAGGTCTCGCCCGTTTTTCAATTAAACAAGGCTTTGAGCATCTGCGGTCTGTAGCAAAAAGGTAGTCAATGATGAGCGCAAGGCACTTTCTCTCCCTGATGGATTGCACGCCCGAAGAGCTGGTCAGCGTGATCCGTCGAGGCGTTGAGCTCAAAGACCTGCGTAACCGCGGCGTACTGTTCGAGCCTTTGAAAAACCGTGTCCTGGGGATGATTTTCGAGAAGTCCTCGACCCGTACTCGCATCTCCTTCGAAGCGGGCATGATCCACCTCGGCGGCCAGGCGATTTTCCTGTCGCCGCGCGATACCCAACTGGGTCGTGGCGAGCCGATCGGCGACTGCGCGATTGTCATGTCGAGCATGCTCGACGCGGTGATGATCCGTACCTTCGCCCACAGCACCCTCACTGAATTTGCCGCCAACTCCCGCGTACCGGTGATCAACGGCCTGTCCGATGACTTGCACCCGTGCCAGTTGCTGGCCGACATGCAAACCTTCCTTGAGCATCGCGGCTCGATCCAGGGCAAGACCGTGGCCTGGATCGGCGACGGCAACAACATGTGCAACAGCTATATAGAAGCCGCGATCCAGTTCGACTTCCAGTTGCGTATTGCCTGCCCGGAAGGATACGAACCAAACGCTGAATTCGTGGCCAAGGCCGGCGATCGTGTGACCATTGTCCGCGATCCTCTGGATGCCGTGCGCGGCGCCCACCTGGTCAGCACTGACGTCTGGACCTCCATGGGCCAGGAAGAAGAAACCGCCAAGCGCCTGAAGCTGTTCGCACCGTTCCAGGTCAACCGCGCCCTGCTCGACCAAGCCGCTGCGGATGTGCTGTTCATGCATTGCCTGCCGGCCCACCGTGGCGAAGAAATCAGCGTCGATCTGTTGGATGACCCGCGCTCCGTTGCCTGGGACCAGGCGGAAAACCGTCTGCACGCACAAAAAGCCCTGCTGGAGTTTCTGGTCGCGCCGGCGTACCACCACGCATGAGTCAGCCATTACTGCTCAACCTGCGCAACCTTGCCTGCGGCTATCAGGACCAGCGAGTTGTGCAGAACCTCAACCTGCACTTGAATGCCGGCGACATCGGCTGTCTGCTGGGCTCTTCGGGCTGCGGCAAGACCACCACCCTGCGGGCCATCGCTGGTTTTGAACCGGTGCACGAAGGTGAAATCCAGCTGGCTGGCGAGACCATCTCCAGCGCCGGTTTCACCCTCGCCCCGGAGAAACGCCGGATCGGCATGGTCTTCCAGGACTACGCACTGTTCCCGCATTTGAGCGTGGCCGAGAACATTGCCTTCGGGATTCGCAAGCATCCGCAAAAGGATCGCGTCACCGAAGAGTTGCTGGAACTGGTCAACCTGAAGAACCTCGGCAAGCGCTTTCCCCACGAGTTGTCCGGTGGCCAGCAGCAACGCGTTGCCCTGGCCCGCGCCCTGGCGCCGGGGCCGCAACTGTTGCTGCTCGACGAACCGTTCTCCAACCTCGATGGCGAATTGCGGCGCAAGCTCAGCCATGAAGTACGCGACATTCTCAAGGCCCGTGGCACCAGTGCAATTCTAGTGACTCACGACCAGGAAGAAGCTTTCGCTGTCAGCGATCATGTCGGGGTTTTCAAGGAAGGTCGCCTGGAACAATGGGACACTCCCTACAACCTGTATCACGAACCGCTGACACCGTTTGTGGCCAGTTTTATTGGCCAGGGCTACTTCATTCGTGGCCAGCTAAGCAGCCCGGAGTCGGTGCAGACCGAGCTCGGTGAGTTGCGCGGCAATCGCGCCTACACCTGGCCAACTGGCGGCGCGGTGGATGTGTTGTTGCGCCCGGACGATATCGTTTATGCGCCGGACAGCACCTTGAAAGCACGCATTGTTGGCAAGACGTTCCTCGGTGCGTCGACCTTGTACCGCTTGCAGATGCCAACCGGCGCACAGCTGGAATCGATCTTCCCGAGCCATGCCGACCATGAGGTAGGTGCTCAAGTGGGCATTCGTGTGGCGGCTGAGCATCTGGTGCTGTTCCAGGCATCTGGCAGCACGGCGGCGCAGATTCCGCTGGTCGAATCCGGCGTGCGGCGGTACAGCACCGTTAGCTGAAAAACACGGACCCATGTGGGAGCGGGCTTGCTCGCGAAAGCGGTGTATCAGTCAATGATGATGTCGACTGACAGTCCGCTTTCGCGAGCAAGCCCGCTCCCACATCTATGGTTCCCCCCTTTTCTGCAATACTGTTTTTGATGATGTGTTTGGCTTGCTTTCATCTATCCGGCGTCTGAGTGGAGGTTGGTCCATTCGCGCCT
>Ga0105856_1000999_pt1 | contig 12801 bp, 10 predicted proteins | sample OrgsoiDNA_201060_FD_89681 | JGI IMG/M metagenome (GOLD analysis project Ga0105856, IMG submission 89681) | Permafrost soil microbial communities from the Arctic, to analyse light accelerated degradation of dissolved organic matter (DOM) -... | ecosystem: Environmental > Terrestrial > Soil >...
TGATTCTGCCCTCGGGACCACGGGTAGGAGCAGCTTATGAGTCAGAATACGCTGAAAGTTAACGAGTTACATGATGATGTAGATTTCGATGAGAACAGCGCTGAAGCCTTTGACGAGAAAAACTCAGTCGAAGAGACTGCGGATAACGACACCACTGAAGCTGATGCTGAAGAAGAGTTGTTGTCGCAGGCTGTAAGCCAAAGAGTGCTGGACGCAACTCAACTGTACCTCGGTGAGATCGGTTACTCTCCTCTGCTGACCGCAGAAGAAGAGGTTTATTTTGCACGCCGTGCGCTGCGGGGAGATGTTCCATCTCGCCGCCGTATGATCGAAAGTAACCTGCGTTTAGTGGTTAAAATCGCCCGCCGCTACAGTAATCGCGGACTGGCACTGCTGGATTTGATCGAAGAAGGGAATCTTGGTCTTATTCGTGCGGTTGAGAAATTTGACCCTGAGCGTGGTTTCCGTTTTTCAACTTACGCTACATGGTGGATTCGTCAGACGATTGAACGGGCGATCATGAACCAAACCCGTACTATCCGACTGCCAATACACATCGTCAAAGAGTTGAACGTTTACCTGCGTACTGCACGTGAACTTGCGCATAAACTGGACCATGAGCCGAGTGCTGAAGAGATTGCAGAGCAACTCGACAAACCGGTACATGATGTCAGCCGTATGTTGCGCCTGAATGAGCGTATTACGTCAGTAGATACCCCGTTAGGTGGTGACTCTGAAAAAGCGCTGTTAGACATTCTGGCCGATGAAAAAGAAAACGGCCCCGAAGACACCACCCAAGACGATGATATGAAACAGAGTATCGTTAAGTGGTTATTCGAGTTGAACGCAAAACAACGTGAAGTTCTGGCGCGTCGCTTTGGCCTGTTAGGTTATGAAGCAGCAACGCTGGAAGATGTGGGCCGTGAAATCGGTCTGACACGTGAACGTGTTCGTCAGATTCAGGTTGAAGGGTTGCGCCGCCTGCGCGAGATTTTGCAGGCACAGGGACTGAGTATTGAAGCCCTGTTTCGCGAGTAATTTGCCCGCTTAGCAACGCAACAAACTGAACGGATACAGGACTCAGACAGTCTGTATCTAAGGTTATCCAATTAAAACGGTGGGTTATCCCCACCGTTTTTTTATGCCTTTTATTCGTCTTCCTTGCCGCTACGGCAAAATGTTGGATAACGCGTAGAGATCAGACCATATCCTTCAATCGGTATATCCACTCGAGTGCCTGACGTGGTGAGAGTGAGTCGGCATCCAGCGCCTCAAGAGCCTCCACCGCAGGCGATACTTCTTCTGTCAGCAGTGCCAGTTGCGGGCCATCCACTTTACTGGCTGCCGCGCTGTTGGAGAGGGTTTCCAGCTCTTTCAGTTTCTGTCGTGCCCGTTTGATCACGTCACGCGGCACGCCCGCCAGCGCCGCAACGGCCAGACCATAACTTTTACTGGCTGCACCCTCCTGTACGCTATGCATAAAGGCGATGGTATCCCCGTGCTCAATGGCATCGAGGTGGACATTTACCGCGCCTTCCATTTTTTCCGGCAGGGTGGTCAGTTCGAAATAGTGCGTGGCAAACAGCGTCATGGCTTTAATGCGGTTGGTCAGGCTTTCCGCACAGGCCCAGGCGAGAGACAGCCCGTCATAGGTTGAGGTACCACGGCCGATTTCATCCATCAGGACCAGACTATTTTCTGTGGCATTGTGCAAAATATTAGCTGTTTCAGTCATTTCCACCATAAAGGTTGAACGGCCGGACGCCAGGTCATCTGCCGCCCCTACGCGGGTGAAAATGCGGTCCACCGGGCCAATGACGGCCTGATCGGCCGGAACGTAGCAACCAATATGCGCCATCAGTACAATCAGTGCAGCCTGACGCATATAGGTGCTTTTACCGCCCATGTTCGGGCCGGTAATGATCAACATGCGGCGATGTGGAGACATGGCGAGCGGGTTGGAGATAAAGGGTTCGCTCAGCACCTGCTCAACCACCGGATGGCGGCCACCGGTGATGTGAATTCCGGGTTTATCGCTTAACGTCGGGCACGCGTAGTTCAGTGTGTATGCCCGCTCAGCCAGATTACTCAGTACGTCCAGCTCCGCCAGCGCGCTCGCACTTTGTTGCAGCGCATCAAGATGCGGCATCAGCAGATCAAACAGCTCTTCGTATAACGCTTTTTCCAGCGAAAGTGCTTTGCCTTTCGACGTCAGCACTTTGTCTTCATATTCCTTAAGTTCAGGAATAATGTAGCGTTCAGCATTTTTCAGGGTCTGGCGGCGGACATAGTGAATAGGTACTAAGTGACTCTGTCCGCGGCTGACCTGAATGAAGTAACCGTGCACGCCGTTAAAACCGACCTTAAGCGTATCGAGCCCCAGCTTTTCACGTTCGCGGATCTCCAACTGGTCGAGATAATCGGTCGCGCCGTCGGCCAGTGCACGCCATTCATCCAGTTCAGCGTTATAGCCCGGCGCTATGACACCGCCATCACGTACCAATACCGGTGGGGCTTCGACCACGGCATGTTCCAGCAAAGTGACCAGTTCATTGAATTCACCGCAGTTTTTCAGCAGCGTCTGAATATGGTCAGTCCCGAGCGGCTGTAACAGGGCGCGGATTTCCGGCAGTTGCTGCAACGCGTGGCGCATACGGGCCAAATCCCGCGGACGTGCACTGCGCAGTGCCAGGCGGGCCAGGATACGTTCCAGATCGCCAACCTGACGCAAAACCGGCTGCAAATCAGCACTTAGATCCTGCAACGATCCCAGCGCCAGCTGGCGATGATTCAGCACTTTTACATCGCGCGTTGGCATGTGGATCCAGCGCTTGAGCATGCGGCTGCCCATCGGGGTTACGGCGTGATCGAGGATCGCCGCCAGCGTATTTTCAACGCCACCGGACAGGTTTTGTGTCAGTTCCAGATTACGGCGGGTGGCGGCATCCATAATGATGCCGTCTTGCAGACGCTCCATGGTCACGCCACGGATGTGCGGCAGGGCGGTGCGTTGCGTATCTTTCACATACTGCAGCAGGCATCCCGCGGCGCGTAGCGCCTGCGGTGCCTGCTCTACGCCGAAACCACTCAGGTCGCGGGTGCCAAATTGCAGATTGAGCTGCTGCTTAGCGGTCTCCAGCTCAAACTCCCACATCGGACGGCGGCGCAGGCCGCGTCGGGAAGAAATAAGCTGCATGGCTTCAAAACTCTCAGGGTAAAGCAGCTCTGCCGGATTGGTCCGCTGGATCTCAGCGGCCATGGTCTCCAGATCTTCGGGCTGCGCCACGCGAAAACGGCCGGAGCTGATATCCAGCGTAGCGTATCCAAAGCCGCGCGCGTCCTGCCAGACAGCCGCCAGTAAGTTGTCATGTCGCTCATTGAGCAGGGCTTCATCACTGACGGTGCCGGGCGTAACAATGCGCACGACTTTACGCTCCACCGGGCCTTTACTGAGGGCCGGATCCCCAATTTGTTCGCAAATGGCGACCGACTCACCCAGTTGTACGAGTTTCGCTAAATAACCTTCGACGGCATGGTAAGGCACACCCGCCATAGGGATTGGTTCACCGGCAGAAGCCCCACGCTTGGTTAGGGAGATATCCAACAGTTGCGAGGCGCGTCTGGCGTCGTCATAGAACAGTTCGTAGAAATCCCCCATGCGGTAAAACATCAGGATTTCAGGGTTCTCCGCCTTCAGGCGCAGATACTGCTGCATCATCGGGGTGTGGGCGTCAGTGACTACATTATTGCTCATAGATATGTTCTTATAATCCATTGATTTTAAATTAATTGTGATTTTTTATTGTTGTCATTCGTTATCACGTTGTATCACTCAGAATCGCACAGGCTTATGTCAGAGACCGTGGATTTTTACCCCGCTATACTAGCCCAGCCGGCAAGAGGCTGTCACAGGTAAAAATTCGAGACTTGCCGCAAAGCCGGAATGTAATTCATCTCCATATTCCAGTTTGTTCACGCAGGGCAATGCTTTAACATAGCCGTCACTTATTTCTTGCATGGCTATATGGATATCCGATGCGTCATTTGGCTGCCATTCTTCCTGTTATTACTCTGCTAGCTGCCTGCAGTAGCAAACCTGCGCCAGCTCCGGAAGGCCCACGGAACCCATTCTCCGGTGGGACCCGCACCGCCACGGTGGCGAGCGGTGGGTTTATCCTGCAACCCGAGCATGCCGGCCAGTTGCAAAGTGGCGACTTTGCCTACGATGCTGGCATGAATCAGTTCGTTGACAAGATGGTCCGCGAGCATGGTTTTGACCGCCAGCAACTGCATGACGTATTAGCTCAGACCAAGCGTCTGGGATTTGTACTGCGATTGATGGATCAGCAAGCACCCACCGCCGGGCCGCCATCTGGTCCTAACGGGGCATGGTTACGCTATCGCGCCAAGTTCATCACGCCAGATAATGTGCAAAACGGCGTGGTTTTCTGGAATCAGTATCAGGATGCCCTAAAGCGCGCAGAGCAGGTTTACGGTGTACCGCCGGAGATTATCGTCGGTATTATTGGTGTGGAAACCCGCTGGGGACGCGTAATGGGGAAAACCCGCATCATTGATGCGCTGGCAACACTTTCATTCGCCTACCCGCGCCGTGCCGATTATTTCCAGGGCGAGTTAGAAACCTTCCTGCTGATGTGCCGTCAGGAACAGGATGATCCGCTTAGCCTGCGTGGCTCTTTTGCCGGTGCAATGGGCTATGGCCAGTTCATGCCATCTTCCTATAAAGACTATGCGGTGGACTTCAATGGTGACGGACATGCCAATTTATGGGATCCGGTGGATGCGATTGGCAGCGTGGCTAACTATTTCAAAGCGCACGGCTGGACCAAAGGCGCACCGGTTGCAGTACCGGCGACCGGTCAGGCACCGTTGCTTGAGAATGGCTTTAAGACCAAATATCCGCTGTTTACACTGAAGGCTGCTGGCCTGAGCCCCCTGGGTTCGCTGGGTAATTATCAGGAAGCCAGCCTGCTGAGACTGGATATGGGGCAGAATTTCCAGTACTGGTACGGGCTGCCGAATTTCTACACCATCACCCGTTATAACCACAGCACACACTATGCAATGGCGGTATGGCAGTTGGGTGAAGCCGTCAGTAAGGCAAGACAGGGAAACTGAATTACCAGAACAGCGTCATGAGAAGGGCCACATTGTGTGGCCCTTTTGTTTTTTGAATGACACGGATCCCAGCCATAAGAAAGTCCTATAACTGATTAATAATTATTCAAAAATTTCGTGACACTGTTCACATAACGATCAGATTCGGCATGTTAGGTTAATTTGTCCTTAGTTAGGATTAATTACTCAGCCGGCACGTTTCCCCGCCGGACTTCGACAATGCAGGTTCGCCTCCGGAGTTAGCGATGAACGGGATAGACTATTTTGTCATGGCGCTTTATGCGCTGATGATTGTTATGATCACGCTGTGGGCAATGCGAAAAGTAGGCAGTACCAAGGATTTCTTTGCCGCTGGCGGTAAAATGCCGTGGTGGTTGTCGGGTATTTCACATCATATGTCTGGCTATAGTGCGGCGGTGTTCGTGGCCTATGCCGCCGTGGCCTATAAATACGGCATTACTATCTACTTCTGGTGGGCTTTCCCCATCTCCATTGCGGTATTCGTCGGGTCAATCATTTTCGCTCCGCGCTGGGCACGTCTACGTATCCATATGAATATTGAATCACCGATGGAGTACCTCGCCACCCGCTATAACGTTCCGACGCAGCAAATTCTGGCCTGGAGCGGCGTCTTGCTCAAGACCTTTGACGTTGGGGCAAAATGGGCGGCGATCGCCATTATTATCAATGTGTTTACCGGGCTGGATCCGATCGTCGGTATCGGTATTTCTGGCGTCTTGTGTCTGTTTTATACTGTGCTGGGGGGGTTATGGGCGGATGCCTGTAATGATTTCGGCCAGTTTATTGTGCAGTTTATTGCCGCCATCGTGATGGTGGTCGCCGTCGCTTTCCACCTCGGTGGGTTTAGCGAATTGCTGACCATTTGGGACAAACTGCCCACCGGTCATACGGATATTGTTGCCGGGCCTTATTCGATGGGCTTCATTCTGGCCTATTTTGTGATTTATACCCTCAGCTACAACGGAGGAACATGGAATCTGGCGCAGCGGTTTATTGCCTCTCCTCGCGGGAAAGATGCACGTAAAGCGGCACTGCTATCATCGGCGTTGTATTTGATCTGGCCATTAATTCTGTTTTATCCGATGTGGGCAGCTCCGGTTCTCTTCCCCAATATTGCCGACCCGTCGCAGTCTTATTCGATTATGGCGATGCAACTTCTGCCAAATGGTCTGATCGGTCTGGTGCTGGTGGCTATGTTTACCCATACATTATCGATGACCTCCTCTGACTCCAATGCCATCACCGCAGTGGTGACCCGCGACATTCTGCCCGTGCTGTTTCCGCGCCGCTTCGGCCATGGGCAGTCTTCGCTGCTGGTGGCGAGGATCACGCTGGTGCTGTTTATTCTGACCACATTACTTATTGCGATAAATGCCAACCGTTTCGGAGGTGTGCTGTCGTTATTGATCATCTGGTTCGGCGGCCTGGTGGGACCCATTTCGATTCCTATGCTCCTCGGGCTGCTTCCCTGGTTTCGCAAATGCGGCGCCACGGCGGCGATCACTTCGTGGGCGGTGGGGGTTACGGCCTTCTTCCTGGTGAAGTTCGTGATCCCTGACATGAGTACCACTGAAATCGTCGCCATTCCCGTGTTGCTGTCGCTGGCGGTGTATACGCTGGGCGGATGGTTGCGCCGCAGCCCGGTGAGTGCGGAGGTTGATATTTTGCTGAATGCACTGAATCAGGACCAGACCGAAGCGCCACCGTTGCCGAAAGTGAAACCGGCCTATCAAACTGAATCCCGATAACCCACAGGATGTTATGAGATGAGATCACCCTGCTTTACCCAACAGGTCGAACAGCTGAATATTGAGGTTTTCCCTAACCGCGTGGCGATGGGGGAATCAGCCGCCGCCGATGCAGCAAAGCACCTGCGTCAATTGCTGAAACAGCAGCAGCAGGTGCGGATCATCTTTGCTGCCGCACCGTCACAGAATGAGTTTCTGGCCGCACTGAGTCAGGCTGAGGATATCGACTGGTCCAGAGTGGTGGCTTTTCATATGGATGAATATATCGGCCTGCCTGCCGGTTCGCAGGCGCTGTTCAGCTATTACCTGAAACAGCATCTGTTCGACATCGTTCATCCCGCAGAAGTACACCTCATTCCTTCCTCGGGAGAGCCTGAAAAGTTGTGTCGTGAATATGCTCATTTGTTGCAACGGGCACCTGTCGATATGGTTTGTCTGGGGATCGGAGAAAACGGTCATCTGGCTTTTAACGACCCGCCGGTGGCGGATTTTAACGATCCGTACGTGATGAAAATTGTCGAGCTGGATGCAGTTTGCCGCCAGCAGCAGGTTAACGATGGTTGCTTCCCGTCACTGCTGACGGTACCCACTCATGCCCTCACGCTGACTATCCCGACACTGCTGGCTGCTGGACGGCTGTTTTGCATGGTTCCGGGTAAAAATAAACGTCAGGCTATTGCGGGTGTTTTGTCTCAGCCCACGTCGATTTCCTGCCCGGCAACGGTGTTGCGGGGCCATCCTGCCTGCACGCTCTATGCGGATGTCGATGCTTATGGCGAGGTGCCCCATGGCTGATGTCACCCTGCGGGGCAGAGACTATCGCAATAACCAGCCTGTTGAGATCCTTGCAAGCGAGGGGATCATCCGTCATATCCGGTCCTTGCCGGCAGATGATGCATTACCGCTGATTGCACCGGGGTTGGTCGATTTGCAGGTTAATGGTTACGGCGGTATCGACTTCAACAGCTACCCCTTTGCTGAAGAGGCCGCAGAGCAAGTAGCCCGTCTCTTATGGCAACAGGGTGTCACCACGTTTATGCCCACTGTGATCACTAACGGCGATCATGAAATTGAGCAGATGGTGCAGACTCTTGCCAGCGCCTGTCGGGCGTTCTCTCTGGTTGAACAGTGCATCGCCGGGATCCATCTGGAAGGTCCCTTTTTATCTGCGCAAGACGGCCCGCGGGGCGCGCACAGCCTTGATTATATTAAAGGTCCGGATTGGGCGTTGTTCCAGCGCTGGCAGCATGCAGCAGAGGGCCGGATCCGTCTCATCACTTTGTCACCCGAATGGCCACAAGTCGATGACTTCATTCGTGATTGTTGCCAGCAACAGGTGGTGGTTTCCATCGGGCATACCTCTGCCAGCGCAGAGCAGATTGCCTCCGCGGTACGCGCCGGTGCCGGAATGTCCACGCATCTTGGCAACGGTGCGCATTTGACGCTGCCGCGTCATCCTAACTATATCTGGGAGCAATTAGCGCAGGATGATCTGTGGTGCGCGATGATTGCCGATGGGGAGCACTTGCCAATGTCGGTGCTTAAAGTCTTTATCCGCGCAAAAGGTGACCATGCGATGCTGGTCAGTGATGTGACCAGCCATGCCGGTATGCCGCCGGGGCGTTATCAGTCGCACATCGGTGGAAGTGTGGTACTGAGCCCGACGGGGCGGTTGTCTATGGCAGACAATCCGGCGCTGCTGGCAGGGTCAGCCCAGGGGCTGCTACATGGGGTCAATACGTTGATTAAGAATGCGATAGTTCCGCGTGCTCAGGCGCTGGAGATGGCTTCGGTTCGCCCTGCAACGCGTCTGAATTTACCGGTGAAATTTGGACTGACTGTGGGGGCGCCTCTTGATGCCGTCCTGTTGCAGCCTGCTGCCGATGAGTCGCTGGTTCCTCTGGCAACCTATAAAAATGGCGTGAGGGTATGGAGTGGGGAATAGGTTGACGGGCTGATCCGGCGTCATGTAATAATGCGGGCGTCATGGTCAACCGCGATGGAAAATCACAGTATGAAAGACTCAGGCAAGGGACCCGCGCTGTTGCGCCAGTACAATGAAAAACGGGTACTGGCTTATCTGCGCCATCAGCGAACCAGCTCTCGTCTGGATATTTCGCGCGCACTAGCTTTGAGTAAAAATACTATTTCACTGATTGTAGATGACCTGCTGGCACTGGGCTACATGGAAGAACAGGGCGTGGTGCAATCTAACAGTATTGGCCGGCCTAAAATTCATATTGCGCTAAAACCCGCGGCTATCATGGCTGCGGGGATCATGATTGAACGCAACCGTTTGCACTGGATGGTGTGTAACTACTTCTGCGAAATCATTGAAGAACAAACACTGACTCTCGACACTTCAACACCTCAGGATGTGCTGAGTGAAATTGCCCGCAACTGTCAGCGGTTACAGCAAAGCTATCCTGAACTGGTGGGGATCGGCGTGGGTTTTCCGGGCATTATCGATCAAAACGCCGGAATTCTGCATGTCTCTTCTCATCTTGGATGGGGCGAGGTGGATCTGCTTGCGGCGTTGACTCCTGCCGTTTCAATGCCGGTAAATGTGTGGAATAACGTCAAAGCGACAGCATTAATTGCACGTCAGGGGGAGACGCCAGACGAAAATGAGTCCTGTTTCTATCTGCGTATTGCCGAGGGAATTGGCGGCGCTTTACTGACCGGACAAGGTGTTTATTCTGGGGGCAGCTGGACGGCGGGTGAAGTTGGGCATTTGGCCGTCTTAGCACAGGGGCCAGCGTGCTCCTGCGGACAGCAGGGTTGTCTTGAGTCATTAATCAGTTTATCCGCTATTAATGCGCAACTTAGCCATCGCCAGCCCGGGCTCAGTTGGGATAACCGGCAGCAGTCGCCTGAACAGGTGAATGAAGTCATGACGAATGCCGGGGAACTGCTCGGTAAGGCAGTGAGCCAGATTATCCATCTGGTGAACCCACAGACCTTGCTGATCGACAGTCCTTACAATCTTTCTCCTTTGTTTATTGAACATACTCTGGCCGCAGCGCGGCAATTTACTCTGCCGTTCCCCTTCAGCCGTACCCACTTCACCTTCATCACTGAGCGCTTCAAGCCAGCTCAGGGATTGGCATTAGCCATGATTCAGCGCTTCGAGCAGGTTTCACTGGCCTGACTCAAAGTTATTTCGAACCGATGAGTTTCACTCCTGAATGCATCTCGCAAAAAATGTGTGCGGGCTGATCTGTACGGGGCATAAGTGATAATATCGTTTTATGACTTCCATGCCCGACAGGATTATTTATGAGCGAACATCAGTTACACCAGTTAAGTGTGTCGGTGGGTAATAAGCTGAAAGAAAAGGGAATATGGATTACCTGTGCGGAGTCTTGCACCGGGGGTTGGGTGGCAAAAGCGATCACGGATATTGCGGGCAGTTCGGCCTGGTTTGACCGCGGCTACGTGACTTACAGTAATGCTGCGAAACATGAACTGCTCGGTGTCGCCGAGGCAACATTGAACGAATTTGGCGCGGTAAGCGAAGAAACCGTTCGTGAAATGGCACAAGGTGCGTTGCATGCCGCAGGCGCTAATCTGGCGCTGTCGATAAGTGGAATAGCAGGCCCGGATGGCGGATCCGCCGCCAAGCCGGTCGGTACCGTATGGTTTGGTTTTGCTGACCGCGAAGGGCGAATCCTGGCATTAAAACGACAATTTACCGGCGACCGTGAGTCTGTTCGTCTGCAAGCTGCTGTTTTCTCATTACAAACAGCGCTAAGTGAGTTTCTTGAAAAATAGGCTTGATACTGTATGAGCATACAGTATAATTAGCTTCAATTACCTGTACACCAATTACATTCAGTGACGTGAGTGAGGTCATTCACTTAACGTCAGACGAAGGAGCAAAAATGGCTATTGATGAGAATAAGCAAAAGGCGTTAGCTGCAGCACTAGGCCAGATTGAAAAGCAATTCGGTAAAGGCTCCATCATGCGTCTCGGTGGAGATCGCTCTATGGACGTTAAAACGATCACTACCGGCTCTTTGTCTCTGGATATCGCGTTGGGTGCCGGCGGTTTGCCGATGGGCCGTATCGTTGAGATCTATGGCCCGGAATCATCCGGTAAAACCACGCTGACTCTGCAGGTTATTGCTGCGGCACAACGCGAAGGCAAAACTTGTGCGTTTATCGATGCCGAACACGCACTGGATCCGATTTATGCCAAAAAACTTGGCGTTGATATCGACAACTTGCTCTGCTCGCAGCCGGATACGGGTGAGCAGGCCTTAGAAATCTGTGATGCATTGACCCGTTCCGGCGCGGTTGATGTGATCATTGTTGACTCCGTTGCAGCCTTGACGCCAAAAGCCGAAATCGAAGGCGAAATTGGTGACTCTCATATGGGCCTTGCGGCACGTATGATGAGCCAGGCAATGCGTAAGCTGGCTGGTAACCTGAAAAACGCCAACACCCTGCTGATCTTCATCAACCAGATCCGTATGAAAATTGGTGTGATGTTCGGTAACCCGGAAACCACAACCGGTGGTAACGCACTGAAGTTTTATGCGTCAGTCCGTCTTGATATCCGTCGTATTGGCGCAATCAAAGATGGCGATGTGGTTGTAGGTAGCGAAACGCGCGTGAAAGTGGTTAAAAACAAAATCGCTGCGCCGTTCAAGCAAGCTGAATTCCAGATCATGTACGGTGAAGGTATCAACATTAACGGTGAACTGGTTGATCTGGGCGTTAAGCACAAATTGATCGAGAAAGCCGGTGCATGGTACAGCTACAACGGTGAAAAAATTGGTCAGGGTAAAGCTAACTCTTGCAATTACCTGAAAGAAAACCCGAAAGTTGCCGCTGAGATCGACAAAAAGCTGCGTGATATGCTGCTCAACGGCGGCACTGGTGAAATCAGCGCGACGGCTACTGTTGAAGATCTGGGTGACAGCGTTGAAACCAGCGAAGAGTTTTAATTTCGCCAGATCCTGAACCTGTCGTTCTGGAGTCTATGCGGTCTACAAAACGCCAGCCTGAATCTCAGGCTGGCGTTTTGCTCATATAAGGTGACCAAAATGTCGGATGACAACGCGGTAAATCTTGAAAACTTCCCCAAGAGTGACGAAACGAAAGATCACTCCTCGCTTTTTGCGCCAGCCAAAGAGAGTGAAGCCGGAAAAATCAATGCGTTGATTAGCCGGGCTATGCGGCTGTTATCTCAGCGAGATCATGGTGAAATGGAACTCCGACGGAAACTACAAACTCCGCCCGTCGCCTTCAGTAAACCTTCCTATTCTAAGCCTGCAAAACCCAGTGCCCGCAAATCCACTCTCTCTTTCTCAAAAGAGTGGCAGGAAGAGGAGGTGCAGAAAAAAACTGAGCGTCAAATTCCCGAAGATATTTCCCCAGAACATGTTCAGGCCGTCATTGATTACTGCTACCAGCACAACTGGCTGGATGATGCTAAGTTCGCAGATCGTTATATTTCAGGGCGCAGTAACAAAGGCTACGGCGCACAACGCATTCGCTCAGAGTTGCAGCAAAAAGGCGTAGATAAAGAGATCATCGCGACTGCATTAGAAAACACCGACGTCGACTGGTGTGCCATTGCCCGCGATCTTGCTGTGCGAAAATTCGATGAGCCGTTGCCCACTGACTGGAAAGAAAAATCAAAAGTCATGCGCTATTTGCTCTATCGGGGCTTCTTTAACGAAGAAATCCAGTCCATTTATCGCGATTTTGATGATTGACCGCATACGGGATTTTACTTCCCTGCGAAGAAAATTTATCTTATCCACACTTTTTGTTCGCGGGATGTTCTGTCTGATGCTGAATTCGGCACTTACCCCGCCCGCGAACCGTTCTTCAAGCCAGATTCCGGGACATTTATGAGCAAGAGCACCGCTGAGATCCGACA
>Ga0105856_1001000_pt1 | contig 12783 bp, 6 predicted proteins | sample OrgsoiDNA_201060_FD_89681 | JGI IMG/M metagenome (GOLD analysis project Ga0105856, IMG submission 89681) | Permafrost soil microbial communities from the Arctic, to analyse light accelerated degradation of dissolved organic matter (DOM) -... | ecosystem: Environmental > Terrestrial > Soil >...
CTTTGCCTATTCAACCTATCTGTCCGGAGGCGCTGTAGATCAAGGCCTCGGCATTGCGGCGGGCTTCGGCAACGCGTATGTAACCGGGCAGACCACTTCTACCAGTTTCCCCATTTTGAACGCAGTACAGCCGATTTTAGGGGGTGGCAACAATGGCCCCGGCAATGCCTTCGTGACCGTGATCTCGCTCGGAAACCAGCCGCCAACGGTGGTCTCGGGTACGCCGGCCAGTGCCACGACATCCCCCCAAACCTTCGCCTTCACCGCGCGCGACCCCGATGGCTCTAGCGATATTGCCAACGTCTACTTCCTGGTCAACACCAGCCCAACCGTCGCGGCGAACACCTGTCACGGCCTCTATAACCGGGCCACGAACGCGTTGTTTCTGTACAACGACGCGCTGACACTAGCATTGGGACCGTTAAGGCCGGGCAGTGCGGGTACCTTGCAGAACAGCCAATGCGTGGTCAATGGGATCGGCTCGTCGGTGACGGTGTCTGGAACGGACCTGGTGCTCAACCTCAACCTTGGATCCGTAGGGACCTTTGCCAACGGCAAGAACGTCTACCTTTTGGTCACGGATAATGAAGCTCACGCCACAGCCTGGGTCCAGACCGGAACCTGGACTCTAACTCCGCCACAGCCGCCAGTTGTGGTCTCCGGCACGCCAGTCAGTGCCACGGTCTCTCCCCAAACCTTCGCCTTCACCGCGCGGGACCCCAATGGCTTTAGCGATATTGCCAACGTGTACTTCCTGGTGAACACCACCCCAACCATCTTGCCGAACACCTGTCACGGCCTTTATAACCGGGCCACGAACGCGTTGTTTCTGTACAACGACGCGCTGACAGCGGCATTGGGACCGCTGACGCCGGGCAGTGCAGGTACCTTGGCGAACAGCCAGTGCGTGGTCAATGGGATCGGTTCGTCGGTCACGGCGTCTGGAACGGACGTGATACTCAAACTCAACCTTGGATCCCCGGGGACCTTTGTCAACGGGGGGAAGAACGTCTACCTTCTCGTCACGGATAATGAAGCTCACGCCACAGGCTGGGTCCAGACCGGAACCTGGACTCTAACTGCGGTGAACCCGGCGCCAACGGTGGTCTCGGGCACGCCAGCCATTGCCACGGCATCTCCCCAAACCTTCGCCTTCACCGCACGCGACCCCAATGGCTTTAGCGATATTGCCAACGTCTACTTCCTGGTGAACGGCAGCCCAACCGTGGCGGCGAACACCTGTCACGGCCTCTATAACCGGGCCACGAACGCGTTGTTTCTGTACAACGACACGCTGACAGTGGCATTGGGACCGCTGACGCCAGGCAGTGCGGGTAGCTTGGCGAACAGCCAGTGCGTGGTCAATGGAATTGGTTCGTCGGTCACGATGGCTGGAACGGACGTGATGCTCAACCTCAACCTTGGATCCCCGGGGACCTTTGTCAACGGGGGGAAGAACGTCTACCTTTTCGTCACGGATAATGAAGCTCACGCCACAGGCTGGGTCCAGACCGGGACCTGGACTCTAACTGCGGCACAGCCGCCAACGGTGGTCTCCGGCACGCCAGCCATTGCCACGGTTTCTCCCCAAACCTTCGCTTTCACCGCGCGCGACCCCAATGGCTTTAGCGATATTGCCAACGTGTACTTCCTGGTGAACACCAGCCCCACCATCTTGCCGAACACCTGTCACGGGCTTTATAACCGGGCCACGAACGCGTTGTTTCTGTACAACGACACGCTGACACTGGCATTGGGACCGTTGACGCCGGGCACTGCGGGTACCTTGGCGAACAGCCAGTGCGTGATCAATGGGATCGGTTCGTCGGTCGCGGCGTCTGGAACGGACGTGGTGCTCAACCTCAACATTGCATCCGTGGGGATCTTTGCCCACGGGGCGAAGAACGTCTACCTTTTGGTCACGGACAATGAAGCTCACGTCACAGGCTGGGTCATGACCGGGACCTGGAATATTCCGTAAACCAGCCAGCCGCCCCTGGTTGGTTCGGGAGCGCCCACACGAATACTACGCGCTAAAGTCCGGCGAGGAATACGCCGATCTACTGCCTGCGTATGCTCACACGTATTGCAGGGCTATTGGTTCTCGCCACGGCGGCGCTTGCTGCCACGCGACCGCAGTCTCTTCCTCTGACGTTTGTGCCCAACCTGGGACAGGCCGATACGAATACTGCATTCCTGGCGCGAGGTTCGGGCCTCGCTCTTCACTTTGACGATGCGGGCGTCTCAGTGGTTCACGGCCGGGACGTGGTGCGAATGACCTTCCGAGGGGCCAACACGAAGCCGCGCGTGGCGGGTTACCAACTCCAGAAAGGCAAGGCCAACTTTTTCATTGGCGGCCAGGATCGTTGGATCGCGGATGTTCCCCTCTATGAGGGCGTGCAGTACACGGACCTCTATCCGGGCGTCGGGCTGGTTTTCTATAACCACGCTGGCGAGCTTGAGTACGACTTCTCTCTGGCCCCTGGAGCACAGGCATCGAAGATCAGCCTTGCGTTCGAAGGTATCGATGAGATGCGAATGGAAGGCGGCGATCTGGTGCTTAAGACCGGTTGGGGAGAGTTGCGCCATCGAAAGCCGCGAATATACCAGACGAATAACGGGAGAAGGTCCGAAATTGGGGGGCGGTTTGTCATTCGGGGTCCGAAAGAGGCTGGCTTCGAGACCGACCTTTACGATGCGGGGAACACACTGGTGATCGATCCTGTCATGGCGTACAGCACGTACCTCGGGGGAACCGGCACGGACTCGGCATGGGCGGTGGCGGTTGATTCCGCCGGCTCCGCCTATGTCGTGGGCGAGACATGGCCGGTGAACTTCCCCAAGACGTTCACCGTATCGAACTCGAGCGGCAATGGAGATGCGTTCATCATTAAGTTGGACCCATCCGGGACCGGCGTGGTCTATGCCACGTATTTTGGCGGCACTGGCAGGGACTCGGCTCGCGGAGTAACGGTCGATTCCGCGGGAAACGCGTATGTCACGGGATTCACGTATTCGCCCGATTTTCCCGCCACGGCCGGGGCCTATCGGAGCCCATCTCCCGGCCAGGCGGATGCATTTGCGATCAAGGTGAACGCATCCGGTTCGGCGCTGGTGTACTCGGCGTTGATCGGCGGTGCAGGATCGGACTTTGCGACCGGCATCGCCATCGACCCTTCCGGAAGCGCCTACATCGCTGGCTATACGTTGTCGGTCGCCTTCCCGGTCACATCCGGCGCTTTTCAGAAATCCTTTGGCGGCGGCTTTCAGGATGCATTCGTGACCAAATTGAATTCAAGCGGCTCGGCACTGGTTTATAGTACGTACCTGGGAGGTCCGGGAAACAATGTTGCGAACGGCATCGCTGTGGATGCTGGTGGAGAGGCGTACATCGCCGGGTATACCGATTCCGCCACGTTCCCCACTCGAAATCCGATTTATGCGAATGCCGGGGGTCAAGGTGACGCATTCGTCGCGAAGCTGACTCCGGCCGGTGACGGCCTCGTGTTTTCCACATATCTGGGCGGCAGCCTGGTGGATACTGCCACAGCGGTGGCTCTGGATTCGAGCGGCGACGTCTACGTTACCGGGACGACGCTATCGGCCAACTTCCCCGTGACCAGCGGCGCCTTTCAAAGACTCAACCAGGGCTCCTACGACGCCTTCGTATCGAAAATGGACTCCCATGGAACCAGCATCCTGTACTCGACGTACATCGGTGGCGAGGGTTCGGACCAATCATCCAGCATTGCGGTTGACGCCAACGGCATAGCCTACATTGCGGGGTTCACCTGTTCCTCCCGCTTTCCGCTTCAAAGTCCTCTCGTATCCGCCGCTCGTGGTGGGCAGGAGGCCTTTGCCGCGGCAGTTGGACCCACGGGATGGTCTCTGGTATGGTCCACGTATTTAGGAGGCGCTGGCGACGATCAGGCGACGGGAATCGCCGTGGACCCAGCGGGAACTGCGTATATCGCGGGTTCGACGTTTTCGAGCGATTTTCCAACGACACCTGGCGCATACCGGACTGTCTATGCAGGCGGGGACGGGTTCCTGGTCAAGCTGGGGTCCTCCGCAGCGCCGGCGGCGCCTGGTGTCGTCTCTGGAACCCCCACCACTGCCACGGCCTCTCCCCAAACCTTCGCCTTCACCGTGCGCGACCCCAATGGCTTTAGCGATATTGCCAACGTGTACTTCCTGGTGAGCAGCGGCCCAACCATCTCGCAGAACACCTGTCACGGCCTTTATAACCGGGCTACGAACGGGTTGTATCTGTACAACGACGCGCTGACAGCGGCATTGGGACCGTTGACGCCGGGCAGTGCGGGTAGCCTGCAGAACAGTCAGTGCATAGTTACCGGAAGCAGTTCGTCATCCACGGCGTCCGGAACGGACGTGGTGCTCAACCTCAACCTTGGATCCCAGGGGACCTACGCGAACGGGAAGAACCTTTACCTTTTAGTCACGGACAATGAAGCTCACGCTACAGGCTGGGTGCAGACCGGAACCTGGACTCTAACTGTGGCGAACCCGGCGCCAACGGTGGTCTCAGGCACGCCGGCCATTGCCACGGCCACTCCCCAAGCCTTCGCTTTCACCGCGCGCGACCCCAATGGCTTTAGCGATATTGCCAACGTCTATTTCCTGGTCAACAGCAGCCCAACCGTCTCGCGGAACACCTGTCACGGCCTTTATAGCCGGGCTACGAACGGGTTGTACCTGTACAACGACGCGCTGACAGCGGCATTGGGACCGTTGACGCCGGGCAGTGCGGGTACCTTGGCGAACAGCCAGTGCGTGGTCAATGGGATCGGTACGTCGGTCACGGCGTCCGGACCGGACCTGGCGCTCAACCTCAACCTTGGCTCCCAGGGGACCTTTGCCAACGGGAAGAACGTCTACCTTTTCGTCACGGATAATGAAGCTCACGCCACAGCCTGGGTCCAGACCGGTACCTGGACTCTGACTGCGCCACAGCTGCCAACGGTGGTCTCGGGTACGCCGGCCATTGCCACGGTCTCCCCCCAAACTTTCGCCTTCACCGCGCGCGACCCCAACGGCTTTAGCGATATTGCCAACGTCTACTTCCTGGTCAACACCAGCCCAACCGTCTCACAGAACACCTGTCATGGCTTGTATGTCCGGGCCACGAACGGGTTGTATCTGTACAACGACGCGCTGACAGCGGCATCGGGACCGTTGACGCCGGGCAGTTCGGGTAGCTTGCAGAACAGCCAGTGTGTGGTCAATGGGATCGGTTCTTCGGTCACGGCGTCCGGAACGGACGTCGTGCTCAACCTCAACCTTGGATCCCAGGGGACTTATGCCCACGGGAAGAACGTCTACTTGTGGGTGGTGAATAATGCATCTCTGGGCACAGGGTGGGTCCAGACCGGCACGTGGAATCTTCCGTGAACCAGCAACTGCCCGTAATCCAATACCACGCCGCTCCAACCCTCAAATCCGGTCTATCTCTCTCCGCTCTTGGAGGCGCTCGATTGAAATCCCAAGTACTTAATCTGCGCGGATACCGGCCGGTTGTCTGGCAATGGCAAGCTCTCGGCACGATCAAAGCGCAACTCAACACGCCGATTCCCTGCTCCGTGGGTGGGAACTGTGATACCCACTAGGCCCGCCGTCGCGGATTTACGACCAACCTCCCGCCCGTCGAGAAGCACGGCGACCTCGGAAGCCGCCGGATGGCCATTCAGGGTTGGAACCGACAACGATAAAACCAGAGACGAATCGTCCGCGGCTTGTCTCAAAACAGCATAACTCGACTCCGCAACCCAACCGTCCTCATAAATTCCCGAGTATTCCAGCGCTTTGTCCGCCACGTCATTCGGGAACCGCTGAATGGCCTGCGGGGGATTCAGTTTGGAATATTCTTCGTCGGAAATCAGCGAGATATCTCGGGTAAAGCCTGTAATCTTCCGAGTATCCGCCCGTACCTCAGTCCCGTAAAGGTTCATGATTCTGCTCCGCGTCTGTGGAAAGCTCCAGCCCCACGTGCCCATATCCAAAGCCACATACCCGCTGCCAAGAATCTCCTGGGGCTCTACCGCCGGCGAAAACATTCGTGCGGAACCACGCCCGGTTACGGCAAACATGGCGCGTTCACGCCCAATCACACTGGCTGGGGGAATACGGTTCGCCCTATCGTTGTTAAGGGAAGCGGTATACTCAAAGACCATGCGCACCCGCGGCGATGGGTTGACAATCAAGAACAATGAGTCCCTACCCAGCGACGCCATCGAATTACCGCGAAAAAAGTAATCGGGCTCGACCTGGTACATCGATACGCGACCCAGAACCCGGTTCGGAATCGTTGCGTCGTAGTACGCCAAACCAAACTCGGATGCGACGAATATGAGATAGTTCTTTTCGACCGCTAGCGGGACTAGCCGAATTAGCCTGGGTTGGCCGGGCGGCTTACTCGTCCTGTTTGTTACCACCATCTTTGTTCCAGTTTCAATTATCAAATCAGTCTTGGAAATGCCGGTGTGCACTTCGAACCGATTTGACGAGGGAAGAGCCCCGTGCATATCGAAATACTCAGTTGCGAAGTGAGAGGCCCGCTGTCTGCGAGCCTTCAATGCACTGTCGCCATATATGAGATAAAACGGATTGAATCCTGTTGCGTCTTCCGCGATCATTCCTGCATATAAGTCCCTTACGGGAAAATAGACTGGCGACTGGTACCAGGATTCGAGCTTTCCGACGACTATGTCCGAGGTATCCGAAATCACCGCGCCGTGGTTTTTCGGCATGGCTTTCAATTGTGAAATCAGACCCTCCCTGGACGCGAATGGGATTTCCACGAGCCCGGTTCCTCCGTCGCCCATACTTCGCCGCGTATAAAAGACTTGCGCGCTAAATCCCCAACCAACGATTCCTAGCAGCGCGGAAATCCAGATCGAGCGCCAGGCCAGTGATGTTCGGCCGCGGTTATACAGGCCAACCCAGATAATCGCGACTGTGCCGAGAAGAAACGGCTGCATAAACATCGCGATTTTGAATAGCCCGAAATCCGCACGCAACCTGTAGAGTTGAACAGCCACCGACAGCATTGTCAGCAAAACAATAGCGGCCGGGCGCCGTTGCCAGGCGAGCCAAAGGCATCCAACGACCGTGAACAGAAAAAGCGTCGCGCCGACGACAATACCGATATCCAGAGTTAAACCAACGGGTTGTTGGCTTATCGACTGAAAGCCCCAAAGATAGGCAAACCCGGCCGGTGTCAGGTAGTAGGGGAACAAGGCGCCGCCCGAGTTGCCGGCGCTCAGACCGAGCCTGGCTTGCCCTGCCAAGGTTACTATTGCAGTCAGAATAGAGACGTTCAGAAGAACCACCGAGAATCCACCTATGCCGATCACTCCGCTAATGAGGCTTCGAAAACTTTCTGCTCTGCGAATTAAGGCTATAGCGTGATAAAAGAGGAAGGAAATAGCGAGAAAGGACAACACCTCGGGATAAAAGGCTCCCGTTCCGGACGCCAACAGACCCCCAAGAAGCATCTCGGACCAGCGTCTACGCAAAGGTCTGAGCATAACGGAGCAGGTTGCGGCCAGCATTCCCAGACCGCTTACCTGGCCGATCAATTGATAGTCGGTTCCCAGGGTTATCAAAGGGGAAAGACTTGACGCGAAGCAGCATAGGAGAGCGGCCGTTCTCAGTTTCTTGCTCTGAAGCACCAAGGCGCCGCCAGCGGCTATCAAAACGAGCTGAAATGCGAGGATCAGAGGCATGAATATCTCATGGGCCGACAACCCCGTCATGCTCATGAGCCAGGCGAGCGTCTCTTCGGCGCCGTGGCGGATCCCTGCTAATACGTAAAAATACCAGTAGAAAAGGCTCGCATCCCGATCGCTCACAATGTCCGCGGTAGAAGGAACGGTAAACTCTGCATGGCCCAGGAATAACTTGGCCCCTAGGCAGTAGTTCGCCATGTCATCGTTGCCATAACTGATCCAGTTAAATCCGAAACGCAACAGAGGGTACCCGGCCGCTATGGCGGCGATCGACAAAACGCCGACAAACGGAAGCAGACGGCGCAGCGGAATCAAGGGACGATACCGGCGGAAGAGCCAAGCCGCGGCCGCGCCGAGGATTATGGTTGCGGCCGGACCCCCGTATCGGACGGGGAGGCCTAGACCATTCAGGGCCAACACCAGCAAGACGGTCGCTGCCATTCCGGCGGCGGGAGCGAGCAAAGCGCTTTGCAGCAGGTTCCGCCGAGTGTGGAGCGCAAAAACGATCCCATACCCGATGACCGCCCAAAACGAGAAGATCGGGATTATCAGAAGAAATGCAATCACTGCCTATGTGTACCTTGTCTTGGCGACCGGTCCCGCAAAGGGCAGCAATGCCTCAATCTGCGTTCCTCCGACACACTACGAAACACCGAATCCCCCACGGAAGGTAAATCTTTCGCCGCAACCAGTTCTCCGTTGCCATCAACCAGTGCAGGAGCGTGTTGTTGCCCGCTCCTTTGATATTTTGGAGGACCCGCGCCTTCTGTTCTTCAGGCGACAGCGCGTTATATTTTCGGTTCCGTTTTTTTACAACCCAAAATGCGGGAAAGACAAAAAAACCAAGGTGGGACCGCTCAAGAATCTCAAAACCAGTTTTCTCCAGCGTTGCCGTCAAAGCTTGCATGCTATAACGTCGATGGTGCCGCAAGGTCCGGTCATAAAGGTCGTAAAGATTGGGCCCGGCGGGAACTTCGATACACGCAATGCCCCCGGGCCGTACAATCCTGAATAAGTGACGGAGCGCTGTATTCTCGTCCTCAATGTGCTCAAGGACATTCAATAGCACTACTGCATCTACGAACCTGTCGGGCAGGGGACACTTCAGAAGATCGAACTGAAGCAGCGGGACATCGGGAAGTTTTTGGGCGACGTTATTGAGGACCTCCGCGAAAGGATCGGCCCCGATAATCATCCCGCCGGAAAAAGCCCGGTGCATCGACTGAAGCGCATATCCCGAAGCGCAACCAATCTCAATGATCCGGGGCCGCGGCCGAGTAAGCCACTTCCCGAGCGCTCTGATGGTATTCTGGCGTGAGGCGACACTCATGAAATGATCTTCGCCGCCGTGCTCGTCAAGCATGTGGTTCAGATCGTCGGACCATCCATCCGCTTGAACATCGTAGGTCAAAATGCGGCTGGACCCTTCACCAATCTGGAATGCGGACCCGGTCCATTCCGGGGCATCCTGAACTCCTGGCGGGGGCGGTAGGTATAGCTCCATGGGTAGCATCGAAGTCAAGCTTTATGTGCCACGAATCGATAGGGAACGACTGGCGTCAACGCCGACGGGTACTTAAAGCCGTATTGAAGAACCCATTTGCCCTTTGGGATGGCTGTTACCTCGACTTCCGCGGCATAGTGTTTGAGGGACTCAAGAATCATTTCCGGTGGATATTGCAGCGTTGGAGGATGTTCCAGAAAACGGCCGATCAGGTTGGAGGCCAGAGGAAATACAACTTTTTCAAATTCGTAAAACCACTTCGGCACGCACGACTCCATAACCACCAGTCGACCTCCGGGCTTGAGCATACGAAAGGCCTCGGAGACCGCTTTGGAAAAGTTGCTCATCGATTCGGCCACCGATTTGCCGACCAGATGGTGAAGCAGCATCGACATGATAACCCCGTCAAATGAAGCCTCCGGTTCACGAAGATCGAGCGCTGAGCCGTTTTTCGGTTGCACATTGGAAGGAAATACAGAAGCCGGTAGCTCTTCCAGGAACAAGTCTACCGCGACCAACTCTCTAATTAGAGTCACGTCGTAATCGAAAGCTCCACCGTTGCCAACGTCGAGAAGGCGATCGATGCCCTGAAGCGACTCATTTGTAAACGCACGAATGTTCCGGTACGTGTCGAGGACAGCTACATAATGGCCATAGCTTGTGACGTTATCCCGGAAGAACGAGACATTCTTCTCAATACTGGCGTCAGTTTGTCGTGAAGGGGCGGGTGTCATATAATCAGTCTCAGGAGAATGGCCGGAAGCGTTTTCAACGGGATGAACCGAGCGCGCCCTCGCAGTTACTCGCGATGGGCATCAAGGGCCTCCCCCATTTGCATTTTAATGTGATGACCTCTCATCATAGAGAAATACCGATCTCTTTGCAAGCTCGTGAACCTATCGATCCCGCTCCCATGTCAAGATGCGTCCCAGTTCAGTCCGCGGTCCCGCGGAACGATTCGCCGAAGCGTGTAAATATCGCTCTTGCTGAGTTCCGCGGCCTTTGAAGACAAAGACGGCCATGGATCCCAGAGCGCGCTCAAGAGCCGCCCCGTAATCCCATCGCTTGCCGCGGAAAGCAGGTAAACACAGAGCGCAGCGCCTGTTTCGAGGGGGGCGCCGCCGGTTGCCCTTTGCTGGAGAGCACGCTCGTGGAACGCCTTGCCGACATGGTCCGGTCCGGCAGCCAGGACCTCGTCCAGCATACGGGTGTTCAACGCCCCGGGTGCGAGGGCGTTGATGTCAATACCTGTATCGGCCAGTTCGAGCGCGATCGTTTCAGTCGACCGCACCACGGCCGCTTTGGATGCAGCGTACGCGCTGAGGCGGGGCAAGGGAGCCGTGGCGCCTCCGCCCGACAAGTTAACAATCTTGCCATATCCTTGCCTGCGAAACAGCGGAATGGCGGCACGGCATAAGAGAATCGGGCCGTACAGGTTGATCTCGATCGCCCGAACCCATTCGCGCCAGGCAACGTCTTCGATACACCCTTTAGGTCCGTAAACCCCGGCATTGTTGACGAGGCCTGTAAACCTCGGGAGTCGCTCACGGGCGGCGGCAATCAGAAGGGAAACGGAATCCGGATCGGAAACGTCGGCTGCCTGGGAAGCAACATGTTGCCCTTCACGGGCGCGCGCGCGCAGTTCGCCGCAAGTCCGGTCAAGTTCCGCAACTCCCCGGGCGCACACTAAAACGTCGGCGCCGGCGTCTATGCAGGCCTCCGCTACTGCCTTGCCAAAACCCTGGCTGCCTCCTGTGATCAAGATACCCCTGCCTTGCAGCGTCACCCCGCGTGGCTCCCCACGGCCGAATAAATCGACCCGTCCACGTGACGCACCTGGGGTTTCAGGAATCGATTCGGGTCGGCGATGACGCGCCCTCGCATGGATCCCAAATCATCGCAAGAAATGTGCTGGAACTCAGGCCATTCCGTGGCGATCACTAATGCATCGGCGGAATCCAGCGCGTCGCGGATCGTGTTGCACAAGCGGATGAACTTCTGCAGTTCCGGGGGCAGTTTCCGTATTGCCGGGTCATAGGCTCGTACCGTGGCGCCTTGTCGAGTGAGCCATTGGCACAGTTCGACCGCGACAGACCGCCGTAGCGTGTTCGTCCCCGGCTTGTATGTCAATCCAAGCACCGCGATCGTCCTGCCTTCCAGATTGCCGAGCAATTGCCGGAGTTTCCGCCGCGACCAGTCCTTGTGCGCGGTATTGCTGGGGTTGATGGCGTTGAGGAGGGGGGCCGCAAGGTCCGCGGTGATTGCCAGAGCAGCCAGATAAGACACATCCCGGCCCAGCGTCCCGCCGCCGAACGGCGCACCGGGGTTGAGGTATGCTCGTGGACCGATCCGGATGTCCGTCTTCAGGCCGCGTTCGACCTCTTTTGCGTCCGCACCCGCATACTCGGCCAAGGTGGCAATTTCGTTGATAAAAGCAATGGAGTTCGCCAGAAACGCATTGAGCGCATGTTTGGTCAGTTCGGCGGATTCCACGGACATCCATTCCAAACAGCCGCAGAATTTTCCGAATAGTGTCCCCAGCCGGGACCGGTCGGCGGCGTTTCGCACTCCTATAATGATTCGCTCCGACCCCCGAAATACATCTAAAGATTTTCCCAGGCGCAAGTTCTCCGGAGAGTACGCAAAGCTAACCTGCCGATGGGGGAATGCAGCATGGAACTCCGCTTCCATTCGCGCAGTGAACCCAACCGGTACTTGCGACGAAATCAGCACCAGCGCTCCGTCAACGAGATAAGAAAAGATGTTCCGGATTTGCCGTGCTACAACCTCCGTATCGGCAACATCGTTTTCATCTACCGGGGTATCGAAGGTCACCCATACGAGGTCGGCATTATGAACCGCCTCTGCGATAGATGTCGTAAAAACGAGACGCCCCGCGGCGAGTTGTGACCGAACTAAGTCTTGAAGGCCAGGTTCGAAAATCGGAGGATTTCCCTCTTGGAGGTCCGCAATTGTAGCCGGGTCGGGATCGCATGCCCAAGTCGAGAAGTGCTCAGCAACGCAAGCTGCGGTTACACACCCAAGATGCCAAAGTCCCAAAACGCAGATACGCATAAAGTCTCTCCCTCTGTAGCTGCGCGAAACTGCCGGAGCCCACTGGCGATCGCTTCGCGGTCGGCCCTCATTGTAGCACTTTGGGGCGGCCACGAAGCCGGAATTCCCGGTGCTCATTTCAGTGCAAACACCGACGCGCTGGCACTGGCGGGGATCCGAGGTCCCTTTACTTGCCTGCGCTTCGCGATGACGCCGCTTCAATCTGAAACACTCGCAAATTCAAGATCCGCGGGTCGTTGTGGGCGGGTTAGCCCCATCATTCAGCCCCTGTTCAATTTCGCTGGTTAAACACACTGGTTAAACACACCGGTTAACGTCGCGGTCGACGGTGGTACCATATAAACTAGCTCGTCAGAACGTGTTCGTTAGCGGTACTGTACTATACTCTCCATGTCCGGTCCACTCGTCACCGTCGTAACGCCATCGTATAACCATGGGCACTTCATCCGGGCGACC
>Ga0105856_1001001_pt1 | contig 12768 bp, 7 predicted proteins | sample OrgsoiDNA_201060_FD_89681 | JGI IMG/M metagenome (GOLD analysis project Ga0105856, IMG submission 89681) | Permafrost soil microbial communities from the Arctic, to analyse light accelerated degradation of dissolved organic matter (DOM) -... | ecosystem: Environmental > Terrestrial > Soil >...
TACGCGATTAAAGAAGGTCATCTGACCGTTGAGAAGAAGGGTAAGAAAAACCTCTTCTCTGGCCGTATTCTGGAAATCGAAGGTCTGCCGGAACTGAAAGTGGAACAGGCGTTTGAACTGGCGGATGCGTCCGCAGAGCGTTCAGCGGCCGGTTGCACCATCAAACTGGATCAGGCACCGATCAAAGAGTACCTCAGCTCCAACATCGTGCTGCTGAAGTGGATGATCTCTGAAGGTTATGGCGATCGCCGTACCATTGAGCGCCGCATCAAAGGCATGGAAGAGTGGCTGGCGAACCCAAGTCTGCTCGAAGCTGACGCTGACGCCGAGTACGCGGCCGTGATCGAAATCGATCTGGCTGACATCAAGGAGCCAATCCTCTGTGCGCCGAACGATCCGGACGATGCACGCCTGCTCTCTGACGTGCAGAACAGCAAAATCGATGAAGTCTTTATCGGTTCATGTATGACCAACATTGGTCACTTCCGGGCGGCCGGTAAGTTGCTCGACAGCCACAAAGGCGCGTTGCCAACCCGTCTGTGGGTTGCGCCACCGACCAAAATGGATGCTGCCCAGTTGACCGAAGAGGGCTACTACAGCATCTTCGGTAAGAGCGGTGCGCGGGTTGAAATTCCGGGTTGTTCACTGTGTATGGGTAACCAGGCGCGTGTTGCTGACGGCGCGACGGTGGTTTCCACCTCAACCCGTAACTTCCCGAACCGTCTGGGTAATGGCGCTAACGTCTATCTGGCCTCAGCTGAACTGGCTGCGGTAGCGTCCCTGTTGGGCCGTTTACCTACGCCAGCGGAGTATCTGGGCTACATGGAACAGGTCGACAAGACGGCAGTGGATACTTACCGCTACCTGAACTTCGACAAGCTGAGCGAATACACCGACAAAGCTGACGGCGTGATCTTCCAGACCGCCGTCTAAATCGTTATATTTGCGCCAGTGATGAAAGGGAACCTCGGTTCCCTTTTTTTCGCTCTATTCTTTTCCCTATATTTATTAATACCCCACGTTGTTATTATTACTTAACTACTGATTAAGTAGAGCATTTTAGTCCGATGGGTTAAATTTCGCGCATTCTGCGAAGTCGCTGACCCGTGCTCAAGGCTGTTTCGCAAGGTTTTTTTTATCAAATCTTTTGAGACAAATACTTTATGCGTATCTCCAAACCTCTATGCCTGTTGCAAATAGGCGTACAGTTCTTCTATTCCTCGCTTTGTGTCTACAGCTTTTCCTTTGAGGCAATAGCCGACACCAAACCGCCTCATAACGTGACGGAAAACCCGATCGCTCACTCCTCTGCACCCGCTAAAGAGGGCGACTCTGCGGTAAAATCCGCGGATACCGGCGGAGATCTTGCCGGCATGGCTGTTCAGGCCGGCGGCATGTTGCAAAATGGTGCCCTCAAAGACCAGCTGGTGTCGGGGGCGACGGGCAAAGCGGCGCAGGGTGTGGAAGAGTGGCTTAATCAGTTTGGAACCGCGCGCGTAAAAGTTTCCGCCGACAATAACTTCTCCCTGGAAGAGGCCGAGTTAGATGTATTACTGCCTCTCTACGATGATAAAAAAGCGAATTTAATTTTCACCCAATTGGGCTCCCGCCGGGTTGACGACCGCAACATTATCAATACCGGCGTGGGTTACCGCCATTTCTCTCCCAAATGGATGTGGGGAGCGAATACTTTTTATGATCGTCAAATTTCTGAGAACCATCACCAGCGGTTTGGCGTGGGAGGGGAACTCGGCTGGGACTATTTGAAAATCTCCGCCAATGGCTATATGCGGCTGTCCGACTGGATGGCCTCGTCGCGTTATGAGGATTATGACGAACGCGCGGCCAACGGGTTTGATATCCGCACGGAAGGCTACCTGCCCGCCTGGCCTCAGCTGGGCGCCAGCATCATGTACGAGCAATATTTTGGTGAGAACGTCGACCTGTTCAATGATGACACCAACCGGCAGAAAGACCCGTATGCGGTCACGGTCGGTGTCAACTATACGCCGTTTACGCTGGTCACCGCCGGTATCAGCCAGAAGATGGGCAAGGGCGATACTCAGGATACGCAGTTCAATCTCAGCTTCAGCTACTCGCCTTCCGTCGGGTTGGATAAACAGCTGGATCCCGGCCAGGTGGCGCTGCGCCGCTCTCTGCAGGGCAGCCGCCAGGATCTGGTTAACCGCAACAACACCATCGTGCTGGATTACCGTAAGCAGGATCTGATATCACTGGGTTTACCGGAAAAAATGGAAGGCGCTGAAGGCGTGACCTTACCGGTTTCTGCGACCATCAACAGCAAATATGGCGTGGACCGCATCGACTGGCAGGCTGACAGCCTGACCCAACACGGCGGGAAAATCACCCGCGACGCGCGCTCAGGTCAGTACAGTATGACGCTGCCGGATTACCAGTACGGCGGCGCCAGTAACCATTACGTGGTCACGGGCAAGGCCTATGATGCGAAAGGCAACGACTCGAATAACAGCCAGATGAACGTGTACGTTAACGGGTTTGATGCCTCAACCTGGCAGACCACGACCACCGCTGGCCGGGCCACGCTGCCGGCAGACGGTATCAGTACCTCAACGATCGCGGTGAATCTGGTAGCCTCTGACCAGCAGCCTGTCACCGGTATGGCGGGCCAGCTCACCGCGACGGTTAAACTGACGCCAGCCGGGATGCAAAAGGGCGTCCTGTCCGCGGCACCGGTGCAAAATGCGACGGTCTCAGGCTTTACCGAGGCGTCACCGGGCGTTTACACCGGTACATTTACCAGCGGCAACGTCGCCGGGGCGGCGGACATCGTGCCCGTTATCAACGGCACGACGACGCTGTCAGGCACCCGCATTATGTTGCAGGGCCTGAACGTGGCGCCCGCACTCAGCACGCTGACGGCGTCTAAAACCAACGCACTGGCCAACGGGACCGATACGGTTCAGCTCACGGCCAAAGTGACCACGCCTGATGGCGCACCTTATCAGGGCGTGACCGTTTTCTGGGACGCCGACAACGCTGCCGCGCAGCTTTCAGGTGCCCAGAGTATCAGTGATGAAAATGGCGTGGCCACGATAACGGTCAGCAGTCTCAGCGTCATCAATACCGCCGTGTCGGCACGGATTGAGCAGGGAGGGACGCTGAAAAGCGAGGCGCTGAGTTTTGGTGCCGACACTTCTTCTGCACAGGTTATTAGCCTCAGTGCGGATAAACTGCAGGCCCTTGCCAGCAATACGGACAACGTCACGCTGGTAGCGACCGTCCGCAATGCGCAAAACCAACCACTCACCGGTGCTAAAGTTGACTGGACGGTCGGGCAAGGCACAGCGACGTTGAATGCGCTGCAAAGTACAACGGATGAACAGGGGAATGCGCAAATTACGCTGGCATCCAGCGTTGCGGGGGATGTCGTAGTGTCTGCCCGCGCCGGCACGACGGAAGCCAAAAACTCTGATGCGATAAGCTTTGTCGCCGACAGCGCCAGTATGAATATCACCACCCTGACGCTGGATAAAACCCAGGCGCTGGCTAATGGTTCTGACGCGGTGACCTATACGGCCACGGTTACCGATGCCAACGGCAATAAAGTACAGGGCGCGCCGGTAAACTGGAGCAGCGATAAGGCGACGGCCCAGCTCTCGGCCAGCCTTGTCAGCACAGACGCGCAGGGGCAGGCGACGATCCGCGTGATCACAACTACGGCCAGCGACGTGGTTATCTCCGCCCAGTTGCCGGGCGGTACCGCTAAGGCGGCCGACGCCGTGACCTTTATTGCGGATGCCAGTACGGCAAAACTCAGTGCCGTCACGGCAGATAAGACGCAGGCGCTGGCCAACGGTACCGACGTCATCACGCTGAGCACCGCGGTGACCGATGCCAGCGGTAATCCGCTCAGCAATGCTGACGTGAGCTGGAGCGCTACCCCGACGGCGGGGACGCCGTCTTCAGACAGCACGAAGACGGATGCGCAGGGGCTGACCACCATCCGCCTGACGTCCTCCAGCGTGACGGACTACAGCGTGACGGCCTCAGTCAACGGCACTCAGGCGACGTCGCCGACGCTGACGTTTAGCGCCGATGCGTTCACGGCGCACCTGACCAGCCTGGTCGCCGATAAAACCGCCGCAGTGGTGGCGGGAAAAGATAGAGTCAACCTGAGCGCGACGGTGCTGGATGCGAATAATCATCCGGTGCAGGGCGTGACGGTCAGTTGGAGCAGCGATAACAGCAGCGGCACGTTCACGCCGGTGTCGGGTGTGACCGGAGTCGACGGTATTGCGGTCGCACAATTTATCGGCACCAAAGCCCAGACCACGGTCATTACCGCGACCATGGGCAGTGGCAGCAAAACCCAGTCGCTTGAGATGATTGCAGACAACAGCACCGCCAGGTTCGGCACCGTCACGGCCAGTAAAACTCAGGCGCTGGCCAACGGCACCGACGTGGTGACCTGGACGGCCACCGTGGAGGACGCCAACCAGAACCCGATTAACAATATGGCGGTGAACTGGAACAGCGATAACGTCAGCGTTACGCCAGCAAACGGCAGTACATCAACGAATGCCAGCGGCGTGGCGACGGTGACGGCGACGTCAACCCAAACAGCGGATGCCGTCATGACGGCGGCACTGACCACGCCAGCTCTGAGCAGCAGCGCCAGTAAAGTGAGCTTTATTGCGGATGCCAGTACGGCACAGCTGAGTACGGTGACCACGGATAAGACGCAGGCTCTGGCGAACGGAACCGAGGCAGCCACGCTTGCGACCACGGTCACGGATGCCCAGGGTAACCCGCTGGCGGATGTGGATGTAAACTGGAGCGTGAGCCCGGTTACCGGCACCTTATCGTCGACGTCGACAAAAACCACGGCGCAGGGCGTGGCTACCGTGACGCTGAGCTCGCTGACGGTGGGTAATGATACCGTCACGGCCTCTGTTAACGGCAAAACGGCGTCGTCCCCGGCGATTGCATTTATTGCTGATGCGGCCACGGCGAAGATTGCCACGCTGACGGCGGATAAAACCACAGCGGTTGTTGCGGGTGTGGATACCGTGGCGCTGCAGGCGACGGTTCTGGATGCGAACAATCACCCGGTGGCGAATATTCCGGTGACCTGGAGCAGCGATAACGCGGCGGGTATTTTGGCGGCGGTGTCGGGCGTGACGGATATCAACGGGGTGGCCAGCGCCACGCTGAGCTCAACGCTGGCGCAGAACACTGTGGTCACGGCCAGCGCGGGGAGCAGCCAGAAAACGCTGCCGGTGGAGATAATTGCCGATGCGGCCAGCGCACAGGTGACGATGGCGGCGGATAAAACGCAGACGGTGGCGAATGGCACAGAAGCGGTGACCTGGACGGCGACGGTGAAAGATGCCAATAGTAATCCGGTTAAGGCGGTCAGCGTTGACTGGAGCGGCGATAATGCCAGCGTGACGCTGGCGGGCAGCACCAGCCAGACCACGGCGGCAGGCACGGCGACCGTGACCGGGACATCGCTGAAAACGGGCAGCGAGATTGTGACGGCGACGCTCACTCAGCAGCAGCGTGCGGCAAGCGCGGCGGCGGTCAGTTATATTGCCGACGTCAGCACCGCCGACATTGCATCGCTGACGGTGGATCGGCCAACGGCGTCCGCTAACGGGAGCGATAAGGCGGCATTTACCGCCACCGTGAAAGATGCGCAGGGCAACCTTGTCACCAATGCTGCGGTGAATTGGGCGACCACGCTGAATACCCTGGCGGACATAACCAGTCAGACTAACGCGTCCGGCGTCGCGACGATGACACTGTCCGGTACAGCAAGCGGTGATGCAACCGTGACGGCGAGCGTGGGCGGGAAGTCAAAATCGGCCATGACGAAGTTTGTTAGTCAGATTAACAGCGACTGGAACATCACGGGAGCATCAGGCAAATTTAGCACCAACTTTATTACAGGCTATGGGTACATGGGGTTTGTCGCCGTGGCACCTACAGGAGGACCGACGTCATTAGTGTATGTAGAAGATGGAGTGACACCGCTGACCACGCCAATGACCGATGAGCAGGGGCAGCAGGTCACCGTAAACTTTGGCGGGCAGCGGACGACGTATTGTTCGACACATACTTTTAACACGGATGCAGGGTGTGCCGGCGGGGGAGACGTAAGAGCAGATTTACTTTATTCCGCCAGCGATAACCCAGGTCTACCTGCCGGTGTTTATCATGGAACGATTCATTTTGCAGGCCAGGACAAATATGCCAGCGGTGCAAATTCATTTAATTATGAAGTCAGCGTCAGCCTGACGGTGCCGTAATCTCATTATTCGTTTTACATACTTACAGGCGGGAGAAATCCCGCCTTTTTTACTGGTATCATGAGTGAGTTTTTTAGGGCTTGTGATGATTTTTGAGGACTCACCATGGACTACGATTTTTTGCGCGACATCACCGGAGAGGTGAAAGTGCGTTTTTCAATGGGCCATGAAGTGGTTGGACATTGGATTAACGAGGAAGTGAAGGGCGATTTCAGCGTGCTCGATAAGGTTGAAGCAGCCATAGCGGATGTGAAGGGCAGCGAGCGTCAGTGGGAACTGATCGGCCACGAATACACCCTGCTGCTCGGCGATGACGAAGTGATGATCCGCGCCAATCAACTGGGCTTCGAAGGCGATGAAATGGAAGAGGGCCTGAGCTACTACGACGAAGAGAGCCTGGCTTTTTGCGGCGTAGAGGACTTTCTGCAAGTCCTCGCGAAATACCGCACCTTCGTGACGACCTATAAATAACCTGCTATTTACTGCGTGATGCCGTCCAGCACAGCAGCGACCCGGCCACTACCATGCCCACTCCGGGCCAGAAGCTGGCGCCCGGTAACGTATTGAGCCACAAACCGGCAATAAAAATAGCGGACAGCGGGGTAAAATACGACAGCGCCGCGACCAATGTAGCATTGCCTTTTTTCATCGCGATATCCCAGCACTGATATGAAATGGCCGTGACGGCTCCCATCGCCAGTAGCTCGGTCATTGCACGCCACGTCATACTGATACGGGTGGATGAATAGGTGAAATAGAGCGCCCACAGCACTGCGCCGGTTGCCAGCAGGAACAGCGGCAACACGCCAGTGCCTTTACTGAATATCCGCACCAGATTGGAATAGAGCGCCCACGCAATTGCCGCGCCAAAGGCCAGCCCGTAGGCCACCGGATTACTGTGCACATTGCGCATCAGCTGATGTACATCCAGCCCGTGACCTCCGCTTATCGCCCACAGCACACCGGCAAACGCCAGTGCGGCGCCGGGCCACATCCACCAGCGTACTTTTAATTTCAATAGCGGCACCGCAAACAGCAGCGTCAGGCTCGGCCATAAATAGTTGATCAGCCCGAGTTCCAGCGTCTGCTGACGGCTGTGTGCCAACCCAATGGCCAGCGAAAATGCCACCATATAAAACACAAACAGCAAACCGCAGAGAATGATATAGGCAGGGGATTGGCCGCGCAGCGTGGGCTTACCGCTGGCCATCCACACCATAATGCCGCTGACCGTATAAATAGAGGCCGCCGCGCCGAAAGGCCCGAGCGCTTCCGCCAGACTGCGGGTGAGCGCCACGCTCATGCTCCACAGCAAAATGGCTATAACACCAAACAGTGTTGCAAAACGATCCATTGGAAAGGTAAGCCTCTAAAGAAGAAGGCTTTAAAGATAAGCGATTGTTCCGATGAATTACACCGGAACAATCTCGTTATAAGCATGCATCAGAAATAAAAACCAAACTCCAGGCCGAGCGTTGAAGTGGTGGTAGCGGGCTGATAATAACCCACGTCACGTCCGTTCAGCTGACCCTGTTTCTCATCCGACTTGCCGTATTTCTGGTGGATGTAGGACGCTTTAATAAACAGGTCTTTATTGATATTCCAGGTCAGGCTGGTAAAGGGGGACAGGCGCGATTTCGGTTGCAGCCAGACACCTCCCTGATTGCTGTGCGTCCAGGTCGCGATGGGGTACAGCGCACCGCCTTCAAGACTGAGCCGGGAATCCGTCGTCATTTGCCAGTTAGCCCCCAGCGCCGCTTTGGCGTAGGGCTGCAATGATACTTCCAGCGCGCTGTATTGCTGTGTGCGGTTTTCAGAAGCGATATAGACATCGTCTGAGCGGATATTTCGCAACCAGACCTGACCGCCTGCGCTGCCTTTGGCGTCGATTGAGAGGCTGTCCGACGCGCGGTAACGGTATCCGCGCGTGATATCTGCACTGTAACCGGTGTAGTAGGTTTTGCCCTTCAGCGAGCCATCAGGCACGTTGGCATTATCATCCAGGGTGCTGCCTTTATAGCTGACAATGCCAAACATCATGCTCATGTCCCAGGCTTTAAGTAAGCCTGATGGGGCATCAAGGAAGTTATTAGCGCCGAAGTTTACCCGCAGGCGGGGGCCATGCTCTGCAACATATTTGCCGTCCATGTTATCGACGGACTCATCCCATTTATAATATTCCGCCCCATAACTGACATAGTGGCGCGTTCCATCGGTATTATTGCTAAACAAATTTTCCCCGGCCCAGGAAACCCCGGAAGCCAATAAAGAACTCGCGGCCAGCAGACTGGATACGGTCTTTAATTTACAGATAGTCATTTTATTATTTCTGTGTGCAGGTGATTAGGAGTGGTGATTTTAAAAACAGCGGCGGGATGTTAACGCAAGATAAGAGAGATAAAGAAGGCTCTATTCATTTTCTGTTCAAATAAGATCAATGGGAAAGTAATAAGTAAAATTAAAGGGCGTTTGTCAGATCTATTTGAGTTAGCGCGTATTATTTGTTCTGATAATTTGCCTTATTGCGCAGATCATTTTCCGATCAATTTGAGTTAAGGTTTTACAAAATGAGGCTCAGGGTGATTTTTCTGATGAAAGTCCTGAGTTCGGCAAGAATTAAACGTAGCTCCTTTTGTCACTAAGTCAAATTAAAGAAAGCCGAGCACCTTCATGCCCGGCCTTTCAGCGATGTTTATTTCGCGTGAAATTTACACCGACGGCAAATTGCGTCCGTAATAAATTTCCTGCATCTCTTTGTACAACAGATCGGTGATCTCTTTATGTTCTGCTGCACTCAGTTCATCCGGCTTAGCATTAAACAGGTAATGTTTGAGATCGAACTCTTTGAGCATCATTTTGGTGTGGAAAATATTTTCCTGATATACATTTACATCCATCATGTCATACAGCGCTTTCATATCCTTCGACATGAAATTCTGAATCGAATTAATCGAGTGATCGATGTAATGTTTGACGCCATTCACGTCGCGGGTGAAGCCGCGCACACGGTAATCAATGGTGACAATGTCTGATTCCAGCTGGTGAATTAAGTAGTTCAGTGCTTTGAGGGGGGAAATCACCCCACAGGTTGAGACTTCGATATCAGCGCGGAACGTACAAAGACCGCCTTCGGGGTGGCTCTCCGGATAGGTATGAACACAGATATGGCTCTTGTCCAGGTGAGCGACTACCGAGTTCGGCAACGGGCCAGGATGTTCAGTCGTATCCACATCGCGTGGATCCATCGGCTCTTCGCTCACTAAAATCGTGACACTGGCGCCCTGCGGTTCGTAATCTTGTCGTGCCACGTTGAGTACGTTCGCACCAATGATCGAGCAAGTTTCGGTGAGAATCTCCGTTAAACGGTTGGCGTTATATTCTTTGTCAATGTAGGCGATATAGCCGTCACGATCGTCAGCCGTCTTGGCATAACAGATATCGTAGATACAAAAACTCAGGCTTTTGGTCAGGTTATTGAAGCCATGCAGTTTCAGCTTTTGCAATTTAGTTCACCCCCTTATGGATGCAGTATCAGCGCGTGGCCGACAGGGCATTCAGTAAATACTGTGGCAGGGCAAAGCTGCCGTGATGGATGGCCGGATTGTAATAACGGCAAGTGATACCCGCAGCATCGAAACGCGCCTGCAAGGTGTCGCTGTTAATCTGGCGATATTCCGGGCTGTTGGTCGCCCAGGCAAAAGTCATGATGCCGCCGTAATAGGTCGGGATCGCGGCCTGATAGAAACTGACGTCACTGAAATAGTGGCTCAGCTTGGTATGGCTGTTGACCGCTTCATCCTGCTGGAGGAAGCAGACGCCATTTTGCGCGACGAAAATTCCGCCCGGTTTCAGGCAGCGTGCGCAGCCTTCGTAAAACGCCGACGTAAACAGGCTTTCGCCGGGACCGATAGGATCGGTGCAGTCGGAGATGATCACGTCAAAGGTGTCAGGGGTCTGATTGACGAAGTTGACGCCATCTTCGATCACCAGCTTAAAGCGGGCGTCGTCATAGGATCCGGCGCTGTGGTTGGGCAGATACTGGCGGCAAAATTCCACGACGCCGGCATCAATTTCCACCATCGTCACCGATTCCACGCCTTTATGACGGCACACTTCGCGCAACATTCCACCGTCGCCACCGCCGATGATCAGCACTTTTTTGGCCTGACCATGCGCCAGCAGCGGCACGTGGGTCAGCATCTCGTGATAAATGAATTCATCACGTTCAGTGGTTTGCACCACGCCGTCGAGGGCCATCACGCGCCCGAGTGCGGCGTTCTCAAAGATCACCAGATCCTGATGTTCAGTTTTGTCACGGTACAGCTCTTTTTCGACACTGAAATACTGACCAAAATGGGCGTGCAGTGTCTCAAACCACATTTCTTTCTGTAACAGCTTTTGTGAGTGATCCTGGGACATGTTGCGATCTTCTCCTGAGTATTCACAGCCTTGAAAAATGGGGCAACATAATAGCCAACATTACCCTGCTATGCACGGTTGAATTTCATCCAGAGGGTGTTGTTTGAAAGCCGGAGTTAGCTGGGGTTAAGTATAGCTGAGGGAATAAATTGGGGAGTGAGACCCGGCGTGGGGCATTGTCCTCGCCGGGAAAACGGCAATCAGTTCGAGTAGGCCAGCAGGCTCAGGGAGTCGCGTGCCAGAGATTTGCACTTGGTCGGCGTGGCGACCGCAATACCGCTCAGGTCACGGTAGCTGTCTTCGCCCATGGCCTGCATATTGAAGCTATTGTAATTGGTGAGATCCCAGCGGTTCTGCTGTGCGAAGAACACAATGGCGCGTTTGATTTGTGCGTTGGGTAACTGGTCATAGCCGCAGTTATTTTTCAGATAAACGAAAACCGCGGTCAGATCCGCTAAATCTTCGGCTTCAGATTCACTTAATGCCTGGCTGGCAGAGGAGAAACCGAGCAGGGTCAGCAACAGCAAAGTCAGCGTAGTTCTTTTCATTGCATTGTTCTTTTAATAGGAAAAAGGGGCTCTTAGAGAATCAAAAGACGTTAACATATTTGCCCTGAGTCACACTAAATTTCTTTTATCCGCTCAGCGGCTTGACCTTACCCTTGGTGGAGGGTTTAGGCTGACGCTCTTACACTGCCCGCCAACCGCCAAAAGGATCTGAACATGCATCGTCGCGACTTTATCAAATGGACCACCCTGATGGGCGCAGCCACTACGTTGCCCGGTTGGAGCCGTCTGGCGTTTGCCGCCGATCGTCCGGTTTTGCCGGTTCCGCCGATCCTCAGGGCGAATTTTGACGGCAGCTATAGCCTCAATTTACAGCGCGGGCAGAGCCAGTTTTTACCCGGCATCAATACTGAAACCTGGGGTGTGAACGGTAATCTGCTTGGGCCAGCGCTGCGCATAAAGCGTGGTGAACCAGTGAAGGTCACGATTAATAACCATCTTGATGTCGCGAGTACGGTGCACTGGCACGGGCTGGAAATCCCTGGCGATATCGACGGGGGTCCGCAGGGCGTGATTGCCCCCGGTGCCAGCCGCACCGTAGAGTTTCAGCTCGATCAGCCGGCATCGACTTGCTGGTTCCATCCCCATCCGCATCAGACCAGCGGCTATCAGGTCGCAATGGGGCTGGCGGGACTGGTGCTGATTGAAGATGCCGAGAGCAACAAATTGCAACTTCCCACCCGCTGGGGCGTTGATGATATTCCGCTGATCTTTCAGGATAAACGTCTCAACGACGCGGGACAAATCGATTACCAGATGGATGTCATGACCGCCGCCATTGGCTGGTTTGGCAACCACATGCTGACTAACGGTGCCGTTTACCCGCAGCACGGCGTGTCGCGCGGTTGGGTGCGTCTGCGCCTGCTGAACGGCTGCAACGCCCGTTCGCTCAATATTGCTACCAGCGACGGGCGCCCGCTCTATGTGATCGCCAGCGACGGCGGTTTCCTCGCTGAACCGGTAAAAGTCACAGAACTCCCTATGCTGATGGGCGAACGCTTCGAAGTGCTGGTGGAGTGCCAGGGAACTCAGCCTTTTGACCTCGTCACCTTGCCGGTCAAACAGATGGGCATGACGCTGGCACCGTTTGACCAGCCACTGCCGGTGCTGCGTATTCAGCCGACGCTGACGCTGGGTGCACCGTCAATACCGGACACGTTGGTGAAAATGCAGGAACTGGTTTCCGCCGATGGCCTGCCGGCCCGCTGGCTGCAACTGTCGATGGATCCGCAGCTTGACCAGCAAGGTATGGCAGCATTGATGGAACGCTATGGTCATGAGGCGATGGCGGGAATGAGTATGAGCCACGGCGATGCAGGGAAAGGCAATGACATGGCGTCAATGCCGGGGATGTCCCACGACGCTCATGGCGGCATGGCCGGAATGGATATGTCGAAAAGCGCTGGTAAATTTGATTTCATGAACGGCAATAAAATTAACGGTAAAGCTTACGATATGAATGCGCCTGCTTTTGACGTCAAACGGGGCCA
>Ga0105856_1001002_pt1 | contig 12763 bp, 11 predicted proteins | sample OrgsoiDNA_201060_FD_89681 | JGI IMG/M metagenome (GOLD analysis project Ga0105856, IMG submission 89681) | Permafrost soil microbial communities from the Arctic, to analyse light accelerated degradation of dissolved organic matter (DOM) -... | ecosystem: Environmental > Terrestrial > Soil >...
GAAGCCTTGGCACACCTTTTGTTTGTTACTCGTTCACGTAATAAGCAATTGCTCTATGGTGGCTCAGGCGGGGCAGCCTTCGGGCTGGCCGGTGATCCGTTGTGGCCGGTAGTGCAAACTCCGTCTGGGCTACCACCCAAGAGATTTGCACCTCTTAGTGGTAGCGGAATTCGTTTTGCAACGGAGAATGCGAATGTCTATCACCAACCCGGAAGTAAATACCACCCGTAAAGTACAAACCTCACCGTCGACCAAACGCCGTCAGCAGAATTGGCACCCGGCAGATATCATTGCGGCATTACACAAAAAAGGCACCACGCTGGCCGCGTTATCACGCGACTCTGGCCTGTGCTCATCAACGTTAGCCAATGCCCTTTCCAGACCCTGGCCTAAGGGGGAACTGTTAATTGCGCAAGCTATTGGTGCTGCCCCGTCTGAAATCTGGCCGCAACGCTACTTCACTGAAAATGGACAACCGATCGTCAAAATCATGAGGAATAAAACCAAAGTCTAAGGCTAAACTCTGGCGGTGAAGGGAGCCGGAAGTCCCTTGTTCCTTTGTTGTCACCGCCTTATTGATGCCAGTACCGACATCAACTGTTATATATTTTATTCATCATACTGTTACTGTTATACGGTGCAGCCTCCGTGCTTAAATTCACTCCTCGCAAAAACCCAACGTGACCTGATCTTTCTTCGAGAATTCACCTGCAAATCTCATTGCGCACCTTTACCTGCCCGCGCCTATGCTGAAAGAGTCATGCCACAAAAACAGAGGTTGTTATGTTTGGTCTGGATGCACTCGAACTGGCCCGGATCCAGTTTGCTTTCACCGTGTCGTTTCACATTATTTTCCCCGCCATCACTATCGGACTCGCCAGTTTTCTGGCGGTGCTGGAAGGGATGTGGCTAAAAACAAAAAAAGAGGAATACCGCGACCTGTATCATTTCTGGTCGAAAATTTTCGCCGTCAACTTTGGAATGGGCGTGGTGTCAGGGCTGGTCATGGCGTACCAGTTTGGCACCAACTGGAGTTTCTTCTCCTCATTCGCGGGCAGTATTACCGGCCCGTTACTCACGTATGAAGTCCTGACCGCGTTCTTCCTCGAAGCAGGGTTTCTCGGCGTGATGCTGTTTGGCTGGAACCGTGTTGGACCCGGCCTGCACTTCTTTGCCACCTGCATGGTGGCGCTCGGCACGCTGATGTCCACCTTCTGGATCTTAGCCTCGAACAGCTGGATGCAAACTCCGCAGGGCTTTGAGATCGTTAACAATCAGGTCGTGCCGGTTGACTGGCTGAAAGTCATCTTCAACCCGTCATTCCCCTACCGCTTACTGCACATGACCACCGCCGCCTTCCTCTCTTCCGCTTTCTTTGTCGGTGCGTCGGCCGCATGGCACCTGCTCAAAGGTCGCGATACTCCGGCGATGCGCACCATGCTGTCGATGGCGATGTGGATGGCGCTGATTGTCGCGCCCATTCAGGCAGGTATCGGTGATGCGCACGGCTTGAATACCCTGAAGTATCAGCCCGCAAAAATTGCCGCTATCGAAGGCCACTGGGAGAATAAAAACAGTGAGCCATCGCCTCTGGTGCTGATTGGCTATCCGGACATGAACCGCGAAGAGACGCGCTACGCGCTGGAAATTCCGTGGCTCGGCAGCCTGATCCTGACCCATAGCCTCAACCAGCAGATTCCGGCGCTGAAGTCTTTCGCCAAGGAGGACCGTCCGAACTCCACCATCATCTTCTTCACCTTCCGCATCATGGTCGGGCTGGGTTTACTGATGATTTTGGCGGGCGTCTGGAGCCTGTGGCTGCGCCATCGCGGCACTTTGTACCGTTCGCGCGCCTTCCTGCATTTCATCTTCTGGATGGGGCCGTCAGGTTTGCTGGCGCTGCTGGCGGGCTGGTTTACGACAGAAATTGGCCGTCAGCCGTGGGTAGTGTATGGCCTGCTGCGTACCAAAGACGCGGTGTCCGGGCACGGCGAGATGCAGATGAGCATCAGCCTGCTGCTGTTTATCCTGATTTACTGCTCGGTGTTTGGTGTCGGTTATCCGTACATGATGCGCCTGATCCGCAAAGGGCCGGTCGCGCATGAAGGTCTCGAAACCAATCACGGCGGACCAGGGCAACACCGCACACCCGCGCGTCCGCTTTCTGCGGCGCAGGAATCGCTGAACGATGCTGATAAAGGGGCTGACAATGAACGTTGATCTTCCGCTGATCTGGTTTTTAATCATCGTTTTTGGCGTGATGATGTACGTGGTGATGGACGGCTTCGACTTAGGCATCGGCATTCTCTTTCCGCTGGTAAAAGCCGAACATGAACGCGACGTAATGATGAACACCGTGGCGCCGGTCTGGGACGGCAACGAAACGTGGTTGGTACTCGGCGGCGCGGCGCTGTTTGGCGCGTTTCCGCTGGCCTATGCCGTGATCCTCGATGCGCTGGCGATCCCGCTGACGCTGATGCTATTCGGTCTGATTTTTCGCGGCGTGGCTTTTGAATTTCGTTTCAAAGCCAGCGCCGAAAAGCGCCACGTCTGGGACAAAGCTTTTATCTGGGGTTCGCTGTTTGCCACCTTTAGTCAGGGTGTGGTGCTGGGTGCGGTGATCAACGGCATTCCAGTGGTTAACCGGGCCTATGCGGGCGGTGCACTGGACTGGCTGACGCCATTTACGCTGTTTTGCGGCGTCGGTCTGGTGGTGGCCTATGCCCTGCTCGGCTGCACCTGGCTTATCATGAAAACCGAAGGCCAGTTGCAGGAGAACATGCAAAGCCGGGTGAAACCGCTGCTGCTGGTTTTCCTACTGGTGATGGCAGCCATCAGCCTGTGGACCCCGCTGGCGCACCCGGAAATTGCTGACCGCTGGTTTACCCTGCCGAATATTCTCTGGTTCCTGCCGGTTCCTGTGCTGGTGCTGCTGGTGTCGCTGTGGATGTTGCGTACCGTAAACAAAAAATCACACCATGCACCGTTCCTGCTGACGCTGGTGCTGATTTTCCTCGGCTACAGCGGGCTTGGGATCAGCATCTGGCCGAACATCATCCCGCCGTCCGTGACGCTGTGGGAAGCCGCCGCACCGCCGCAAAGCCTGAGCTTTATGCTGGTCGGTGCGCTGATCATTATTCCGATCATTTTGGTCTACACCTTCTGGAGCTACTACGTATTCCGCGGAAAAGTGACCCACGATCAGGGCTACCATTGAGGTGATGATGAAAAAGTTAATCAGAGAGATGGATGACAAAACCGTGATCCGCCAACCGTGGTGGAAACGCGTGGGCTGGCTGGCCATCATCTGGGGCGGCAGCGTACTGGCGCTGTTTGTCGTGGCCTCGGTGTTCCGGTTATTAATGACGGCGGCAGGCATGAGGAGTCATTAGGGCGGCCCAGGCGGTGCCTTCGCAGCGGGCCCGAGCCACATGTCTCGGGCCGCTTGCTCAGCAGCATGTTTGAATGCGGTTTACTGGCTTTGCAAGTCAAAAGAAAGGGCGATTTTACTTCACAATATTATTAAGCAAATCATCTAAGCGGTCGTCGTCGATGCCTGCCGGTTCGAGATGCGCGGTGACGTCGGCGGCGTTGAAAAGCAGGCTGACGGCCACTTCCGCGGCATCGCCGATATCATGCCCGACATCAACCGACAGATTGCCATCAACTTCCACATGGAAATCCACAAACACGCGGTCGCCGCCGTTGCGGGTACGCACGTCATGTACACCGCTGACGCCCGGCACGCTAAGCACGGCGGCTTTGATGCGTTTGCGGTCTTCGATATCCAGCTCACGATCCAGCAGCTGCTTGAGGGCATCGCCTGCCATGCCGCGTGCGTTCCAGATCATATAGAACGAAATCAGCAGCGCACCGATGGAGTCAGAGCGGGTCCAGCCAAAGTGACTTTCCAGCACCAGTGCCACCAGCACCGCCACGTTAACAGCCACATCCGTAATATAATGCGCACGATCGGCGGCAATCGCCGTGGAACCGGTGCGTTTCACCACGTAGGTTTGCATCAACACCAGACAGACTGCCGCACAGCAACTACCGATGATCACCCAGATACCCAGACCGAGCTGCGCCAGAGGCTGCGGATTGATAATACGGCTGATCGATTCGCCGCCCAACACCAGACCAGCGGCGCCGAGTAATAATGCCTGCACAAACGCCGCCACGGCTTCGGCTTTGCCGTGCCCGTAACGGTGGCCTTTATCGGCCGGGCGACCCGCGTAGCGTACGCCAATCAGCGTCACCATCGAGGCCAGTACGTCGACCAAACCGTCAGCCGCTGATGTCAGCATGGCAATCGACCCGGTGGCAACCCATGCCCAGACTTTAATGAATACCAACACCAGCGCCACGCACACTGAAATCAGCGAAGCAACGCGCGTCAGGCCTTTGTACGGGATAGGACGGCTCATGAAGCGGCCCGGGAAATAACAGCTCGTTGAAAATTTTTCACGCGTGGTTCCTGATACAAAATTCGGCTTTATAGAAAGTCACAATGTCTTAAACAAAATGAGGGGGCATTATACCCGTTTCTGCATTTTTCGGAGCATACCTATAGTGTGGATCTTCGTGCCCTCCGTGTACTAACTTGACGCTTATTTACTTGCTTTTACATCAATACAATCTAGGTTAAAACGAGAATAATGAGATTTCTCGTTCAGGCATTATGCCGATAACCAGATGAGTATTATGACCACTAATAAAAATGACGCCAGCCGCCACGACGATGCATCGTCAACCGACGCACAAACCGAACTCGATTCCAGCCAGATAAAATCCGGTGAAGGACATCAATCTTTCTCGCCCGGCGACGAAGAGAGGGGAACGCGCTCTTCTAAAAAGGAAACAGATCAGGACGCCCACGAAGAGGATAAAGACGACAGCCAGGATGAGGGCGAAAAGCGCAAAGGTCCCGGTAAAAAACCGCTGATTATTCTGGGTATTGTGGTGGTTGTGATGGCGATTGTGGCATTAGTCTGGTGGCTGATGACCAAAGATCAGATCACCACCGATGACGCCTTTACCGACGGTGACGCTGTCACCATTGCGCCAAAAATCTCCGGATATGTCACGAATCTGGCGGTAAAAGATAACCAGCTGGTGAAACAGGGTCAGTTGCTGGTGCAGATTGACCCACGTGATGCCACCGCGCAGCGCGATCAGGCGCAGGCACAGCTTGGCGTTGCCATCTCCCAGCTGCATCAGGCACAGGTGCAGTATGACCTGTCGAAAGTCCAGTATCCGGCACAGCTGGCGCAGGCTCAGGCACAACAGGCGCGGGCCGAAGCGAGTTTGTTGAACGCCACTGCGGATTACCGCCGTCAGCACGGCGTCGATCCGCGTGCGACATCCCAACAGAATATTGACAGTGCCAGCGCGCAACTGCGTTCTGCCAAAGCTGATCTGGAAAATGCCAAGGCGCAGGTGCAGGTTGCCGCGCAGGTGGGGTTGCAGATCCGTCAGGCCGAAACCAACGTCGAAGCGCGTCAGCAACAAGTTGAGCAGGCGAAAGCCCAGCTGGAAACCGCGTCGCTTAACCTCTCCTATGCCGACGTCCGTGCGCCGTATGATGGCTATGTCACCATGCGTAACGTGCAGCTGGGGACGCTGGTGCAGGCTGGCTCGTCGCTGTTCTCCATTGTTTCGCCGAATATCTGGATCGTTGCCAACCTCAAAGAGTCACAGCTGGAACGTATGCGTCCGGGCAATAAAGTGCTGGTGAAGATTGATGCCTATCCGGACCTCAAACTGCACGGCCACGTTGACAGCGTGCAGCAGGGCACGGGTTCACGCTTCTCCGCCTTCCCGGCGGAAAACGCCACCGGCAACTATGTGAAGATTGTTCAGCGCGTGCCGGTGAAAATTGTTATCGACAGCGGGCTGGATCCGAACCAGCCACTGCCGCTCGGCCTGTCAGTTGATCCGACGGTTACCGTCGAATGAGTGAAGACCACAGCAGCTGGAAACCCGCCAGCAATCCGTGGGCGGTCGCTGCCGTTGTTACCATCGCGGTGTTCATGGAGATTCTGGACACCACGATCGTCAACGTTGCGCTGCCGCACGTCGCCGGTTCCCTCTCCTCCAGTTACGATGAATCCACCTGGGTGCTGACGTCGTACCTGGTGGCGAACGGCATCGTTTTGCCGATCTCCGCGTTTCTGAGCCGGATGCTTGGCCGTAAAAACTATTTCCTGATCTGTATCGCGATGTTTACCGTCTGTTCGTTCCTGTGCGGCATCGCCACCGAACTGTGGCAGATGATCCTGTTTCGCATTTTGCAGGGTTTCTTCGGCGGCGGTTTACAGCCGGTACAACAGTCAGTATTGCTGGATTACTTCAAACCCAAAGATCGCGGCAAAGCCTTTGGCCTGTCATCGATTGCCATTATCGTCGCGCCGGTTATCGGCCCGACCCTCGGCGGTTACATTACCGATAACGTCAGCTGGCGCTGGATCTTCTTTATCAATATTCCGGTGGGCATTATCGCCCTGCTGGCGATTTACCAGCTACTGGAAGACCCGCCGTGGGAGCGCAAAGCCAAGGGAAAATTGAGCGTCGATTACATTGGCATCGGGCTGATTGCACTGGGCCTCGGCTGTTTGCAGGTGATGATGGACCGTGGCGAAGATGAAAACTGGTTCAACTCGGCCTTTATCGTCACCTTTGCCCTGCTGGCGATCACCGGGATTGTCGGTGCGGTTTACTGGCTGCTTTACGCTAAAAAGCCGGTAGTGGATTTACGCTGCCTGAAAGACCGTAACTTTGCCGTTGCCGGTCTGCTGATGGCGGGCATGGCGATGATTCTTTACGGCAGTTCTGTGGTGATCCCGCAGCTGGCGCAGCAACAGCTCGGTTATACCGCAACGCTCTCCGGGCTGGTGATGTCGCCGGGGGCGATTCTGATCGTGCTGTCGATCCCGCTGGTGCTAAAACTGATGCCCATCGTGCAGACGCGTTACATCATCGCCTTTGGCTTCTTCCTGCTGGCCTCATCGTTTATCTATTCAGGCAGGCTGACGCCAAACGTCGATTTCGTCACGCTGGTGATGTACCGCAGCGCACAGTCGTTGGGTCTCGGCTTCCTGTTCGTGCCGCTGACCACCATCGCTTTCGTGACCATTCCGCAGCGTCTGAATGCCGATGCCGCCGCGCTGTTTACCATGTTTCGTAACGTCGCCGGATCGATTGGTATTTCGCTTTCTACTGCCGCGGTCACTGAGCGAACGCAGGCGCACAGCGCCCATATGGTGCACAACATGACGCCGCTCAATGAGCAGTTCAATCAGGCTGTCAGCCGCAGCGCTGCCGCCGTACGCGACTTCGCCAACGTCGTGGGTGACCCGGTGCAGATCGCCACCGCGCGCATGTATCAGGAGATGATTTCGCAATCGCGCATTCTGGCTTACATCGACGTATTCAGTTACTGCGCCATCGTCGCCGTTATTTTGATCCCCTTCTGTCTGCTGCTTTCGCCGGTTAAGAGCGAAGGCAACGCCGGAGCACACTGATAAAAATGAAAACTCTGACATTAACACTTTCCGCGCTGACCCTGGCCCTGACGGGTTGTTCAGTCGGTCCTGATTACCAGCAGCCGAAACCCAACACCCCGGCGGCCTTTAACGACATGAGCCGCCCGCAGGTGCAGGACGGCGCGTCTATCGCCCTGCCCTCGGAGCCCAATCCGGTCTGGTGGAAGGCCTTTAAGGATCCGCAACTCGACAGCCTGATCGACCGCGCCATTGCCGGTAATATCTCGCTGCAACAGGCGGTGCTGCGCATTGCCGGTGCCCGTGAGCAGGTCACACAGGCGCGCGGCGCATGGATGCCGTCGGTACAGGCCAATACCAAATTCACCCGTCAGCAATTGGGGCTGAAGGGCGAATTAGAATCTTCGGGTGTTGAAGGACAGGCTGAAAATCTCAGCCCGGAAGTTTCGCAGGCGATTGACGCCGCCACCGGACCGGTAAATCTGTATCAGGGTAGTTTTGATGCCAGCTGGGAGCTGGACCTGTTTGGCGGCACGCGCCGTCAGGTCGAAGCCGCCAATGCCCAGCAGCAATCATCCCTCGAACAGCGTAATGATGCGCTGGTGTCATTGCAGGCCGAAGTGGCGCGCGCCTACCTGCAACTGCGCGGTGCGCAGAGCATCACGGCCGCCATTCAAACGCAGATTGACGTTGCGCAGCAGACGCTGGAACTGACGCAAAGTCAGCAGAAGAACGGTCTTGCGCCGCAGATGGATGTGGAAAACGCCCGCGCTCAGTTGGGCTCACTGCGCGCCCAGCTGCCGCAATATCAGGCACAAGAACGTCAGGCGATGAACGGACTGGCGGTGCTGCTCGGTCAGGCACCTGGAACGCTGGACGGCGAACTGTCGCCCGTCAAACCCATGCCCGCCCTACCTGCCGCCGTGCCCGTGGGTGTACCCTCTCAACTGGCGCGCCGTCGCCCGGACGTGCGCAAGGCGGAAGCCGATCTCCATGCCGCAACGGCTAACATCGGCGTATCCGTGGCGCAGATGTTCCCGAGTATTTCGCTTACCGGCCAGTTCGGGATGCGTAACACCGACGCCAGCTATCTCGACAACTGGAGCAGCAATTTCTACTCCTTCGGCCCGTCGGTCACGCTGCCTATTTTCCAGGGCGGACGGCTGGTCTCCAGCGTGCATCTCTCCCGCGCGCAACAGGCTAATGCTGCACTGAATTACCGCCAGACGGTGCTGACCGCCTTACAGGATGTCGATAACGCGCTGGTCAATTACCGCACCGACCAGGACCGAGTCACTGGCCTTGATCAAACCACCGCCGCGCTGCAAACCACCTTTGAACTGGCGACCGATAGTTACAGCAAAGGGCTATCCTCGTTTATCAACGTGCTGGATGCCCAGCGCCAGCTGGCGCAGGCGAAGCAGCAATCCGCCGCCGCCAAAGTGCAGACCAGTACCGATCTGGTTTCGCTGTATAAAGCCCTCGGCGGCGGCTGGGAGCCGTATCAGAATGTGAAATTGCCGACCTATACGGTATTTGGCCCGGCTGCAACGCCGGATGTCCATGTGCAGACGGTCGCGCCCGCCAATTAATGTGAAGAGATAAAATCTGAAGGCGTCGCCGGGGCAGGCAACGAAAAGTTCTGCCTCATGCGCGCCACTTCATTGACCGGCGTCTGACCGAACAGGCGCTTAAACTCGCGGCTGAACTGCGAGACACTTTCATATCCCACCTGCGCACTGGCCGCCGAGGCCGTCAGGTTATTACGCAGCATCAATAATCTGGCCTGATGTAACCGGGTTGATTTGAGATATTGCATCGGCGAGGTGTCGGTGACCGTTTTAAAATGGCTGTGGAACGTCGCCTGGCTCATCCCGGCTTCCTGCGCCAGCACGTTCACATCAAGGTGTGTCGCATACTCTGCGTGCAATTTCCTCAACGCTCTGGCCACTTTGCCGAACTGTCCCTGCATGGTCAGCGCACTGCGTAAGGTGGCTCCCTGCGGGCCGGTGAGCACGCGGTAATAGAGTTCTCGCACCATTGCCGGGCAGAGGATCTCCGCCTCCTGCGGCGAGCGCATCAGTTGTAAAAAGCGCAGCACAGAGTGCTGCATTGGCCCGTCCATCAGGCTTGACACCATACTGCGCGGCGGTTGCGTCAGTGGCCATTCAAGGGTATCGAGCTGCAACATCAGCCCTGCCGCCACACTGAAATCGAGGCGCAGATAAATCGCCAGCATCGGCTCGGCGGCGCTGGCGTCCGTTTCCATCGTAAAGGGCACCGGCACAGCGACCATCAGATAATGCTGCGCATCGTACAAATAGACATCATGCCCAAGATAACCCCGCTTGCGACCCTGTATGACAATCACAATGCCCGGCTCATACAATACCGGCGTGCGCAGCAGCGGGCGGTTGGATCGCAAAAAGCGCACATCCGCCAGCGGCGTCAGGTTATAGCCTTCGAGCGGTGTCATTGCGTCGAGCAGTTCCACCATTTGGGCAGTGACCGCTCCACTGGAAGTGTTCATGGGATCCTGAAAATAGTGACGGGCAATGGCTAAAGTGTGGCACTTCGCATTGCAGCAGTCCAGCCAGCTCAGAGGAATAGGCAAATATCAGCGAGGATCGGATCTACGTTTTATCGCCAGTCCGCTCTATGCTTTCAGTCCACATAAGTGAGGAGAACATCATGAACCCATCCAAATTACTCTTTATCACCGGTGTCAGCAGCGGATTTGGTCGCGCACTGGCAGAAGAAGCACTGAAGGCCGGTCACCGCGTTGTCGGCACCGTACGCCATCAGCAGGCAAAAGAGGCGTTCGAAGCGCTGGAGCCGGGACGCTGTTTTGGCCGGATTCTGGATGTATCTGACTTTGCAGCGATCGCCCCCCTGGCCAACGAGGTTGAACGGGAGTTCGGCCCGGTAGACGTACTGGTGAATAACGCCGGTTACGGTCATGAAGGCATTATGGAAGAGTCACCCCTGAGCGATATCCTGCATCAGTTCGACGTGAATGTATTTGGTGCGGTGGCGGTAATTAAAGCCTTTCTGCCCTATTTCCGCGCACGCCGCGCCGGGCATATTCTCAACGTGACCTCTATGGGCGGCTTCATTACCCTGCCGGGTATCAGCTACTATCACGGCAGCAAATTCGCGTTGCAGGGTATTTCTGAATCACTGACCAAAGAACTTAAGCCGTTTAATATTGCGGTTACCGCCGTGCAGCCGGGATCGTTTCGTACTGACTGGGCGGGCCGTTCGATGGTGCGCTCACCGCGCAGCATCAGTGACTATGACGCCACCTTCGGACCGGTGCGTGAAACGCGGGAAAAACGCAGTGGACATCAGCCGGGTGACCCGGTGAAAGCCGCCAAAGCCATACTGACGCTGATTCACAGTGACAATCCACCTGCATTCCTGCTGCTCGGCAGCGACGCCGTCTCGCTGGTGCGGGATAAGCTTAAGCAGATGAATGCCGATATCGATGCATGGGAAGAGGTCAGCCGTTCTACTGACGGTTAATCCCCCATTCTCATCCTCCGCCGACCGCCACCCGGCGGTCACTTTTCCTTCTGCTGTTACCCCTTGTGACTTTTTTAAGACTTCCCGCCAGCGCTTTTTCCTGTGACTAGGCTATTCTGTTCAGACACCGAAATACTCCCGCCCTCTGCGGGAGGTTTCTCCTGAATTAACAAGCGGGTAAAAACATGAACGCCATTGCAAAAGAAGATAAAAAACCCAGTTGTGATTCCGTGGTCAACAGTGTGGCTTACCGCGATGGAAAACGTCTGCAGGATGTCACCACCGAGGACATCAGCGAAGTATTGAAAGAGCCAGGTACCTTTGTCTGGCTGGGGTTATGGCAGCCGGAAGACAGCCTGATGCGCACCATTCAGGAGGAGTTCGGCCTGCATGATCTGGCGATTGAAGATGCACTCACCGCCCATCAGCGCCCGAAAATCGAGCAGTATGGCGATTCCCTGTTTATCGTCATTCACACCGCTCAGCTGGTGGATGACAAAATCGAATACGGTGAAACCCATCTGTTTGTCGGCAAAAACTTTCTGGTCACCGTGCGTCATGGCGCATCGTCGAGCTATAAACATATCCGCGCCCATGCCGAAGAGTGCCCGGCGATGTTAGCCAAGGGCCCGGCTTACGCCCTGTACTGCGTGCTGGATCTGGTGGTGGATAACTATCTGGCGATTATTGCCGAGTACACCAAACAGTTTGATCACATCGAACAGAAGATGTTCCAGTCAGATTTTGATCAAGATGCGGTGCAGGAAGTGTACAAGCTGCGCCGCCAGCTGTTATCGCTGCGTAACGCCGCCGTGCCTGCGGAAGATATTTGTAACCAGCTCAGCCATCATTATGAAGACTTGATCCCGAAAAGCCTGCGGGCGTACATCCGCGACGTGCAGGACCACGCCCATCAGGTGATCACCGTAACCGACGACATGCGTGAAATGCTGGCCAACGCCATGCACGTTAATCTGGCTTTGGTGTCCGTGCATCAAAACGAAGTTGTCCAGCGCCTTGCTGGCTGGGGTGCCATTCTCGCCATTCCGACCGTGGTATTCAGCCTGTACGGGATGAACTTCAAGAACATGCCCGAGCTGAATGATGCGTTTGGATATCCGATCACGGTGGGAGTCACCGTCGTGGGATGTGTTCTGCTGTATTGGAAATTGAAGAAATCCGGGTGGCTATAAGTAGTTTTCAGCTTTTGGAAAGCTGAGGTGAATTTTTTTAATTTCAAATTCAAATTCAAATTCAAGGTCGTGGGCACCGGCCCACACCGGCTGAGTTTAGAATTGCATCTCGAACTCGCTTTTAAAGGTCAAGACCTTGGGCTGCCGCCCAAACTGGCTTTAAGAGGCGCCTATCGCCGCGCCTCTTAAAAATCTCCGGCTCTTTTAAAAACAGCAGCTGCGCTGGTCACAATGGCCGTGTTTCAGTCACCATTGTTACAGCCGCAAAATGTCGCCGCGTTGCGGTGCCTTCGCTGCGGGTTTCGAGCCTAAGGTCTCGAACCACTTGCTCAGCGCCATTTTTGAATGCGGCCAGGGCTTTTTTAAAGTCAAAACCAGACCGGTTTTGTCTTTTGTCTTTTGTTTTTGTCTTTTTCTTCTGATTTACATAGCCGCTAAGGCGCAGTCAAAAATGGCACCGGATGAGAGGTTCGAGACCTATGGCTCGAACCCGAAATACGGGGACGGCGAAGCCGTGACATTTTGCGCCTCACTCGAAAGTGA
>Ga0105856_1001004_pt1 | contig 12739 bp, 13 predicted proteins | sample OrgsoiDNA_201060_FD_89681 | JGI IMG/M metagenome (GOLD analysis project Ga0105856, IMG submission 89681) | Permafrost soil microbial communities from the Arctic, to analyse light accelerated degradation of dissolved organic matter (DOM) -... | ecosystem: Environmental > Terrestrial > Soil >...
ACGCTGGAAGCGCCAGCTCACTATGCTGCCGTCTACCGTCACGAGCGCGAATCCTGTCTGGCCTTCGTCTTCCTCGATCTGACCGGTCGAGCGTGTCGCCGCGTAGATCACGGAGCCGTCGTTGAGCAACTCGTTGTAGTGGGTATGGCCGGTATCGACCACGGCCACGTGCGCGTTCGAGAATGACCGGGCCAGCGCTTCACCGCCCTCGGCAAAGTCGCCCGGATAAGCGTGCATAAACACGACAGGGCGCTCAGGGTCGCCGGAGGCCGCCTGCATCTGCTCGTCGAGCCATTCGGTCTGGTCGCGGCCGAGACGAAAATTCGGGCCTCCCTTGCCAGCCGACACGACATCAAGGAACAGACAGCGATGCCCATGAACCTGGATCATCCTGGGCAGCGCAGGGGTCTTCAGCTCACGATGAAAAGCCTGAAACGCCGTTAGCGTTCCCGGCTCGAAGTCGTGATCGCCAGGTATGGCGTGGGTCGGCAGGCGCAAGTCGCTTAGTGCGGCGCGAATTCGCGCGTATTGTTCGGGCGTCCCGTTGTTGGCGTTGTCGCCCGGAAGGTAGGCGAAATCGACGGCGTGGGCGACCTTCTCATTGACGACGTTCACCAGACGCTCGAGATGCGCAGCGCTCTCGTAGCCATCATCGCTCGTGACGTGCAGATCACCGAAATGAACCCAGCTCAGCATGATTGTTAAAACTCGCTCTTGACACCGAAGGATCGGCGGTACGACACCTTTTGCAAGGTGTATGCCATGCGCCGGACCCTTACTGGGAGGCTTTTGCACGGTCGCTCGCAGTGGCGGGATGCCCGGATGCTGGACAGGCGCCGTCCAATTAATGGACACAAGCGCCTGCCTCGCCAGAAACTTCGTTTTCAGGCAACGTCTGCATGACGAAGCAATGCGTCGAGATGCGGTGCTTTGGGCGAGAATATTGCTAGTGACACTACCTTTTCCCTTAACAATCGCCCATGCGCACAACATCTTGGCGTCCCTCGTTTGCCAGTCAGCTCGCCGTATTCTGGGCGCTGGTTGCCTTTATGTGCGCGGTGTTGATCAGCCTCGTCTGGTTCATGGCCGAGGCCAATGTGACGCGCCAGCTCGCCGTCGCGCGCCAATCGAGCCTGGCTGCCTGCGAAGCTGTCGCTTCGCGTTACGACCTGTCGACCGATCCGTCGCAGCCTGCATTGGCGCCCAACACGGAATTGATGCACGCGATCCTCGATGTTGTGTTCGCGCAAGTCAATGGCGTGGAGGGCGGATTCTGGCGCGCGGACGCGGCCAGTCCGTCATCTCGCGGCAGTTTTGAGGCCTACGCATTCCCGACCTATCAGGGCAGCGGAATCAAGCGCGATATCCCCGAAGCCGAGACGCCGCTGATCCTGCGGACCTTGCGCGATGCCAATGCGGCTAAAAGCTCGACGGCTGCTTCAGTCACCGCAAAGGCCGACGCAGTGGTGGTGGCCGCGTGTCCAGTCGCCCACCACGACGGCCTGTTCGCATGGACACTCACGCGCACGCACGCGCCGCTTGGCGCCGATGGCAAAACACTCGTCGCTGTCCTCGTCGCGATGCTGACGCTGATCGTGGCGATCGCGGTATGGCTAGGGTTTCTGCTGCGGCGCTGGCGTGCCAATCTCGCGCGCATCGAAGCGAGTCTCGTTGAGCGCGACGACCGCTTCGTCCCGATGGTTCCAACGGGCGAGCCCGATCTCGACAAAATCGTCGCGGCCTTCAACGCCTACGGTGAACGCACGACCGCGCTGCAGGTCCAGGCTGGCACACTGAACGAACGGCTCGTCGCGGCTGAACGTTTTTCCGCGCTTGGCCGGCTCGCGGCGCAGGTTGCGCACGAGATCCGCAATCCGATCGGCGCAATGCGGTTGAAGGCAGAGAATGCGCTGGCGGGCGATATCGATAGAAAAGACCGTGCGCTCAAATCGATACTCGAACAGATCCAGCGCGTGGAAACGCAGCTTGGCGCGTTGCTCGCGCTGACGCAGCCGGTGCGGGTGCATATTGGAGCGGTGCCGTTGGTAGCGTGGTTGCAGGGGCGGACGGAGTTGCACCGTGACGCAGCGCAGCGTGCGAACATTACGTTGAACCTGGAGCAGGAACTCTCCGGTCGAACCAGCTTCCCGATGGACGCCGATCAACTCGCGCGTGCCGTCGACAATCTTTTGATCAACGCGCTGCGTCACGCACCGTCGAACGGACACGTCACCCTTCGCGCGGTAGTTGCGCCGAACACGCTGCGCCTGGAGGTTTTAGATGATGGCCCGGGCGTGCCGCCTGAAGAACGAGAACGGGTATTCCAGCCGTTTGTCACGGGACACGCCGCTGGTTCGGGCCTTGGCTTGGCCGTCGTGCGCGAGATCGCGGCGGCTCACGGCGGCCGCGCCTTTTATGAAACGCGTCGTCAGGGCGCGTGTTTTGTCATTGAGATTCCATGTCAACCATCCTGATCGTCGACGATGACGATGCCTTTCGAGAAAGCCTCGCCGAGACCATCGCCGATCTCGGGCATTCAATCGTTCAGGCCACAAACGGCCGGGCCGCGCTCGCGCATCTGAGGGGCGATGAACCCCTCGATTGCCTGTTCCTGGATCTGCGCCTCGCCGATATGAACGGCATCGAGGTGCTCGAGCAAGTGCGCGCCATGAAGGGACGACAAAACCTCGCGGTTGTCGTACTGACCGGCTTTGCAACCAGCGACAACACCATCCAGGCGATGCGGCTCGGTGCGTTCGATCATCTAACCAAGCCGGTTGGACGCGATACGATCGCTAATCTGCTGCATAAGATCGGCGCGTCGGAGCAAACGGTGTCGACTGCTGCAGCTCCCACGGATTATGTCGATGACCGCATTCCTCGTCTTCTCGGAAACAGCGAAGCGTTGCGTGATGTGCAGAAGCAGATCGGGCGCGCCGCAACGAGCGATTCGACCGTGCTCATTACCGGCGAAACCGGCACCGGCAAGGAGGTCGCGGCGCGCGTACTGCACGACGTATCAAAGCGAAAGGACCGGCCCTTCGTCGCGATCAACTGCGCAGCCATTCCCGAGGATCTGCTGGAGAGCGAACTGTTCGGCCACGTGAAGGGCGCATTCACCGGCGCGGTATCGGACCGACCCGGCCGGTTTACCCAAGCGAACGGGGGCACACTTTTTCTCGACGAAATCGGCGACTTACCGCTGAGCATGCAGGCCAAACTGCTGCGCGCCATCCAGGAACGCGTGGTGACGCCAGTGGGCAGCGACAAGTCCTCGCCCATCGATGTCCGGATCGTCGCCGCCACGCATCGCGATCTCGCACAGGAAGTCGCGCAGCATACGTTTCGCGAGGACCTGTTTTATCGCCTGAACGTGATTCCAGTGATGTTGCCGCCATTGCGCGAGCGTTCGGCCGACATCATCCCGCTCGCTTCTCATTTTTTGGCAATGACGGCGGCGGACGGTGGTCCATTAAAGAGCCTCAGCGCGAGTGCCGAAGCGCGTTTGTTAAGCCACGCGTGGCCTGGAAACGTGAGGGAGCTACGCAACGCGATGGAGCGTGTGGCGGTGCTTGCACGGGGCACGCAAGTCACCGATGACGATCTCGCGTTCCTCGTGAACGCTACGCCTGCGCTGCTCGCATCGGATATATCGGTTGGCTTGCTCGACTTGCCGTTGCCCGAAGCCATCGAGCGGCTCGAGCGCGCCTCGATCCAGCGGGCGTTGACGCAAACGGCCGGCAACCGCGCAGAAGCGGCGCGCAAACTGGGGATCAGCCGTCAGTCGCTGTACACCAAGCTAGCGGCCTACAAGCTCGGCTAAGCGTCCAGTTCTTGGACAGCCTGCGTCCAGCGTATCGACAGTCCGGGTCAATGCCTTTTGCTCGAAGCCTTGCGCGGTAGACCACTCAAGCATGGCACGCGACTTGCACAATAGGGCTACGACCATTCGACTCGACGGAGCCACGCATGAAAGCCATTCACCTCGCCACGACCATTTGCGCGGCGCTGACATTGACTGCTGCATCCGCAGCCTACGCTCAGATTGGGCAACCGCCACCCCCTCCGGGTCCGCAAGCAGGCATGACACCGCCTCTCGTATCTCCTCCGCCTCCGCTAGTTGCGAATCCGAATTCCATGCAGGGCAACATCGCTGGTGTGGTGAAGCGTTATCTGATCAATCCCGAAGGTGATGTCGATGGAATGCTGCTCACCGATAAGACGCTCGTGATGTTCCCACCACATCTCGGTACACAGGTGACGGCGGCAGTGGCACCGGGCGCGCGGGTTCGAATCGTGGGCGACACAATGCCCGGCGGCACGGTGCGGGCGCAACAGATCATCAACGATAAAACCGGCCAGACGATCGCAGACCAGCCGCCGCCCCTGCGGTTGCCAAGGGACTTGCGTGGCACCGGACTCGTGAAGCTCGAAGTGAGCGGCAGCATCCTGCGCGTAACGACAGCGCCGCTCGGCGAGCCCGATGGCGTGCTGCTCGCCGACGGCACTGTTGTCAAACTGACGCCGCCGGTGGCGTCCCAATTCTCCAGCCTTCTCCGGCCCGGAACGGTCATCGCGGCGCAAGGCTATGGCACACGCAATCGCTACGGCGAGTCGCTCCAAGCCACTGCCTTTGGCACCCCCGGCAACCTGACGCCGCTCTACAATCCGCAGCCTCAATAATTGATATCGAAGGAGCAAACATGCATTGGATCGATCCCGCTTGCCTGCCCGAAACACGTGGCACAGTCACCCAATTCCTGCTGAACCCGCACGGCGAATTAGACGGCGCGATTCTCGATGGCACTCTTCAAGTCCACTTTCCGCCGCATTTGTCGAAGCAAGTGGCGAAACACATTGCGCTCGGCAATCGGCTCCGCGTTCGTGGCGTGAAGCCTCGCGGGGCCGACGTGATCGCAGCCGTCACCCTCAAGTCGCAGCAAGGGGTAGAAATCATCGACGAAGGCCCACAGCATCATGAGCACCCGTCGAAACCGGAAGGCAAGTCAATGGATGTTCAAGGTGAAGTTGTGCGATCGCTGTATGGTCCCAAGGGTGAATTGCGCGGTGCGTTGCTAGACGACGGCACATCGTTGCGCATGCCACCGCATGCTGCCGCTGAACTGGCGAATTATCTTGTGCCGGGCGCGCACGTTCAGGCTTGGGGACATGGCGTGAGGAACAAGTTTGGCCGCACCATCGACGTGCACGATATCGCAGAGCTTGTTTATAGCGATTGATTGGTTTGTTGGACACCGTCGACGACTGCACGGGCAAGATGTCTTTGCTCTGTGCTTATCGCTCCGGCAATGCCGTGTCTTGCGCAGCCGTCCGGACCTTTTCGTAACTTTTCATCATCGATGAGCTTTGCATAATCGGCCATAGCGACCTTTCGGCACACAACCTAATCAAGGTTCCGTGAATGTCCGCTCACTAGAAAATTGCATGAGTATTATCAACCAGCCTAAGACGTGCGCGCCGTGCGCGTGTTCGTGCGAAACGAAGCAATCGAGAGGTCAAGCGATGGCAGCACCGCCGCCCGTCGGTGACTCGAGGAGTTTTACGGAATTAACAAGCGCGTGACCGCTGCTTGGCAAGGAGGCTTGTGCCTGCATCCTGCCAGGCGTAGACTTTCAATTGACGTCGGAGATGGCATTCCTCCGTAACCGCCCGCAACGGGCTGATGATGCCTACAGGCCTGGGTATGGCACTGTGGGCGCGCGTCCAACGGCTCCGCTTGCCTTAAAACATGCGCCATCTTTAGCTCGGCGCACGATCCCGGTTTCCATCACTGTCCCTCCAGTCTCTGCACGATCCGCTTTGATCGGGCAGGCTGCTCGGCGAACAAGGAAGCATCATGGGTCAGCTATCTCTCTAAATATCGGCCTACAGGCCTCTCTTGACGACATTCCGCTCAGTCAGGGCGCGGCGATGCGCGCTGCTCAGAGTGTCCTCTTGCGCCGCGAGGTATCGCGTTAACAGGTTCAGTGCTAGCCCACTAGCGGCGCCGTTTGCCAGAATTAACGTGGAGAGGACATGCAGACAGGTTATCGGCCTCGATGATTGGCGGAGGTACGAGTGCGGACACAAAACAAGAAGGGGGTAGGAGTGGTCTTTCACAGCATACTGTTCGAAAAACCGGAAGATGGCCCAAGGCGCGACGATACGCCGGAGCCTGCGTTTTTCGGCGACCTCAATCTCGACCAGATCGTCTCGGCGGTCACGCTGGGGCGGGACGATTACACACTTAAGCCCTTCTTCCACACCGAGCTGGCGCGCGAGGAAGCGATCACCTACCGGCATGAGGTCATGCGGGACCTCGACAATGCCGCCGTGCTCGACAGCATCAACGCATTCGCCACGGGTATGCTCAAGATGCGCCAGCATCTGGCGCAGGCGGAGAAGCTCCACTACCAGCGCCAAAGTCAGTGGTGGTTTCTCGAAGCGATCGCGGTGTATTGCAAGACACTCGAGACTTTTGCCCATGATCTGCCGCTGGCCGCGCCGGGCTCGAAAGGTCTGCGTGAGTTTCATCGAACCCTGAGCGGGTATGTTGCATCAGCTCGCTTTCAGTCGCTCACGCATGACGCGATCCATATCAAGGAGAATCTGGCGGCGATTCGGTATTGCATTCGCATCAAGGGGAGCGCGGTCACAGTGCTTCACTATGATTCAGAAATCGATCAAAGTGCCGACGTGCTGAGGATCTTCGACAAATTCAAGCAAGGGGAGGTCAAGGATCACAGCGCAGAGCTGCGCGACTGGTTGGACATGAATCATGTCGAAGCTTGTGTACTAGATTTTGTCGCCCAGTTGCATCCTAAGGTGTTCGTCGAACTCGCTACCTATTGCGTGAACAACGTGGATTATCTCGACGCCACCATCCAGACGTTCGATCGTGAAGTTCAATTTTACCTGGCGTACCGAGACTACATCGGCATCTGCAAATCTGCGGGTTTGAGCTTTTGCTACCCCCGTATGTCGTCGACCAGCAAAGCGGCGCACTGCGACGAGACGTTTGATTTGGCGCTCGCGCACAAGCTCGCTATCGAAAAGTCACACGTGGTCTGTAACGATTGCCATCTCGATGGCGAGGAACGCCTGATTGTCGTATCGGGTCCCAACAACGGTGGGAAAACGACATTTGCCCGTACGTTCGGCCAACTGCATTACCTGGCGAAGATAGGCTGTCCGGTACCGGGCCGGAACGCGGCGCTTTTTCTGTGCGACCAGCTGTTCACGCACTTCGAGCGCGAAGAGAATACGAAAGACCTGCGCGGCAAGCTCCAGGACGACCTGATGCGTGTCCATCAAATCCTGGCGCACGCCACGTCACGAAGCGTCATCATCATGAACGAAATATTCAGTTCTACAACGCTGACCGACGCGCTGTTTCTGAGCAAGAAAATCATCGGCGAGATACTGGAACGCGATGCCTTGTGCGTTTGCGTGACCTTCATCGAAGAGCTCGCGCATCTCGACGATTGGGCTGTGAGCATGGTGAGCGAAGTCAAGCCCGAGGACCCGGCTTCTCGCACCTTCCGGGTGAGAAGAAGGTCGGCCGATGGCCGGGCGTATGCAGTGTCGGTCGCAGAGCTTTATGGCCTGACCTATGATCATCTGACGGAGCGGCTCGGACTATGAAGGCCTATCTTTTATACCGGGACCGGGACTTGGATATGTGCCAGGAGGCCGTGTGGAATGAGCCAGCACTCGTACAGGACCTGGGATTGAACACGCTCTACCAAGCGATGGCGCAGGGCGATGCGTTCGTCTACGACGTGACCAAACGGGTGGTCCCGGCGAGCTCTATCAACCTGGACGAAATTAGTTATCGTTAGGCAATCCTTAGCGACTGCATCATCGTCGAAGCGGTAGTGAGGCAGATATACGCTATCGCGATCGAGGGGATCGAAACCAAGCGAAAGTGCTACTACGGCGTGTTTTCGGGGTCACCCAGTTCGGTGCTGCACGGCGCACGTGACTTGATTCAGCAATTCGTGGGCGTATTGAAGAAGCTACGGGATGTTGCCGACACGCAGGCAGAGCAGTTTCAATCGGAAGGGTTTGCTCAATTCTTCTCGATGATCCAGCGAGAGTTGACGGACGAGTATTTCGTGATAATTCAGCGTTGCCTCAAGGAGCTCAGGTTCAACCACGGCGTGCTAATCAGTGCGGGGCTGGGCCAGGGCAACAAGGGAATCCACTACGTGCTTCGGAAACCTCACGAGAAGGATTCCAATCTTCTGAGGCGGTTATTCGCAAAACGGCCGCGCTCGTTGACGTTTCACATCGCGGACCGGGATGAGGCTGGCGCCAGAGCATTGTCGGACCTGGAGGCACGCGGCATCAATCTCGTCGCGAATGCACTTGCCCAGTCAGCGGAACACATACTCAGCTTTTTTACGATGCTGCGCACTGAACTGGCTTTCTACATCGGATGCGTCAATCTGCATCACCAACTGACGCGGCTGCGCCTGGCCGTGTGCGTTCCCGTGCCACGCGAACGTACTGAAAGGAGGCTCGCCTTTGATGGGCTGTACGACGCTAGTCTGGCACTACGCACCGCGCATGCCCCTGTCGGCAACGACGTAACTGGGGATGGCCGCGACCTCGTTGTCATCACCGGTGCAAATCAAGGTGGCAAGTCGACGTTCTTACGCTGCGTCGGGCAGGCGCAGGTCATGATGCAATGCGGAATGTTCGTTGCGGCGGCGTCGTTTTCAGCGAACGTGTGTGACGGGATCTTTACGCACTACAAGCGCGAAGAAGACGCGTCGATGAAGAGCGGCAAGCTCGATGAGGAACTCAAGCGGATGAGCGAAATCGTCGATCACATTCGCGAACACTCGCTGCTGCTGTGCAACGAGTCATTCGCGGCAACCAACGAGCGCGAGGGTTCCGAGATCGCGCGCCAGATCATCGCGGCGTTGTTGAGAAAACGCGTAAAAATCGTATTTGTGACGCATCTGTACGCGCTGGCTCACGGACTGTATGAGCAGAAGGCGCAGGGCATAATGTTCCTGAGAGCGGAGCGGCGCGCGGACGGCGAGCGCACATTCAAGTTGACTGAAGCGGAGCCCTTGCATACCAGCTATGGGGAAGATCTGTACAGGCGAATATTCCTCTCGAAAGACGAATCTGAAGAGCATGCTGAGCCCATATCCGTCAGCGTGTCGAAAGTTGAATAGTTGGACTCTTAAGGACGCATATCCCACGCGCAGTGGTCAATCACGAGTGTTACACTCGACTGACGGAGATGGCATTCCTCCCCGAACCGCCGGCCAGGCCGGCTGATGATGCCTACAAGTTCCTGGGTCAGGAAGCTGTAGGCGTGTGTTCGCGCAGTCCTGCTGCCCAGATTTGACATCGCTCGAATCGGGTTCATATGCATATCCCTATCGCCTCAGAAGTCCGCGCATCCACGGTGCGCCGCATCGGACTGCAACGCATTGTCCGACGCCAGCTGCGCACGGCTGGCTCGTCCGGGATGCAACCGGTGCGACTTTGCAACTGCCCACAAGCGGCGCGCGGGTACGCCTGGTCTTCGTTGCGGCCCAGCACATGGCGCGCTCTGTATGCAGCTCGCGAGACCCACCTGCCAATACCGCTGTCCCTGCGCATCTCGCTGCGGCGTGCTTGCACGCAACGGTGGTTCTTGTTCCTCCCTTGAGCCAATCGGAGTTACCCATGAAAGGCAGTCAGCTAACGGTGTTCGCAGCTAACCAGAGCCATCGCAAGAATCACATGACGGTAGTCGACTGGATCCTGGACGAAACGAAGAGGGCCGGTATTCATGGCGCGTCGGTGATCGAAGTGACAGAAGCTATTGGCGCACATGGCAAATATCATGCAGCGCGTTTCTTCGAACTGGTCGACCAGCCGGTCGCGGTCACTGTGGCGGCCGAGGATGCGAGCGTCGATGCGCTGCTCGACAGCCTCAAGCACGGCGGTGTTCCACTCTTCTATACGCGCTGCCCCATCGAGTACGAAGTGCTTGGTGCAAAGGGAGGCGCGTAATGGACTTCAATGCTATTCCGACTGGCGAGAACGTACCCCATGAGATCAACGCCATCATCGAGATCCCCGCGCAAAGCGAACCGGTGAAGTACGAAGCGGACAAGAAGCTCGGGCTTTTACGCATCGATCGCATCATGAGCGCGGGGATGCGTTATCCGCACAACTACGGCTTTATCCCGCGTACGCTTGCGCGCGATGGCGATCCGCTCGACGTCATCGTGCTTGCACCGTTCGCGCTTGAGCGCCTGTCGCTCATTGCCTGTCGTCCCGTTGGGCTGCTGAACATGACAGATCAGGCAGGACCTGACGAAAAGGTCATCGCAGTCCCAATCGATTCGGTGTGTCCGGCGACCATGAGCATCCACGGGTTAGATGACGTGGGTGACTACACTTTGAACCAGCTCCAGTTCTTTTTCGAAAACTACAAGGCGCTCGAGCCGGGGAAATGGGTCAAGTTCGAAGGCTGGGCGGGTGTCGACGAGGCTTATGACGCTATTCGCCAGGCGGTAACGGCATTTTTTTGAGGACGCGTGACGCACGTTTGATTCATGCGGACGGGCCGCCGACCGGACGGTGGTGTCTGAATCGTCCGTGCCCGGCGAAGTCACGAATCCTGTGACGCTTTTCTCTCATCCTTCAATGTCGGCTAGCAAACCGGCGAGGAGTACGACAATGGGCAACTCTGCAGCAATCGAGCGCATTACCGCGGACGAGGTGCTCGATTCCCGGGGCAACCCGACGATCGAAGTCACCGTCGAACTGTTGAGCGGCATTCAGGCAAGCGCCGCCGTTCCGTCCGGCGCGTCGACGGGTGAGTTCGAAGCGCGGGAACTGCGCGACGGGGACCGCACTCGCTACGGCGGCAAGGGCGTGCGCGACGCGGTGCACAATGTCAATGAGTCGATAGCCCTGGCAATACACGGTATGCGAGCCGACGACCAACGGCTCATTGATGCCACATTGATCGAGCTGGATGGCACGCAAGACAAGAGCCGCCTGGGTGCCAATGCAATTCTCGGAGTTTCGCTAGCGTGCGCGAAGGCCGCGGCGCAGGCGTACGGCATGCCGCTCTTTCGTTATCTCGGCGGCGCCAATGCGCACGTGTTGCCGGTACCCATGTTCAACGTGCTGAACGGTGGAAAGCATGCGGACAACGGACCCGATATACAGGAGTTCAAGCTGGTGCCACTTGGCGCCCCGACATTTCGCGAAGCGCTGCGATACGGTGCGGAGACCTATCACGCGTTGCGCGATGTGCTCGTGGAACTGGGTACGGCGACCAATGTAGGAGACGAGGGCGGATTCGTGCCGAAACTGCCGTCGAACGCGGCGGCGATGGACGCGATCATGCGGGCAATTGAGCGCGCGGGCTATCGTCCAGGAGACGATATTGCGATCGGTCTGGATCCAGCCGCGTCGTCGTTTTATCACGATGACCGCTATCACCTGACACGTGACGGCTTGACGTTGTCGACGGACGAGATGATTGGCTACTGGAAGGACTGGCTTACGCGCTACCCCCTTGTTTCGCTGGAAGATCCGCTCGCCGATAGTGATTGGACGGGGTTTGCGAAGTTGACCGCGCAGCTTGGCGAGCGCGTACAGATCGTCGGCGACGACCTGTTCGTCACTAACCGCACGTTCTTGAGTCGTGGCATTCGGGAGGGCTGCTGTAACAGCGTCCTGATCAAGCTCAATCAAATCGGTACGGTGACTGAAACGCTCGACACCGCGCGGCTTGCGCTGACCTCGGGGTACACGTGTCTGGTCTCGCATCGTTCTGGCGAAACGGAGGATACGAGCATCGCAGACCTTGCAGTCGCGCTTAACTGCGGACAAATCAAGTCCGGAGCGCCCGCACGCGGCGAACGGGTGGCAAAGTACAACCGCTTGCTAGCGATCGAGCGCGGGCTGGGGCAGGACGCCGAGTTCGCCGGCAAGGACGCATTCCGTTTGATTCGGTAAGTTCTGGAACACACGTGCGATACCTCTCGGTATTGCTCGCGCGGTATCGCTCGAGCGGTATTGCTCCATATCGCACTGCACAATCGTCTGTCGCCGGCCCCGTGAACTAGAATGAATATAGGTTGGGGTCCTTGGCAGTCTGCTAGCGTGTCGTAGCACGACACGGCGGACCTCTCCCGGCAGGACGCGTCTATTGCGCCAAGAGAGGTGCGTGATGAACGGCTATCAACTGACGTTCTATACCGAGCAGAACCGCAACACGGCCACCAGACCGTATGCGAGTGGCTGTTACACGAGGTTCGCCAACTTGGGATTCATGGCGCCACCGTCATCAGCTGCGCCGAAGGCATCGGTCATGCGGGTGCGCATCATGCGGCGCATGTGCTGAAACTCACCGATCAGCCGCTGCAGATCATTCTTGCTGTTACCGAGGAGGAGGCCGATCACATTCTGGATGTCGTGCGTGCCGAAAACGTGCACGTGTTCTATACGCGCTTTTCCATCGAGTTCGGAATCATCGGCGATGATGTCCCGCCTAAGCCGCCGAAGCATTTTTCGCTCTACGGCCGCTCGCCAAGATAGTTTGACGCCGACCTTGCACACGTCAGCGCGTCACCTATACTCAAGTTTGAATCTGGCGGAGATGGCATTCCTCCCTAACCGCCGCTGGCAGTTCAGCGGCTAATGATGCCTACATGGTCCCCAGGCGCTTCGGGGCCGGTAGGCATTCTTACGCCGGCTCTTCTTGTTTGAG
>Ga0105856_1001005_pt1 | contig 12738 bp, 7 predicted proteins | sample OrgsoiDNA_201060_FD_89681 | JGI IMG/M metagenome (GOLD analysis project Ga0105856, IMG submission 89681) | Permafrost soil microbial communities from the Arctic, to analyse light accelerated degradation of dissolved organic matter (DOM) -... | ecosystem: Environmental > Terrestrial > Soil >...
AAGTCGGTCTCGACGCGATCGACCCGGACACCCTGGTCGGCGAGCTGGGCATCGGTCATCAGCAAATGGTCGAGATCGCCCGTAACCTGATCGGCGACTGCCATGTGCTGATCCTCGACGAACCGACCGCGATGCTGACGGCTCGTGAAGTCGAGATGCTGTTCGAACAGATCACTCGCCTGCAAGCCCGCGGCGTGTCGATCATCTACATCTCCCACCGCCTCGAAGAACTGGCGCGAGTGGCACAGCGCATTGCCGTGCTGCGTGACGGCAACCTGGTCTGCGTCGAGCCGATGGCCAATTACAACAGCGAGCAACTGGTCACCCTGATGGTGGGCCGTGAGTTGGGCGAACACATGGACTTGGGGCCGCGCAACATCGGCGCGCCGGCGCTGACGGTCAAAGGGCTGACCCGCTCCGACAAGGTTCGCGATGTGTCTTTCGAAGTGCGCGCCGGTGAGATCTACGGCATTTCCGGGTTGATCGGGGCAGGGCGCACCGAGTTGCTGCGCCTGATCTTTGGCGCCGATACCGCGGACAGCGGCACGGTCGCGCTGGGTTCTCCGGCTAAAGTCGTCAGCATCCGTTCGCCGGCTGATGCGGTCGGTCACGGCATCGCCCTGATCACCGAGGACCGCAAGGGCGAAGGCCTGCTACTGACCCAATCGATCAGCGCCAACATTGCCTTGGGCAACATGCCGGTGATTTCCAGCGCGGGCGTCGTCAATAACGGTGACGAGATGGCACTGGCCCAACGTCAAATCGACGCGATGCGCATCCGCAGTTCAAGTCCAACACAACTGGTGTCCGAGTTGTCCGGTGGCAACCAGCAGAAAGTCGTGATCGGCCGTTGGCTGGAGCGCGATTGTTCGGTGATGTTGTTCGATGAGCCGACTCGCGGTATCGACGTCGGCGCCAAGTTCGACATCTATGCCTTGCTGGGTGAATTGACTCGCCAGGGCAAAGCGTTGGTGGTGGTGTCCAGTGACCTGCGCGAGCTGATGCTGATCTGCGACCGGATCGGCGTGTTGTCTGCGGGGCGCCTGATCGATACCTTCGAGCGCGACAGCTGGACCCAGGATGATTTGCTTGCCGCCGCTTTTGCCGGCTACCAAAAACGTGATGCGTTGCTCAACGAAGCAGCGCCTAGGGATCTTCCATGAAAACTGCAGCATCTGCCGGTAAACGTAGTGGCAATTTTTACGGGCTAGGCACCTACTTGGGACTGGCCGGTGCCTTGCTGGCGATGGTCGCGCTGTTCTCGGCCCTGAGCAGCCATTTTCTGTCGTATGACACCTTCAGTACCCTGGCCAACCAGATCCCCGACTTGATGGTATTGGCGGTCGGCATGACGTTCGTGTTGATCATCGGCGGTATCGATCTGTCGGTCGGTTCAGTGCTGGCGCTCGCAGCTTCAGCGGTCAGCGTGGCGATTCTCGGCTGGGGCTGGAGCGTCTTGCCCGCAGCGTTGCTCGGCATGGCGGTTGCGGCACTGGCCGGGACCATCACCGGTTCGATCACCGTGGCCTGGCGAATCCCGTCGTTCATCGTGTCCTTGGGCGTGCTGGAAATGGCCCGTGGTCTGGCGTACCAGATGACCGGCTCGCGCACGGCTTACATCGGTGATGCCTTTGCCTGGCTGTCCAACCCGATTACCTTCGGTATTTCGCCGTCGTTCATCATTGCCTTTGTGATCATCATCGTCGCCCAGGCTGTGTTGACCCGGACTGTGTTCGGTCGTTACCTGATCGGCATTGGCACCAACGAAGAGGCCGTGCGTCTGGCCGGGATCAATCCAAAACCCTATAAGATTCTGGTGTTCAGCCTGATGGGCTTGCTCGCCGGTATCGCCGCGCTGTTTCAGATTTCCCGTCTGGAAGCGGCGGACCCGAATGCCGGCTCCGGCCTGGAGCTGCAAGTGATCGCCGCTGTGGTGATCGGCGGCACCAGCCTGATGGGCGGCCGCGGTTCGGTCATCAGCACGTTCTTCGGTGTATTGATCATCTCGGTATTGGCGGCGGGCCTGGCGCAGATTGGTGCGACCGAACCGACCAAACGCATCATCACCGGTGCGGTTATCGTGGTGGCGGTGGTGCTTGATACTTATCGCAGTCAGCGCGCAAGCCGGCGGACTTGATTCATGGCAACGATCAAGGATGTGGCGGCACTTGCAGGGATTTCCTACACCACGGTGTCCCACGTGGTGAACAAGACGCGGCCGGTCAGTGAAGAAGTGCGGGTGAAAGTCGAGGCGGCGATCAAAAGCCTCGACTACGTCCCCAGCGCCGTCGCGCGTTCGTTAAAAGCGAAAACCACGGCGACCATCGGTTTGCTGGTGCCCAACAGCCTCAACCCGTACTTCGCCGAACTGGCCCGGGGCATCGAGGATTACTGCGAGCGTAACGGCTACTGCGTAATCCTCTGCAACTCCGACGATAACCCGGACAAGCAGCGCAGCTACCTGCGGGTGCTGCTGGAAAAACGCATCGACGGCTTGATCGTGGCCTCGGCCGGTGGCGATGCCGTGCTCGCTGAAGGTCTGGCGGGCGTGCGCACGCCGATGGTGATTGTCGACCGTGGCCTGGAAGGTGTGAATGCCGACCTGGTGCGCATCGACCACGAATACGGCGCCTACCTGGCGACCCGGCATCTACTGGAGTTGGGGCATCGGGACATCGCCACAATCGGCGGGCCGGCGGACACCAGTGTGGCGCAAATGCGTCTGGCCGGTTACTGCCGGGCGTTGAAAGAGGCAGGCGTCGAGGTGCCTCGCGAGCGCATGCTGGAAAGCGACTTCACCAGCACCGGCGGTTACAGTGCGGCCGCGATCCTGCTGGAAAAGAACCCGCCCAGCGCGATTTTCGCCGGTAACGACATGATCGGTATCGGTGTGCTGCGCGCGGCCGCCGAACGCAATATTCGCGTGCCCACAGAGTTGTCGGTGATCGGCTTCGATGACATCCAAATGAGCCGTTATGTTTATCCGGCGCTGACCACCGTGGGCCAGTCGATCCTGCAGCTAGGTGAGATGGCTGCCGAGGTGCTGTTGCGAAGGATTGCCACGCCGGACCTGGCCACTGATCAACGGATCGTGACCCCAAGTATTGTCTTGCGGGAGTCGACTGCACCGCTGGCTGGTGTGTTTGCTGAGTACCGCTAAACAAAAGCACCGCTGAAACCGAATTGATGAGTAATGATGTATGCCAGCAAAAGTAGTGGTAATAGGCAGCTTGAATATGGACCTGGTGACCCGGGCGCCACGGTTGCCCCGTGGCGGTGAAACGCTGATTGGTCAGTCGTTCACCACGGTCTCTGGCGGCAAGGGTGCGAACCAGGCCGTGGCCAACGCGCGACTGGGTGCCAAGGTATCGATGGTCGGCTGCGTCGGGACCGACGCTTATGGTCAAGAGCTGCGCGGGGCATTGTTGGCGGAACGGATCGATTGTCAGGCGGTCAGCATCGTCGATGGCGCCAGTGGCGTGGCGTTGATTGTGGTTGATGACAACAGCCAGAACGCGATCGTGATTGTCGCCGGTGCCAACGGCGCGCTGACGCCGCCAGTGATCGACCGTTTCGACGCGGTGCTGCAAGCGGCGGACGTGATCATCTGTCAGCTGGAAGTGCCGGACGCCACCGTCGGTCATGCGCTCAAGCGCGGCCGTGAGCTGGGCAAAATCGTGATTCTCAACCCGGCGCCGGCCAGTCGTCCGTTACCGGCGGATTGGTATGCGTCCATCGACTACCTGATCCCGAATGAAAGCGAGGCGTCGGCCCTGAGTGGTTTGCCAGTGGACTCCCTCGACACCGCGCAAACCGCCGCGACCCGATTGATCGCGATGGGCGCCGGCAAGGTGATCATCACCCTCGGTGCCCAAGGCTCCCTGTTTGCCAACGGCACAGGTTTTGAGCATTTCCCTGCGCCGACAGTGAAGGCAGTTGATACAACGGCGGCCGGCGACACCTTTGTCGGCGGTTTTGCCGCTGCCCTGGCTTCCGGCAAAAGCGAGGCCGAGGCGATCCGTTTCGGTCAAGTCGCAGCAGCACTGTCGGTCACCCGAGCGGGGGCGCAACCTTCGATTCCTACTTTGTCCGACGTACAGGCCTTTAAAATCCCATGAAAAAGACACCTTTACTCAACGTCGCGCTGTCGCGGCTGATCGCGTCCCTGGGTCATGGCGACATCGTGGTGATCGGTGATGCTGGCCTGCCAGTGCCGCCGGGCGTCGAACTGATCGATCTGGCGCTGACCCACGGTATTCCGGATTTCATCAGCACCTTAAAAGTGGTGCTCAGCGAAATGCAGGTCGAAAGCCATGTACTCGCCCAGGAGATCCTCGACAAGCAACCGACGGCCCTGGCGACACTGGAAGAGCTGAATGCCGAAGGTGCCTTGGGCCGGCGCGACTTGCTCAGCCATGATCAATTCAAGGTCCTCAGCCGACAGGCGCGGGCGATTGTTCGTACGGGCGAATGTCAGCCGTACTGCAACATCGTGCTGGTGTCCGGGGTGACGTTCTAACTTGCTGTAACCCTTTCTGCTTTCCCACGCACAAGGAGTGCGCTATGCACCGCTATGCTCAGAAACTGCATCATCTGCTCCGGAGTCTGCTGCTTTTGTCCCTGATTACCGCAACAAGCGCCCAGGCGGCGGAAAAGATCGACTTGATCATCGACACCGACCCGGGTGCCGACGACGTGGTCGCCTTGCTGTTTGCCCTGGCCTCGCCGGAAGAACTGAACATTCGCGCACTAACCACCGTCGCTGGCAACGTGCGCCTGGACAAGACTTCGCGTAATGCACGCCTGGCCCGCGAGTGGGCAGGGCGCGAAGAAGTGCCGGTCTACGCTGGCGCGCCGAAGCCGCTGATGCGTACGCCGATCTACGCCGAGAACATCCATGGCAAGGAAGGCCTGTCGGGTGTCACCGTGCACGAACCGAAGCAAGGCCTGGCCAAGGGGAATGCGGTCAATTACCTGATCGATACCCTTAAAACTGCCAAACCCCACAGCATCACCATCGCCATGCTTGGTCCACAGACCAACCTGGCCCTGGCGCTGATCCAGGAACCTGAAATCGTTCAGGGCATCAAGGAAGTGGTAATCATGGGCGGTGCGCACTTCAATGGCGGCAACATCACCCCGGTGGCTGAATTCAACCTGTTCGCTGACCCGCAGGCTGCGGAAGTGGTGCTCAAAAGTGGGGTGAAACTGACCTACCTGCCGCTGGACGTGACCCACAAGATCCTCACTAGCGACGCGCGCCTGAAGCAGATCGCCGCGCTCAACAACAATGCCGGCAAGATCGTGGGCGATATTCTCAACGAATACGTCAAAGGCGACATGGAGCACTACGGTATTCCGGGCGGCCCGGTGCATGACGCCACCGTCATCGCTTACCTGCTGAAGCCGGAGCTGTTCACCGGTCGTTCGGTCAATGTGGTGATCGACAGTCGTGAAGGTCCGACATTCGGCCAGACCGTCGTCGATTGGTATGACGGCCTGAAAGCACCAAAGAATGCTTTCTGGGTTGAAAACGGCGACGCTCAAGGCTTTTTCGATCTGCTGACCCAGCGTCTGGCTCGTTTGAAGTAAGCCGCAGACCCGCAGGTGCCAGCCTGCGGGTTTTACTCCCTTTCTGAATCCACCACGCCGGGGTAGTCGGCCGGGTATTTCTCGAATATCTGGGCGATGAACGACTGGGCGGCTTGTGTTCCCAGTTCCTTGACCAGTAGGTCGATGCCAATGATTGCCAACTCTTCCGGGCTGCCCGGGCTGTAGGAACTGTGGCCCTGTGCCCACTTGGCTTTGATGTCGGCGTCGATACTTACGGTGGTCATGATGGCGCTCGTGAAGTCGGGAAAGTCTGAGTGTCGAGTTAACCATTTTGCGCAGCGTTTGGCACTCCGACTTAGGCATGAGGGAAGGGCTATGCGACACTTGGCCTTTGATGGATTTTCAAGGACCGCGCTGTGCAGATCGATTTGAATACTCCCGACGGCTTGACCCTTGAGGCCGTGCGCCAGCTCCTGGCCTCTGCCAGCGACGATGAGCACACGCAGTTGCGGGTAACCAAGGGCGGCATCGCTTACATTTCGTCGGGCGTTGTCGGCGGCACTGATATCAATGGTCTGCTGTTTCGCCTGGAGACGTGGGCCAAGGGCTCGGGTTATGTGGGATTAGTCGCCGCCAGTGACGAGGTCTGGGTCATGCAGATCTTCAACGCGCTGAAAGAGAACTGGCCGAATCCGCTTTGCGACTACATCGACGTCTATTGAGTGCTGTTCATATTCAGTCACGATTGAGTGATGAACGATGCTGCGACGCTCAGGCAAACTCGCTGACCGTCCAGATTGGGGGCAGGGTGACAGTACTGTCACCCTGCCCCCAATCTGGACGGTCAGCGAGTTTGCCTGAGCGTCGCAGCATCGTTCATCACTCAATCGTGACTGAATATGAACAGCACTCAATAGACGTCGATGTAGTCGCAAAGCGGATTCGGCCAGTTCTCTTTCAGCGCGTTGAAGATCTGCATGACCCAGACCTCGTCACTGGCGGCGACTAATCCCACATAACCCGAGCCCTTGGCCCACGTCTCCAGGCGAAACAGCAGACCATTGATATCAGTGCCGCCGACAACGCCCGACGAAATGTAAGCGATGCCGCCCTTGGTTACCCGCAACTGCGTGTGCTCATCGTCGCTGGCAGAGGCCAGGAGCTGGCGCACGGCCTCAAGGGTCAAGCCGTCGGGAGTATTCAAATCGATCTGCACAGCGCGGTCCTTGAAAATCCATCAAAGGCCAAGTGTCGCATAGCCCTTCCCTCATGCCTAAGTCGGAGTGCCAAACGCTGCGCAAAATGGTTAACTCGACACTCAGACTTTCCCGACTTCACGAGCGCCATCATGACCACCGTAAGTATCGACGCCGACATCAAAGCCAAGTGGGCACAGGGCCACAGTTCCTACAGCCCGGGCAGCCCGGAAGAGTTGGCAATCATTGGCATCGACCTACTGGTCAAGGAACTGGGAACACAAGCCGCCCAGTCGTTCATCGCCCAGATATTCGAGAAATACCCGGCCGACTACCCCGGCGTGGTGGATTCAGAAAGGGAGTAAAACCCGCAGGCTGGCACCTGCGGGTCTGCGGCTTACTTCAAACGAGCCAGACGCTGGGTCAGCAGATCGAAAAAGCCTTGAGCGTCGCCGTTTTCAACCCAGAAAGCATTCTTTGGTGCTTTCAGGCCGTCATACCAATCGACGACGGTCTGGCCGAATGTCGGACCTTCACGACTGTCGATCACCACATTGACCGAACGACCGGTGAACAGCTCCGGCTTCAGCAGGTAAGCGATGACGGTGGCGTCATGCACCGGGCCGCCCGGAATACCGTAGTGCTCCATGTCGCCTTTGACGTATTCGTTGAGAATATCGCCCACGATCTTGCCGGCATTGTTGTTGAGCGCGGCGATCTGCTTCAGGCGCGCGTCGCTAGTGAGGATCTTGTGGGTCACGTCCAGCGGCAGGTAGGTCAGTTTCACCCCACTTTTGAGCACCACTTCCGCAGCCTGCGGGTCAGCGAACAGGTTGAATTCAGCCACCGGGGTGATGTTGCCGCCATTGAAGTGCGCACCGCCCATGATTACCACTTCCTTGATGCCCTGAACGATTTCAGGTTCCTGGATCAGCGCCAGGGCCAGGTTGGTCTGTGGACCAAGCATGGCGATGGTGATGCTGTGGGGTTTGGCAGTTTTAAGGGTATCGATCAGGTAATTGACCGCATTCCCCTTGGCCAGGCCTTGCTTCGGTTCGTGCACGGTGACACCCGACAGGCCTTCCTTGCCATGGATGTTCTCGGCGTAGATCGGCGTACGCATCAGCGGCTTCGGCGCGCCAGCGTAGACCGGCACTTCTTCGCGCCCTGCCCACTCGCGGGCCAGGCGTGCATTACGCGAAGTCTTGTCCAGGCGCACGTTGCCAGCGACGGTGGTTAGTGCGCGAATGTTCAGTTCTTCCGGCGAGGCCAGGGCAAACAGCAAGGCGACCACGTCGTCGGCACCCGGGTCGGTGTCGATGATCAAGTCGATCTTTTCCGCCGCCTGGGCGCTTGTTGCGGTAATCAGGGACAAAAGCAGCAGACTCCGGAGCAGATGATGCAGTTTCTGAGCATAGCGGTGCATAGCGCACTCCTTGTGCGTGGGAAAGCAGAAAGGGTTACAGCAAGTTAGAACGTCACCCCGGACACCAGCACGATGTTGCAGTACGGCTGACATTCGCCCGTACGAACAATCGCCCGCGCCTGTCGGCTGAGGACCTTGAATTGATCATGGCTGAGCAAGTCGCGCCGGCCCAAGGCACCTTCGGCATTCAGCTCTTCCAGTGTCGCCAGGGCCGTCGGTTGCTTGTCGAGGATCTCCTGGGCGAGTACATGGCTTTCGACCTGCATTTCGCTGAGCACCACTTTTAAGGTGCTGATGAAATCCGGAATACCGTGGGTCAGCGCCAGATCGATCAGTTCGACGCCCGGCGGCACTGGCAGGCCAGCATCACCGATCACCACGATGTCGCCATGACCCAGGGACGCGATCAGCCGCGACAGCGCGACGTTGAGTAAAGGTGTCTTTTTCATGGGATTTTAAAGGCCTGTACGTCGGACAAAGTAGGAATCGAAGGTTGCGCCCCCGCTCGGGTGACCGACAGTGCTGCTGCGACTTGACCGAAACGGATCGCCTCGGCCTCGCTTTTGCCGGAAGCCAGGGCAGCGGCAAAACCGCCGACAAAGGTGTCGCCGGCCGCCGTTGTATCAACTGCCTTCACTGTCGGCGCAGGGAAATGCTCAAAACCTGTGCCGTTGGCAAACAGGGAGCCTTGGGCACCGAGGGTGATGATCACCTTGCCGGCGCCCATCGCGATCAATCGGGTCGCGGCGGTTTGCGCGGTGTCGAGGGAGTCCACTGGCAAACCACTCAGGGCCGACGCCTCGCTTTCATTCGGGATCAGGTAGTCGATGGACGCATACCAATCCGCCGGTAACGGACGACTGGCCGGCGCCGGGTTGAGAATCACGATTTTGCCCAGCTCACGGCCGCGCTTGAGCGCATGACCGACGGTGGCGTCCGGCACTTCCAGCTGACAGATGATCACGTCCGCCGCTTGCAGCACCGCGTCGAAACGGTCGATCACTGGCGGCGTCAGCGCGCCGTTGGCACCGGCGACAATCACGATCGCGTTCTGGCTGTTGTCATCAACCACAATCAACGCCACGCCACTGGCGCCATCGACGATGCTGACCGCCTGACAATCGATCCGTTCCGCCAACAATGCCCCGCGCAGCTCTTGACCATAAGCGTCGGTCCCGACGCAGCCGACCATCGATACCTTGGCACCCAGTCGCGCGTTGGCCACGGCCTGGTTCGCACCCTTGCCGCCAGAGACCGTGGTGAACGACTGACCAATCAGCGTTTCACCGCCACGGGGCAACCGTGGCGCCCGGGTCACCAGGTCCATATTCAAGCTGCCTATTACCACTACTTTTGCTGGCATACATCATTACTCATCAATTCGGTTTCAGCGGTGCTTTTGTTTAGCGGTACTCAGCAAACACACCAGCCAGCGGTGCAGTCGACTCCCGCAAGACAATACTTGGGGTCACGATCCGTTGATCAGTGGCCAGGTCCGGCGTGGCAATCCTTCGCAACAGCACCTCGGCAGCCATCTCACCTAGCTGCAGGATCGACTGGCCCACGGTGGTCAGCGCCGGATAAACATAACGGCTCATTTGGATGTCATCGAAGCCGATCACCGACAACTCTGTGGGCACGCGAATATTGCGTTCGGCGGCCGCGCGCAGCACACCGATACCGATCATGTCGTTACCGGCGAAAATCGCGCTGGGCGGGTTCTTTTCCAGCAGGATCGCGGCCGCACTGTAACCGCCGGTGCTGGTGAAGTCGCTTTCCAGCATGCGCTCGCGAGGCACCTCGACGCCTGCCTCTTTCAACGCCCGGCAGTAACCGGCCAGACGCATTTGCGCCACACTGGTGTCCGCCGGCCCGCCGATTGTGGCGATGTCCCGATGCCCCAACTCCAGTAGATGCCGGGTCGCCAGGTAGGCGCCGTATTCGTGGTCGATGCGCACCAGGTCGGCATTCACACCTTCCAGGCCACGGTCGACAATCACCATCGGCGTGCGCACGCCCGCCAGACCTTCAGCGAGCACGGCATCGCCACCGGCCGAGGCCACGATCAAGCCGTCGATGCGTTTTTCCAGCAGCACCCGCAGGTAGCTGCGCTGCTTGTCCGGGTTATCGTCGGAGTTGCAGAGGATTACGCAGTAGCCGTTACGCTCGCAGTAATCCTCGATGCCCCGGGCCAGTTCGGCGAAGTACGGGTTGAGGCTGTTGGGCACCAGCAAACCGATGGTCGCCGTGGTTTTCGCTTTTAACGAACGCGCGACGGCGCTGGGGACGTAGTCGAGGCTTTTGATCGCCGCCTCGACTTTCACCCGCACTTCTTCACTGACCGGCCGCGTCTTGTTCACCACGTGGGACACCGTGGTGTAGGAAATCCCTGCAAGTGCCGCCACATCCTTGATCGTTGCCATGAATCAAGTCCGCCGGCTTGCGCGCTGACTGCGATAAGTATCAAGCACCACCGCCACCACGATAACCGCACCGGTGATGATGCGTTTGGTCGGTTCGGTCGCACCAATCTGCGCCAGGCCCGCCGCCAATACCGAGATGATCAATACACCGAAGAACGTGCTGATGACCGAACCGCGGCCGCCCATCAGGCTGGTGCCGCCGATCACCACAGCGGCGATCACTTGCAGCTCCAGGCCGGAGCCGGCATTCGGGTCCGCCGCTTCCAGACGGGAAATCTGAAACAGCGCGGCGATACCGGCGAGCAAGCCCATCAGGCTGAACACCAGAATCTTATAGGGTTTTGGATTGATCCCGGCCAGACGCACGGCCTCTTCGTTGGTGCCAATGCCGATCAGGTAACGACCGAACACAGTCCGGGTCAACACAGCCTGGGCGACGATGATGATCACAAAGGCAATGATGAACGACGGCGAAATACCGAAGGTAATCGGGTTGGACAGCCAGGCAAAGGCATCACCGATGTAAGCCGTGCGCGAGCCGGTCATCTGGTACGCCAGACCACGGGCCATTTCCAGCACGCCCAAGGACACGATGAACGACGGGATTCGCCAGGCCACGGTGATCGAACCGGTGATGGTCCCGGCCAGTGCCGCAACCGCCATGCCGAGCAACGCTGCGGGCAAGACGCTCCAGCCCCAGCCGAGAATCGCCACGCTGACCGCTGAAGCTGCGAGCGCCAGCACTGAACCGACCGACAGATCGATACCGCCGATGATCAACACGAACGTCATGCCGACCGCCAATACCATCAAGTCGGGGATCTGGTTGGCCAGGGTACTGAAGGTGTCATACGACAGAAAATGGCTGCTCAGGGCCGAGAACAGCGCGACCATCGCCAGCAAGGCACCGGCCAGTCCCAAGTAGGTGCCTAGCCCGTAAAAATTGCCACTACGTTTACCGGCAGATGCTGCAGTTTTCATGGAAGATCCCTAGGCGCTGCTTCGTTGAGCAACGCATCACGTTTTTGGTAGCCGGCAAAAGCGGCGGCAAGCAAATCATCCTGGGTCCAGCTGTCGCGCTCGAAGGTATCGATCAGGCGCCCCGCAGACAACACGCCGATCCGGTCGCAGATCAGCATCAGCTCGCGCAGGTCACTGGACACCACCACCAACGCTTTGCCCTGGCGAGTCAATTCACCCAGCAAGGCATAGATGTCGAACTTGGCGCCGACGTCGATACCGCGAGTCGGCTCATCGAACAACATCACCGAACAATCGCGCTCCAGCCAACGGCCGATCACGACTTTCTGCTGGTTGCCACCGGACAACTCGGACACCAGTTGTGTTGGACTTGAACTGCGGATGCGCATCGCGTCGATTTGACGTTGGGCCAGTGCCATCTCGTCACCGTTATTGACGACGCCCGCGCTGGAAATCACCGGCATGTTGCCCAAGGCAATGTTGGCGCTGATCGATTGGGTCAGTAGCAGGCCTTCGCCCTTGCGGTCCTCGGTGATCAGGGCGATGCCGTGACCGACCGCATCAGCCGGCGAACGGATGCTGACGACTTTAGCCGGAGAACCCAGCGCGACCGTGCCGCTGTCCGCGGTATCGGCGCCAAAGATCAGGCGCAGCAACTCGGTGCGCCCTGCCCCGATCAACCCGGAAATGCCGTAGATCTCACCGGCGCGCACTTCGAAAGACACATCGCGAACCTTGTCGGAGCGGGTCAGCCCTTTGACCGTCAGCGCCGGCGCGCCGATGTTGCGCGGCCCCAAGTCCATGTGTTCGCCCAACTCACGGCCCACCATCAGGGTGACCAGTTGCTCGCTGTTGTAATTGGCCATCGGCTCGACGCAGACCAGGTTGCCGTCACGCAGCACGGCAATGCGCTGTGCCACTCGCGCCAGTTCTTCGAGGCGGTGGGAGATGTAGATGATCGACACGCCGCGGGCTTGCAGGCGAGTGATCTGTTCGAACAGCATCTCGACTTCACGAGCCGTCAGCATCGCGGTCGGTTCGTCGAGGATCAGCACATGGCAGTCGCCGATCAGGTTACGGGCGATCTCGACCATTTGCTGATGACCGATGCCCAGCTCGCCGACCAGGGTGTCCGGGTCGATCGCGTCGAGACCGACTT
>Ga0105856_1001008_pt1 | contig 12716 bp, 9 predicted proteins | sample OrgsoiDNA_201060_FD_89681 | JGI IMG/M metagenome (GOLD analysis project Ga0105856, IMG submission 89681) | Permafrost soil microbial communities from the Arctic, to analyse light accelerated degradation of dissolved organic matter (DOM) -... | ecosystem: Environmental > Terrestrial > Soil >...
CCCTTTTTCAAATCGTCGTGTCGTTACTGAAGCTGAAGCAGACGCACTGGCTAACCGGCTTGCTGACCGTCCTTATGGTGATGAGAAAATTGTTGCTGAACCGGCGCAGGAAATTCTGACCAGGACTACTATTTCGTTACCTCAAAACACGCTGCGTGAGATTGAAGATCTTGCCCTACACAATAAGCGTAATGGTGTAAGCCCAAAAAGCGTAAGCGCAATCATCCGGGATGCCCTGGATACTTACCTGAAAAAGTTTTGATAATACGCGGCATTGGTTAAAAAGATTCTGCCAATGTCGTTTTCACTCTCATCATACATTTCTTAACCATCATATTCCTTACTGCTCCCCTGCCCTTTTCAACTTTCATCCATTGTGCTCAACGTTTTTGTTCATTCTAAGAGTGAAATTATCGGATTAATTACTCAGAAGATGTAATAACTACTAGATAGCAAGTATTAAGTAATAAATCACACTTAGCACTTAGCTTTATGTTCAAAATTATTTATGAAATATTAAGTATGAAGTTACTGTGCTGCTAGCTGAGACTTCACAAGCAAGGCAACATGCTGCACAAGCATATAAGTATTATTTCACACATCACATTTAATAAGTAACGCATCTTGATAGTTCCTACATCCTAGAGAAAGAAAACAGTAATAAGAAGACGAGTTACCACATGTGTGATCCATTAGGGGAAGCCTGATGCTTAATTGCGAAGTGTTAATTATTACTCACGCCTGACTTAGGTAGTTTGGAAGGAAATCATAATTCACACCTATGTAATATGAATTCATACTTCCTAACTCCTAACTCCTAACTCCTAACTCCTAACTCCTAACTCCTAACTCCTAACTCCTAACTCCTAACTCCAGCGGTGACAATTGCCATTAGTTTTGAAGAGTACATGTCTATAGAAAAAGCATGCAATACAAAGCTAAGTCGAGCCCATATGTAAGCACACATATGGTGGAGGGGTTTAAGTTCGATAGTATTATTTATAAACTCATAATTCATACTTACTACATGTGATAATTACGCTGTGTTGGGTTTGCTCTTTGAACGGAGGCATGTGCCTGTTAATTGAGGTTGAGCATATGAGCATATGAGCATATGAGCATTTTTAACGTATTACTGAAAGATAATACATATTACTTCATAAATGTGATTTGTGATTGTATGGACATCTATTAGTAGTACGCAGTGCTTCATAGTTAATAATTCACACTTCATATTTACTATTCCATACTGTAGAAGCTCTGTGGTGTTTTGCTTAGATAATAACTAACATACAGTTTCGGACACTCATGGGCAGGGTGTCGCATTCGGCACGGCTTTCGTGAACAGAGCCAGGCTGCTTGGCTCTGTCCTTGTGGCTTCCATCCTGACGCAAAGTCGACATCACGCTTGCAGCGGCCCATAGCCGCTCCGCTGGCCTGCGGTAAAGCAGCAGACCGCTCTCGGGCAACAATTTTTCGCTGCCGCCCGTCCAAGTTACATAAACGCCCCCAAAACTTTTCCTCGTGCCTCAGAAAACTTTCGTGTTCGCCCCCGTCGGTGTTTTTGTCGCCCTTGCGGCGAAGGAACTCAACTGGAGATGTGGAAACACCCGGCCCGACATACCGGCGGCGGCCACAAAACGTCAGGGTCGCGACAAAGCGAATCTAACCGAAGATATGGGTTAAAAACCCTGAAAGATAAGAAGAGTCATTATGGCTGAACGTGGAATTAACAAAGTCATTCTGGTGGGCAATCTGAGGCTGGCACCGAGACTGCGCTACATACCGAACGGCGGTGCGGTGGCGAGTCTGACGCTGGCCACGTCTGAAAGCCGGCGTGACAAAGCCACCGGCGAGCAGCGTGAAAAAACCGCACCGTGTGGTGGTGTTCGGAAAGCTCGGTGAGATTGTCGGTGAGTATCTGACTAAGGGCGCAAAAGTCTACGTCGAAGGCCAGCTACAGACCCGCAAATGGCAGAGCGGGCAGGGTATCGACCGTTACACCACGGCTTGGTAAAGGCCAACGGCACCATGGAAATGCTGGGCAGCGCAGCAGGGCAGCAGGGCAGCAGGGCAGGGCAATCGTCAGTCGGCTGACGCAGCGGGTTCTCAGGCTCCGGCAGATGCACCGTCTCATTCCGGCGAGCCAGCCGCAGACGCGAAACCGTCAAAAATGGCGCGTGGCAAAAAAACCAACAAAACGGCATCGGCGCAGCAACCCGCACCACTGGGGGGAGAGTTCCCACCGGTTGATTTTGACAATGATATCCCGTTTTAGAGTTGGCCTTCGACATTAACCGCCCGGAATTTGCGGGATATCACAGGGAGTACCGAGTTATGGAAAACCACCAACACGTTCTCCTGCCGGACGACACATTTACCCGTAAGCATGCCGTATGATCCCGAGCCCTCTGGCTTTGGTTACGGTAAATCTGTTTCAGCTTGCCGCATTGTAGGCCGCATCAGTGCGTCCGACGAGCGCCATGCGGCGTCAAACACAACCTGAAAGACCGTAACGGAGAACCCAAAACGGTTATCTGGTGATGCTCGATAAACTGGTGGAAAGCAGGAGTAGCGTGAGCCCGTTGACGCTGTCGGGTCGCGTGGTTAGGCACTATCCCCGCAAACCGGTTATGGCCTGAGCGAACGTCAGCACCGCAGCCAAGACGTCGGTTGCAGCCGCAGGCAAAGGCAGCAGGAAATGCACATCAGCAAAAGCGAAGGCGCTGTCAGAATGCATTGGCACAGGAAGAAATTGAGCTGGCGTTCGTCACGCCGTCGGGACTGGCCGCATGTTACAGACGACAAGAGGCAGAGGAAATCTACTATGACGGCCTGGCATATATGCTTCAGGGCAGGATCCGCGGTGAATAACGTAAGGATAAGCCTCACTTAAATTAACCTCAAAGGTTGTTTTTGTGATCTAAACTAACCTTTGAGGTTATAATTATCCACGGTGATGCCATCCGATAATTATATTCTCTCTAAAATAATCTGGTTTTCCGAGTATTGCAGTCAACTTCCGCTCTTCGCACAAAGCTGCCGGTCAAGGCTGCTTAAAAAACAGGCTTAACGTAGGATGTTTTCCGTTTTCCATGCGGACCCCATATGGTTGATGACCTGATGCGGCTCCGTGAAGCCCTGTGCCGCCAGCAGCTGCATGTGCTGATCCATTTTTGCCGCCATCCGGCGAAAGTCAGTCATTTTCATCGGTGTTTCCTTTTACCTTTATGACAGGAGCCGTGTTACGCAGGCTCCAGCGCGACCAGGTGGTGGGCTGGCGTGCTATCAATGAGTTTCGCCTGCAGTCCATATTCAGACATAGCATCAATAAACGCGGCGGGGTCACCGACTATATGGAACTGTACCGGCAGAAGATGGCTTCCGTCTTGCGTAAAGGCCGCATTCAGCGCCATTTTTTCGACATAGAAGCCATTTTTCTGTGAGGGAATCGGCATCACGCCCGATTTCCACTCCCGGTTATCCATCACGTAGTTGTCCCAGCCCCGGTCTTTCAGCGTCTCCGTGGCGTACGTTAGCCGGAATAAATCCGACTGGGCGGCCAGATCACCGCTGCAGGAGCGCCAAAGGGAGTCCAGGTGCTGACGGAGTTTACCGGCCGCCCCGTGTTTACGACCGCGTTCGAGGAGCCATTGAATGTCAATGGCGACGCTCTTGGGGAAGCGCCTCTGCTTTTGAACCGTCGCCAGCCAGCGGATAAGAAACAGGTTTTCTGCATACGGCGTGCCGGCCGCGCCATCCTGACGGGCCAAACCCAGCGCCGCCAGTGCGCAAAACGCCAGATGGCTGAGCGCTGAGGTGGTATTTTCCGGGGTAACGGATCCGGTCTTGTCTGACAATGGCTGCCCTGCCCGTCGAATAAAAGGATTAATGGCGAATTTGTGCCAGGTCGTCTGCGGTCAGGCCGGTCATTTTCATCACCGAGTCGCGATCGATACCGTTTTGCAGCATTGTGCGGGCAACTTCAAGTTTGCCTTCAAGCACCCCTTCCTGACGACCAAGCTGGATTCCCTTCTCGATGCCCTTCTGTTCGAGCTGTTGTGCAATAGTCATGAGTTCATCCTCGTTTTGCGGAACCCGATGCGCCAGTTCACGTATGAAAGCTTCAGCATTCGACGATTCACCGGCCTGGATAATATAGTGTACCAGTGAAATTACCTGTGGCGAAGACAGATATCCGGCCAGCAGTATGGTGGCCAGTTTATCCGTCAGCTCTGCCAAATCGCGCTGGCGAATATGTTTCTGCAGCAGGGTCAGTGCTGCCATACTGCGGTGGCTCATGATTTCCTCGTCGGGTATTACCGTCACATCTACCAGTGGAAAAGCGTTGCAGTAGAGTTTTGCTGCCAGTTGCGGGTCATCAAATTCCTGCAGCCAATTAGTGGAATACGGATACGGGCTGCGTTTGCCGGTATAGAACAGGATTGGGATGACCAGTGGCAGTTTTTTATGCCCCGCCTCAAGATGCCGCTGCATGGCGGCAACGGCGTATCTGATGAGCCTGAAAGCCATGTGCTTATCAGGGCTGGACTGATGCTCAATCAGGACATGAATATATCCCTCCCCGGCCGAGGTTCTCAGGCTGTAAAGCACGTCGCTGAAGTACTGCCGTAAGTCATCTTCTACAAATGAACCTGACTCCAGTTTCAGCGTGCTAAGGTCGCAGATGGCACGTAGGTCAGCCGGAAGATGGATGTCCATAAAATCGCGGGCAATGTCCGGTTGCGTTAAAAACTGGCGAAATGTGGCATCATGGGGGGTAGGTGTACTGTTGGTTTTTTTCATTAGCCGACCACTTAAGTGTATTGCATTGACCTATATTATCACAGCCAGTTGCTGGTATATATTAGCTATATCCTCGAATATGAGTATCAGTGAGTCGAAAAATAACAAGCTGAACTGCGCGGGATATCTGTCAAATTTAAGGAATGAGAATGGCAATTCTGGAAAAAATTAAAAAATTCTTCATGAATTCGGGTCCTGACTCGCAAGACCAGGAGCCGACAGAAAGTCATGATGAAGGGGGTTATGATACGCTAACACCGAAAGTTATATCTAATGATAGCGTCAGGGAGTATTTCAAAGTTCTCAACTTTGCATTCTCAAAAAAAGATGTCAAAAATATTGCTGTTACGGGTCCATATGGTGCTGGTAAGAGCACTGTTATTCTCTCATATCTAGAAACTCAACTTAAAAAGCGTTATATCAACGTTTCTCTGGCTGATTTTACAATGTCCGGTAGGCATGACATTAACCCACCGAGTAACGCTGAGATTGAACTGAGTATTCTTCAACAAATTCTATACAAAGAAAATAAAGACAACTTGCCAGATTCACGTATTGACAGAATACAAAATAGAAATAAAAAGCATATCCGTGCACTTTTCTGGTCTTCTTTAAGTGTAATAGTACCTGCTTTTATATTATTGGTCTCTGCATTCCCAAATAAAATAATTTCCGCATTCGGTGCAAGCAAGGAAATTATTTCATCATTTAACGATGAATTCTATTTGCGCTTAGTTTTGAGTGGTGTCTTCGCACTTACAACACTCTTTACTATTGTTAGGGTTGCATCTAAAGCGGGTCTCTTTGATAAGAAAATTAAGCTTAGTAAGCTAGCATTTCTTGAAGGTAGTGCAGAAATGGATTCTCAGGAAGGCGCCTCATTGCTGAATAATTGCCTAGATGAGATAGTCTATTTCTTCTCAAGATCAAATTACAAAATCGTGGTTTTCGAAGATCTGGATAGATTGGGTAATACAGAGGTCTTTATTAAATTACGTGAAATTAATCAAATCGTAAACAATAATGTGCAGGGTGAACCAGTCAGGTTCGTCTATGCCTGTAGAGATGATATTTTCCTTGGCGCTGATACCCGAACTAAATTCTTCGACTTTATCTTGCCGATTATCCCTGTCATGGACTCCAGGAATGCCTATACGCATTTAAAAAATAAGTTAATAGACTTCCCCGAAAATCATACGACACTGCTCAAGCAAACTTCTCTTTACATCAGTGATATGCGATCACTTCAAAATATAACTAATGAATTTAATATATTCAGACGGTTAGTCGATGGTGGAAAGGATGTTGCCAAAATATATTCATTGATGTTTTATAAGAATAATTACGCTCAGGATTATAACCTGGCTGACAAAAAATCTGGTATTCTTTACTCATTTATTAATGAATATCGACTACGTAAATTACATAAGGAATACTTTGAATCATTAGATGAAAAATCCAATCTCCTCTCAACAAAGATTGCAAAATTAGAAACGGAATCTGCAAACTCTGATGCGGATGTGAGAGAAGAGTTAATTTGTGAATTAATTTCATTAGATTTATGGCCAATTTTGAATTTTGCTACAAAACAGGTTGAATATCCATATTATTATAAATTATCCTCACCTCAACATTTACATGAGAATGAAGGTGAGTTTAATGCATTCTTTAGCCAATCTGGACCGTTCTATATAGGATATGGAAATGCTAACCCCAACTCTAATAACGTTAATTATGTTATAACTGACGGAACTTCTATAATTAATGAATATGAGCAACGTAGCCAACTTGTCTCAACTGATAGAACAAGAGCACTTAGAGCGGCGCATGATGAGTTAAATTCCGTTAAAGAAGAAATTAGAATAAGAAATTCTATTACCTTGGCTGATTTGATAGTTAAAATTGGCGAGGTTAACTTTAGAGAGATTACTGACAGGTATCTAGAAAAAATCAATGATCGCGATATTATTGATGAAAAACAATTTGAAGCACTTCGCACTGGATTACGTCTTGGTGGCTCTGAAGTTCTTTATTTTCTCATGGCCAATGGCTATATCATGCAAGACTTCATGATGTTTCGATCAATTTTTCATGAAGGCACCATTTCCAGTAATGATAATGATTACATTAAAGCTGTAGGACGCCATGTAAGTTGTAAAGATTGTAATGAAAATTTCTCACTGGATAATGAAAAGGATGTGTTGGCTGAACTTGTGGCTCAAAACTACATCTATCGAGAAGGCGCCCTTCATTATCAATTGATTGAATTTTTGATGGGTAACCCAACTGCCACTTATAAAAATTATTTATCTGGCATGGTTTACAAAATTTTCGAAATGAAATCCTCTTCAATTGTGGATATATATGATGTGCTGGATAAAAAATTCATCAACTCTCGTTCATATTCTAACTTTGTTGTGTATTCTTTAGAGAAAAATAACTGCGTTGATCGGATGGTGTCAACCCTTGGGGGCAGTGAACATGTGGAAAACTCCACAAAATTATCAATAAATATGATCGCTTACGTCAATCCTGATGTTTCAGAAAAAATTGACAGTTATAGAAACTTTATTCAGGAAAGAGATTATAAGCTCGTTTCTCATCTTGATGATGAAACGCTAACGCCGTTCATGAACAATATTGTAAAGCTGGGTGTGGTATACAACACTATCACTTTACCTGTTACCGATATTGAAAGAAAAGCGTTGATTATTGTCGCAGATAATAACTTGTATAGGTTTACACGTGAAAATTATCGCGTAGTTGTTTCGGGTGTATTGCAGGATGACAATATTACCTGTGAGTTGGTAGATGAACATCCATACTCTTTGATTGGCGAATATAACCTAACAAAAATAAAATCCTATATAGACAATCATATTGACATCTTTGTTCGTGACATATTTATTGATTCAAAAGAAGACAGTGCTACTATCGTCAGCCTTCTAAAATACTCTGTTCTAAGTGATGAACTCAGAGTTGAAATCCTCAAAAAAATGCAGTTTACCGTTGATAATCTCCAATCATTTACAGAAGACGTAGAAGTTGATGAAGCCGATTACTCATACCATGACCTGTTTTACCGTTATGACCATGTCTCACCTTGCTGGGCGGCTTTACTTGACTATCTCCGGGGGGGATGCAATTTAGCCGTTCTTACAGGGTATTTAGAATTACATGCGGGAAGTTTAAGCCAGCAAGTCGTTGTTGTTACGGATGAGGAAGGTTCAGGCCTTCTCTACAAATACATTATCTGTAATGATTTACTCACAGACGCGGCCTATGCTTCAGTCATTAAGCCTTTGATGATAGATTTTCAGCTGTGGGATGAGCATCTCAGCTTTAGTAACTTCAACCGTATAATTCAAAACAATAAATTGGTTTTGGAACCCGTTGCATTTGAAAAAGCCACTGAGAGGTTCGGTATGTTGACTGACCCTTCAGAAACAGAAGCTTTCCTGTCCTGGTTTATCCAGCATAAAAATGAATTTCTGATTAACACCGATCATTATCTTCGAGCTGGTGAAGAAGATACTTTTTTAGAGGAGTTGCTCGCTGCAATAAATAGTTCAACAGACTTTACTGTTAATGAAAAGTCCACGCTGCTACTTAATTATTACGGGAAGTATAATGAAGCCTTCCTTGTACGCCTGAACTTATCCCGCGAAGTAATGATATCTTTGATTGAGCTATCTGTTGAAGATAGTTTCAAAATTAACTTCATCATCAGGCTGATTGATGAAGGTTATTCCGAAAAAACAGATATAGAGAATCTGGTGAGTAATTTAATTGAGAAGGAATTTCTTAAAATCTTCAAGCAAAAAACGTCCACCCTGACGTTCAGTGATAATACGGATGCAGAATTATTACTGCCCGTTTTGCAGAATGCCGGAATTATCAGGAAATGGTCAGTACGTGAAGATGGAAAATATCTGGTTACGCGGCGTTCGGGTTTCGGCCAGGAGGACGACTAAGACTGAGTTCAGGGAAAGAGCGGACTCTCTTTTACCATTTCGTCAGATTGCGTTTTTCCGCCATTCTCACCAATGCGGAACATTCTGTCCGCATCACGCGTTATAATCCTTTTACCTCAGGGGCTTGCATACCGTCTGGGGGCGGTTTTCGGGATGGAACGGGGCGTTGCGCCCCGAAAATCGCGTTTTTCTTTTGCGTTATACCGTACCATTTCCCAAATAACGCAAAGTCCAGGAACCCGATCGGGGATTTTTTTGCATCGTCCAGACGGGCTGCCTTTGACATAATGGGCAGCGGGCAACACCTTAGCCTGTGAACCTTCATTTTACGGGGTAAAACCCACCCGATCGCGGAGCGTAAAAAATTGCATCCTTTACCCCTGCAGACTTCTCAGATTTCACGCAGCGACGTCACGCCGTTTATCTCCAGCTATGAGCTGGCCCTGGCGGCGCGCGAGATGATTTTGGCCGCTAACCTGCCGCTGCCTAAATACCTGCTTGCCCCGGAGGTTGCCGTGCTGCTGCAGTACTTTGGCGATCTGCATCAGCAGCTGATCATCGATACCTTCTGGAACGTGGGCGGTCGGGTCAACGAAGTGCTGGCCATCACGCCTGCCGATTTTCACTTGGACGGTATCTCGCCTTTTTTGGTGTTGAGGACGCTGAAGCAGCGTGAGCGCGGTAAAGGGCGTCCGCGAAAGGATGAACGTCTGCACCGCATCATTCCGCTGTCCGATCCGCAATATGTCCGACGGGTGCACGACTACCTTGCCACTTTTAAGCCACCCAAATATGAGCGCCTGTGGCCGATGAAAAGTGACAACACGGTTCGCAACTGGGTCAATGCTGCCGTTGAGGCTGCTCGTCGTGACGGCGTCACTTTTACCGTCAACCCAATATCACCCAAGACGTTCCGGGACAGTTTTGCGGTGCACCTTCTTATGAACGGTATACCGAAAGCCGTGCTGAAGGGACTGCTGGGTCATAAGAAGGCGGAGACGACGGAGATTTATACTAAAGTCTTCGCGCTTGATGTCAGCCAGCGCGCGGGGGTGCGGTTCTCAATGGCACCGGAGGATGCGATGGCCATGCTGCGCAGTGTGCCTCGCGCTGTCGAGTGACGGCATATCTATTGTGTCGGTTAAGGCTGCGTTCGGTATCCAGGCAAGACCATGGGGGCATACTTTGCATACAATGTCGCCACCGAGACGGGTTCGTATCCAAAGGCCCCTACCCCACGCTGCATTAATTGGGCTTCCCTTAGCGAATAGACTAATACCGGAAAGAGGGTTACGTCATTTGCCAGCAGCCATATAGTCCGCGTTATCCCGTTGGTAAATGAAATAACCGGTGCCGGCAACCCACCCTCCAGTATGTAACTGCAAGTGGGTTCAGACAACGGCACCGGATTATCTTCACCTTCTGAAAAACCGTCTTCCGCCTCGTGAAATTTATAGTCTTTCCGCCATGCGTTTTCGTCACCTTGCGTAAGCTGAGGTTCCTTTTTGGTTTGACGTGACCAGGCCGCAAGAAACCGCTTTCGTTCAGCAATCACGATGTAGGTTCCTGCCCCTGCAGAGAGTTTCTGTTTCATATAGACAACGCGGTCATCACGAACGCTAAGGGGGAAATGACAATATACATACCCCCAGTTGAGACATATATATCCGTAGGGAGGCGGGAGTTCTTTGTTTATATCTAGTAAATACAATGGCATAGTAGCGATTCTCTAACGTAAAAACTTTTAATAAGACCATGTGTTATCGTAAATTCTTAAAGTCGCATAATCGTTAAACTTTAAATGTGATTAATTACATAATCGTAAAATCGTAAATGTACTTATGTGTATTATCGTGTATATTGGCTTTGTTAACTCTACAACCTCGACACGGAGTGATGAAATGATCATCTCAGTTTTAAATCAGAAAGGCGGCGTGGGCAAAACCACGATGAGCGTCAATATTGCCGCCAGCTTAACCAGGATGGGTAAGCGCGTTCTTCTCATCGATGCTGATCCACAAGGTAGCTCCTTAGACTGGGCCGCCGCGCGAGATGGAAAACCCTTATTCACCGTTATCGGTTTGCCAAGAAGTACCATCCATAAAGAGGTCGAAGAGATAGGTAAAGGCTTTGACCATATTATTATTGATGGCCCACCTCGCGTCACCGATTTAGCCCGCTCTGCCATCATGGCCGCTGACCTTGTTCTTATTCCGGTTCAGCCAAGTCCCTATGACGTTTGGGCTGCAGATGAGGTTGTATCGCTTGTCTCTGAAGCACGGATTTATAAAGAAACACTGAAATCTGCATTTGTGGTTAATCGTAAAATCGCAAATACGGCGATTGGGCGTGATGTTGGTGAAGCACTGGCGACATATGAAACTACCGTTTTTGATGCTTCGGTAACGCAGCGCGTGATTTTTGCCGAGGCAGCCGCTCAGGGAAAAGCGGTCTTTGAAATTGAGGCAGAAGGACTGGCGGCAAAAGAGATAGACAGTCTGGTGAAAGAAATTCTGGAGTATGTGAAATGACAGCAAAGAAAATTTCGATTGGTGGGCGCCCAAGTAAGCAATTGCCAGCTGACTCACAGCAGTGGGTGGACGACAGGGAGGCACCTCTGGAAAAAGAAAAAATGAAGCGTCTTACTATTGATGTGAGTGAAAGCTTACACAGGGCTATCAAATCAGACTGTGCCCAACGAGGCACTAAAATTGCTGATGAAGTCAGAGAGCTCTTGATACAGAAATACGGAAAATCGTAAATACAGATTTCATTATTTACACAGGCCGCCTAGTGCGGCTTTTGTGTTTTTCTGTATTTCTTTAAAGTCGTATAAACGTAATTCTGTATTGGTTTAATGCATTATGCACGACAATACGACAATACGACAATACGACAATACGACAATACGACAATACGATTTACCATATATTCAATTTGTTAAGTTATTTTGGCGCAAGGAATCTCAGTCCAATTTGTAGTGTAAGCAGGGGAGAGCATTTCCCGCTTCATTTTCCAGCCTTTGTCGATACCCTGACCTGCAAACCATACTTTCCCAAGCCCCATCGAATTTATCCTGTCTACGACGTGCATCAGCGCGTCGCTGTTAGGACGGGGTGGTGTTTCGTCAAACATGTCTATCTGTCCGGGCTTATCACAGAAGTCGTTCAGCACGATCCCCGCCTTCTGAAAACGGTAGCCGTTCCGCCAGATGCTATCTAACGCTCTCATCGCTGCGGCGACGATGTCGCGGGTGTCCTGTGTGGCCAGCATCAGCGTCTGGTTGGCGTTGTTCCCGTATTGGGGTTCATTGGCGTAAGGGCTGGTTCGCAAAAATACGCTGACGTGCCGGCAGTATTGTCGTTCCTGACGAAGCTTTTCCGATGCACGCTCCGCGTACTGACACACGGCTTGCCGCATGTCCTGCAGCTGCGTGATGCGTTCCCCGAAGCTGCGACTGCAGATGATTTGTTGTTTGGCGGGCAGGGCGTCGATGGAGACGCAGGAGACGCCGTTGAGTTCGCGCACGGTGCGCTCCACCACGACCCCGAACGTCTTCTTCATCAGGTTCAGGTTGGCGTCCGCCAGCTGCAGCACCGTCTTTATGCCCATCGCCGTCAGCTTCTCCGATAATTTTCTCCCTATCCCCCATGTTTCATTCACCGGCAGCAGTGCCATCAGCTTACGCTGGCGGTCGCGGTTGCTCAGGTCGACGACGCCGCCGGTGGCCGGCCAGGTTTTCGCCGCGTGGTTGGCCAGCTTTGCCAGCGTAAGCGTCTGCGCAATCCCGATCCCGCAGGTCAGCCCCGTGCGCTGTCGTACTGTTGCCCGGACGCGCTGCCCAAAGGCCAGAAATGACTCGCAGGCATCGATGCCGGTGACCTTCAGAAACGCCTCGTCGATTGAGTAAATCGTCAGCTCTGGAGCCATCTCTTC
>Ga0105856_1001010_pt1 | contig 12685 bp, 10 predicted proteins | sample OrgsoiDNA_201060_FD_89681 | JGI IMG/M metagenome (GOLD analysis project Ga0105856, IMG submission 89681) | Permafrost soil microbial communities from the Arctic, to analyse light accelerated degradation of dissolved organic matter (DOM) -... | ecosystem: Environmental > Terrestrial > Soil >...
CGAACGGCGTGTTGTCGCCGAGCTCATCGCGCTCGTTGACGACGCACCAGAGTTGCCCCGTGACCGGTTGGACAGTCATCCCTGCACAATTGCGAAGGCCCGTCGCCACGATCTTCATGTTCGTGCCGTTCGGATCGAAGGAGAGGACGTCCGCGCGCAATTCTTCCGTGTCCCATGCGGCGCCGAGCGGCTTGGTCTTCGCCCACTCGGCGACACCGTCGACGTTGCGCGGCTCGGGAATCATGGTCCAGTGCGGCTCGGGGAACATGTCCAGCGCGACGTTCGATCCGGAGCCGACAGACAGGAACAGTCGGCTCCCGTCAGCCGAGAAGGCGATATCGCGCGCATAGTGATGCGTCTCGGGAATCCCTTCGATGATGCGCTCCGGTTTCCCCGTCGCTTCGAGATCGCCGTTCGTGTAGCGGAAGCGGACCACGCCGTCGCTGTCGGCGATGTAGACCCACTGGGGGCTTGGCCCGAGGGGGTAGAAGGCGATGCCGTACGGCTGCTTCAGCCCGCTGGCAAAGAGCGCGTGTTGTTCCGGCGTGGCGCGGCCCGCAGGCATGCGCAACACGTGCACCGAGCCGAACATGCTGTCGGCGACGAACAGATCGCCGTTCGGCGCGACGCGAATCACGCGCGGCTTGTGCAGACCTGACGTCGTCACCATCTCCGCGGAGAATCCGTCAGGAAGCCGTGGTTCGATCCCCGCGGGTCTCGCCACGATCTCCGCCGCACCATCGGTGGACTTCGAGATGGCCGGGAGATCCTGCGGTCTGAGCAAGCGCCTGAGCCCGGGCCTGTCATCGTGCCAGCTGCCAGTGGCTGTCTCGCCTTGTCGAACCTGGCCGTGGGCTTGTTCGCAAGCCGCCAGGCTCAGGCAGCAGGCGGTGATGGCAACGAGCGTGAGCCCGACCACTTCGCGCGCGTCCGCGTTCATGTCCATGTGCGCTCCTTCGGCAAAGAGAGTGCCCATCTCCTCTCCCGACGAATGGCGCTGTGTTTTCGCGATTGCTCATCGCATGTGAGCACGGACGCGCACTTCTGGTGGCATGAGCCGGGCACTACCGTGTGCCCGCGATTGGCGTGTTTGTTGCGTTGGAGAGCCCTATGGAGCCTGACCAGACTCGCTCTGACGAGATGTCGTACCGCGTCTTGGGACGCACGGGCGCACGCGTGTCGGCGATCGGGTTGGGCGGGTGGCACCTCGGTCTCAAGACGGTCTCGGAGGCGCTTGCCATCCGGATCATGCACGCCGCCATCGACCGGGGCATCAACTTCCTCGACAACAGCTGGGACTACAACGGCGGCGCCAGCGAGATTCGCATGGGCAAGGCGCTGGGTGACGGCTACAGGCAGAAGGTCTTCCTGATGACGAAGATCGACGGCCGCTCGAAATCAGAGGCCGCCCGGCAGCTCGACGAGTCGCTGCGCCGCCTCCAGACCGATTGCATCGATCTCGTCCAGCACCACGAGGTGCTCCGTTTCGAAGATCCGCACAGGATCTTCGACGACGAGGGCGCGCAGGCGGCGCTGCTCGAGGCGCGCGCAGCGGGCAAGCTACGCTTCATCGGCTTCACCGGCCACAAGGATCCGCGGATCCACCTGCACACGCTCGACGTCGCCGCCGAGCACGGCGTCACCTTCGACACGGTGCAGATGCCGCTGAACGTGATGGACGCGCACTATCGCAGCTTCGCGCGGCTCGTCGTCCCCGAGCTCGTGAAGCAGAACATCGGCGTGCTCGGCATGAAGAGCATGGGGAACGGCCTCATTCTGCGCTCCGGCGTCGTGACGCCTGTCGAATGCCTCCACTACGCCCTGAATCTGCCGACGTCCGTCGTCATCACCGGCATCGACAGCATGGAGATTCTCGATCAGGCCTTCGAGGCCGCCCGTACGTTCAGACCGATGACAGACGCTCAGCTCAACGCGCTCCTCTCCAAAACGGTGAGGGCGGCGGCGCAGGGCGAGTTCGAATTGTTCAAGACCTCGTCCATCTTCGACTCGACGACGACCCATCCGGAGTGGATGGGCCACGAGCCCGAGCGACTGACTCGCCTGATGCCGGAGTGAAATGTGATGTCTGATTCGAATCGTTCGTCGTTGCCACGCCTTGGCTTCATCGGTCTCGGTGGAATGGGATCGCGGATGGCGTCCCGGCTGATCGGTGCCGGATATCAGGTCAAGGTCTACAACCGGACCAGGCGCCGGGCCGAGGAGCTCCAGCGATCCGGCACCTCCATCGCCGAGTCGCCGCGGGAGCTCGCCGCGGCGTCGGACATCGTGCTGTCGTCGGTGGCTGATGATGCCGCGCTCGGACAGGTGATGTTCGGCAACGGCGGCGCGCTGCTGGGCGCACGTCCTGGCACGGTCGTCATCGACTTGAGCACGGTGCATCCGCGCGAGTCCGCGCAGTTGTCGAAGGCTGGTCTCGTGGAGGGCGTCGACGTGCTCGACGCTCCGGTGTCGGGCAGCCTCCCGCAAGCCGAACAGGGACAGCTCGTCGTCTTCGTCGGCGGGAAGGAGGCGGTGTACCAACGTTGCCTGCCGCTGTTCAGTGTGCTGGGCAAGGCGGCGTTGTACATGGGGCCGTCCGGCTCCGGCTCAACGACCAAACTGTGTGTGAACGCGCTGCTGGGACTCGGGATGCAGTCACTCGCCGAGGCCCTCGCGCTCGGCGAGCGCGCCGGGCTGCCGCGCGAACGCCTGCTCGAGGCGTTTGCCGAGACGCCGGTGCTCTCGCCCAGTCAGCGATCGAAGTTCGACAACATCCAGCGTGACGAGTATCCCGCGATGTTTCCGCAGCGCCTGATGTTCAAGGATTTCTCGCTGATCCTGCAGCGGGCGCTCGAGCTCGGCGTCGCCATGCCGGCGACGGCCGCCGCGACGCAGGTCGCCGCCGCGGAGCACGCGCGCGAGGCGGCCGCGCACGTGGACGATGATCTGTCGGCGGTCGTGCGGGCGATGAGGCAGCAGGGTTGATCATCGCCTGGACGGCGGTCATGGCGGTGCGTCGACGTGTGTGGGCAGCATGACGTGGAACGTGGCGCCGCGCGACGGGTTGCCGGCTGCCCACAGGCGGCCGCCGTGCGACTCGACGATCGATCGGCTGATCGGCAGTCCCATCCCGATGCCATGATCCTTGGTCGTAAAGAACGCGTTGAAGATCTGATCCACGTGCTCCGGGAGCAACCCCGCACCGGTATCGCTCACCGAGAACATCAGTTGAGCGTGATCGGCGGCTGACCTGACGGTCAATTCATGTGCGCCGCTCATGTCCTTCATGGCGTCGATGCCGTTGAGCATGAGGTTCATGAACACCTGCTGCAATTGGACACGCTCGGCCATGACCTGGGGAAGATCCGGATTGAGCTCGGTGCGCATGGAGATGGAGTGGCGTGTCGCGTCGCTCCGCAGGATGCCGATCATTTCTCGAATGAGCTCGTTGACGTCGACGCGCTCCCGCGGCACCGCGCCCTTCTTGAACAGGGCGCCGATGCTGGTGACGATGTCGGCCGCGCGCGTGACGTCGGTGACCACTCTCCGGGCGGCTTCACGTCCCTCGTCGATGTCGGGGTCAGCGCGCACGAGCCATCGCAGACAGGTGTTGGCGTCGGTGACCGCCGCGGCAATCGGCTGTCTGATCTCGTGCGCCAGCGAGGCGGTCAATTCGCCCATCGTGCTCACCCGGTTGATCCGGGCAAGATCGGCCTGCAGCTGGTGCAATGTCTCACGTTCGTGTTCCGCGCGTTTCCGTTCGGTCACGTCGACCTGCGTTCCGACGACTTCAACGAGCTCTCCGTTCGCATCGAACACCGGATGACCCAACCCCTGGATGTGTCTCACGGTTCCGTCGGGCAGCACGATTCTGAACTCGACCAGGTAGTCGGTTCTTTCGCTCACCGCGTTCTGGACGGACTCGAGCACCCTGTCCCGGTCCTCCGGATGGAGCCGTTGCAACACCATGTCGCGGCGCGGAGGGGCCAGCTGCGGATCGAAGCCCCAGATTCGGAAATTCTCCTCCGACCAGTAGAGAGCCTCCGCGGCGTTGAAGGCCCAACTGCCGGTGTGGCTCATCCTCTGCGCTTCCGCGAGATAGGCTTCACTGCGCCGCAGCGCTTCCTCGGCGCGCTTTCGCTGAAGCACTTCCTTTGTCAGTTCGAGATTTTCACGCTTGGCCTGTTTGTGGCCGGCGGTTTCGATCACGTCCCAATGGCCGCATCGTTTCGCGATCGCAAACTGATGCGTGCGCACGACGTCAAGGACGTCTCCGGCGCCGCACGCGTGGAGTGGGTACGTGCACAGTACCGCGAGCCGCTGGTTGGCGATCGCCACGTTGAGTGACTCTTCGTAGTCACAGAAGTCCTGCCAGTGCTTCCGTTCGAGCCAGGCGGTATCTCCGGTCACCCGTACTCCCGCGTACCCGCGGGCGAGTGCTCGCGCGAGCCTGTCATTCCATCCCCGAATCACCCGTTCGAAATCGAACGTGCCGTCCTGAAGATACCAGTCGCGAGCGGCGACAATCTCGATGCTGCCGTCGGCGAGATATCGATCGATATCGGGCACGACGTGTCTCAACGCGCTCACCGCGTCTTCCTTCGTCACCGGCGCGGCGATCACCCACAGGCAGAACTCGTGGCTGACCAATCCAGCTTCGCAGTAGGAGACCAGCGTGTCGAGCAGATCGGCTGTCGTCTCATAGAACAGGCAACAGTGCGTGCCCCAGGGAACGTCCCCGACGACGTCTATTCCGGACTTCCGCATGTCGGTTGTCATTGCGGTTCCCTCCCGGTCACGGCCGTGTGTCGACGTCGGTGGGTAGAGCGACGTGGAACGTGGCGCCGCGTGACGGGTTGTCGGTCGCCCACAAGCGGCCGCCATGCGACTCCACGATGGACCGGCCGATGGACAGACCCATGCCGGTCCCGTGCTGTTTTGTGGTGAAGAACGCGTTGAAGATCTGATCGGCCTGCGGTGGCAGGCCGACGCCGGTGTCGCTGACGGACACCCGCACCTGCGTGGGCTCGGTGCGCTGCGAGGTGATGACGAGCTGGCGAGCGCCCTCGACGTCCTTCATCGCCTCAATGGCATTCATGATGAGGTTCATCATGACCTGCTGCAGTTGCACGCGATCGCCCAGGACCCGGGGACAATCAGCGGCCAGCTCCATCCGGGCCGAGATGGCACCGTACACCGCCTCACTGCGCAGCAGGACGATCATCTCCCGGACGAGCTCGTTCACATCGATCCACTCCCGTTGCGGCGCGCCCTTCGTGAAGAGCAGGCGGATCTGGCTGATGATGTCCGCCGCGCGGCGCCCGTCTTCGACGACTCGCAGTGTCGCCGCGCGCGCCTCGTCGATGTCCGGGGTTTCGCGATCGAGCCAGAGCAGGCAGGCCTTGGCGTCGGTGATGGCGGCGGCAATCGGTTGCCTCACTTCGTGCGCCAGGGAGGCGGTCAATTCACCCATCGTGGTCACCCGGCTGACGTACGCGAGCTCCGCCTGCGCCTGCCGGAGCGCTTCTTCGGCGCGCTTCTGTTCGGTGATGTCGCGCGCGATCTTGGACGCGCCGATGATCTGGCCGGCGGGGTTCCTGATCGGAGAGATGGCCAGGGAGACGTGGATCTGCCGGCCGTCTTTCATGATCCGGACGGTTTCAAAGTGCTCGACGCTCTCGCCTCTCCTGAGTTTGTCGAGAATCAGGGACTCCTCGCCCTGACGGTCGGGTGGGACCAGCATGTTAATCGGACGCCCGACGGCCTCCTCGACCGTGTACCCGAAGATTCGTTCGGCGCCGGCGTTCCAGCTGGTAATGATCCCTTCCAGCGTCTTGCTGATGATCGCGTCGTCGGAGGAGGCCACGATCGCGGCCAGCCGCAGTTGCGCTTCCTCGGCCTGCTCGCGCTCGATGGCGATGCTCGCCAGATGCGTGACGTGCTCGATGATGCTGCGTTCGTACGGAGTGCGCGCGCGCGGTTGGCGAAAGTAGATCGCGAACGTCCCCAACACCCTGCCCTCCGACGAACGGATCGGCGTCGACCAGCACGCGCGAAGCCCGTGCGCCAACGCCAGATCGCGGTAGTCGGCCCACAGCGGATCGGCAGCGATGTCGGACACGCCGACCGGCGTGCCGCGGTAGGCGGCCGTCCCGCAAGAACCTGCGGCAGGGCCGATCGCGAGGCCATCGACGGCTTCGGTGTAGGAGGCGGGCAGGCTCGGCGCGGCGCCGTGACGAAGGCAGCCGGCATTCGGATCGAGCAGCAGGATCGACGACAGCGTGCCGCCGGCGAGCTTCTCGACGAGTCGGCACAGCGCGTCGAGGATGATGGTGAGCGATTCGCCCCTGGCGATCATCTCGAGCAGCCGTTTCTCTCCGTCCAGCAGCAGCTCGTCCTGCTTGCGCTCGGTCACGTCCATCACGGCGCCGACAAATTCGACGCCGCCCGAGTCGTCGCGGAGGGCACGAGCCACGACATGGACATGTCTGATGGAGCGATCCGGCCGCAGCAGGCGGTACTCGTGTTCGAAGCCCGTCCCATCCCGCAACGCGGACTCGGCGGTCTGTTGCACGAGGGCCACGTCCTCCGGGTGGATCCGTTCGAGAATGCGCTCGAGGGTCGGCGCGATGGTGCGGTCCCATTGGAAGATGCGAAAGGTCTCCGCTGACCAGACGATCTCGCCGGTGGCCACCTTCCAGCCGAAGCTGCCGGTATGGCTGATGCTTTGCGCTTCGGCCAGGAACGCTTCGCTCGCGCGGGTCGCCGCTTCGCTGTGTTGCAATGCGACCCGTTCCTGGGCCTCGCGCAGCGCGCGCCGCACCGAGGGCACGATCCTCGACAGCCGCGTCTTGAATACGTAGTCGGTTGCGCCGCCCTTGAGCGCGTCAATCGCGAGTTCTTCGTCAAGTGTGCCGGACAGAAAGATGAATGGCACGTCGGGCAACATGTCTCGAGCGAGTGTCAACGCGGAAATGCCGTCGAATTCTGGAAGCGTGTAGTCGGCGAGGATCAGATCGAAGCCGCCTTGCGCGAGCCGCGAACGGAAATCGGCCTCCGTCTCGACGCGCGTGACGGCACAGATCACGCCCCCATTCTCGAGGGTGTGTCGAACGATGTCGGCGTCGGCGTCGTCATCTTCAAGGTGAAGAAGACGCAACGGAGTGCTCACGTCTATTTATTCCTCATGCTCCCGGGCGGTGGCTCATTGATGACCGCCCAGAACACACCCAGTTCCTTGATAGCTTCGACAAACTGATGGAAATCCACGGGCTTGACGACATAGGCGTTCACGCCGAGCTTGTAGCTTGCCACCACGTCCTTCTCTTCATGAGACGAGGTGAGGACGACGACGGGAATCAATTTCAGCGTCTCGTCAGATTTGATCTGCTGAAGCACCTCCAGCCCGTCCACTTGCGGCAATTTCAGGTCCAGCAGCAGCACCGCGGGGTTTTCACTGCCGCGTGTCGCGAAGTCTCCTCTGCGGAACAGGTAATCCAGTGCCTCTTCACCATCACGGACGACGACCACTTCGTTGGCCAGGTTGTATTGCGCCAGCGCTCTCAGCGTCAGGTCGATGTCCTTCGGGTCGTCCTCGACCAGCAGAATGCGTCCTAAACCATTCATGGTGTGCAGTCCTATCGTTTGAGAGCTGAGAAGTAGAAGACGGCACCCTGGTCCTTGAGACCCTCAGCCCAGACCGTCCCTCCGTGCCTGTTGATGATGCGCTGCACCGTCGCCAATCCTATGCCGGTGCCTTCGAACGCCTCCTGCCTGTGCAGGCGCTGGAACACGCCAAAGAGCTTGTGGACATACTTCATGTTGAAACCGACGCCGTTGTCGCGAATGAACACGACGACTTCCTTGCCCGTGCCATCGGTGGCGCCGATTTCAATCTCGGCCTGCGCGCGGGTGCGCGTGAACTTGACGGCGTTCGAGAGCAGGTTCACCAGCGCAAGCCGCAGCATGGAACGATCTCCATACACCGCGGGCAATGCGCCAATTCGCCAAACAATATTTCGTCCCTCCGTGTCCTGCCGTATCTCGTTGAGGGCTTCTTTCAGCAGCAGCTCCAGGTTGACCGTGGTGTTCTGGGTCTCGGCGCGTCCGATTCTCGAGAAGGCCAGCAGGTCGTCGATCAGCGTGCCCATCCGTTTCGCCGCGTCCAGGATCGACGTCATGTAGTCGCGGCCCGTGGCGTCCACGATGGACGACTCATGCTTCTGAAGCAGCTCGGCGTACCCGACCATGTGGCGGAGCGGTGCGCGCAGGTCGTGCGAGACGGAGTAGGCAAAGGCTTCCAACTCCTTATTGGAGGCCTCGAGCTCACGGCTTCGGGCTTCAAGGTCCTGGTTGAGGGTGCGAACCTCGATGGCGGTCTGCTCGAGCAGGGCAGCCTGCCGGGTTCGTTCGGCGACTTCACCCTCGAGTCGATCGTTCGATTGCAGTAGCCGTTGCTCGACCCTACGGCGAACGGCGCTGAACCACGTCAGAAGCGACGCAAAGAGCACGAACACGACGAAGTATGGAACATCGACCCAGGCAACCTCGAACGTGTAGAGAGGCTCGGTATAAAAGTAGTTGAAGGCCAGGCTCGAGAGCAGCATCGTGAGAATGGCAGGCGCGGTTCCGGCGTACCACGCACTGATGGCGATGGCCAACAGGAAAAGAGGGAACTCCACGTCGCGGACGTTGAACCGGTTCAGCCAAAGCGCCGTGCCGAGCGCAACGGCAAAGGACACCACGGCAAGGCCATAGCGTTGCACCGGCGGGCGCGTCAGCAATGTGGGCATGTGCGTGGCCTCGATCTCAGATCCTGCGTCGAAAACGCCGAGGGTATCATAATGCGCTGGCCCAGCCGGACCGCCCTCTTGGCACGGTTCTCCAAGTCGCTCGCGGCTGCGATCACGTGGACGTTCCGTGAACACATGTGCGCGCCAGACCTGCGCAGGTGCTTGCCGATCGCCGCGGTTTTCCTGCTCATACACGGGCACAGCGTTTGCGCTGTCCTCCTGCACACGCGATGGCCGCCTCCACATGCGCACTGTGCGACCGCCCGGCGACCACGAAAATTCCTGCGCCGGAAGAGTACGTCTGCAACGAGCACGCCGCGGAATTCTGGCAGGCGCTCCTGCGGTTCGCGATCGGGCGGCCGAGGTCCGTCACCGCGCCCGGGTCCGGCGACACCGGGACACGAACGTCTCCGCCGGCCTTGCCCTGGAGGCGGCGACGCCGCGTCTCGAGAGAATCAGCCATCGTCGCGAGCCTGTGCGCAGCCTGGATGCTGATCGGCTCGCCGCTCGCTGCGCAGGGCACGGCGCCTCCGCGGGCCGCCACGAGCCCCCTGCGGGCGTTCAACGAATCGGTCGAAGCGCTCTCGGCACGGGCGTCGCTGAGCGTCGTCCAGGTGCTGGTGACGGGCTATGGTCCCATCGACGAACGCAGCCGCGGCGGCGAGTCTGGGCTGGTGATTGGGCGGCAGCGTAGCATCGGGTCCGGCACCATCATCGATCCCGACGGCTACATCGTCACCAACGCGCACGTCGTGGCCGGCGCCAGGCGCATCCAGGTCGTGCTGCATCGCGACGCGGCGGCCGCCGGGGCGCTGCGCTCGCTGGCGGCCGAGAACAGTCAGACCGTCGACGCCCGCGTCGTCGGCACCGCGCGCGACATCGACCTCGCACTCCTGAAGATCGAGGTCGCCGGGCTGCGGGCGCTGCCGCTCGCGAACTACGATGCGATCCGGCAGGGCGAGATCGTCTTCGCGTTCGGCAGCCCGGAGGGGCTCCGCAATTCGGTGACGATGGGCGTCGTCAGCTCGGTGGCGCGGCAGCCTGATCCCGACAGCCCCACGGTCTACATCCAGACGGACGCGCCGATCAATCCAGGGAACAGTGGCGGCCCGCTGGTGAACGTCGACGGCGAACTGGTCGGCGTGAATACCTTCATCCTCACCGAGTCCGGCGGGAGTCAGGGGTTGGGATTCGCGATTCCGAGCGCCGTCGTCGCGTCGGTCTACCCGCAGCTGCGAAAGTACGGACACCTGCACCGCGGTCTCATGGGCTTCAGCATGCAGGCGATCACGCCGGCGTTGGCCACCGGGCTCGGTCTGCCCCGAACCTCGGGCGTCGTCGTATCCGACATCGTCTCCGGTGGAGCGGCCGAGGCCGCCGGCGTCGGCATCAAGGATGTGATCGCAACGGTGCACGACAAAGCGGTCGAGGGCGTGCCGATGCTGGCGCTGGAGTTGAGCCGGTATGCCGCCGGCGACAGCGTGACGCTGGGTCTGCTGCGAGGCTCGCAGACCGTGTCGGTGACTGTCCTGGTCAGGGAGCGGCCGCACCTCATCGACGAAGTGGCCGCGTTGGCTGATCCTGACAGGAGCGCCATTCCCAAGCTCGGCATCATCGGCGTCGACGTCGGCGACGCGACGGCGGAGCTCTTGCCTGAGCCGCGGATATCGTCCGGCGTGTTCGTTGCCGCGCGCATCGACAAGACGTCCGGCAACGAGGTGCCGCTGGCTGCCGGCGATGTGATTCACGCGCTGAACGGGTTTGCAGTGAGGAGTGTCGATGGCCTGCGCGTGCTGATCGACGATGCGAAAGCCGACACTGAGCTCGTCCTCCAGATCGAGCGCAACGGCCAGCTCCAGTTCGTGATCTGTGAGATCTACTGACGGCTCAGACCACCCAGACTCGATGACGCCCATCCGCCTTCGCACTGGATGCCGTCGCAGAAAGTCGCAGGATGTGAGCATGAGAATCTGGCTGTGCGGGTTGTGTGTCGCGGTTGCGCTGCCGGTCAGCGGGGGCGATCGCATGGCGATGGTCGTGACGCCGGCGTACGCGCTCGCGCCGTCGCCGCTGAGGGTCCGGATCAGAATCGAGCCGAGCGCCGAGAACCGCTCGCTGATGGTGTCGGCGGATTCGGTGGAGTTCTACCGCGGCATCGAGATCCCGCTGGAGGGGGAACGCGCGCCGAAGACGATCGACCTCGAATTCCGAGACGTGCCGGAGGGCGTGTATGAAATTGTCGCCATCGTGAGGGACGGTGCCGGCCAACAGCGATCCGTTGCGCGCGGTCGCGCGAGCCGCATCGGGGCCGGACGTCACTGAGCGGTCGTCGTCCCTTCGCCCAGTGGATTGAATGTCTAGCCGACCCACGGTTCCGTCAGCAGGTGCCGTGGATGCGATGGATTCGGCTCGAGCTTCTTTCGAAGCTGGCCCATGAAGACGCGCAGGTACTCCGGCTGATTCAGCGACGCGTTGCCCCAGACAGCCCCGAGCAGCCGGCGGTGATCCAGCACCCGGTTGGGGCGCCGCGCCATATAGACGAACAGCTCGAACTCCTTCGGCGTGAGCCGGACCTCGCTCTCGCGCACGTGCACGCGGTGCGTGTCCATGTTGACCTGGAAGATGCCGGCCTGAAACGACTCGTTGCCGGAATCGCCGCCGGCTCGACGCAGCGTCGCCCGGATACGCGCGAGCAGCTCGCCGGTGCCGAACGGTTTGGTGACGTAGTCGTCGGCGCCGGAGTCCAGCGCCTCGACGATGGCGGTCTCCTCGGCGTTTTCCGACACCACGATGATCGGCACGCGTGAGCGGGCGCGGATCCGCCGGCACAATTCGAGGCCGTCCACGACGGGCAGTTCCAGAGCGGTCAGGACCAGGCCCGGCCGCCATTGGCTAAAGCGGTCGAAGGCCGTCTGGCCGTCGGCTGCTGTCCTCACTTGATAGCCCTCGCTGGTCAGCGCGGCCGCGAGCATGCGGGCGATGTCCGCCTTGTCGTCGACGACCAGCACGCGCGAGTCGTCCACGTCTGCTGTGATGGCATTCATGATGTCCGGAGGAGGCAAACGCGGGGCCACCGGCGGGCAGCCGATTTCAGAGAGAGACAGCGCGCAGGATGAACATACGTGCGCAGGGTTGCGTGTGCGGAGCTGCTGGATCAGGCGACCTGGTGTTCCGGTGAGAGCGTGTGCACGGTCATCACGAGCGCGGGAACGAGGTAGAGAAACGTGATCGCCACCCACATGAACGCGCCGGCCACCTGCTGGTCCGCGAGAGCGGCCATGCCGGCGCGGGCAGGGTCAAGAAGGTGCCGGTGGTACGCCACGCGGTCGCTGAAGACAAGAAACGCCGACAGCGCGTCGCACGGCAGTGTCGCGGCAAAGAGATAGAGGGGCATCATGGCCTGGGACATTCGCTCAGCCGCCGGCCAGGGTCGGACGACCGGCCACCAGAACAACAGGCCGGTCAGGAGGAACGACGCGTCCTGAACGGCGTGCCACGTCCCGGATCGCTGGGCGAGCTCGAAGGCGGCGGGAATGTGCCAACCGATCACCGTCAGCGTTCCCGCCAGCCAGGTCGTCACGGGATGCGTCAGCGCCCGCACGAATGGTGTCAGCACGACGCGTGCGCGCGGTGAACGCCCGGACGCAGGAAGGAGCAACGGTGCGATCAGCCACACCAGCGGCGGCAACACGGCTCCGAGGATCACGTGCCGCACCATGTGCATCAGCACGGAGTCGTGTCCGCTCACGCTATTGACCCTCGCTGCGTGCCGCATCGCGCGCCGGCATCTGTCCGGACGGGTGCAGCGTCCGCAGGAAGGCGACGAGCGCACTCGTCTCGGCGGGATTCAGGTTGCGGCCGTACGCGGGCATGTTGCCGCCGCCTTGAATCAC
>Ga0105856_1001012_pt1 | contig 12657 bp, 7 predicted proteins | sample OrgsoiDNA_201060_FD_89681 | JGI IMG/M metagenome (GOLD analysis project Ga0105856, IMG submission 89681) | Permafrost soil microbial communities from the Arctic, to analyse light accelerated degradation of dissolved organic matter (DOM) -... | ecosystem: Environmental > Terrestrial > Soil >...
AAGGGATAAACAGCGCAAATTGAATAAAGAGGAGGGCCAATGAGCCAATTCGAACTCGAACTGGGTGAGCAGCGACTGCAACTGGAGCTGGAACGTTATCCGCAAGAAGAGACGTCAACACAGCTACAGGCATGGGAAGCTGCGGATGAATATCTGCTGCATACCCTCACGACCGACGCGCTCGATGGCCGTCCTGTCCTGATTTTTAACGATACCTTCGGCACGCTGGCCTGCGCCTTGCAGCAATTCGAACCGACCAGCATCAGTGACTCTTTCATGAGTCAGCTGGCGACGCGCCATAATTTGCGTCTGAACGGTTTCGATGAAGAGAGCGTGTCGCAGCAGAGCAGCCTGGTGCCGTTGCCAATCAATCCCGGTCTGGTGGTCATTAAGATCCCTAAAACGCTGGCCCTGCTTGAACAACAGCTGATTGCCCTGCGCGACGTCGTGACCCCGGACACGCAGATCATCGCCGGTGCCAAAGCCCGCGATGTGCATACGTCCACGCTGCAACTGTTTGAAAAAATCCTTGGCCCGACCAAAACCACGCTGGCGTGGAAGAAAGCCCGCCTGATCCACTGTGAAGTGACGTTGCCTGAGCAGAAAGTTGGCCCGGTCACCACCGAGTGGTCGCTGGATGACAGCGAATTCCGCATTACCAACCACGCAAACGTCTTCTCACGTACCGGCCTGGATATCGGTGCACGCTTCTTTATGCAGCACCTGCCGGAAGGCATTGAAGGGCGCATGGTCGATTTGGGATGTGGAAACGGCGTGATTGGCATGACCGCACTGGCGCTGAACCCGGACGCAGAAATGCTGTTTGTGGATGAGTCGTACATGGCGGTGGAGTCGAGCAAAGTGAACGTCGAGAACAATTTGCCGCAAGATCTCAGCCGCTCTCATTTTGAAGTGAACAACATGCTGGCCGGCGTTGAGCGCGAAACCCTGCATGCGGTGTTGTGTAACCCGCCGTTCCATCAGGGTACGGTCATCAGCGATGATACCGCCTGGCGCATGTTCTGCGACGCCAAACGCTGCCTGCAAACCGGTGGTGAGCTGCGTATCGTGGGTAACCGCCATCTGGACTACTACCAGAAGCTGCGCCGCCTGTTCGGTAACTGCACCACCATCGCGACCAACCAGAAGTTTGTGATTTTGCGCGCAGTAAAAACCGCGGCATATCATTGATTTTGTCTGGAATATGAAAAAAGCCGCCTGCGCGGCTTTTTTTTTCACTTTCAGATCGCCATTGCCAGCCTTGTTCCCTGATCGATAGCGCGTCTGGCATCCAGCTCCAGCGCGACATCCGCGCCGCCAATCAGATGCACCGTTTTTCCGGCCGCCAGCAGCGGATCATACAGCGCCCGTTGCGGTTCCTGCCCGGCGCAGATAATCACGTTATCCACCGCCAGACATTCACTCACGCCGTCGCGTGTGATGTGCAATCCGTCGTTATCAATATGTTCATAGGCCACGCCGCTCCACATTTTGACGCCGCGCTGTAACAGGCTGGCGCGGTGGATCCACCCCGTTGTTTTACCCAGACCTGCACCGACTTTGCTGCTTTTGCGCTGTAACAGCACGACTTCACGTGCGGCAGCTTCTGACTGCGGACCGTCAGGGCTCAGGCCACCGCGCTGAGTCAGGGTCTGATCGATCCCCCATTCGTGGCTGAACGCCGTGCTGTCGAGGCTGGCCGACGGGCCGCTTTGTACCAGATATTCCGCTGTGTCAAAACCAATACCGCCCGCACCGATAATCGCCACGCGCGGGCCGACCGGCTTTTTATCCCGCAGGACATCGAGATAGGTCAGAACGCTCGGGTGGTCAATGCCGCTGATAGCCGGCAGGCGCGGGGAGATGCCGCAGGCGAGGATCACTTCGTCATAACCGTCGAGCTGGCTGGCGCTGACTTTTTCACCCAGACGCAGGGTCACCTGCAAAATTGCCAGCTGGCGCGAGTAATAGCGCAGCGTCTGGTAGAACTCCTCTTTGCCCGGAATCTGCTTGGCGATATTAAACTGGCCGCCAATTTCAGGGTGGGCATCAAACAGCGTGACCTGATGTCCACGGCTGGCGGCGGTGGTCGCGAAGGCCAGACCGGCAGGTCCCGCGCCCACTACAGCCAGCCGTTTAGCGTAGTGCGCCGGGATCAGCGGCATTTCGGTTTCGCGGCAGGCGCGGGGATTGACCAGGCAGGAAGTGAGTTCCCCGGCGAAAATCTGATCCAGACAGGCCTGATTACAACCGATGCAGGTATTGATCTCATCGGCGCGGCCCTGTGCGGCCTTCTGCACAAAGGCGGGATCGGCGAGGAACGGACGCGCCATCGACACCATATCGGCGCAGCCGCTGGACAGCAGATCTTCGGCCACCTGCGGATCATTGATGCGGTTGGTGGTGATGAGCGGAATGCTGACCTTGCCCATCAGTTTACGCGTCACCCAGCTGAATCCGGCACGCGGCACCATTGTCGCGATAGTCGGGACGCGGGCTTCGTGCCAGCCGATACCGGTATTGATGATGCTGGCGCCGGCCTGCTCGATGCGCTGCGCCAGCGTTTCGATTTCACTCCAGCTCGAACCTTCTTCCACCAGATCCAGCATCGATAAGCGATAGATAATAATAAAGTTCGGGCCACAGGCCGCGCGCACGGCACATACCACCTCCAGCGCGAAACGCATGCGGTTATCGGCACTGCCGCCCCATTGGTCGGTGCGCTGATTGGTCCGGGCGGCCAGAAACTGGTTTATCAGGTAGCCTTCGGAACCCATGATCTCCACGCCGTCATAACCGGACTGCTGGGCTAACGCTGCACAGCGGGCGAAATCAGCAATGGTTGTTTCAATCTGTTCGTCCGTCAGTGCCAGCGGGGAAAAGCGGTTAATCGGTGCCTGCAGGGCTGAGGGCGCGACGGGATTAGGTTGATAGCTGTAACGCCCGGCGTGCAGAATTTGCAGGGCGATTTTGCCGCCAGCCAGATGCACTGCGTCGGTCACTATCTTGTGATGCGCCGTTTGGTACGGCTGATTGAGCACCGAGCCGCCGTGATACACCACGCCCTGCGGGTTAGGCGCGATGCCGCCGGTCACGATAAGCCCGACGCCCGCGGCAGCGCGTTCTGCATAAAACGCCGCCATGCGCTCTGCGCCGTTCTCCAGCTCTTCCAGCCCGGTATGCATTGACCCCATTAGCACGCGATTTTTAAGCTGGGTGAATCCCAAATCCAGCGGTGCCAGCAGGTGCGGGTAAAACGGCGTGTCGCGTTCGGTCATAGGAGAGACTCTTAAGTGGTCGGATGAGATAAGGATCAATTTAGCTGCCAGGCAGGGGAATGAAAAGGGCAGCAGCGGTGAATGTGATAGTGCTCATAAAAATTTAAAAAGAGGCAAGAATGCGTATGACAGCAAAAGTTAATTATTAGCGCGCTTCTCTTTATTGCGAAAAAGGTATTGCGAAAACAAGTTTCGACGAAGGATTTCTTTGCGGAATAAAATTTCGCGGACTGGCAGGTTATTTATTTTGTTGGTCATTTTTATATAAAGGCATTATTTAAATCCTTTAGGATTATTTTTACCACACAACTCGAATCGATTCAGTTCGGGTTAGAGCTGGACTAGGCTGGACCTGCTTCACCCAAAATCCCATTCTAACCTGGATATTGACTATGAATCTTATTGACCATACAGCGTGTCGTCCCTTTACCGAAGCCGGGCATTTATCCCAAATAGCTGCCTATTATGAAGAAGGCCGTAACGTCATGTGGATGATGCTGAAAGCCTTCCCCCGTCCTTGTTTTAATCAGCCATTAATTGAAGACATTATGAATCTGACCTATGCGGCGAAAGCCTCAGGGTTACGATTTGATTTTTGGGTTACCGGTTCTTTGGTGCCTAATATCTATAACGTAGGAGGTGACCTGAGCTTTTTCGTCGATTCTATTCTCAATAATAAGCGCGAGGCTTTACGCGCTTATGCCCGCGCCTGTATCGATTGTGTCCATGCTGCGGCACGCGGTTTTGATGTCGGTGCGGTGAGTTTATCGATGATCGAAGGAACGGCGCTGGGCGGCGGTTTTGAAGCCGCGCTGGCGCACCATTATGTTCTGGCGCAGAACACCGCGCGGATGGGCTTTCCTGAAATCGCGTTTAACCTGTTTCCCGGCATGGGGGGTTATTCGCTGGTTTCACGCAAATCGGGTATGCGGCTGGCGGAGGAGCTTATCTCCACCGGCGAGTCGCATACGGCGGAGTGGTTCGAAAGCCGGGGGCTGGTGGATGTGTTGTTCCAGCCGGGCGATGCGTTTATCGCTACCCGTACGTTTATCGACACATTACGGCCAAAGCTCAACGGTATCAGGGCCATGATCCGTGCGCGGCAGCGGGTGTTGCAACTTTCACGTTCGGAACTGATGGATATTACGGAAGATTGGGTGGATGCAGCCTTTACGCTGGAGGAGAAGGATGTCGCGTATATGGAGCGGCTGGTGATGTTGCAAAATCGCCATACGGCTTCCCTGCGTAAAACCGGTTAGTCTGCCCATGTCTGTTGTCCCGGGATGTAACCGTCAATCCTGACGGCTATCGCGAGACTATGTTCAAACTACCGGGTGAAGCAATTGCTTTCTGTACAAGCCAGTGTTCCAGTTCGTCTGCGGGCATTGGCTTGGCATACAGATACCCCTGTTTGCTGTCCACGCCGATTTCATCAATCAGCCGCTCTTCCTCGCGCGTTTCCACGCCTTCTGCCACAACGGTCAATTGCAGTGTTCTTGCGACGGCCACAATCGCCCGTACCAGCGCCTGAGAAATCGTATTGTCGTTAATGCCGCGTACAAAACTCTGGTCCAGCTTGATACAGTCCAGCGGAATACGTGCCAGCTGTGACAGCGAAGAGTAGCCGGTACCAAAGTCATCCAGATGCACTTCCGCACCCAGCTTATGTAACTGGTTGATCATCATGACGGCGGCTTTCTCATCCTCCACCAGACAGCTTTCCGTCAGCTCAAAATCGAGCATACAATTTTTCATGCCGGAATTCTGCATGGCTTCCGTAAAATCGCTCACCAGTGAGCAGTTGCCTAACTGACGGCCGGAAAGATTCACGGCAATGCGTAAATTCAGCCCTTTGCGCTGCCAGTCAGCGGCCTGTTGCGTGGCGGTGTCGATCACCCATTTGCCGAGCGGCGCAATCAGACCGGATTCTTCGGCGTAGGGGATAAAATCCTTTGGCTGAATGAGGCCGCGCTCCGGCGAGCGCCAGCGCAGTAGTGCTTCGACGCTCAGTACGTCTCCGTTGGCGGCAACTTTGGGCTGGTAATAGAGCATCAACTGCTGCTCTTCCAGCGCTTTACGCAGATTGGTATCCAGCCACATATACTCCGCGACTTTCTTGTTCATCTCCGGGGAAAAAACGCAGTGAGCGCTTTTCCCGGTCTCTTTGGCGACGTACATCGCCGTATCGGCGTTGCGGATCAGGCTTTCGGAATCAATACCGTGCTGCGGGCAAACGGCAATACCGCTGGAGCAGCCGGTATAAACTTCAATCAGACCAATGCGGAACGGGGCTTTGAGACGGCCCAAAATCTGCTGGCTGATGGCTTCCAGCGCTTCTACCGATGTGTCCGTGCTGAGGATGATGAATTCGTCACCGCCCAGCCGTGCCAGCGTCTCGGTCTCTTTCAGGCAGTCCTGAATGGCGTGCGCTACCTCTTTGAGCAGGCGGTCACCAAACATATGGCCATAGGCGTCGTTTACTTTTTTGAAGTTATCCAGATCCAGGTAAATCAGCCCAACCTGGTTGTCGCCGCGCTCTTCAAGCGCCGTCCGCAGTTGATCCTGCAAGGCATTGCGGTTTGCCAGACCGGTGATCAGGTCAGTATTGGCAAGTACCCGCAGCCGCTCCTGCGCCATGCGTTCGTCGGTGATATCCGAGCCTGAACAGATGAGGAATTTTTGCTGTTTGCCGCTGCCGCTGTGGACAAACTTATTGCGGAACAGAAACAGCCGCTGGCCCTTGACGGTGTTGATCCAGCGTTCAACTTCATAGGACTGCTCTTTCTGAAAGAAGCCGGTAATGTTCTGACGTGAAGCGATGCCTTCTTCCATCGACATAAAAAGCTCATAGGCGCTGCGCCCGATAACGTCCTCTTCGCGCAGGCCGGTGTACTCTTCACTCAGGCGGTTGAAACGGTGAACTTTACCCTCCTGATCGATGATAACGATCACCGAGTTGGCTTCTGAAACTACCTGCTCGGCGAAGCTCAGCCCGACTTCCAGGTCATGCGCCACCGAAGCGGTATCTTCAAAGTCAGAGGCGGTACCAGCCCAGACCTGATTCTCAACTTTCCTTCCGACCAGATAAAGGCAGACAGGGGTGCCAAACAGGGAGACATCCAGCGTAAAGCAGGAGGTGATACCGGTCAGTTCGCGGATACGCCCGGCCTGATAACCGGTCAGGGATACGGCGACGTTGGTGACACCTTTCTCAGCGGATAACTCAAGGGCATTACTGTCAGACCCCAGGCGCCAATAAGGGCGTGGTGTACCAAAATGGAGGTACAGAATGGAGTCGTCTTGAGAGTCTGTCATGGAAGCATCTCCGCTTTGTAAAGCTGCACGCTTAAGAAGGGGCGGGTGCTGAGAACAACGACCCGCCCCTGACTGATGACGACTTACGCTGGCAGTTTCCTGCCTTAACCAAAAATCAGCACTAAAACTATTTTAGCAGGAAACTGGTTTGCTTCACGTCCTGTGAGTCCAATCCAATGAATACATTGAACTTACCCGGTTCCGACGCCCATTTCAGCTTATCGTTGAAGAAGCGCAGATCCTTTTCATTGAGGGTAAAGGTCACCACTTTTTCTTCGCCAGGCGCGAGGTCGATTTTCTCAAAGTTTTTGAGTTCTTTGACCGGGCGGCTGATGGAGGCCGTGACGTCCTGCAGATAGAGCTGAACGACGGTGGCACCGCTGCGTTTGCCGGTGTTTTTCACCGTGACGCTGGCGGTCAGCGGTTTGCTGGCACTCATGGTAGTGGCTGACAGAGACACGTCAGACACGCTGAACTGGGTATAGCTCAGGCCGTAACCAAAGGCGAACAACGGGCCATTGGTGATATCGAAATAGCGCGAGGTATATTTGTTAGGCTTTTGCGGATTAAACGGACGACCGGTATTGAGCACGCTGTTGTAGAGCGGAATTTGCCCCACGGAGCGCGGGAAGGTCATCGGCAATTTACCTGACGGGTTGTAATCCCCAAACAGGACATCGGCAATGGCGTGGCCCCCTTCGGTGCCGCTGAACCAGGTTTCCAGCATCGCGTCAGAGATCTCATTTTCCCACGTCAGCGTCAGCGGGCGGCCATTCATCAGCACAATCACCAGCGGCTTACCGGTGGCTTTCAGGGCTTTCAGCAGGTCGCGCTGGCTTTGCGGGATATTAAGCTCGGTACGGCTTGAAGCTTCATGGGCCATGCCTTGTGCTTCACCGACCACGGCCACAACGACGTCGGCTTTTTCGGCGGTTTTCACCGCTTCATCAATCATCTCCTGCGCCGGACGCGGATCGTTGATCACCTGTTTCTCATACTGGTTCAGGAAATCGACAATCGCCGGATCATTGGTGATGTTAGCACCGCGGGCATAAAGCAGCGTGGCTTTATCGCCAATGGCTTCTTTCATCCCCTGCAATACGGTCACGGCCTGATTGGCTTTACCGGCGGCTGACCAACTGCCCATGACGTCACGCTGGCTGTCAGCCAAGGTGCCGACCAGAGCGATGGTGCCTTTTTTCTGCAGCGGCAGGGTTTCATGTTCGTTTTTCAGCAGCACCAGCGAGGTACGCGCCACTTCACGCGCTTCTTTACGGTGTAAGCGGCTTTCGGCATTGGTATCTACCGGGTCGCTTGAGGCCAGGCCTAAATGGCGGTACGGGTCAGCGAACAGGCCCATGTCCCACTTGGCGGTCAGCACGTCACGGACTGCGCGGTCGACTTCTTTTTCCGTCACCAGACCATCAGCCACCAGGCCTTTGAGGTATTTGCCGTACATGTTGTCGGCCATGTCCATATCGACACCGGATTTCAGCGCCATGGCGGCTGCCTGACGGTCATCCTGCGCCACGCCGTGCATTACCAGACCACCAATCGCGCCGTGGTCACTGACGGTCAGGCCTTTGAATTTCCACTGGTTGCGTAACACTTCCTGCAATAGCCACGGGTTAGACGTAGCCGGAATGCCGTTGACCGAGTTCAGGGCCACCATCACGCCACCAGCACCCGCATCGAGGGCGGCTTTGTACGGCGGCAGGTAGTCATTGAACATGCGGGTCAGGCTCATGTCGACGGTGTTGTATTCACGCCCGCCTTCCACGGCGCCGTACAGCGCGAAGTGTTTGACGTTCGCCATCACGGCATCGGGCGCAGACGGGTCATTGCCCTGATAAGCAGAGACCATTTCATGCGCGAGGCGTGACGTCAGATAAGTGTCTTCACCGAAGCCTTCAGAAACGCGGCCCCAGCGCGGATCGCGGGTGATATCGACCATCGGTGAGAAGGTCATGTTCAGGCCATCGGCCGCCGTTTCTTTCGCGGAAATACGCGCACTGGTGGCGACCGCATTCATGTCCCAGCTGGCCGCGAGGCCAAGGCTTATCGGGAAGATGGTGCGCTGGCCGTGAACGACGTCATAGGCATAAAACAGAGGGATTTTCAGGCGACTGTGCTGTACCTGATCCTGCATGCGGCGGATGTCGGGTTTGGTCACCGTGTTAAACATGCCGCCGACTTTATCGGCGCGAATATCCGCCATGATGGCTTCTTTCGGGTAGTCAGGCCCCACGCTGACGAGATTGAGCTGGCCAATTTTCTCATCCAGTGTCATTTGTTTCATCAGGTGTGAGACGAACGCGTCGCGCTCTTTCACTTGATCTTGTGGAATGCCCGCCGTTTGCTCCGCAAACAACGAGGTGGAACCTGCCATTAACACTAACGCGCCAATCAGGTGATGCGTATTCATCGAGTATCCTTCAGACAAAAATCGAACCGCTGTAGGGCGGAAATCAGCAGCAATAAAACGAACAAGGTAATGATCATTCTAAGAAAACTATAGCGTGAGAATCTAATACGGCACTTCGACTATTAGCAATGAATACTTTTATAAGAAAACAGTTTGTACAGCGCGAAGCGGCGCATCCCGCAATTTACGCTGAATTTAAAGTCGATGTACAAAAACTCTTTCGAGGAAGCGCGCAATTTCCGATCTTTAGGAATGCGTGAAACAGCTGAATTAATAATAGAAGGGCATGTCGGTCGGAGTTTTACTCATGGTATCCATGAAAACGTCTTTGGTAACGGCCCAGAAATGGCCGATGGCGGCCGCGTTGAAGGTCATACCCATCAGGCTCATGACAAAAAAGCAGGTCACCGTCAGGCCGACACCGCTGAAAATAAAGGCCATTGAATTGCGGCTCGACTGGCGGCAAACGATATTCAGCTGACTGGTGCAGAACATCAGAAAAGCGCTCAGTAATTCCCAGCGCATCATCATTAAACTGGCCGTTAAGGTACCCATCGAACGTATTCCTATGCAGATTTGTTGCCCACATCCTGTAAACGTTAATGGCCATCACGGCGTATTTTCGGCAACAAAGTGGGCGGAAAAGAATTAAAAATGTGACTTAAGTCACATTGTAGCGGGCATTATTTCGAAGCGCAAAACTTCATTGCGCAGAAATTCATCGGTAGCAGGGATAGGAGATATTTATCAGGTATGAAACCGCCAAAGGCTGGCGGTTTCATTGATGGCCTCATCGGAGCGGATATTGTCCCTCAGGCGCCGTATCCCATGACCTGCAACAGGTGTTGCGCCTGCTGCACGGCATCCTGACGGTGAGTAACGCCGAGCTTCTGATACAAATTACGGATGTGCGTTTTGATGGTGGTCGAGGCTACCGTCAGCTCACCGGCGATCTGATCATTGCTATAACCGGAGTAAATCAGCCCCAGTACCTGCCACTCGCGCTGGGTCAGCGGGCTGGTGCGGATAAGCTCCGGCACCTGTGGGTGAGTCAGCAGCTTATTCACAAAGCCTTCGTCGAAATGGGCGAATTTATGCCGGTGATGTTGGTTAATATCGCGCAGGATTTTTTGCGCCCGGCGTTGCTCCATTTCCGGCAGCAAATTGAGCTGAATCAGCTGGCGCAACTGCTGCGCCATCATCTCGCCTTCAATCACAAAGTGGCTGACAAATCCGGTGCGGTTGGAGAGTTCCAGCGCCTCAATCAGGACGCGCTGGGCCTCATTTTTCCGGCCGGTGTGCCAGTAGAGCAGATTGCACAGGATCAGATTACGGTTGAGGTCGCTGACCAGTTTCAACTGGCGGGCGTTGGTGTTGAGTTCGTCAATCACCACTTCGGCTTCGTCGAACTGCTCCAGCAAAATTTGCACGCGGGCGATGTTCCGCCATTGGCCCTGCAGGAAGTGGTTGTCGGCCATGCCCGGTTTTGAGGTCTGATTCAGCCAGCTGCGCGCCGAAGTTTTATCACCGACCATCTGCCAGTAAATCACCCGCGGTTTGTCTGCATTGGTCAGCCAGTCAGTGTGGTACTGACCGCTTTGCAGCAGGGTTTCGCAGCGCTGTAAATAGCGGTGGGCATTGTCGAGATGGCCCCGCGCCAGCGAGCATTTAGCGAGCATGGCCAGACACTGTAACTGCTGCTGTGGTTGGAAATTCGCCAGCACTTCCAGCCCTTCGCGGGCGGCGCTTTCGGCATCGTCCAGACGCGCCCACGACCATAAAAGCTGCGAGCGCAGACGCAGCAGAAACTCGTGCATCGGCAACTGTTCCAGATGCTGTTCGCGCACCAGTTCAAATGCCTTGTCCTGCGTTTCATAAGCGGCCTGTAAAAAGCCCTGCGCAATCAGGATTTCGCTCTGTTGCAGCAGTGCCCATAAGGCATAGTGATAGGCTTCGTGGCGGCGGGCGATCTGTTCGGTTTGCTGCATCAGCGGCAGGGCGCGGCTTAAATCGCCTTTGCAGTGCTGAATTTCGCCGGTGACGGAGGTGGCAACAATGCGGCTGTAGTAGCTGGAATAGGGCAGATAACGCAGCGCCTGCGCAGCCAGTTTTTCCGCTTCATCCTGTTTGCCGTCATTAATCGCTACCTGTGCCCGCAGCGCGTCGAACTCGGCGCTGAGGGTTTTATCAACCTCAATTTTTTCGCGCAGCATCTCGTTTTCCGCGCGTTCCAGCAGCATTTCTACTTCGCTGTAACGGTGCTGACTTTGGGCCAGCCAGGCTTGCAGCAATGCGAGTTTCGGGTTTTGAATCAGCCGCTCGTACGGCAGCGCATTCAGGCACTCTTCGAGCAGTGCCAGTTCGCTCTGATTAAACAGCGCCCAGGCGTGCTGCAGCAGAATATCGCGCAGCAGGTCGGTGTCCTCAGCCCCGAGGGCGTGATGAATGGCTTCGGCCGGGAAACCCAGTGCCTGCCAGCCTTCTGCCGCCAGGCGGTGAATGGCCGGCAGCTCAGCAGACAGTTCCCACTGGCAGCGCTGGCGCAGGAAGGTGGCGAACAGCGGGTGGAAGTTAAACCACTCGCCGCTGTCATCCATGCGGTGAATAAACAGCCCCTGACGCTCCAGCTCTTCCAGCCGTTGCTGGCCGTTATCTTCGCCGGTCAGTTTGACGATCAACGAATCATTCATTGAACGTAGCAGCGAGCAGCGCAGCAGGAAGTCGCGGGTAGGCGCATCGACGCGATCCAGCACTTCGTCCACCAGATATTCCGACAGATGGCTGGCATTCAGCCCGGCCAGCTTTTTGGCCGACTGCTGCGCCGACGCGGTAGACGCGCTGGACTGACGTGCCGACAGCGCAATCAGCTGCAACGCCGTGGCCCATCCGGCGACGTCGTCGCACAAACGGCCGCTGTCCGCCTGCTCAATCGGGTCTGCCAGACGGCAGTCAAAGAACTGCTGGGCTTCGACATGATTGAAAGCCAGCTGCGCGGCATTCAGCTCCAGCAGCTGATCCCGCACGCGCAGATTGGCGATGCCGAGCTGCGGCAGGGTACGTGACAGCACCATTAAGGTGATGTTTTCCGGCTGATGGCGCAGGAAGAAGCGCATCCCTTCATGAATGGCGTCATTGGAAATCAGATGATAATCATCAATCACCAGCAGCAGCGGACGGTGCCAGTCTGACAGTTCGACAAACAGCTGGGCGAACAGCGCCGACAGGCTGGCGTACTGATGTTTCTGGCTGAGGGCTTCGCTTTTGACGCAGTGTCCGCCGGTGGCCTGCTGTATGGCGGCCACCAGATAGCTGGCAAAACGCTCCGGCTGATTATCGCTTTCATCCAGCGAGTACCAGCCAAGATCGCTTTTACCCGCCGCCCAGTGGGCAACCAGCGTGGTTTTACCGTAGCCGGCAGGACAGGCGACCAGCACCAGACGGTAATTTTGCGCAGAAGCCAGCTTCGCTAACAGGCGTTCGCGTACCACCGTATTTTGCAGCCGCACCGGGCGGCTGAGTTTCGAAGGGATCAGCATAGTTATCCATTCTTATGACTGTAAACGAATGAGAGGAGGAATTATTTTACAGCGCGTAATTAATAATATTCCTAAGGTCTGCCAATGCAGGAAGTATTGCAAG
>Ga0105856_1001018_pt1 | contig 12616 bp, 7 predicted proteins | sample OrgsoiDNA_201060_FD_89681 | JGI IMG/M metagenome (GOLD analysis project Ga0105856, IMG submission 89681) | Permafrost soil microbial communities from the Arctic, to analyse light accelerated degradation of dissolved organic matter (DOM) -... | ecosystem: Environmental > Terrestrial > Soil >...
AATGCTGGGCGGCGCGGTCTTGTAAGTCGAGATAATTAGCCAGTTTATTGAAGGAAATGATCGCCTGACGCAAAGGGTTCGGGCTGCCGTCGTTGGCGGTCATGCCCAATACCGGCGCGATGGGCGCTAGCTGGTTAACGTTCGGGCCATAGCCTTGCGACACCAGCAGCAACGAGGGTTGCAGTTGTTGCAACAGCTCCATGTTGGGCTCCATCCGTTGGCCGACATCTATCACGCTGGCGGGCAGTTTTGGCTCGTTCACCCACAAATTGTAATTGTGGATATCGGCCACGCCCATCGGCGTTACGCCGAGCGCCATCAGCAATTCGGCGGGCAACCATTCCAGCGCAATGATTTTATTAAGATCGGGACGCGGCGCGGCGAAAGAAGGGAGCGCGGTCAGTAGAGGCGACAGCGCCAGCGCCTGAAGCAGGCGGCGGCGCGTTAAATCGGGTACAGGGAAAATCTCAGACATATCAATATACGAAGCTCACCGGTGCACCACCGGCCGGATGCGGAAGAATGCCCATCGGGATACCGTAAACTTGTTCCAGCACATCGCCACGCATCATTTCATCCGGCGTGCCTTGGGCAATTAATTCGCCGCCGCGCAATGCCATCAGATAGTCGCAATAACGCGCCGCCATGTTCAAATCATGCAATACAGAAATCACCGTCAGCCCTTTCTCCTGGCTGAGGCGGTGGATCAGCGCCAGCACGTCGACCTGATGCGCGATGTCCAGCGCGGAGGTCGGTTCGTCGAGCAGCAGACAGCGGCTGTCTTGCGCCACCATCATCGCCAGCCATGCGCGCTGACGCTCGCCGCCTGACAGGCTGTCGACCAGCCGATGGGCGAAGGGTTTCAGCCCCACCAGCGAAATCGCCTCTTCGACTTTCTCGCGATCCTGATGTTTGAAGCGCCCCAACGCGCCATGCCACGGATAACGCCCGATGGCGACCAGCTCTTGCACCGTCATGCCCTCTGCCGCCGGTAACTGCTGCGGTAAATAGGCCACCTGACGCGCAAAGGCTTTACTGTCCCACTGTTCAATGGGCGTATCGTTAAGTTGAATTTGCCCCGACGACGCCGATTGGTGACGTCCGAGCATTTTTAATAACGTCGATTTTCCCGACCCATTATGCCCAATCAATCCGCACACTTTGCCTTTCGGAAAGGTCAACGACAGCGGCGCAAGCAGCGTGCGACCGGGAACGGTGAAACTCACCTGATTCAGGCTGAAGGTGCTGTCATTGGCATGAGCCTCAGCGTGCTCAGCAGAACTCTGCTCGGTGTGGTTTGGCATAATATGTTCAGACATACAGTTGGACGCTCTTTACGTCAGAGGTTGAGAAACAAAAATGGAAAAGGGCACGAGGTGTCGTGCCCACTTTCCTGCCATCAGGTCAAACTATCAGAAGCGGAATGTCGCGGTGGCGACCACCTGACGTTCAGAACCCCAATAACACGCATAATCACGGTAGCAACTGGCGACATATTCGCGATTAAACAGGTTGTTGACGTTGACCCCTACGGACGAGCCCGGCATGCCGAAGCGACCCAAATCGTATTTGATGGTGGCATCTACCAGCGTATAGGCAGCGACATCAAACGCCTGGTTATTTTTCTCGTCTGTGGTGTAGAAGCTAGAGCTGTCGCCAACATAACGCACACCGGAACCGACGGTCAGACCACTCAGCGCTGTCTCGTGGAAAGTATAGTCAGCCCACAGTGACGCCATGTTGCGCGGAATTTCTGTCGGACGTTTGCCCTGATAAGCCGTATCTTGCGTGTAAACGGCATTGGTATAGGTGTAAGACGCGGTCACGTTGACGTTAGCGTTCACCGCCGCTTTGGCTTCCAGCTCCACGCCACGCGAACGGATCTCGCCAGACTGCACCTGGAAGAAGATGTTGTTCGGATCGGTCGTCAGGTTGTTGGTTTTGGTTAACTGATAGACCGCAGCCGTCAGGCTAATCGGACGATCGTTCGGAATGTATTTGATACCGGCTTCATACTGCTTGCCTAGTGAAGGAACAAACGCCTGTCCGCTGAAGGTGGCACCGACATTCGGCTCGAAAGATTCGCTATAGCTGACGTAAGGGGAAATCCCGTTGTCGAACAGATAGTTCAAACCACCGCGCCAGGTGAACTTCTCGTTATCCACTTCATCCGTTGTCCCCGTAGTGCGGGTCAGGACCGAGTTGTTAGAGAAGTCATAACGGCCGCCCAGCGTTAGGATCCACTGGTTCCATTCCGCTTGGTCCTGCGCGTACAGGCCAGTCTGCTCCTGACGATCCAGTACCTGATACGGGAAATTGAGTGCAATGCCCGGGTTGCCATACTGCGGATTGAGCATATTCAGCGGATTCGCCGTGCCGTAATCGGAATCCACGTCGTTACGCATACGCATGTAATCCACACCGGTCAGCAAGGTGTGATCCACCGAGCCGGTAGCAAATTTCGCCTGAACCTGCGTATCGACATCAAAGTTATTCAGGCTCTCTTTAGACTGTACATAAGCACGGTTTAACACGCCGTTGCCCGCATAACCGGTACCGTAAACGCCCGCAAAGTCAGTATCGAGTTTGGTGTAGCGCAGGTTCTGGCGCACGGTCCAGGTGTCATTGAATTCATGGTCAAAGCTGTAGCCGACCATTTTCTGATTACGTGACAGCTTGTTAGATTGCTCACCGTCGTTAAAGTTGGTCGGCAATTTGTGGGCGTTACCGTTGGCATCCACGTAAGGCACCACCGTGCCTTCACGCGGCAACCAGCCGTAGAAACCGGTATTCGGATCGTTTTGGAAATTACTTAAGAAAGTGAAGTTGGTTTTGTCATCAGGACGCCAGCTAAATGACGGTGCGAGAGCATAACGCTGCTCTTTCGCCATCACCTGTTGAGAATCCTGACTGCGCGCAATACCGGTCAGGCGGTAGGAATACACACCGGCATCATCAAGGGCATCGCTGAAGTCAAAACCGGTTTGATACAGGTTATCGGACCCCATTTTAAACTGCACTTCTTTCAATGGCTCGGTGGTCGGGCGCTTGCTGATCATGGTCACCACGCCGCCCGGGTTACTTTTGCCATACAGTACCGAGGACGGGCCACGCAGCACTTCAACGCGCTCGAGGAAGTACGGGTCCATCGACACTTCAGAGTAGTTATCGCCCTGCAGCTTGATGCCATCCAGATACTGGTTGGTATTGACCGCGGTGAAACCACGGATTGCCACCGCATCATAGGTCGCAGAACTGCCACGACTTGCCATCACGCCCGGCGTGTAAGCCAGCGACTCTTTCACCGAAGAGGGCTGCTTCATGTCCATCTCTTCACGCGTCACCACCGAAATCGACTGCGGTGTTTTCACCAGCGGTGTGTCGGTTTTGGTGCCGGTGGCGCTGTGCTTGGCGGCGATAGTTGGCGACGGACCCCACGCGGTTTCCGGTGCTACGTTAGCCGCGCTGCTACCGGTGACGACGATGGTGTCACCTTTCGCGGTATTGGTGCTGGTTTCAGCCGCGGTGGCCTGAAACGCATAAGAACCGAGTGCTGCGGCGACAGTCACCGCCAAGGTTCCACGCTTAAAAATGCCTGATGAAGCAGTCAATGAAAGAGAGCGCTGAAGTGCCATTTGTTATTCTCTGGAAATGTTGAATGGGAATGTAAACGATAATTATTATTATGAACGTCGGATAATATGCGCAACCGATACCCTTCTGCAAGCGCATTAAGACCGGACAAAGTGTGAACGATTAAAAAATGGCCCTATGTAAAGCAGGGGTTAATTTGAAGGATATTTGTTCGAAATGAGATGTAAATAATCAGCAGGCCAAAGGCGATTGATGTTGCGAAAACGTGAAGGCAAAAAAGAAAACAACGTTGAGGAGTCGGGGAAAACAAAATACAGTACGCCCCTTCCCCCACGTTTGTCGGATCTTTGACAGCATCAGAAGACCAGCAAAAAAGGTGGGACTTAAGGCTAATAGGGAAAATTGCCGACGCTACAGATCCCCCTATCACACAATAAAAGCGGCATTCAATGCAGCGAATTAAATAGGCAAGATATTATGCAATCCTCTGTTAATAAACCAGAAAGCCGAACCTTTCTCGGTCATCCATATCCACTACGATCCCTGTTCTTTACCGAAATGTGGGAGCGCTTTTCGTTCTACGGCATTCGCCCATTACTGATCCTGTTTATGTCCGCGGCGGTCTACGACGGCGGCATGGGATTAGCGCGCGAAAATGCCTCGGCGATTGTCGGTATTTTCGCCGGCAGCATGTATTTAGCCGCCCTGCCGGGTGGCTGGCTGGCGGATAACTGGCTGGGGCAGCAAAAGGCCGTGTGGTACGGCTCGATTCTGATCGCCCTCGGTCACCTGTCGATTGCGCTGTCCGCCGTGTTGGGTGACAACCTGTTCTTCATCGGCCTGATGTTTATCGTGCTGGGTTCCGGTCTGTTCAAAACCTGTATCTCGGTGATGGTCGGCACCCTGTATAAAAAGGGCGACAACCGCCGCGACGGGGGTTTTTCCCTGTTTTATATGGGCATCAACATGGGGTCGTTTATCGCTCCGCTGATCTCCGGCTGGTTGATCCGTTCCCACGGCTGGCACTGGGGCTTCGGTATTGGCGGTATCGGCATGCTGGTGGCGCTGGTGATTTTCCGCGCCTTCGCCGTGCCGTCGATGAAACGCTATGACCGGGAAGTCGGTCTGGATTCCACCTGGAATAATCCGGTCGCCAAGAAAAAAGGCGTTGGTGCTTGGCTGATGGCGTTGGCGGTCGGCGTCGCGGTGATTATCACCCTGATTGCCCAAGGCATTATCGTGATTAACCCGTTAGCAGTGGCTAGCGCGCTGGTTTACGTGATTGCCGCGTCGGTCACCCTGTACTTCGTTTATCTGTTCGTGTTTGCCGGACTGAACCGCAAAGAGCGCGCCCGCCTGCTGGTCTGTTTTATCCTGCTGGTGTCTGCCGCCTTCTTCTGGTCAGCCTTCGAACAGAAACCGACCTCCTTCAACCTGTTCGCCAACGACTATACCCAGCGAATGATTGGCGGTTTTGAGATCCCGGCGGTGTGGTTCCAGTCGATCAACGCCCTGTTCATCATCTTGCTGGCACCGATCTTCAGTTGGGCATGGCCTGCGCTGGCCCGTAACAAAGTCCACCTGAGCAGCATCACCAAGTTTGTTATCGGCATTCTGTTTGCAGCGGCGGGCTTTGGTCTGATGATGATGGCGGCACAGAACGTACTGAGCAACGGCGGCGCGGGCGTGTCCCCAATGTGGCTGGTCGGCAGTATTCTGATGCTAACGCTGGGTGAACTCTGCCTGAGCCCAATTGGCTTAGCGACCATGACCCTGCTGGCCCCAGAAAGAATGCGCGGCCAGATGATGGGCCTGTGGTTCTGCGCCAGTGCGCTGGGCAATCTGGCGGCAGGCTTGATTGGGGGCCATGTGAAGGCCGACCAACTGGATATGTTGCCGACGCTGTTCGCACGCTGCTCGATTGCGCTGCTGATCTGCGCCGCGGTGCTGACCCTGCTTATCATCCCTATCCGTCGGATGCTGGAAAACAGCACACAGAAACCGGCGGCGGACGCCTGATAACGTCTTCGCACAATCCTCAAGCCAGCGTCGTTACGCTGGCTTTTTTTATGGCGGCATTCCCAACGCAGTCCGATAAAAAAAGGGCGCGACCTGTGTCGCGCCCTGCTTGTTTTGGCTCAGTACGACCAGAATTTACGGACTGGAACCAAACATATCTTTAATCCAACCGGCAACGCCTTTGCCATCTTCTTGCTGCGATGACTGCTGTTGTTGCTGTTGTTGCTGTTGTTGCTGTTGTTGCTGTTGCTGCTGCTGAACGGCGGCTTGCGATGCCTGACAAAGTTTGTCTGGCGCATCGGTCCACACCGGAATACTGCGCGCTGCGCCGCCGGTCAATCCACCGCTGTTACAGATGAAGTTTCCGCTACCATCGATGTTCATGGTGGTAATGCCTTCCGGCACTTGCAGCGTCAGCGGCTGTGGCGTTTCGTTATCCAGATAGCGGCTGTACAACACCAACGCACCGGTTGAACCCCAGAGTTTGGACGGGCCGTTGTTGTCGCGCCCAACCCAAGTGATCGCCACCTGATTGCCATCGATACCCGCGAACCAGCTGTCGCGCAGTTCGTTAGAGGTACCGGTTTTGGCTGCCAGATGCAGGTTCGGGAACTTATTCGCCAGTGCGCGTGACGTCCCTTCAGACACCACCTGTTGCATCGCGTACATGGTCAGATAAGAGGCCTGAGCCGGGATCACCCGAACGGCCTGCGGGAAGCTCTGATAGAGCACCGTACCGTCTTCCGCAATCACCGAACGCACCGCAGACAACGGCGCTTTGTTGCCGCCGCTGGCGATGGTCTGGTACTCCTGCGCCACTTCCATTGGCGTCAGGGCAATCGCCCCCAACAGCATGGACGGCAACTGGTTGAGCGACTCTTTTGGTACGCCGAGGTTGATCAGCTGTTTGGTGATGTTATCCAAACCAACCGCCATCCCCAGATTCACCGTCGGCACGTTCATCGAGCGCGCCAGCGCATCGACCAGCAGCACCTGACCACGGAACTGATGATCATCGTTTTTCGGTGACCAGGTCTGGCCATTGGCCAGTTTCAGGGTCAGCGGCTGGTCAGCCAGCACGGTATTCAAACGGTATTTATCCGGTTGCGACAGCGCGGTGAGATAGGTCGCCGGTTTTGCCAGAGAACCCACCTGACGCCGCGCCTGCATGGCACGGTTGAAGCCCGCGAACTGGGTTTCCGCACCGCCGACCATCGCCCGCACTTCGCCGGTATAACGGTCAACAATCACCATCGCGGTTTCGATGTCATTCAGGCCGCTTTTCTTACGCAGCAGCGGAATGCCTTCTTCCACCGCTTTCTCGGCGGAATCCTGAGAAATCGGGTCCAGCGTGGTGAAGATTTTCACCCCTGACATGTCCTGCACTTTGTCACCGAGCTTGGCCTGCAGCTCGTTACGCACCATCTGCATAAACGCAGGCTGAGGTGAGATCACCCCGCCTTTCGGCTGCACACCGAGCGGACGCGCGCTGAGCATGTCATACAGTTCCTGGTCGATCACTTTCTGATTGACCAGCAAACGCAGCACTAAGTTACGGCGTTCCAGCGCCAGTTTCGGGTTACGCCACGGGTTGTACAGAGACGCGCCTTTCACCATGCCGACCAGCAACGCTTGCTGATCCAAACTCAGTTCATCCACCGGACGGCCGAAGTAATACAGGCTCGCCAGCGGGAAACCGCGGATCTGATCGGAGCCACTTTGACCGAGATACACTTCGTTCAGGTACAGCTCGAGAATGCGATCTTTGCTGTAGTTGGCGTCGACCAAAATCGCCATATAGGCTTCGCGCGCTTTACGGCTTAGCGAGCGCTCGTTGGTCAGGAACAGGTTCTTCACCAACTGTTGGGTCAGCGTACTGCCGCCCTGCACCGCATGACCGGCGGTCAGGTTAGCCACGACCGCACGGCCAATCGCCCAGAAGTTGATGCCGTCATGTTCATAGAAATGGCGGTCTTCGGTCGCCAGCAGGGTATCGACCAACAGGTCCGGGAAGCCCGCACGCGGCACGAACAGGCGCTGTTCACCATTCGGTGACTGCAACATGGTGATCAAACGCGGATCAAGACGGAACAGCCCGAAATCATGGTTATTGTCGAGGTTTTTGATCTCCGCCAGATGGTTATCTTCGAACATCAGACGGGCGTTAATCTGCCCCTCTTTACCGTCTGGGAAATCAAACGGACGGCGCAGTAAATCGATGCTGTTGGCCGCAACGGTAAACTCGCCAGGACGCGTAATACGCGTCACCTGACGGTACTGCGTGCCTTCGAGCAGATTCACCATCTCTTTTTTGCTGTACGGCATGTCCGGCTCAAGGTTGACCTGACGGCCATACACCGCCGCCGGTAACTGCCAGACTTTGCCATCGATGCGCCCACGGATCTCGGTATTAAGATAGAAACCGTAGATGCCCATCAGGATGGCGAAAATAATAAACAACTTGAACAGCAGCCAGAACCACCAGCGTTTTCTGCTGCGCGGTTTGCCGCTTTTGCCTGACTTCGCGGCTTTACGCGGTGCCGCTTTACGGGTCATGCGCGACTCCCGGCGAGTCTCTTTTTCATCGTCGTAATCATCATCTTCCGTTTCGTGATCATCTTCATAGTCGTCATCAACTTCTTCATAATCATCATCCCGGCGACCTCGAACGGGACGTGAGCGCGAAGGCTTGCGCCCTGCGGGTTTGCCTTTACGGCCAATCGGCTCGCGATCATCGCCAGACATGACAATTCTCCATAAAACCTGCTGTGTTCATAAAGTGGCGCTTACTCTGTTCTTTGGTTTATTGAACCACCAGAAGAAAGCTCTGAAAAATGAGCGGCTTCTGATCATTGATATTTCTTGGTCCGGCGCGTCGGCAAAGCCTGCGCCGGATTGTCCGGCCACGGGTGCTTAGGGTAACGGCCTTTCATCTCTTTTTGAACCTCGCGATAGGTCCCTTGCCAGAACGCCGCGAGATCGGCGGTGATTTGCAACGGCCGCTGGGCGGGTGAAAGCAATTCCAGCACCACCGCCACGCGGCCTTCGGCCAGCATCGGGCTGCGTTCTTCGCCGAACATCTCCTGCATGCGTACCGACAGGACCGGTGGCTGGTCAGCATAATAGCGGATTGGCAAACGGCTGCCAGTAGGAACGCTATAATGCGTCGGCAATGCGCTGTCGAGACGCTGGCGTTGATTCCACTCCAGCAGGCGCAGCAGCGCGTCCTGTAAATCCACCTGTTGCAGCGCTTTGAGGGAACGCACGCCGCCGAGTGACGGCTGCAACCAGCGTTCCAGTTGGTCGAGCAAACTGGCGTCATCCATCGCTGGCCATTGCCCCTCGGGCAGCCACCGTGCCGCACAGGTCAGACGCAGCCGAAGCTGCTCGGCGGCCACCGACCAGGTCAGCGCGTGCAGGCCTTGTTGGCGGATCCAGTCGATCAACGCCTGTTGCAAGTCGGCGTCATCGGGCTTGGCCTGCGGATTGGCTTTTAATACCAGCCGTCCGACCTGCCAGCGCCGCCATGCGCGCAGCGTGCCCTTCTCTTCGTCCCACTCTACCGCCGTCTGCTCTTTTACACTCTGCGGCAGCCGCGTGGCTAACTGGCTGGCATCAAGCGTAATGGCCAATAAAATTCGAGCATCAGGGCTGTTATTGCCTTGCAGCAGTTGCGGCGCCACCAGCCAGGCGGCGCGCGTTAAGGCGTCATCTTGCGGCAACGAAGCGCCTAATCCATTCGCCAGCAAATAGCGTCCGTCTTCGCCGCGACGCTGGGCGATACGGTCGCTGAAGGCTGCCGCCAACAGCCAGGGCGCGAGGGAGACATCCACCTGCCCTTTCTGGCTGGAAACGCGCTGGACCAACTGCGAGGCGCGGCGTTGCCAGTTGCCTTGCGGACGGCTGAGCCAATAATCGATATCCGGCAGGCCGCCGCGCGGCGGCTCTTCAAGCATCGCTGCCAGCAGCGCCGCCGTGGCCAGCGCGTCAGCACTTTGCCCATCGGCGGCAATCAGCATCGCGGCCAGACGCGGATCACAGCCCAGTTTCGCCATCCGCTGACCCACCGACGTCAGTTTTCCCTGCGAGTCAGTCGCACCGAGCGAATGCAGCAAGCTTTTCGCCGCCGCCAGCGCCGGGGCAGGCGGCGCATCCAGCCAGGTTAATTGCGCGGGATCCTGACAGCCCCATTGCAATAACTCGAGCCAGAAGCTGCTCAGGTCACTTTGTAAGATCTCCGCTTCGGCCTGCGCACTGGCGCGTTCGGCCTGCTCTTTGCCAAACAAATGCCAGCATAAACCCGGTTCGAGACGCCCTGCACGGCCCGCACGCTGGGTCATCGACGCCTGACTGATACGCTGCGTCACCAGCCGCGTCAGGCCGCTGCGCGGGTCAAACTGCGCGCTGCGTTCCAGACCGCTGTCCACCACCAGTCGAATACCTTCGATGGTCAGACTGGTTTCGGCAATATTGGTCGCCAGCACGATTTTACGTCGTCCGGTTAACGCGGGCTGGATGGCTTTTTGCTGCTGCTCCAGCGACAGCGCGCCGTAAAGCGGGCACAGGTCGATATCGTCTGCCACTTTGCCCATCAGCAGGTTTTGTACCCGCGTGATTTCCGCCACGCCCGGCAGAAACAGCAGCATCGAGCCGCTGTTTTCGCTCATCAATCGGCTGACGATGCGCGCCACGCCTTCGTCGAGACGCTCATGGCTGGCGAGAGAAAGGTAGTGGCGCTCAACCGGGAAACTGCGGCCTTCGGAGATGATCACCGGCGCATCCGGCAGCATCGGCGCCAGCCGCACATTGTCGAGCGTCGCCGACATGATCAGTAATTTGAGGTCATCACGCAGGGCATGTTGCACATCGAGCAACAGCGCTAGCGCCAGATCGGCCTGCAAACTGCGTTCGTGGAATTCATCGAGGATCACCAGTGAAATGCCATTAAGCTCAGGATCCGCCTGCACCATGCGGGTCAGGATCCCTTCGGTGACCACTTCAAGCCGGGTCGCTGCACTGGTTTTGCTTTCCGCACGCATCCGGTAGCCGACGGTCTGACCGGGCGTTTCACCCAGTTGCTGTGCCAGTCGATAAGCGACGTTTTTGGCCGCCAGGCGACGCGGTTCCAACAGCAGTATTTTACCGGGCAAGTTAGCGCGTTGCAGCAATTGCCAAGGCAACCACGTGGATTTCCCCGCACCGGTTGGTGCCAATAACAGCACCTGCGGCGAAGCCTGCAGCGCAGCCAAAAGAGGATCGAGTACGGCACTGACCGGCAAAGAAGAAGACAATGAAAAACCTCATAAGATGTAATTTATCGCGCCGACATTGTAGCATCTGCCCCTGCTTGTGCCGTCAGGGAACCTACAATGTCCGTTCAACGCCGTCTGTTTTTTGCTTTATCACTGCCGCCCAAATTACAAAAACAGGTGATTAAATGGCGGGCAGACCATTTTCCCGTGGAGGCCGGACGGCCCATTACCGCCGCGAATTTGCATCTGACCCTAGCGTTTTTGGGCGAGGTCAGCGAGCAGAAAGAGGCCGCCTTACGCAGCGTGGCCGGGCGCATTGAGGCCAAAAGTTTCAGCCTGCAAATCGACGATGCCGGTCATTGGCCGGGGGCGGGCGTAGTTTGGCTCGGCACCCGCCGTGCGCCGCGGGCGCTGCTGCAACTGGCAGAGGTGCTGCGCTCTCACGCGGCACGTAACGGCTGCTATCAAAATACGCTGCCGTTTCATCCGCATATTTCGTTATTACGCGCCGCGACGCGCCCGGTGGCGATCCCACCTGCTACGCCCAACTGGACGCTCGACGCGCAAGAGTTTGGGCTCTATCAGTCACTGTATGAGCATGGCCGCACCCGCTATTCTCTGCTGCAACGCTGGCCGCTGACCACGCCGCTGGCCCTACCTTAACAAGGAATACTTATGCACTTCGAACCGCCACTTCAACCGGCAACGCTTATCAAACGTTACAAACGTTTTCTGGCGGATGTGGTGACGCCTGATGGCCGAGAGTTCACTGTGCATTGTGCCAATACCGGTGCCATGACCGGCTGCGCCACGCCGGGAGATAAGGTCTGGTATTCCACCTCGGACAACCCTAAACGCAAGTATGCCCACAGTTGGGAACTGACCGAAACACAGGCGGGACACTGGATTTGCGTGAATACATTGCGGGCAAATCAACTGGTGCGGGAAGCGCTGGAATCGGATCAAATACCAGAATTATCCGCTTACAGTCAGTTAACGGCTGAAGTTAAATACGGCGCGGAAAACAGTCGCATTGATCTTATGTTACAGGCAGCTAACCGCCGCGACTGCTATATTGAAGTGAAATCTGTCACCTTGCTGCAACAAAATCATGGCTTCTTTCCTGATGCAGTGACACTACGCGGGCAAAAGCATTTACGCGAACTGCAAGCGATGGCAGAACAGGGACAGCGGGCGGTACTTTTTTTCGCTGTATTACATTCAGGCATTGAAAGCGTCTCTCCCGCACACCATATTGATCCGCGTTACGCAAAACTGCTGACGCAGGTCCAAGAAAGCGGTGTCGAAGTGATGTGTTACGGTGCAAAACTTTCTGCCGAGGGTATCCGCCTCACAGAACGTTTACCTCTGGCCACCCGCCAGTTTGTCGGATAACCCTGTTATTAAAGCCATCGGCGGCAACACCCTAAGGCAAATACTCGAAATCGTTCAATTTTTGAAGGATTAAAAAGTACGCGAATACGCTTTTCCTCACAGGCCTGTCAAGACCTTGCGAGGAATAATTGCTTACCTCGTTGCCTTCTGGTATTTATAGCGGCCTGATTTTTTCCCCCTTTTGGGGATCGAAATACTCAGCATCATGAAAATTACCGCCACGCGGTGACGCAGCAGTAAATTGAAGGATGACGGGTATAGTGCGTTTTATGTAGGAGAAGCATCATGCAAGAAGGGCAAACCCGTAAGACATCGTCCTTGAGCATTCTCGCCATCGCTGGGGTAGAACCATACCA
>Ga0105856_1001019_pt1 | contig 12576 bp, 14 predicted proteins | sample OrgsoiDNA_201060_FD_89681 | JGI IMG/M metagenome (GOLD analysis project Ga0105856, IMG submission 89681) | Permafrost soil microbial communities from the Arctic, to analyse light accelerated degradation of dissolved organic matter (DOM) -... | ecosystem: Environmental > Terrestrial > Soil >...
AGCTTCGCGCCATACAGGCACCGTGTTCCAGGAGCATCCGTTCTCGCCGCAAAATCCCGCCGCAACGCGGTGCCTTCGCGGCGGGTTCGAGCCATAGGTCTCGAACCTCTTGCTCAGCAGAATTTTTAACTGCGGCCTGGTGGCTATGTAAGTCAAAAGAGAACGGGAGAATAACGGGTTTGGAACTTAAAAATGCCTCAAAGGCGCAATCAAAACGGCGTTGAATGAACGGTGAGAAACCGCACGGGTCTTTTTTCGGGCGGGTCCGAACCTGAAATGAGAGCACCGCGCAGCGGCGGCGTTTGCGCCGTTAACGGAAGTCTCTGAAACACGTTCCCTGCCAGCAGCGGTAGCTGTCGGTGTCACAAACAAAAAGGCGCGGGATGTCCAGAAGGGGCGCGCCTTGGCGCTCCTTCTGGGCGGGTGTGGGCTGCAAGCCCACGGTTTAAGCCAGTTTGGGCGGCGAGCCCAAGGTCTGGGCGGGTGTGGGCTGCAAGCCCGCGGTTTACGAGCCCAAGGTCTGAGCGGGTGTGGGCGGCAAGCCCGCGGTCTTAGGAATACAACTTTTATGGCGAAGACATAATGAAAACTTTACTTCGATCTCTGCTTTTCCTGCTTGGCTGCCTGCCATGGCTTGTTCACGCCAGTTCAGCCAACGAATTTGCTGCCGCCAGCCGCAGCCAGCAGGCCACGTTATTGCAACAATGGGCGGCGGATCCGCAACCGGAACGTTTGCCGCTGCTTGAGGCGCTGAAGCAGGAAAACGTCGTGATCGACGACGCTAAACACGCCTTCATCCAAAACGGTGACCAGCTCACGCCACTGGACGGCGATGCCAAACCGCAGGGCGGCACCAAAAAAGTGTGGCTGAACAACCGCCTGCGGATTCTGATCGCCAACGCGCTTTCCGCACACCGGTTGGTCAGCACCAACAGCAGCGTGCGTTTACAGGCGGCGAAATCCTTGCAACGTGAAGCGCAGGCCGATCAGCTGCCGTTGCTGACGCATCGTTTTGAGGTGGAAAAAGACAGTGCGGTGCATGACGCGCTGGCTATCGCGCTGGCGAATTTACAGCTGGCAGATACCAATCCACAGGTACGCCTGAAAGCCGTCGAGCTGCTCGGCACGTCCGGTGATCCGGACACGCAGGGGCGTCTGCAAAGTTTGACCGACCCGAAAACTGAAGCCGACGCTACGGTGCGCGCCGCCGCCGTTGTCAGCCTGAAAGCGGTGCAGCACCGGTTGCTGATAGGCGATCTGCTCGGGCAGGCGTTTACCGGTTTGTCGCTCGGCTCGATTTTGCTGCTGGCGGCGCTGGGGCTGGCGATCACTTATGGCCTGCTTGGCGTGATTAACATGGCACACGGCGAGATGCTGATGCTCGGCTCCTACTCGACGTATATGGTGCAGTCGTTGTTTCAGCACTACGCGCCGGGGCTGCTGGCGCTTTATCCGCTGGTCGCTCTGCCGGTGGCATTTTTCGTCACCGCCGGGATCGGCATGGCGCTGGAGCGCACGGTGATCCGCCATTTATATGGCCGCCCGCTGGAAACGCTGCTGGCGACCTGGGGCATCAGCCTGATTCTGATTCAGGGCGTGCGCATGTTGTTTGGCGCGCAGAACCTCGAAGTCGCCAATCCGGGCTGGCTCTCCGGCGGCATTCAACTGCTGCCAAATCTGGTGCTGCCGTACAACCGCATCGCGGTGATCATTTTCGTGCTGCTGGTGCTCGCCCTCACGTGGCTGCTGCTCAATAAAACGCGCCTCGGCATGAACGTGCGGGCCGTCACGCAAAACCGCGCGATGGCTGCCTGCTGTGGCGTGCCGACCGGCCGCGTCGATATGTTGGCGTTCGGCCTCGGTTCCGGCATCGCGGGCTTAGGCGGCGTGGCGCTTTCGCAGCTCGGTAACGTCGGCCCTGAACTCGGTCAGGGTTACATCATCGACTCCTTCCTGGTGGTGGTGCTCGGCGGCGTCGGCCAGCTGGCGGGGACGGTGGTGGCGGCCTTCGGGCTCGGCATTGTGAACAAAATTCTTGAACCGGAAATCGGTGCAGTACTGGGGAAAATCTTGATCCTCGCGCTGATCATCCTGTTTATCCAGAAACGTCCACAGGGACTGTTCGCCTTCAAAGGCAGGGTGATTGACTGATGAGCCAACCTCTAACCATAACCGGCGTGCAAAAAGCGCCGAAAATTGCGATTGCCGTGGGCGTTCTGGTACTGGCCGTACTCATTATCATGCCGTTTCTGGCGCTGCTGCCGGCGGAGAGTCCGCTGTCGATCTCCACGTACACACTGACGCTGGTCGGCAAGATCCTGTGCTATGCGATCGTCGCGATCGCCCTCGATCTGGTGTGGGGCTATGCCGGTTTGCTGTCGCTCGGGCACGGGCTGTTTTTCGCCCTCGGCGGCTACGCGATGGGCATGTATTTGATGCGTCAGACGGCGGGCAGTGGCCTGCCGGCCTTCATGTCGTTTCTCTCATGGACTGAACTGCCGTGGTTCTGGGCCGGTACCCAACATTTTGCGTGGGCGCTGTGCCTGATCGTGCTGGTGCCGGGCGCACTGGCGTTTGTGTTCGGCTACTTCGCTTTCCGTTCCAAAATCAAAGGCGTCTATTTTTCCATCATGACGCAGGCACTGACCTACGCAGGTATGCTGCTTTTTTTCCGCAATGAAACAGGGTTTGGCGGCAATAACGGCTTCACCGGTTTCACCACTCTGCTCGGGTTTCAGGTCACTGCCACCGGCACCCGCATCGGGTTATTTTTGATGACCGTGTTGGTGCTGGTCTTCAGCCTGGCGCTCGGTTTCGCGCTGGCGCGCAGTAAATATGGCCGCGTGCTGACCGCCGTGCGCGACGCCGAAAACCGGCTGATTTTCTGCGGCTACGATCCGAAAGGGTTCAAGCTGTTCGTCTGGACGGTATCCGCGATGCTGTGCGGACTGGCGGGCGCACTGTATGTGCCGCAGGTCGGCATTATCAACCCCGGAGAAATGTCGCCTACCAACTCCATTGAAGCCGCCATCTGGGTGGCACTCGGCGGGCGCGGCACGCTGATCGGCCCGATTCTCGGCGCGGGCATCGTCAACGGCACGAAAAGCTGGTTCACCGTCGCCATCCCCGAATACTGGCAGTTTGTGCTCGGCGGCATGTTCATTGTGGTGACGCTTTTTCTGCCGCAAGGCGTGATTGGCCTGCTGCGCAAGAGGAAATCCTGATGAGCCCGATGACCATGACCGAAGAGCTGTTCACTCAGCCACATCTGGCGGACAGGCACCGCGAACAGACCGACCCGATTTTGCAGCTGCAAAATATCAACGTCAGCTTTGACGGCTTTAAAGCACTGACCAATTTGTCGCTGAATATTGGCGTCGGCGAGTTGCGCTGCGTGATCGGTCCGAACGGCGCGGGAAAGACCACGCTGATGGACGTCATCACCGGCAAAACCCGCCCGCAGAGCGGCAGCGTGTTTTACGATCAGCGAACCGATCTCACTAAACTGAACCCGGTGCAGATTGCGCAATCTGGCATTGGCCGTAAATTCCAGAAACCTACGGTATTTGAAGCGCTGACCGTATTCGAAAATCTGGAGATTGCACAGAAAACCAATAAATCGGTGTGGGCCTGTCTGCGCGCCAAAATGAACAGTGAACAGCGCGACCGTATCGATGAAATGCTCGGCACGCTGCGGCTGACGGCGGAACGCCATCGCCCGGCCGGTTTGCTGTCGCATGGGCAAAAGCAGTTTCTGGAAATCGGCATGTTGCTGGTGCAGGAGCCGCATTTGCTGCTGCTCGACGAACCGGCCGCAGGCATGACCGACGCTGAAACTGAGTACACCGCCGAACTGTTTAAACAGCTTTCCGGCAAGCATTCGCTGATGGTGGTCGAGCACGACATGGGTTTTGTGGAGAGCATTGCCGACCACGTCACCGTGCTGCATCAGGGGCAGGTGCTGGCGGAGGGTTCACTCAGGCAGGTGCAGTCTAACGAGCAGGTTATCGATGTCTACCTAGGACGCTGAGGCTTTTTCTGAGGGAAATACGCATGTTGCAAGTTAATGAACTGAATCAGTTTTACGGTGGCAGCCACATTCTGCGCGGCCTGTCGTTTGAGGCAAAAGTCGGCGAAGTCACCTGCCTGCTCGGGCGCAACGGCGTGGGTAAAACCACGCTGCTTAAATGCCTGATGGGGTTAATCCCCGCGAAATCCGGCACTATCAGCTGGCAGGATCAGGTGATTAATAACCGCAAACCGCATCAACGCGTGCAGGCAGGGATTGCCTATGTGCCGCAAGGACGCGAAATTTTTCCGCGTCTGACGGTGGAGGAAAACCTGCTGATGGGCCTGTCGCGCTTTTCCGGCAGCAACGCAAAACAGGTGCCGGATGAAATCTATCACCTGTTCCCGGTCCTGCTGGAAATGAAGCATCGCCGCGGCGGTGATTTGTCCGGCGGTCAGCAGCAGCAGCTGGCGATTGGCCGCGCACTGGCCTGCAAACCGGGATTGTTGATTCTCGACGAACCGACCGAAGGCATTCAGCCCTCGGTCATCAAAGAGATCGGCGCGGTCATCAAACAGCTGGCTGCCAAGGGCGACATGGCGATTTTGCTGGTCGAGCAATTCTACGATTTCGCCGCCGATCTGGCCGACAGCTATCTGGTGATGTCACGCGGCAACATCGTCAAACGCGGGCGCGGAGAAGACATGGAAGCAGAGAATGTGCGGGGTCTGGTGGCGATTTAACCCAGGCTGACTTATCGCAAGACAAACGTTAACTTTTCAGCCAAATTTGAGCTGGTTTTTTCATATATGGCTGGAAAGGATACAAACAGCATGAAAATCAAAAGTCAGGAAGCGCTGGTTCGCCAACGCAAACGCTGGATAAAGCTCGCCTTACTGCTGGCGGTCATTGCCGGGTGCTATCAGTGGTGGAAGCAGGGAAAATTAATTTCCGAAACATGGAGCCCTAACAAGCAATATGTGGTGCGCGAATACCGGACATTCAATTTTATTCCGCGTATGACGATGCCGGGCGACGGCGGGCATTACTCCGGTTACCTTCGCGTCTATAACCGCGACGGCAAGCTGTTCTACGAAGAGTACTCCAACTTGCTCGATTTCATCGAAGGGCCGTTTTGGGCGAAAGAAGGGGTCTACTGGATGGGCAATGATTACCAGGACATCGTGAGATTGCCGACGCCGCCTGTGGATTGAGTCTTTTAGACACAAAAAAGCCGCGACGTGCGCGGCTTTTTACGATGTCTTTTCGCGGGTGATCAGCTGCGAATTTTACGGTAGATGAACAGCACCACCAGCGCGCCGATCACGGCGACGATAAAGCTGCCGAAGTTGAAACCATCGACGCGGCCAAAGCCGAAGAACGTACTGATATAACCACCGACCACGGCACCGACGACGCCCAGAACTACGGTCAGGATAAACCCGCCGCCATCTTTACCCGGCATGATCCATTTCGCCAAAATACCCGCAATCAGACCAAAGATAATCCAGGATAAAATTCCCATTTTTAACTCCTCCAAATAAATTCCATTTCCGTGAATGTTGTTGAGCCTTTACGGCATAAACAGTACGGAACGAATGTCGTTCTGTTTTCGGCGCTGTGAATAATCAACCGTAAAACGTTTTTCTTACCCTACACAGTGAAGTCTAGCAGAGATCCACAAACCCGCTCAAAATCAGGAGGAAAGAGAATTAATCGTCAATTTATGCTCTCTTTTTAAACCGGTGTAAGGCTTCTCTGCGTTTCGTCAACCGGACGCAGCGGGCTGTAAAATTGCGTAAAAAGTAGCCCAAATTTTTTGAATGACTTCCTCAAATCAATCCGTTTTTCATCTGCGCCAGACAGGCCTATTATTCACACATCGAAAGGCAACCACCTTTCTAACTCATAACCTGAATGGAATAATCATCATGAAAAACGTCAAAATTTTTGCTGTAGCTGCGACCCTTTCCCTGATCTCTTTCGGTAGTTTTGCTGCTGAGCAGGTTTCCCAACCCGCTGACGGCGCACAGAAAATCGGCGTGATCTCGGTAGCAGGTCCAACCACTCTGGGTGGTCTGGAAAATAAACTGGCCGCTCAGGCAAGTGACGCGGGCGCTTCTTCTTTCCGCATCATCTCCGTGACAGGTAACAACCGTATGCACGCAGACGCTGAAATCTACAAATAAGCCTGTTTAGCCCGTAAAAACCCTCCTGTGAGCAAAAAGCCTGCGGAAAGCGTCGTCCAACGATGTCTCTCCACAGGCTTTTTCATTTTGGATGTTCCTCTTCAGTTTGGCGGTTAAGAATTTTCTTAACTGGAGATTGCTTATGTTACAAGGTATTACTATTCTGAATAGCTACGTTCTTCTGAAGGGAATGCCATGAAAACTCGTATGACAGCCGCACCCACCGAAAATGACATCGAACAGATCAAAATCGGCATGCGTAAATTCAACAGCAATTTTATTCCGCAGCAAAAACTCCGTGCGTTAGGCATTTTTGTCGAAGATGAAAATGGGGAGAAACAGGCGGGTATTGTGGCTGAAACCGTCGGGAATTGGATGTACATCCAGATTCTGTGGGTCGATGAATCCCTGCGCGGTCAGGATGTCGGCACGCAGTTGATGAAGGAAGCGGAAGAAGAAGCCAAAGCGCGTGGCTGCCGTTATTCACTGGTTGATACCCTGAGTTTTCAGGCCCGGCCATTCTATGAACGCATGGGTTACAGTATGCAGCTGGCGCTGGAAGATTACGTGGCAGATACCCGCGCCCCGGCAGATGCGCCGTCCGCCCATACCCGTTTCTACCTGACCAAAAAACTCTCGTCCCCTGAGAGCTGATACCATGACCGGTACCGTATTTATCGCTTTTACCGTTCGTCTCACGACGACGAAACGTTAACCATAGGAAAGAGTAATGAGAACGCGCATGACCGACGCACCCACCGCGGCGGATATCACTGACATTATCGACGGCCTGCGTGGCTACAATAAAGGCTTTATCCCTGAGCAGTCCTTTCGCGATCTGGCCATTTTTATAGAAGATGAACAGGGTAAGAAGCAGGCGGGGATCATCGCTGAAACCGTGGGTAACTGGTTGAAAATAATTTATTTATGGGTCGATGAGTCGTTACGCGGTCAGGATATCGGCACGCAACTGTTGCGTGATGCCGAGCAGGAAGCCATCGCGCGCGGCTGCCAATATGCAATGGTGGATACCTTCAGTTTTCAGGCGCGCCCGTTTTATGAGCGTCACGGCTACCATATGCAGATGGCACTGGAAGATTACATCGCCGATACCCGTGCTCCGGCAACGGCCCCCTCCAGCCATACCCGTTTTTATCTGACTAAAAGGTTTGCCTGACCCTGTTTTGGCACGTCATAAAAAGCGCGGCGGGACAGCTTCCCGCTGCGCTTATTGCATACATTATTTCGCTGGCAACGCCAGCCACTCCTGAACGGACGGGCGCTGCCACTGGGCATCGGCATAGGCCGCCAGGTTCTCCGGCAATGCATCACCGTTTAAATGTAAACGGTTGAGCATCAACGCCAAATCCGTATCCGCGATACACCATTCACCGAACAAATTCTCCCGATCTTCCAGCAGGCGCTGCGCGGCGCTGATCAGTTTTTCAGCGGCAGCCTGACCTTTTGGCGTCAGCGGCGGACATTTTTTGCCACCAAATACCACTGCGGTTGAGCGCTCTTCGCGGATCGGCATTAAATCGCTGCGCAGCCACGCCTGCACTTCACGGGCTTTAGCGCGCTTTTCCGGGTCAACAGGGTAAATCGCCGGGAAGGTCGGCGCGGGAAAGAGCTCTTCAACGTACTCATCGATGGCGGAAGATTCAGAGAGCACAAAGCTGCCGTTGGTCAGCGTCGGCACGCGGCGCGTCACTGAAATCGCGGTGTAGTGATCTTTCAGGTTTTCGGCATCCGCCAGATCCACCGTCTCCAGCTCAAAAGGGATACCCTTTTCCGTCAGTGCCACAAACGCAGACATGACGTACGGGCTGAAGTATTGGGCGTCGGAATAGAGTGTCAGTGAAGGTTCGCTCATCGGAACTCCTGAAAAAATTTAGCAAAAGGATGAAAAACATAGCGCAGAAATGAAGTTGTGTCGCCGACAACTCGTTTCGAAGGTCAAGAGAGGGGCGGGCAATTTCTGCCCGCGAATGCTTATTTAAGGCGGAAAACCTGCACGATTTCATTCAACCGGCGCGCCTGATTTTCCAGTGAGGCTGAGGCGGCCGAGGCTTCCTGCACCAGCGCGGCGTTCTGCTGAGTGACACCATCCATCTCATGTACAGCCTGCGTCACCTGACTGATGCCACGCGATTGCTCATCTGACGCAGAGACAATTTCCGCCATAATATCTCGCACATCGGTGACCGCTTTCATCATCTCTTGCATGGTTTCACCGGCGTTTTTCACCAGTCCGACGCCGGCATCCACACGTGATGTGGACTCCGCGATCAGCGCCGAAATCTCTTTCACCGCATCGGCGCTGCGCTGGGCCAGGCTGCGGACTTCCGACGCCACCACGGCAAAGCCGCGCCCCTGCTCACCGGCACGGGCGGCTTCAACCGCGGCATTGAGCGCCAGAATGTTAGTCTGGAACGCGATACCATTGATCACCGTCGTGATATCGGCAATCCGCCGCGAACTGTCGTCAATTTCCCCCATAATGCCGACAACATCGCTGACCATACGATCGCCTTTCTCGGCGATTTTTGTCGCATTGGCCGTTAAATCCGTTGCCGTATGGGCATTGTAGGCGTTCTGTTTCACCGTCGCGGTCAGCTGCTCCATGCTGGCGGCGGTCTGTTCGAGCGCGGCGGCCTGCTGCTCGGTGCGCGCGGCTAAATCGATATTTCCCGCAGCGATTTGTGATGCGCCGCTGCCGACAGAATGACTGGTGGCGATAATGTCGGTCACCACATCACGCAGTTGCGCCTGCATGGTTTGCAGCGCAAAGAAGATGCTGTTGCGGTCGCCCTTCTGAGTGACGATCGGATGCGTCAGGTCACCCTCCGCGACGGTCAGCGCAATCCTTGCCGCCTCAAAGGGCTCACCGCCCACCGGCCTCATCACTTTGCGGGTGAAAATCACGCTCAGAACCGCGAACACCAGAATAATGCTGATCACCATCAGGATCATGGCGTTACGCAGCTGGCGGTAACTCTCTTTCATTACTGCATCCACCGGCGCGACAATTCCCATCATCCACGGCGTGGCGGTATTGCCGATTTTCACCGGCATATAGACCGCCAGGGCGCTTTTTCCCATCACCGGATCCTGCTGTTCGCGGGAAAAGGCTTTACCCTGCTGCACGCTTTTTTGCAGTGCCGGGTCATTTTGCAGCGGGCGGGTGATCAGGGATTTATTAGGATATGAGATGTAATGCCCGGACTGGGAGAGCAGCAGCGCGTAGCCGGTGCCTTCATAGGGCTTAATGTTGTCAGTCAGGGTCTGGAGAGTGTGCAGCGAAAAGTCCGCCGTGACCGAGCCGATAAACCGGCCATCAACCATGATCGGTACCGCAATCGAGGTCAGTAAGATCTCCACGCCGTTATACGGGTAGCTGTAAGGCTCCAGAATCACCTCTTTTTTCAGCCTGCGCGGCAACAGATAATAGTCGCCGCTACCCGGTTTTTCGTAGTCGGTCAGGTTGTGCAGCGCGACTTTGCCGCTGGTGTCGCGGTCAACGTAGCGTACAAAACGGCCTTCGGGATCTTCCCCCTCTTTACCGGCAAAATCGTCGTCTTTACCGTCGAACGCGTCCGGCTCCCAGGCCAGTGACATCGACAAAAAATCCGGGTGACTCTTCAGAGCGTTGGCGAGCAGTGTGTCTGCCAGTTTCCGGTCGGCGTGGCCCGCCTCGCGCAGGCTGATCACGCTCTGTACCAGATCACGAGCGGCATACAGCGCTGTATCGAGTTTTTGCTGGGTGATATAAGCGTCGGTTTGCGCCGTCTGCTCAAGATAGCGATGTGCGATAGCCCGCTGCTGCGTACCCGACTGCCAGCTAAGCAGACCGACGGTGATCATGTAGCCGAGGCTGATGGTGATTAGCCCGACAATCAGCATCAGCGTGCGGGTCCGCATCGGGCCGCGCTTTTTTACGGCGCGCGGCGCCTCATGGTGCAATTTTTTCATGGAATTCCCCGGAACACATCGTGCAATAAAGTGGCTGTTTTGCGCTGTCCCTGGCGTGTCTGGCACCCTGCGCTGACGCATGGCGGGTCTTCCGTTATCGTCTATATCATCGGCATGTCCCGGCGTATCTTTAATCGATTAGTGATGTACCTCACACTTTTTTCACTGACAAATTAAACGTTTCGCTTAGCGGGGCCATCTCCCTATACTGCTGAAATCCCCTGATGTCGGGCTTTTATTCCAGGAACAGACCATGAAAAAACGGAACCTTGCCCTCGCGATGCTCCTGCCGCTGCTGATATCTGCAGCGCACGCTTCCTCTCCCAGGGAGATCAAAGCGCGTTTCAATCAGTTTAAGGTTGGCGATAAAACTATCTGTCTGGATGAATTTACTTATCCCAATAACCAGAAGATGAAATCTTTCGAGAACGGATTTATCGTCAGTAAGAAAAATAATGTGCTTACTTATCAGATAGTCAGCATGTTTTTACTGGGCAACGACGTGACAGCCAATGTGAAAGCTATTGTGGAGAGCCGGGCGGGGAAAGACGGACTGAGCACCACGTTCAAGCAGGCCTTTATCGATGTGTCCGGCATGGACAAGCCTGAACAGGCCGATGCTAAAGCTAAAATCATCAACGATTTCCAGCAGATGACCCGCGCGAAGCAGGATGTTCTGCCCTACAGCTCGATAGTGCTTAACGATCAGGGTTATGTGATCACTACGGTGGAAACCAATGGCACCAGCGTCAGCGAATGCTTTGTGACACCTTACAAAACGCCAGGCAAGGATTGATATTGATGACCGTTTTATGCCCCATGAGCGACACCTTTTTCCTGCAATTTTTGGAAAAAATGGCCGACGATTACGCCAAAGAGAATGTTAAATCAGGCCGCTGGCCACCGGAAAATGCCCTGGACAGGTCACGGGGTGAAATAGCCCGATTACTTCCTCAGGGCATCGCGACGCCAGAGAACTATCTGTTTGAAATTAAAGTGGATAGCAACGGAGACACAGCCGGTTATATTTGGTTTGCCGTCAGTGAACGTCAGGGCGAACGCAGCGCATTTATCTATGAAGTGTCGGTTTTTGAGGACTTTCGGCGCCAGGGCCATGCCCGCGCCGCCTTTTTACAGCTTGAGGAGAGAGTGCGCGGGCTGGGGCTGACATCCATCGGGCTGAATGTGTTTTATCACAACAGCGCAGCGCAGGCGTTATATACCGGTCTGGGCTATGCGCCAACCAACCTGACCATGGTCAAAGCGCTGAAAACGGCATAACCGCGCAGGTTATCGCTGATATTTGATAAAATCCGTCTGTACACCGATGCGGTCATATAATTTGCGGGCCGTATGATTGGACGTTTTCGTGGTCCAGTAAACGTTGGCTTTGTCGTTCTGATCCGCGTAGGCGTATACCGCTTCAACCAGTTTCTGCCCGATACCCAATTTACGCACGCTGTCGTCAACGTACAAATCCTGCAAATAGACCACCTGCTTCATGTGCCAACCGTGATCGTGATTGATGCAGTTCACCAGCCCGACCAGTTTTCCCTGATATTGGGCCACCAGGCCAAACATACTCACATAGTCAGGCTCCGCCAGGCGCCTGAAAGTGTAGTCAAACTGCGCCGGGTCGAGATCTGACTGATAAAAATCCAGATAAGCGCGCCACAGAATTTCCCAACTTTCGCGGTCAGCGGGCGTTAACGGGCGGACAGTGACCTCTTGCGATGAACTCATACGACGCTCTCCTCAAATAAACTGATGCCGAAGATAACAGGCCGTCACGGCCAGGTGTGGGGATAATGTATCAGGTCATGAAAACGGACGATATCTGCGCTTTCATTGCGGTAAGCATGCGGGCAATCGGCAGTAAAACGCAGTGCCTCACCAGCATTAAGCGTGCGGATGATACCGTCCACCTCCAGCGTTAACTGCCCTTCAAGCACGATAGCGTGCTCAATGACGCCATTCTCATGCGGCGACGACTCACTGATGCCGCCCGGCGCCATTTCGATCAAAAACATATCCATGCGCAGGGCCACGTCGAAAGGAAACAGCGGCACCACGCGCATACCGGATGTTTCGCTGTTGAACGTCGCCAGCAGGCCATGGCGATGCAATGCAGAGGAGAGTTTAGGCGGCGTTTCGATAAATTCTGAAAATGAGACGTTCAACCCGCTGGCGATTTTCCACAGCATCGCCACCGTCGGGCTGGACTCTCCGCGCTCAATCTGGCCGAGCATAGCCTTACTCACGCCGGTTTTCTCCGCCGTCTGGCTGAGGCTCCAGCCGCGTTCGGCGCGCACCGTTTTAAGTTGTTTGCCTATCCGTTGGGCGAGTTCTTGCATCTGGCTCCCTTCATTCGGGCTGCTGAATGGGTGTTGTGCGTTATAACGCACG
>Ga0105856_1001020_pt1 | contig 12566 bp, 13 predicted proteins | sample OrgsoiDNA_201060_FD_89681 | JGI IMG/M metagenome (GOLD analysis project Ga0105856, IMG submission 89681) | Permafrost soil microbial communities from the Arctic, to analyse light accelerated degradation of dissolved organic matter (DOM) -... | ecosystem: Environmental > Terrestrial > Soil >...
ATTTTTGTCTCGCGGCGGGCGATAGTTAATAAGCCCGCAACGTCTGGAATACAGCGGTAATTTTGTCGGCATCTTTGATGCCCGGTTCACGCTCAACGCCGGAGTTAAAATCCAGCCCCGCGCAGCCCAGCAAGGCGGCATCCACGCAGTTATCTGCGCCCAATCCCCCTGCTAATAATACGTTGCTCAGATCATGACCGGCTAATGTGCTCCAGTCGAAACGCTGTCCGGTACCGCCTTTGCCGTTGTCCAGCACGTAGCGGTCAACCTGATTCAAATCTCGTGCTGGCATGACCTCTTTGACGCTCAGCGCTTTCCAAATCTGGCATCCGGCAGGCAGAAGAGGGCGCAAGGTGTCGATATACGCCTGATCTTCGTCACCGTGTAATTGTACGGCGGAAAGTTGCAGGTCTTGCGCAATGTCGGCTACCTGAGACGGGGCTTCGTTGCGGAATACGCCGACATACTTCAGCGGCGCACCGGCCTTAACCTCACGGGCTTGTTCAATACTCACGTGGCGAGGCGAGGCGGCGACGAAAATTAACCCGCCATATATCGCGCCAGCCTGATGTGCCACCGACGCGTCTTGTGGGCGAGTCAGTCCGCAGACTTTATTATCGCACAAGGTCACGCGGCGCACCGCGCTGCGCAAATCCGCTTATGACATTAATGCGCTGCCAATCAGGAAACCATTGGCAAAGCGGCTCAGCTCGCGGATTTGCGCGTAATTATTGATGCCGGATTCGCTGATCACCGTCACGCCGTGTGGCACGCGCGGGGCTAAATCCCGGGTACGTTGCAGGTCAATCGACAGATCACGCAAATCGCGATTATTGATGCCGACCACTTTGGCTTTAAGTTGAACCGCGCGGTCCAGCTCTTCCTCATTACTGGCTTCGGTCAAAATGCCTAAGTTCAGGCTGTGTGCGACGGCGGCCAACTGGAGATATTGCGCGTCATCAAGCACCGACAGCATCAGTAAAATCGCATCGGCCTGATAATAACGGGCCAGATAGATCTGATACGGGTCGATGATGAAATCTTTGCACAGCACCGGTTGAGTCACGGTTTTGCTGACCAGTGGCAGAAAATCGAAACTGCCCTGAAAGTATTTCTCATCGGTTAATACGGAGATCGCCGAGGCGTGATCTTGATAAACACCGGCAATCTCTACGGGGTCAAAATTCTCACGGATGATGCCTTTGGACGGCGACGCCTTTTTGCATTCCAGAATAAACGCCGTTCTGGCTCCCCGCAGCGCGTCATAGAAATGGCGGTTGCTGGGCGTAATGTCGTTTTGAAAGCTGGCCAGAGGTTGCTGTTCTTTACGTGCTGCCACCCAAATTGCTTTATCCCTGACAATCTTGTTAAGCACGGTTTCTTGCTGCATGACTTATCCTCTTGCTGCCAATGCGGTCACGCGCTGATAAGCGGCTCCGCTGCGGATCACTTCTAATGCCTGTTGTGCATTTTGCTTTAAATCTTCCTGACCGAAAAGGCGCAATAACATGGCGACATTGACGGCTACTGCGGCTTCATGCGCCGGATCGCCATTACCTTGTAATAAGCGTGCCAGAATGTCACGGTTTTCTTCCGGCTCGCCGCCCAGCAACGATTCGATAGGATAATTGTCCAGACCGAAGTCCTGCGGCGTCAATTCGTAGGTGGTAATTTCACCGTCTTTCAGTTCAGCCACCTGCGTCGGGGCATGGATAGCCACTTCGTCCATACCGCCACCGTGAACCACGGCGGCACGTTGATAACCGAGGGTGCGCAGCGTTTCAGCAATCGGGCGGACCAGATCCGGGCTGTAGACGCCAATCAGTGCCAAAGGTGGACGCGCCGGGTTAATCAGCGGCCCCAGCACGTTAAACAGCGTGCGGGTCTTTAGCGCTTTACGCACCGGCATCGCATGGCGAAAACCGGTGTGATATTGCGGCGCGAACAGGAAACAAATACCTAACTCATCCAGCGCGGCACGGGACTGTTCTGCGGGCATATCCAGTTGAATACCAAACGCGGCCAGTAAATCCGACGAACCTGAACGGCTGGAAACGCTACGGTTACCGTGTTTTGCCACACGTATTCCACAGGCTGCGGCCACAAAGGCGCTGGCAGTGGAAATATTAATGCTGTTGGTGCCGTCACCGCCGGTGCCAACGATATCGGCAAAGGCATAATCTGGACGCGGGAAAGGTTCGGCATGGGCCAACAGGGCCTGTGCCGCACCGGCGATTTCAGCCGGTTGCTCACCGCGTACCTTCATGCTGATCAACGCCGCCGCTAACTGAGCCGGCTCCAGTTCGCCATTGACGATGGCGGTAAATAACTGCTGGCTCTCTTCCTGCGTCATCACCTGAGCGCGATACAGATTTTCGAGAATGCCGGAAATAGTCTGTGTTTTCATGGTCAGCTCCTCGCCTTACGCCAGCGCCCAGGCCAGCGTCTGTTCAAGCAGACGTGCTCCCTGAGAGGTTAAAATGGATTCTGGATGGAACTGGAAACCACAGACACGATCTTCTTCATGACGGACTGCCATCACCATGTCGCCATAACGGGCGTTGACCGTCAGACCCTCTGGGATCTGGCTGCCGACCAGCGAATGGTAACGCGCCACCGGCAACGGGTTGTTCATCCCAGCAAACATGCCTTCATTATCATGAGTAATGGAAGAGGCTTTGCCATGCAGAATCTCACCCGCCTGACCGACGTAACCGCCGTAAGTTTCCACAATCGCCTGATGACCGAGACAAATGCCGATGATCGGCAACTGGCCACGCAGACGTTTTAACAGCTCTGGCATACAGCCCGCTTCGGACGGCGTCCCCGGGCCTGGAGAGAGCATCAGCACCGGATTTTCCAGTTGGCTGATTTTCTCGATGATCACGTCAGCGGGAATTTGGTTGCGATAAATCACCACGTTGTGGCCGCTGGAGCGCAGTTGATCCACCAGGTTGTAGGTGAAGGAATCAACGTTATCAATCAATAAGATATCGGCCATCTTAGAACACCTCTTTGGCATTGTGGGCAGTGGCGATGGCACGCAGCACGGCGCGGGCTTTATTACGGGTTTCGTCAGCTTCGGCTTGTGGCACAGAGTCCAGTACCACGCCGCCGCCAGCCTGCACGGTGGCAATGCCGTCTTCAACGTAGGCTGAGCGGATCACGATGCAGGTATCGAGATCCCCTTGCGCGGTGAAATAACCAACGGCACCGCCGTAGCTGCCGCGACGGGTTTTTTCTGAACCGGCGATGAGCTGCATGGCGCGAACTTTTGGTGCGCCGGTCAGCGTGCCCATGTTCATCACCGCCTGATAAGCGTGCAGCACGTCTAAGTCAGCGCGCAGCGTACCGACAACGCGCGACACCAGATGCATGACGAAAGAGTAACGGTCAACTTTGGTCAGGTCAGCGACGTAGCGGCTGCCCGGCTCACAGATACGCGCCAGATCATTACGCGCCAGGTCGACCAGCATCAGGTGTTCGGCCAGCTCTTTGTGGTCGGTGCGCATTTCCAGTTCGATGCGGCTGTCGAGATCGCGATCCAGCGTGCCATCCGCGCGGCGACCGCGTGGGCGGGTTCCGGCGATCGGGTAAATTTCAATCTGGCGGTTGGTGGCGTCATATTTCAGCGCGCTTTCTGGCGATGCACCAAACAGCGTGAAATCGTTATCCTGCATAAAGAACATGTACGGGCTAGGGTTGTTGTTCTTCAGCGTCTCATAGGCGGCCAGCGGAGCAGGGCACGGCAAAGAGAAACGACGTGATGGCACCACCTGGAAAATTTCACCGGCGCGAATGCCTTCCTTCATTTGCTCAACCACGGCACCGAACTCTTCGTCGCTCTGGTTGACGCTCAGTTTCATGTCGGTCACGTCCTGATGCGGAATGGCATGAGGCGGTAATTGCAGTTGATGCTGGAGCTGTTCCAGACGGACCTGCAAACGCTGTTTCTCATCACGGTCTGGCGTAAACAGGCTGGCCTGCAGACGGCTGCTGCGGTTCTGGTGATCGAGAACCAGAAGGGTTTCTGACAGGTAGAAGCAGAAATCCGGGCAACGTTGGTCGGCGCGTAGTTGCGGCAAATCTTCAAACCCTGCGACCAGATCGTAGGCGAACAGGCCGCCCAGCAGCATGGCTTCGCGCTCTTCTTCTGGTGTTTCTACCAAATCAAGAATGCTGCGCAGCGCATCGAACACCGAGCGAGAACGCAAACGCGCATCTTCTTCCTGCATTTGGTCGATGGCGGGGAACGTCAGCTCGCGGCCATTGGGACGCACGTCATTTTGCACATCAGCGGGCAGGGCGGCATCCATCAACGGCAGCAGAGAAGCGCCATTCGGGGTGAGTGCCTGCACGGAGACTTTATTGCCCAGCGCGGTAATACGCAGCGCACTGTCAACCACCAGCAGGCTTTTGAGATTCTGTTTACTGGTGATTTCGGCAGACTCCAGCAACAAGGTTGCAGGACGCGCGCCACACAGCTGGTGGAAGATGGCCGTAGGGTCACCACGGTAACTTCCTTGTGCGGTCAACAGTTCTAATCGAGGTCTTTGAAGAGTCATGATATTTCCTAAAATTGTACGGCTAAATTGGGAAGAAGACGGCCATAAAAAAGCCCGCTATCAGCGGGCTTCGGGTATCTGCATGGTCTGTAAACAGCTATGCGTGATCACACCGCCCGCGAAGGGAAGTGGCGCCACCAGCCGATTACAGAAATCATTGAAATGTTCATCATCAGATACCTTCGTCGTTGCTTAAAAGGGTTGTCACGTTTTCCCGTGAACTTGCGTACTAGTAAACTAGTTCGAGAGGCGATAGTCAACCCCATTTTGCTGTTTTCTGCTAGCAAAGGGTAATAAACCCGCTTTCCGCTCTCTCTTGCCCACCGCACCTCATCCTCTTTTCGGGGGCGATAGGGTTAACCTGAGGGGGTTTAACGCGTTATGATGGTCTCCGCTTTCAGCAATAGGTTTATAACCCTGACTTTTATGACTTCAATCACCACAGACATTCCAGCACTCGGATCGGCCTTCACCCTCTACGATTTGCACAGCCATACCACCGCCTCAGACGGCTATTTAACGCCAGAAGCGCTGGTGGCCCGCGCCGTTGAAATGCGCGTCGGCGTGCTGGCGATCACCGATCACGACACGACCGACGGCCTGGCCCGTGCGGCGCAGGCGATTGCGGAAAACAATCTGGCGTTGCATCTGGTGAGCGGCGTGGAGATTTCAACCTTATGGGAAAACCATGAGATCCACATTGTCGGGCTGGGGATCGATGCGGAGCATCCGGCTATGGTGGGGCTATTAGCCTCACAGGCCGCGCTGCGTGTAGAAAGAGCACAGGAAATGGGCCGCCGATTAGAGAAAGCGCGGATTGAAGGCGCATGGGAAGGCGCGTTACGTCTGGCACAGGGCGGTGCGGTAACCCGTGCGCATTTTGCCCGCTACCTGGTAGAAATAGGCAAGGCCGACAACATGGCTCAGGTGTTCAAAAAATACCTTGCTAAGGGCAAGACCGGCTACGTTCCGCCACACTGGTGTACAATAGAACAAGCCATCGATGCGATTCACCAGTCTGGCGGTCAGGCGGTGGTCGCCCATCCCGGGCGTTATGACCTGTCCACCAAGTGGCTAAAACGCCTGTTGGCGTTTTTTGCTGAACAGGGCGGAGATGCCATGGAAGTCGCGCAGTGTCAGCAGGCGCCCAATGAGCGTACACAACTCGCGGCTTACGCCAGAGACTATAATTTATTAGCATCGCAGGGTTCTGACTTTCATCAACCCTGCTCTTGGATAGAACTGGGCCGCAAGCTTTGGCTGCCCGCCGGGGTTGAACCGGTGTGGAAAGAATGGGCTGAACCTGTGGTCACGACAGAATAAGTTAAGAAGGGAACTATGAGTCAATTTTTCTATATTCATCCTGAGAACCCGCAGCCTCGCCTGATTAATCAGGCGGTAGAAATGCTGCGTAAAGGATCGGTGATCGTATATCCCACCGATTCCGGCTACGCGTTGGGTTGTCGTTTGGAAGACAAAAACGCCATGGAGCGTATTTGTCGTATTCGTCAGCTTGACGGTAACCACAACTTCACCTTGGTGTGCCGTGATTTGTCTGAGCTTTCGACCTATGCGTATGTTGATAACACGGCGTTTCGCCTGATCAAAAATAATACGCCTGGCAACTACACCTTTATTCTGAAAGCGACCAAAGAAGTGCCGCGCCGCCTGATGAGTGAAAAGCGTAAAACCATTGGTCTGCGCGTGCCGTCCAATCCCATTGCCTTGGCTTTACTAGACGTGCTCGGCGAACCGCTGATGTCCACCACGCTGATGCTGCCTGGAAACGACTTTGCCGAATCTGACCCTGAAGACATCAAAGATCGCCTCGAAAAAGTGGTGGATTTGATTATCCACGGTGGCTCGATTGGGCAGCAGCCAACGACGGTCGTGGATTTGACTGAATCAACGCCGGAAGTGATCCGTGAAGGGGCTGGTGACCCGACGCCGTTCAGATAGTGTTGGCTTGATTGCTTATTGAGTTGTCTAGTTTTAAATCAGTTGGGCGGCGCGCGGATAGATACAAAAAGCGTATAAATGTGTATAATGGCGGGCTGGCTTTTTATAAGTCATTGTTTTGTTGAGTAATGCCGTTATCGCGTTGAGACTTACCGCCTGTTTGACAGGCATTCCGCAACGGCCCGCTGATGTTAATCATCATAAATTACCCATCATCCAACGTTATCGATCAAACAGTACCGATATTTATTCTGGCGGGCAGGCGGTGGGTCACACCGTGCTGCCGGCTCTCCCCGACGCCTGTGAAGGCGACAAATGAGGTTGCTCAATGAGCGAGAAGTATAATTCCCAGAAGCAGTCAAACGACCGATCTAAACCCGGCCGCTCGGCCACCGACAAACCTAAAAACGGCAGAAATTCGGGTGCAGCCAAAGGCCGCCCTGAACCCACTCGTGCTGAAAAGCGCGGTGAAAAACCGAAAACGGATAAGTCGCGTTCAGATCAATCACGTTCTGACCGTTCACGTCCAGACAGCACCCGTGGCGACACTCGAACTGAGAAGCCGCGTGGTGACAAATCACGTATCGAAAAACCGCGTTTAGCGGGCAAAGGCCGTCCTGAAGGCGCGCGCAGCGACAAGCCTCGTGCTGACGCTAAGCCACGCGTGGCAAAACCTAAAGCCACTTCTGCGTTGGCGAAAAACGTCGTGGAAGAGTCAGAAGACGACCTGCCAAAATACGAAAAGCCGAAAAATGCCCTCGACAGCACCGAAGGCCAGAGTGAAAAGCTGCAAAAAATCCTGGCACGTGCGGGTCACGGTTCACGCCGTGAGGTCGAAGCCATGCTGCAGGCTGGCCGCATCAGCGTAGACGGCAAAATTGCCACGCTGGGCGACCGCGTTGAAATGCATGCCGGTACCAAGATCCGTCTTGATGGGCACGTGTTGTCGATCATCGAGTCGCAGGACACCGTCTGCCGCGTGCTGGCCTATTACAAGCCGGAAGGTGAGTTGTGTACCCGCAGTGATCCAGAAGGTCGTCCGACCGTGTTTGACCGTCTGCCAAAAATGCGCGGTTCACGTTGGGTTGCCGTTGGCCGCCTTGACGTTAACACCTCGGGCTTGCTGCTGTTCACCACTGACGGTGAACTGGCAAACCGCCTGATGCACCCAAGCCGTGAAGTTGAGCGCGAATATGCGGTACGCGTATTCGGCCAGATTGATGATGAGAAAATCAAACAATTGAGCCGTGGCGTTCAACTGGAAGATGGCCCAGCCGCCTTCCGCAGCATTAAGTATCAGGGCGGTGAAGGCCTGAACCAATGGTACAACGTCACGTTGACCGAAGGACGTAACCGCGAAGTTCGCCGGTTGTGGGAAGCGGTAGGCGTGCAGGTGAGTCGCTTGATCCGCGTTCGCTACGGTGATTTGACCCTGCCTAAAGGCTTGCCTCGCGGCGGTTATAAAGAGCTGGATCTGCCGGAAACTAACTACCTGCGTACGCTGGTGGAAATGCCGGAAGAGACTGTCAGCAAACTGCCGGTTGAACGTGACCGTCGCCGCGTCAAAGCCAACCAGATCCGCCGTGCGGTGAAGCGCCATACTCAGGTTGCTCCCGCTCGCCGTAACGGTACGCCGTCAAAACGCAGCTGATTCACTGACAAGTGCAGTGCTAAACGCTATCCTGATCAACCGCAGTCTGTGACTGCGGTTTTTTTTGGACTCAAGGAAATGATGCGGATGGAAACGAGATGAAGCTATATTTGATACGTCATGGGCAAACAGAAGCCAATATTAACGGTGTACTCTGCGGTAGCAGTGACCTGCCGTTAACGGAATGGGGTATCTGTCAGGCGCAGCATGTCGCACAGCAATTAGCGGCGATACCGCTCGACGCCATTATTCACACCGATTTAGCCCGCAGCCGCCAAACGGCGCAGCAGATTGCCCAAGGGCGCGATACCCTTTTGCAGGTGCAGCCGCTGCTGCAGGAAATGTGTTTTGGCGACTGGGAATTGCGTCACCCCCTGGAGCTTAAAGCGTCCGAGGCGGAAGGTTACGCGTTGTGGTGTCAGGATAGACAGGCAGCGAAGGTGCCACAGGGGGAACCGTTCTGCGATTTTACTCAACGTATTCGTCAAGCCATGCGCCAGCTTTATCAAATGCCGCCAGACAGCCGTCTGGCAATAGTGGCTCACCAAGGGTCACTCAGCCTGATGTTAGCGATGATGCTAAAACTGGCACCGGCCGACATGTGGCGTTTTCCCTTTAAACAAGGCTGTGTCTGCGAAGTCGAACTTACCAACGGCTCATGCGTTATTCAACGACTCAACGACAGCGGTGTTCTCTGATCAACCGCAGACCTACCAGTCGATACCTTGCTGCGCCATGATCCCCGCGTCAAAGGCATGTTTCACCGGGCGCAGTTCACTCACGGTATCGGCCATCTCTAACAGGTCGCGATGACATCCGCGACCCGTGATAATCACCGTCTGATGGGCAGGGCGCGCCTCAAGCGCATCGATCACTTCTTGCAGGTCGAGATAGCCAAAACTGACCATATAGGTCAGCTCGTCCAGTATCACTAAATCTAAAGAATCATCGGCCAGCATACGCTTTCCATGCTGCCAAACGGCTTGACACGCCACGGTGTCGGTCTCTTTGTTCTGCGTTTCCCACGTAAAGCCTGTCGCCATGACCTGAAACTCGACGCCGTGCGGTTCCAAGAGATTTTTTTCACCATTCGGCCATTCGCCTTTGATGAACTGAATCACTGCCGCGCGCTGGCCATGCCCCACGGCGCGGGTCACGGTACCGAAAGCGGCGGTGGTTTTGCCTTTGCCGTTGCCGGTGAAGACGATCAAAATTCCGCGTCGCTCTTTTGCTGCGTCAATGCGTGCATCAACCTGCTCTTTCAACCGTTGCTGGCGCTGTTTGTGTCTGTCTTCGCTCATGATGAGGGATTATTCCGCTGGGCCCGCTTTACGGCCGGGTTGGGCATCAAAACTGATGCCGGTTTTACGACGGCTGTCATCGCCCATCAAATAAAGGTAGAGCGGCATAATATCGGCCGGTGTTTTGAGCTTATTGCTGTTTTCATCAGGAAACGCAGATGCCCGCATACTGGTGCGCGTTCCGCCCGGATTGATGCAGTTCACCCGCAAATGCGTCTGTTTATACTCTTCGGCCAGCACCTGCATCATGCCTTCGGTGGCGAACTTAGACACCGCATAAGCGCCCCAGCCGCTGCGGCCTTCACGGCCCACGCTTGAGGTGGTGAACACCAGCGAGGCGCTGGAAGATTTCAACAATAACGGCAGCAGCGCCTGAGTCAGCATAAAGGTGGCGTTAACGTTCACCTGCATGACGTTGTGCCAGTCTTCGAGTTTAATCTTTGCCATCGGGACGATTTCAGTCAGTAAGCCTGCGTTATGCAACACGCCATCCAGATGAGGAACCCACTGTGCCAGCTGTTCGGCAACGTTTTGGCAGTCCTGCTGGCTGGCGGTTAACAAATCGAGGGTATAAATCTGCGCAGGATGATAACCACGCTCGGCGATCTCTTGCTGAACCTTCAGCAGTTTGCTTTCGGTACGGCCCAGTAAAATCAATTTCGCACCAAAGCGGGCGTAGGTCAGCGCAGCTTCGCGGCCAATGCCGTCGCCCGCGCCGGTAACCAGAATAATACGTTGGTTCAGAAGGTCAGATTTTGGATGATAGTGCACGGAAATTCCTCTTGCCGGAGTCAGGACATCGCGACGAGATGCGTCGGAATGTCAGAGCAAAGTAGCGCGGAGCAGGAGCAAAAAGGCTCAACCGCAGAAGGGCACTTTGCTGGAAAATGGATCATCACCAGGATGAATATTGGGTTTATATGCCTGAAACGAGCATCGGTTTCAACGATTACCCCGCAGATCGGCGGTTCTTTTGTAACAAAAATGGAACAACGCTGCATCCCTTTTTGCCTCCGACGGCAAGTTGTCGGCAGACTTGTGCGAATCATCGAGGATTCAGACACATTCAAACAAGACGCCTTAGCGCTGATTGTCTAGAATAAGCAGCATCTTATTACCACAGCGTAAAAGGCGGTATGTGTGGATTTATTATCTCTTTATGGATTGTTCTTAGCCAAAGTTGTCACCGTAGTGATCGCCATTGGCGCGTTAGTGGTGTTGGTGGTGGGGTTAAGACAACGTAAGTCACAGAGCAAAGGCGAACTGCATTTGGTCGATCTCGGTGAACAATACCGTGAGATGCAACGAGAAATGCGTACGGCAAGACTGAATCCTGTGGAGCAAAAACTCAGCAATAAAGCCTTTAAAAAGCAGGAAAAGGCCGAGGCCAAACTGAAAAAATCACAGGCGAAAAGCGGGGCGACAGCGAAAAGCAAACCTTGCCTTTACGTGCTTGATTTCAAAGGCAGTATGGATGCGCATGAAGTGACATCTCTGCGGGAGGAAATCTCCGCCATATTGGCGGTGGCGACGGCTGAAGATGAAGTGTTGCTACGTCTGGAAAGCCCAGGCGGCGTGGTTCACGGCTACGGTCTGGCCTCTTCGCAACTGGCGCGTCTTCGCCAGGGCGGAATACGCCTGACGGTCGCGGTCGATAAAGTTGCCGCCAGCGGTGGCTATATGATGGCCTGCGTGGCGGATCGCATTGTAGCCGCACCCTTCGCCATTATCGGTTCTATCGGCGTGGTCGCGCAGATCCCTAACTTCAGCCGCTTGCTGAAAAAGAACGATATTGATGTTGAATTGCATACAGCCGGTGAATTCAAACGCACATTGACGCTGTTCGGTGAAAACACCGAAGAAGGGCGTGAGAAGTTCCGTGAAGACCTCAACGAGACGCACGTGTTATTCAAAGAGTTCGTGCATCAACATCGCCCTTCGTTGGATATCGACAGCGTGGCAACCGGTGAGCACTGGTTTGGTACGCAGGCGCGTGAGAAAGGGTTGATTGACGCGATTGGCACCAGTGATGATTTACTGATTGCTGAGATGCAAAATCATGAAGTGATTGCGGTACGTTACAGCCGTCGCAAACGTATGATGGACCGTTTCACTGGCAGCGCGGCAGAAAGTGCTGATCGCCTGTTTTTACGCTGGCTGCAACGCAGTCAAAAGCCGTTGCTGTAAGTCAAAAATGGCCTGAAGTAACAGGGGCAGTGAGCACAAAAAAAGGGACGATTGTCCCTTTTTTCTTTTCAGTCTGGTCACAGTCAATCGGCCCTTACTGCGGATAAAAATCCTTCTTTATTATTGTCTAAAAACAGCCCGTCTAAAACAGCAATAAGGTCGTAACCAAAACTTAACTTTCCAGATGGTATTTTTCTGAAAACAGATGGGCCAGATGTTTAAACATATTAAAAACGGCGGTGGTTTTTAGCGTCGGTAATCCGTTTTCATCGAGAAAAAATTCTCCACGAAAAACCAGTACATTGCCTTTCTGTTCAACATCGGTGGCGATCATTCCCTGGAGATAATCACCATGTTCACGAATGACTTTATTTGCTTCAATCAGTAAAGATTCACGGCTAATTGACGATGTATTTCCCTGCATGTTATTTACTCCGCACGATAATGGCTGGCGATATTGTAATCCCGCGATGAACAAAACCGCAAACCCGCTAAGGGTAATCACATTGATGACTTCCCAATTACCAACCCAATTGTGAAGATATTTTGTTCGCGTTGGCGAAAAACAGTTTTCCGTGCTAATTAAGTTGCGTGGCAATTTTTATCAGGTAGAGTGTGGGATTTTGTGGCTTCAGGTGGAATGTTTTGTTTACGTTTTTCGCCATTTTGCCGCTTTACTGTGCAAGAGCCTGCGAGAGGTGTTTGGGTAAACCTCCCACAAATCAGAGAATTGTGCCTCTGGAAGTCAGTTTGAACGACGATCGTAAAAAAATAGTTGATCTCCTGACTCACTGCCGCAATATAAAAAAAGACGTTACATTGTGCCGCGGCATAACAAGTTAAAATCTTCTTCAGCAGAAGAATAAATTAGGTAAAAGGTAATTATGGGCAAAGCTCTCGTAA
>Ga0105856_1001023_pt1 | contig 12543 bp, 10 predicted proteins | sample OrgsoiDNA_201060_FD_89681 | JGI IMG/M metagenome (GOLD analysis project Ga0105856, IMG submission 89681) | Permafrost soil microbial communities from the Arctic, to analyse light accelerated degradation of dissolved organic matter (DOM) -... | ecosystem: Environmental > Terrestrial > Soil >...
AAAAAGGACCCTTGCGGGTCCCTTTATTGGTTAGGCCTCTGGCGCTATTTCGCCACTCATCTGCGGCGGCTTTTGGCGGAAGAGATTGGTGATAAAGGCTAAATACCCTAAACCAATGGCACCCCACACCAGACCCAGCGTCATTGAGCTGACTTCAAGATTCAGCCACAGCGCGCCTACGGTCAACGCACCAATCACCGGCAGGATCAGATAATGCAGGTGATCCTTGAACGTCTTATTGCGTTGTTCACGAATGTAGAACTGTGAAATCACCGACAAGTTGACGAAGGTGAAGGCCACCAGCGCACCGAAGTTAATCAACGCCGTGGCGGTAACCAAATCAAAGGTGATCGCCGACATCGCCACCACACCGACCAACATCACGTTGAAAGTGGGTGTACGCCATTTCGGATGCACATAACCAAACAGTTTTTCTGGGAACACGCCATCACGGCCCATCACGTACAGCAGACGTGAAACACCGGCGTGTGCCGCCATACCTGAAGCCAGAACGGTTACGCAGCTAAAGCACAAGATCACCGACTGGAAGAACTTACCGGCCACATACAGCATGATTTCTGGCTGCGACGCATCAGGATCGTGGAAGCGCGAAATGTCAGGGAAGTACAGTTGCAGGAAGTAAGACACCACAACGAAGATCACGCCGCCAATTAACGCGGTGAGGAAAATCGCTTTCGGGATCACTTTACCCGCGTTCGGCGTCTCTTCAGACAGCGAACTGATCCCGTCGAAGCCGAGGAACGAGAAGCACAAAATCGTGGCTCCGGTGATCATCGGCACCACATGGGCATTTTCACTGAAGAACGGCTTGGTGCTGGTCAACGTACCTGCGCCTTCCCCCATGTACACACCATGGATCAGCAGCCCCATGAACACCGCCATAATAGCCACTTGGACCACGACGATAATGCTATTGAGGTTAGCGACAACCTTGATACCACGCAGGTTAAAGGCGGTCATTAACGCCACCAACGCGGTCACAAAGATCCACGACGGAACACCTGGGAAGATGGCTTCCAGATAAATTTTCGCCAGCAGGATGTTGATCATCGGCATGAACAAGTAGTCCAGCAGAGATGACCAGCCCACCATAAAACCGACGTGCGGGCTGATGGCTTTTTGCGCGTAGGTATACGCAGAACCGGCTGAAGGGAAACGTCTCACCAGCTTGCCATAACTGACCGCCGTGAACAGCACCGCGATTAACGCGAAGACGTAAGCGGTCGCCACATGGCCGTCGGTCAGACCGGACACAATGCCAAACGTATCGAAAATGGTCATCGGTTGCAGATAGGCCAAGCCCATCATCACCACCTGAACCAGAGTCAGTGTTTTGCGAAGCTGTACGCGATTGGTTGCCGGAGCGGCAGAAGCAACATTAGCAGACATGGCTCAGCCCTCCCTGATTTGCATGCAACGGACGTGTGAACGTCTCCGTGCGCAAAGTACAGGGAAAACTTCGTGAGGAATAACCAGGAAACGGAGGATTGATCTTCACATCGCTGAACACGGACGTAAAGGCTGGGCGTTGTTGGCCGCAGCTGACAAAGAGTCCGGAGGGTACCGGTACAGGTTTAAAATATTGCCCCATCTGACATTTCCTCATAGTGGCGACCGTTTATTGATTTGGGGTCGCACACGAACCTGGTTATCTATCCGGATCTAGGTCCGGCCTCTGTTGAATTAGTTTGTGTACCGCACAATGCAAAAAAAATAACCGGCGCCTTTAAGCGTCGGTTATTCTGCATGTGACGTATTTTGCCCTAAATCGAGGGCCGATGACAAGATCTTGCAGCTCTCAATGCTAATTTCTTTCTCACAGATGCGTAGGATCAAGAAATTGGCACCCTCAGGGTTTAGCCATAAATCAATTACGCGTTACGCAACATCCAGTCGATCTCGGTTTCTGTTACCCGACGTTCAAACTGCAATAACTCATCCGACTTACAGGCGTGATACACCTGTGAGAAACGATCGCCGAGGTATTTTTTAAGTGCGGGTTGCTCGTCAAATTCCGCTAATGCATCGCTTTGACGAATAGGCAACGGGATCCCTTCCTGCTCCAGACCGTTGCCCGTGACGGGTTCAGGTAAAGGTAAATCGTTATCGAGACCGTACAGCATCCCCGCAAGAACGGTGGCGACGACCAGATACGGATTGGCATCGGCACCCGCGACTCGGTATTCCACACGGTGATCAACAGCGCCACTGCAAGGCACGCGCAGCGCTACGGTGCGGTTATTGTGTCCCCATGACGCCTGCGTCGGCACGTACATACCCGGCTGGAAACGGCGGAATGCGTTGACGTTCGGCGCGAGGATGGCCATTGACGCCGGCATTAAGGCAATCAATCCGGCCAGTGCGCGTTTCATTAACGCCGAGTCTTCGGATTCCGTACCGGCGAACAGGTTTTTACCGTTATCGTCCAGCACGCTGATGTGAATATGCATCCCGCTGCCCGCATAATCATCATACGGCTTCGCCATAAACGTGGCTTCCATCTCATGATTTTCTGCCACCAATCGCACTAACCGTTTAAGGGCCAGCGCATGGTCACAGGCACGTAAAATATTGTCGCTGTGATGCAGGTTTATCTCGAATTGACCCGGGGAAGATTCGGCAACCGCGCCGTCAGCGGGCAACCCCTGCATATGGGCAAGACGGTCAATATCATTGAGAACGTCGGCGAAATGGTCGAGATTATCGACGGAATACACCTGAGTTTGAATACTTCGTTCCGTGGTGCCGGGGTTGCACGGCGGCTGGATAAACCCTTCTGCATCGCGCTGCCTGTCGAGCAGATAGAACTCCAACTCTACCGCTACCACCGGGAATAATCCCCGCTGGCGCAATGTTTGCCATAGATGATTCAGCACATTGCGGGGTTCAACGTCAAAGGGAGTGCCATCTTCGTCAAGCATCGTCAGCAATAGCTGGGCGATGTGTTCAGGGTCTGAAGCCGAAGGAGTGAGAGTGCCGGGGACGGGGATACAAATACGGTCTGGCTCGCCTAATTCCTGGCCTAAACCGGCCTCTTCTACCACGTTGCCAAGAATATCCATGGCGAACACGGAAGCGGGGAAATAACAGCCTTTTTCTATTTTTCGCAGCGTCGAGACGGGAATACGTTTTCCGCGGAAACTGCCGTTTAAATCTGTGAGGAGGACATCGACGTGAAGGGTGAGAGGTTGACGCTCCAGGTATTGGGTTACTTCATCCTGGAACGCGCTGCTTCGCTTCTCTTCGCCGTGTGCAGCGAAGTCTTCAACTTCGGAACTGTTAGATTCAAGAATAATGGTTTGCATAGGATTTCCACCGTTTACCTATTGTTGGCTACTGCTTAGTTGGCGACTGTAGCACCACCATGATGCCCCGCCGGTACTGTCTATCTACAACGATATCTCTGTTGACGATACCGCCTATTAATACGAAACAACTGCTGACATAACCTTCATGTCTTAGCACGCTCTATTCATATCAATGAAACCCCTCATTCTCAATCGACATATTTGTCCGCTTAATAACCCTAGACCCATCAGATTTGTTTTGCAACAGCAACAATTCCTTTACATATCGGTTTGAAAAAGCAACGTCTGACTGCTAATTTTAAAGGAATAACAGTAAGAAAAAATAACTGTAAACGCGATAAGGCGCGATATTTCCTTTCTTTAGACAACTCAACGAGGCGGTAACATGGGCACGATATTTTCAGCGGCACCAGCCGGAAAAGAAGGCAGCTACAGACCGATCATTGGGGTAGTCATGTGCGAAAACACCATTGACGAAAATCCGGCATTAACTGTGCACGAAAAATATCTCGATGCCATTTTCAACGCTAACGCCCTGCCCGTTTGCCTGCCACATGAATTGGCGTCACGGGAAGGCGCGATAGCCGACGTATTATCACGCCTCGACGGCATTTTCCTGACCGGTAGTCCAAGCAATGTCGAACCCCATTGGTATGGCGAAGACGGCATTGAACCGATTGCCGACCCAGGCCGTGACAAACTCAGCATGGCATTAATTCGCGCCACGCTCGATCAGGGAATTCCGCTTTTAGCCGCTTGTCGCGGAATGCAGGAACTGGTGGTCGCCACCGGCGGCAGTCTGTATCGCAAGGTGCATGAACAACCGGGCTTTATGGATCACCGTGAAGATCTTTCGCTGTCACACGACGAGCAGTTTGCGTTGGTCCATCCTGTCAATATCGAGCCGGGCGGCTTACTGGCTGAGTTACTGCCTGATTATCAGCAGTTTCTGGTCAACTCGCTGCATGGACAAGGAGCGAAACGTCTGGGCGAAGCACTGAGCGTTGAGGCGCGCGCGCCGGACAATTTAGTCGAAGCCGTCAGCGTACACGGTCACCCTTTTGCCCTCGGCGTCCAATGGCACCCAGAATGGCACAGCCTGACTGATGCGGTTTCACACCAATTATTCGATTCTTTTGTCGCAGCGTGTCGCAAATACCACCACGGCCTGCGGGCTCGCGGGGAGCCGAGATTATGATAAGCGTCTGAGTAACATCATTATTTGAGGAAGGGCAGGCAGACAAAACGAACAATCAATGCAGTCACTTCAAGGTCAAAGGGAATTTGTGTCGTGGTCAACAGAAGGAAATCACCATGCGTGAAACCATACGAAGTCTGCCCGCTGTTGACGGTTCCGCGCATGTCGATAGCGTTTACGCCAGCAGCACCAATGTTCACTCACCCTGGCCGCAACTCACCGACAATATTCAATGCGATGTGTGTATTGTCGGTGCCGGTTTTACCGGCCTGTCCTCTGCCCTTTATCTTACCGAAGCCGGTTATGACGTCGTGGTGTTGGAGTCAGCCCGCGTCGGTTGGGGTGCCAGCGGCCGCAACGGCGGTCAGGTGGTTAATTCCTACAGCCGCGATATTGACGCTATTGAAGAACGCTACGGTCGCCAGACTGCCGACATGCTTGGCAGCATGATGTTTGAAGGCGCGAACATTATTCGTCAACGCATTGACCAGTACGCCATTGATTGTGATTACCGGCCGGGCTCTATTTTTGCCGCCCTCGGCCGCAAACAACTTAACCGCTTGCGTCATCAGAAAACCCTGTGGAGCCGTTATGGGCAAACCGATTTAACTCTACTCGACGAAAGCGCCATTCGCCGTGAAATCGCCACCGAGCGGTATGTCGGTGGTCTGTTGGATAAAAATGGCGGCCATCTTCATCCGTTAAATCTGGCGCTGGGAGAGGCCGAAGCCCTTCGCCGTCACGGGGCGCGTATTTATGAGCGCTCTGCCGTGACGCACATTGATCATGGCGATCCGACGCTCGTTCACACCGCGACCGGCACGGTCAACGCCAAGTTTGTCATTCTTGCAGGCAATGCGTATCTCAGCTCACCCCTGGCCCCGCCTCTTGAGCGGCTAAGCCTGCCTTGCAGTTCGCACATCGTCGTCACCCAACCGTTATCGGCAGACCGGGCGATGTCGCTTTTACCCAACAACTATTGCGTAGAAGACTGTAATTATCTGCTCGATTATTTTCGCCTGACCGCCGATCATCGCCTGCTTTACGGCGGTGGCATGACGTATGGCGCTAAGCATCCCCCGAGCATTGATGACATTATTCTGCCCAAACTGTACCGCACTTTCCCACAGCTCAAAGGCGTCGAGATAGACTACCGCTGGAGTGGGAACTTCCTGATGACGCCGTCGCGTCTGCCGCAGTTTGGTCGCTTGGAAAAGAACGTTTACTACATGCAAGGCGACAGCGGCCACGGTCTGACGCTGACGCATCTGGCAGGAAAACTGATCACTGAAATGCTGCGCGGCGACGCCGAACGATTTGACGCATTTGCCAATCTTCCGCACACGCCGTTTTGGGGAGGAAAGAACTTGCAGATCCCTTTCACCCTACTCGGCGCCGCCTACCATTCTCTGAGAGATAAACTCGGGGTGTGAGAGCTTTACAGCCGCTTTAAAATTCAACGTCGTGGGCGTCAGCCCAGGGTTTTGCCCTAAAACACCTGTTCAATGATCATTCGCGCTTCCGCTATATCCACCGAGACGCCGCCCGCGACAAGACAGCAAATCAGCTGATTCATGATCGCCTGCGGAATCGCGCGCTGGCCGGTTAAACATTCCTGAGTAAAAGCGACCGTTGTCGCCACATCCTTGCTGGCCGGTAACTCAACGTCCGTGAATTCCTGTTTGTCGGCCAACATCTGCTGCTCCCCGTTGGCGAGAAGATAGATCGGCGGGCAGCGTTGCGGGTTGGCGTAAACCTCACCCTCAGTTCCCTGAGACAGCAACGCGCGGCCGCCGATGTCACGGAAAAATGCTGACACTTTCTGAATATATTCAGGATGCGAAACACTCGACAGACGCAACGCCTCTTGCCCGCCAAAAGGGGTGATCAGCTTGGCCAGCGTGTGGCTGCTGTTACGCACTCCCATCTGCCAGCGTAGCGCAAGTTGTTGGTCAATCGGCGCACAAAGCACGGAAATGGGCACAAAGACCGGCTGTTTTCCTTCATCAAGCTGCTGTTGTACTTGCTGCTGATTTTGCGCCGCCTCCACGCCTAAGGCGCGAAAAATCTCCGCGCTGGTGACGCGAGTCGGGTCTTCATCCACGCCGTGGACCAGCACGGGGAAACCGAGTTTGCTGAGTAACATCGCCAGCAATGGCGTCAGGTTACCTTGCTTACGTGCCCCGTTATAGGTTGGGATCACGATCGGCATCGGGCGTTCGGCGGGCGCTTGCAGCGACATCACCTGCTCTTCCATCGCCTGATAAAACCCCAGCATCTCCTCTTCCGACTCACCTTTAATGCGCAGCGCAATCAGCAAGCCACCGAGTTGTAAATCAGGTACCTCGCCCGCCAGCATTTCGCGGTACAGCGCCAATGCCTGTTCACGGTCTAAATCGCGCGCATGATTTTTTCCGCGCCCAACTTCTTTAATCAGTTTGGTGTAATCCATTGTTCTGCCATGTGGTTAATGGGGAGGCGTAAGGCCGACTCTTTTTAGCATAACTCAGCCCGCTGACGTGGAAAACGCCTGATACACAGTCATTGGGCTGAATTGGCTTCAATCATCGCCTGCGCTAAAACACTGTCAGGCCCCTCGAGCTGCTGCAATCCGTCAATGACGCCGTGAATGTCCTCTGCCGTGCGGTTCTGGCTGAGTTTCCATTTGCCTTCGACTTTTTGCGCCACCAGCTCAATACCCACAATGCCTTTCAACTGAGCCGCGATGAAGTTTTCCGGCGCGTCGCTGACGGACCAGGGCTCGCGCTGACCGCCTTCATGCAACGTGGTCAGCTCATTGAGCAGCGTCAGCAGCCAGTCAGCGCTGTCGATGATTTGGGCTTCGCCGCTCACTTGCACCATAGCGTAGTTCCACGTCGGCACGGTTTTGCCGCCGTTTTGTTTTTTGGACGGATACCACGACGGCGAGACATAGCCTTCTGCCCCTTGAAAAACCACCATGCAGTGGCCGTTGGCGGCGAGGGCTTTCCACTGTGCGTTGCCGCGTGAAAGATGGGCGCGCAGCGTCAGTTGCCCTGCGCTATCCACGTCGACTAAAAAAGGGATCGGACTGGCATCAAAACCGTCTACGCCAGAAGAAATCAGCAGGCCGAGGGGATTGAGGCGGATAAGCTCGGCCTGAGCGTGAATATCGTCTTGTTTAAACGCGGTAGGTAAATACATGGGAAAAGTTCCTCAATCGTCGGCAATAATCTGTATTGATAACCACGATTGAGAAAACAGTAAAGACACAGTTGTCGGTAAAAATACCGGTACACCTGATTAGCGGGTTTTGCGCCGACGTTTCACCGTCTTCGTGGGGCTTTTCAGCAAGTCTGGACGCTTTACCGAACCCGGCTCGGGCATTTCGCGATGTTCAATCGGGAATATCGGCAAGGCGCCGAGCAAACGGGCACCGTAGTTTTTGGTGATTAACCGGCGGTCATAAATCACAATTTCGCCCCGGCATTCGTGGCTGCGGATCAAGCGCCCCACCTGTTGAATCAGGTTGAATGACGCACTGGGCAAACTTTGCACTTCGAACGGATAACGTTTTAAGGTTTTCAGCCATTCGCCTTCGGTCAGGATCACCGGGCTGTCGATCGGTGGAAAGGCAATCTTGTGAATATGCACCTGCGTCAGCAAGTCACCTTTTAAATCCAGGCCTTCGGCAAAGGATTGCAAACCAATCAGTACGCTGCTGCCCCCCGCTTCCACTCGCTTACGGTGCTCTTCCACCAGCCGGTAGCGCGGTTGATCGCCTTGCACCAACAGCATCAGGCGTAAATCGGGCATCAGGCCGACAAACTGCTGCAAGGCGCGGTTACTGGCGAACAACACCAATTGGCCTTTGTGCTCGCCCTTCGCCAGTTCAGCACGGAAGAAATCGGCCATCTCTTCTAAATGAGCCGCTTCATTTGCCATCATCGGCTCGTTTTTCATCAGCGGGATCACCAGCTTGCCCTGATCAATATGATTAAACGGCGAATCAAGACTGACAAAGCGGTCACCGGCTTTCTCGTTTAATCCGCTCATTTCTTGCAGGCGGGAAAAACTGTTCAGCGAACGCAGCGTGGCGGAGGTGATCACCACGTGTGGCACTTTGCGCCACAGCAGTTTTTCTAACTGTTCGCTGACGCGGATACCGACACAGTGCAGCATCAGATGGCTTTGATTATCGAAATATTCCCGCGTCACCCATTTGCTGATCGGCGCATTGGAGGCTTTATCCATCGCCGCCAGTTTCCACAACTTACTCATGGTTTCGAGATAACCCAGCATGCGGCTCATGTGCAAAATGGCGCGGTGCAAACGCATGATGTCGTGCTTACCGGTCTTCTCGCTCAGATCGTTAAGCATGTATTCCGCCAGACTGCGCAGCCCGTCGGTCAGCTTGAAGAGGCGCGCACAGTGCTCAGTCAGTTCAGGCGATAACGCCCCCATTTCAAAGCGGTGCTCGCCGTCAGGCTGATCCGGCGGTAAATATTGCGCCATCTGCTGTTCAATCAGCAGCAGCAAGTCGCGCATCTCAGCGCAGTGACTATGCAGACGCTCGGCATTGGTCAGCGGCGGCGGGTTTTTCGGGGTAAACAGCGCCAGACATTGTTCTATCTGGCGCACAAAATTGTCGAGTTGCAAATGGTTCCACACTGCGGTGATTTCGGCATCCACTTCCAACGCATCGCGCGCCACATCCGGTAAATGGTGGCCTTCATCGAGCACCAGCAATAAGTCTTTGGCCGGTGGCAAGACCGAATCTGACTCTAGCGCGGCCATCACCAACGCGTGGTTAGTGACTACCACATCCGCGGTTTCAATCTCTTTGCGCGCCACAAAATAGGGGCAATTTTTGTAGTAATGGCAGTTGCGGTTGAGACAGTTGGCTTTGTCAGTACTGATTTTTGCCCACATCGCGTCCTGAATGGTGAGCTTGTAGTGATCGCGCAAGCCATCCCATTCGAAGCGAGCCAGCGCCGTTTCCAGTGTTTTTGACAGTTTCTGTTCTTCGCCGTTAGACGGCGCGAGTTCATCCCCGAGGAACAGCCCTAAATCACCCTGCGCATTCTCATTGCTCATCATCGACAGATTGCGCGGGCAGACATAGCGTTTACGCCCGAACGCGCCGGTGAATTTCAGATCAGGAATGATTTTTTTCAGCAGCGGCAAATCTTTGCTGAAGATCTGGTCTTGCAGCGCCACGTTAGCGGTGCTGACGATCAGCGGCTTCTCCTCTTCGCGGCTCACCGCGATGCCTGGGATCAAATACGACAAGGTTTTGCCCACGCCGGTAGGCGCTTCAATCGCCAAATGGCGTGCGGAATCGCCGGAAAATGCCTTCGCGACCTCAGCAATCATCTGACGCTGGGGGGCTCGGGAAATAAAGTCCGGAATTTGCTGTTGCAGGGCTTTGTACCACTGGCTTATCTGATCTTTAACTGCGGGGGAAAGCGCCATTCATCTCTTATCACGTTGCGTTATGGAAGGGTTTCGGCGGCCATTGTCCCACAGACGGGGCTTCGGATCAGCCTGCAATTCCTGTTACCGAACATGTAAATTTCGGTTCATTTGTAAAATAAAAAGAAAGTTCATTTTCAACTGTCATAAATCGATCACATAGGTAAGGTAAAAAATCCTCGCTGTGAAAATTTCAGGCACACATTGAAAGCACAGTACATGAGATGACTCGCGTCCTTTTAAATAACCTTTTAGTCTTTTTACAATGAAGAAAGATTAGGGGAAAGCAGGGTATAAAAAATGAAACATAAGATTCTGGCATTATTAATTCCTGGTTTGCTGATTGCATCCGGGGCACATGCAGCCGAAGTTTATAATAAAGACGGTAACAAACTGGATCTGTACGGCAAAGTGAAAGCCGAACATTACCTTTCTGATGATAATACTCAGGATGGTGACCAGACTTATGTTCGTTTTGGTTTTAAAGGCCAAACTCAAATTAACGATATTTTGACCGGTTACGGCCAGTGGGAATATCAGGTAGCAGCAAACCATTCTGAAGCACAAGGTACGCAGGGCACCAAAACGCGTCTGGGCTTTGCTGGTTTGAAATTCGCTCAATACGGTTCTGTGGATTACGGCCGTAACTATGGCGTGCTGTATGACGTCGAAGCTTACACCGACTTGTTCCCAGAGTTTGGTGGTGACGGCTACACCAAAGCAGACCGCTTTATGACAGGCCGTGCTAACGGCGTGGCCACTTACCGTAACCGCGATTTCTTCGGCCTGATCGACGGCTTGAACGTCGCCGTTCAGTACCAGGGTAAGAACGAAAACGACAGCCGCGCCGTCAACACCGCTAACGGGGACGGTTACGGTCTTTCCGCCACTTACGCCTTCGGTGATACCGGTGTGAGCGCTGCGGCAGCCTACTCTTCTTCTGACCGTACTACAGCCCAAACCGCTTCCCGCTTCGGCCAAGGTGATAAAGCTGACGCATGGACCGGTGGTCTGAAATATGACAACCACGGTGTTTATTTAGCCGCTATTTATGCTGAAACACGCAACCTGTACGCTATTTCCGTACCGGGAAGCCTGGCGGGAACTCCTGCTTCAGTCAGTGGTTTTGCTAATAAAACCCAGACCTTCGAAACAGTGGCACAATATCAGTTCGACTGGGGTCTGCGTCCATCACTGGGTTATGTTCAGACCAAGGCCAAAGATATTGAAGGCATTGGTGATGCCGATCTGGCGAAATACATCGACGTAGCCGCGTATTATTATTTCAACAAAAACATGTCTACCTTTGTTGATTATAAAATTAACCAGCTGAATGATGATAATACCTTGAAATTGAATAATGACGACGTGGTTGCATTGGGTCTGGTGTACCAGTTCTAATCTGTCGTTAGCGTACCTTCACACACCACCCTCATTGTTATAATAATGATTATCTGTTTCTTTTCGCCGGGCTCATCCCCCGGCTTTTTTATTGCCTGTGTCGCGGAAATCACCTTCCCCTCTTCCCTAATCTTATGAATCTGTTACTGTTTTGGAGGATTTTTTATGGTTAACTCTAAAACCCAAAAAACGATGAAAGGTGATAGTCAATGAAGAAGATGACGCTGTGCGCCACCAGTGCGTTGGTTATGCTGGCTCTGACGGGCTGTGCGCAACAAAAAACCGATAATCAGCAGAAGCTGAATGATCAATCGGTGATGGCACTGAACTGGTTCCAACAATCAGGTGAATATCAGGCACTGACCTATCAGGCATTCAATGCCGCGAAAGTGGCTTTTGATAATGCCAAACCTCTCGATGGCAAGCCGAAAGCCGTGGTAGTTGATCTCGATGAAACGATGATCGACAACAGCGCCTACAGCGCATGGCAGGTCAAAGCCAACCAACCGTTCGACAGCAAAACCTGGTCTGAGTGGACCGCTGCCAAACAGGCGTTGGCCGTACCGGGCGCAGTCAGCTTCGCTAATTACGTTAACTCGCACGGCGGCACCATGTTCTATGTGTCCAACCGTAAAACCAGCGAATACGACGCTACGCTGGCCAACCTGAACAGTCTGGGCTTTACCGGCGTGAATGAAAAAACGCTGTTATTGAGCAGCGATACGTCCAATAAGCAGGTGCGCTTCGACTCCATCAAAACCGCAGGTTACAACATCGTGATTTATGCCGGTGATAACCTCAACGACTTCGGTTCAGCGACTTACCACAAAAACAACGCCGAGCGCCGCGCCTTTGTAAACCAAAACCATCAGCAGTTCGGCACCCAGTACATCGTGTTGCCAAACCCACTGTACGGCGACTGGGAAAGCGGTCTGGCAGCGGAGTACAACAAGCTGACGCCTGAGCAGAAACTGAAAGTACGTGATGGGAACTTGAAGGCGTGGAGCGGGAAATAATTGCTTTAAAAAGCTGAGCAACGTTTTTTAAGGTAAAGACCTTGGGCTACCGCCCAAACCCACCTTAAGGCCCGCAATCGCTCGGGCCTTATGAATCCAAGCTTTTTTAAAAACAGCCGCTGCGCGGTTCTCTCATTTCGGGTTA
>Ga0105856_1001026_pt1 | contig 12534 bp, 11 predicted proteins | sample OrgsoiDNA_201060_FD_89681 | JGI IMG/M metagenome (GOLD analysis project Ga0105856, IMG submission 89681) | Permafrost soil microbial communities from the Arctic, to analyse light accelerated degradation of dissolved organic matter (DOM) -... | ecosystem: Environmental > Terrestrial > Soil >...
TTGACGCCGGCGAAAGCGGCTCCTGCGGTCAGTCGTCCGGCGAGCAAGATGAAGCCCGCGAAACGGGCGGTGGTTGCGCCCCGGATTGCGCCGGTCGTGGGCAAGGATCCGGAATGGCAGACCTTTTGATCGCTTGAAATTTGAGGCTGGGAGTTTGAAGCCGGGAGTTTGAAATCAAGCCGGTTGCAAGGGACTGTGTCGAGTCCTTTGCAGCCGGCTTGATGCACATGCGCTAGATCAGTAGCTAGATCAGTAGCTAGATCAGTAAGCGCCCATGTAGTCGCGCTTGCCGATATCCACGCCGTTGTGACGCAGGATTGCGTACGCGGTCGTCACGTGGAAGAAGAACTGGGGCAGGCCGTAGTGTTGCAGGTAAGCGCTGCCGGCCAGCTTCTTCTCTTTCGGCGTACCCGGACGCAGCACGATTTCCTTGTTTTCGCTGCCTTCGAATTGCGCATCGTCGAACGTGCCGATGTAAGCCAGTGCCTTGGCCACGAGTGCTTGCAGATCGGCGAACGTGACTTCGGTATCGGCCCACGACGGCACTTCCACGCCGGCCAGGCGCGAGGTCACGCCCTTGGTGAAATCAGCGGCGATCTGTACCTGGCGCACCAGCGGGAACATGTCCGGGAACAGACGTGCTTGCAGCAGCGCGTTCGGGTCGATGTTCTTTTCAGTGGCGTGCGTTTCCGCTTTCTTGAGCACGTCGGACAGGGCGGTCAGCATCTGTTTGAAAACCGGGACGGACGTGCTGTACATGGAGATGGTCATGGTCACTCTTTCAGTCGATGTGGGGTGCCGGCGCGAGCAACGCCGCGCCGGTTTGTCTATCTTGTTTAATCTCGGAACAGTTCTGGACAGGTGATTGAACCGGCTAGCCGCGTGCCGGCCAATGCGGCCAGCCCCAGGCGGCTTGGATTTGCGTCAGGGCAAACCCTGCAGCGGCCGGCCGGGTCCTTTCCTTTGATCTGGCATGCCTAGTACCGCGCAAGATTATAAGCGCGCTGCGGCATATGCCTCGTGCGCGGGGCTTTATCCTGTGTGGGTAAGGATTTAGGCCCCGAATCGTGGTGCCTGTCGACAAGCCATACGCGTCTTGTCAGTGTCTGCGCTTCTCAGCGAGCAATTGCACTGCGAAGAAAGGGACTTGTCATGCAGGGGACTTGTCATGCGGCGGCCAATAGTCCCAATAGCCTATAGCGCAACGACGAAAAGGGCAGCGTTTCGCGACGCTCTAGCCCGGCAGCAACGTAATCCCAAAGCGCGGCGCGGCTTCCCGCATGCGTCCGATATCTTCCGGCAACGGCGGAACAGGCGTGACCGGGCCCGCTTGGGCGTCGGCGCAAGCGTCGACGAAGTCATCAAATCCGGCGGGCGTGCAGATGATCAAATACCTTGAGGGCAGCTCGGTATTGTTAGCTAGCCGATGCGCAACGTTGCGCGGCAACAAAGCTGTTTCGCCTGCGCGCACGCTGACGAGCTTTCCATCGACCGTGACGTCGACAACACCCTCAAGAACGACGATGGTTTCCTCTTCGCGCTCATGCACGTGCAGAGGCGTGGCCCGGTTCGGCGGCCCGAAAAATTCCATCATGCAGAAAGCGCCGCGCGTCTCCTTTCCCGACATCAGCAAACGCACCCGCGTACCGGCGAAATTGTATTCAGGCGGCTCGGTATTCAATACAAACATGGCATTCCTCGACAAGATCATGGGGCTTGGGCGTTCACTATAAGTCGCGGCGCTTTCGAGAAAAACATGCGTCGATGCCGTAACATTAACGGCAACATACCGTGAATCGATCATGAAAAATCTCAAGCAATTTATGAGCTTCGCCGCCGTGGCGAGAAATAACAGCTTCGCAGCGGCGGCCCGCGAACTCGGTCTCGCCCCCTCGTCGGTCGCCAAGAGCGTGGCGCGCCTGGAGAGCGATCTCGGCGAGAGGTTGTTTCATCGAACGACTCGCGCAGTCCGGCTCACGGCGGAAGGCGATGCCCTCTTCGCGAAGTGCGCACGGGTCCTGGAAGAGATTGACTCGCTGGAGTTATCGACAACACGCTCGGCCGAAGCGACGTCAGGCACGTTGCGCGTGGGTGCGCCGATAGGCTACGGAACACGCAAGATTGTCCCTATATTGAACCGCCTGCTTGCAGCTCATCCCGCGCTCAACGTCGACATGCGTTTGACGGACGAGCGAGTCAACCTGGTGAGTGAAGGCCTCGACGCGGTGATACGCATAGGCTACCTCGATGACTCCGGTCTGGTTGCGCGCCGGTTCGACCTTCAGCATCTCGTGCTTTGCGCCAGTCCGGACTATATAAAAACGCATGGCGCGTTGAACGCTGTTGAGGAAGTCGAAGGGCGATCGGTCATTTTGTTTCGGATGCCTACATCCGGCCGGGAGCGCCCGCTGGAGTTCGTGGATGGTGGAGAAAAGATTCAATTGCGGCCGCGATCGCGCTTTGCGTTAAGTCACGGAGACGCCATGGTGGAAGCGGTATTGCAGGGCGCCGGCATAGCGCAGGTGCCTGAACACATGGTGACGCATCACATCAGGCAGGGAACGCTGGTTGAGTTGTTGCGTGAGTGCCGTCCCGCTGCGCTACCAGTCAGCGTGTTGACACCCAGCGCACGGATGATGCCACCCAGGGTGCGTTCATTCATCGATGCGCTGCTGGACGAAAAAATGCTGGATTGAGGGCGCACCGCGCCTTTGCAGGAGGCGCGATGTATTAACCGGTTGACCGGCGATCGGAGATTAGCGGCCAACGTTGAAACGGCGGACAGCACTCATCCTTCGAAGCGATTTTAAGCTTCGATTTCCCCGATTGCCGATCCGATCCGATTCGATAAACGCGAAGGATTTACGAAGTCTTACGCGGGTACGTCGGCGGTAACTTTTGAATAGTCGCAAAACCCTCGGAAATCGTTCGCTAATATCTGCAATAGCGCGGTGCCTTTACGTCCGGTGGTGCGATAAAGTTCGCCGTCCCGGCGGCCAGCCTCCATGCCTTTGCTGAAAGACTCCGAGCTCACGATCGCGCTGTCGATCGAATGGCTGAACGACGTCTCGCTGTCGGGAAAAATTAAATTGATGACGAGGCCCGTAGCTGCGAGCGGAACATCGGAGTCATCGATTTGCCAGGCCGCGCAGATCGGCCCGCAAAATCCCTGGAGATAACCAACCAGCTTCGCTTCCAGGTCGACGGGCAGGGTGCTGTAAGCAAGCTCCGAACGTGCAATGGTGGGAATGGTAAGTGCTGCAACAATTGCCGCAATCTTGCGGGCGGTCGCCAGTACTTGAGTTTCTTGCGTCACTTCATGGACTTGATATAGCGGTTGAAACATCGACGCCTCCTTATGAGCCTGGTTTTCCACGAAAACACCGGGTACGGGGTTGATGGAATATGATTCGTAACGCGGGAAACAACAGTGGGGTGGCACATTCTCCGTTGGAAACCCGCACGCCAATAATGGCGTGTGCATTACGGCATGGCAAATGAACTGCCGGGCCGCTAGCTAGTGGTAATACTGATAGTGATGCGCGCAGTGAAGCGTGTAATGAACTGGGTAGTGATGCCTTTCGAATGGAGGTTTGGCGGCGGGATGTCGGTCAGACATTAGTTGGACGTGAGATCCGCGGATGCATCGAGGCTAATCCCGCGGGACCAGGGACCAGAACCGTGTCCTCTATCAAGTAGGAAAGACCGCAACCACAATGACAAAAGCAGAGCAATCCAGCTGCGGAGGTATCGTGAGCCGTATCAAGCGCGGGCTGTCAACGTCCATTGCTGTCGCTGCGTGCGGCGTTTTCATTGCAGTTGTCATGGTGGGCCTGTGCGGTGTGGTCTTGTATCAGAGTCGTCAGGATGCGCTGGAGCATACCCGCGACACTTTGCGCGATATCGCCGTCATCGCACAGCGCGATATCGAACGCAATCTCGAACTTTACGAGCTGTCGTTGCAAGCCGTGGTGGACGGGCTTCAAGAAGCGGACGTGATGGCATTACCGCCCCATTTGCGCCGGGAGGTACTCTTCGACCGCGCAGCCAGCGCGAAATATCTCGGTTCCATGCTGGTGATGGATGCGCTTGGCAACGTTGTCATGGATTCCGGCGCCGACACGCCAAGAACCGGTAATTTCAGCGACAGGCCATATTTCACGATTCAACGCGACAACCCCCATGCGGGTCTCTATATAAGCGACCCGTACCTGTCTCGCTTGCGCAACGGTACGCCAAGCATCGGCCTGAGCAGACGGCTTTCCAACCCGGACGGATCGTTTGCTGGGATTGTGCTTCTGGCGGTGAATATTGCGTACTTCCACGACCTGTTCGCCGGTTTGGCGCTAGGCCCGCACGGATCGCTTTCGCTGATCGGCAGAGATGGCTCAATGCTCATGCGGCAGCCTTACGATCCCAAGATTATCGGGCGAAACATCAAGAACGCTGCCACTTTCAAGCGGTTTTTATTAGCGCCGGAGGGGAGCTTCAGCGAAAAGGCGTCAATCGATGGTGTTCGCCGTCTGTACTGGTTCGCCAACTTCCCGCGCGCGCCTCTCATCATCATGGCGGCGGCGTCCGAGGAGGATATTTACGCTTCATGGCGGCGTCGGGCCCTCACGATCGGATCGCTGATGGCCGTGTTCGGCGTGGCGTTCATCGCGCTCTCCATTTTGCTTGGAATGCAGTTGCGGCGGCGCATGCGGGCTGAATCGGCGCTGGAATTGCTCGCGAGAACGGACGGCCTGACCGGGCTGAACAACCGCCGCAGTCTTGGCGAAATACTCGAACTCGAGTGGCGTCGCGCGAAGCGCTCGCAGAGTGTGCTGTCGCTGCTGTTCGTCGATATCGATCGATTCAAGGCTTACAACGACACCTACGGCCATCAGGCCGGCGACGATACCCTGGCGGCCGTCGCGCGCTGCATTGCCGACAACATCCGGCGTCCGGCTGACAGCGCAGCACGCTATGGGGGAGAGGAGTTTATTGTCGTGCTTCCCGATACATCGGCGCTCGGCGCTTCGCTGATCGCGGAGAAGATCCGCTCCGCTATTTGCGCGTGCCATATCGAGCACGCGGGCAGCGAGTTTGGATGCGTGACGGCCAGTATTGGCACGGTGAGCCGTGAACCGCAGATGGACGACGATCTGACTACGGTGATCAAAGCTGCGGATGAAGCCTTGTACTACGCGAAGGCGACCGGCCGGAACAAGGTGTCGACCGCTGAGTCTGAATCTGAGTCAGAGGCGTGATGCGTTTGATTATGACCACGGTTTATTCAGCCGCGGTTCCGGCGCATCGGGGTGCGGGAACAAAGCGCGCATTGCCGGTCATCTCCGCCCCACTCAGGCTTGCATAGGCACGCTTGCCAACGCGATCCTATCGGGCTTCGCAAGCTGGTCTTCGACGCGCTGAGGTTCGGCGGACACACGCCGCATGACCTGGCGACCGCGTTCGTTTTGAACACGCGGCTCGCGGAGACCGGATCGATGAAGCCATGACGGCCATGGATACCCGTCCGCGTCAGTTGCATTAGTAGGTAATATTTATTTAAGTTTGTGGAACATTTGAGGTTCACACGAAGGGCACCACGTCGGGTCGGAATCTTCCCGTTTCACGGCTTCTTTTTCGCACCGCTGCATGAGGATCTTGACGTCGAGCCGAACTCTGTCGTCTACCTTGGGCAAGTCGATGCGACGGCGGTCGAGCGCAAGGATGGTGAGCTGCGCGCAGGCCCCGTCATTCCTTTGATCGATCAGGCAGCGACAGGCTTCAGCGGTGGCACGTGGGACATCTCGGTATGAGACCGTTTCGACGACGACATCTCCGAATTCCGCAAAGACTTTCCGGCGTTGCACGATGCGCCGATCGAACGCGAAGTGCTGCCGGCGTGGGACAAGGAGAAGGCGACGCAGTGGTGGTCCGCGCACTGAAGCGTAAGCCCGTGGTGTCCGGCTGTTGCTCGCCATCGGGAAATCGTCGAGAAGTCGTCGAGAAGTCGACGCCAAAAAACGACGGGCGGTGAATCATTCGAAACGTTGTTCAATAACGCCCGAAGTTAACGGCCGACGGGCCAGCGATGTCGCGCATCGACCCGACCAACACGTTCACGGTACCGCTGAGTGGTGTGCTCATTTCCTGTATAACGTGATGCGAACGCGTCGTGCGTTGCGGCCCATGCAATGAAGTTTGACAACATGACGGCATTCAGATCCTGAGAGATATCGACATCCGGGGCGAAGCCTGTCAAAGTCGCTTCGCCGCGCACTTGGGGTGACCTCTTGCGGAAGCCGCCGGCATCACGTGTCCCGGCCAGGCACACTGTCGGAAACCAATAGCCGGTAAACTAAGTCAGGCATCGGGCTCGCTATGCGGCTCGTGCAGCCGAATCCAATGTTGAGTGTTCGGAACGCGCGTTCAGGCACAGCCAGGAAATTCTTGTCAGGAGCACGAAATGAACGAAATAACCCCACGTCAACCAATCGATATTGCCCGCATTCTATTCGTTATTGTCATCCTGTCCGCGTTGACAATCGGCAGCCTCTATATATTGCGGCCGTTTATTCCTGGGCTCATTTGGGCGACCACTATTGTGGTTGCCACCTGGCCCGTGATGCTGGCCGTGCAGCGCCGCGTCGGCAATCGCCGATGGATAGCAACCGTGGTGATGCTGATCATCCTGCTGGTCGTGATTGCATTGCCGCTGTATGAGGCCATCTCAACACTGGCCTTGCACGCGGCCGACATCATGGGAACCATCAAGCTCTTGCCCAGCTATGCGCTGCCGCCGCCGCCCAGCTGGGTCGGCGAGATCCCGCTGGCCGGACAGCGTGTCGCGCATGAATGGCAGACCCTGTCCGACGCCGGGCCGGGCGGCATTCTGGCGAAGCTGGAACCGTATTTGACGATCGTCGCGCGCTGGATGCTCGGTCATGCGGCGGCTGTGGGCGTGTTCGTGATTCACATGTTCGTCACGATCATTATCGCGGGCATTCTCTATAGCCAGGGTGAAGCAGCGGGCCGCTTCGTCACGCGCTTCGCAACCCGGCTGGCAGCTCAGCGCGGCGCGGCAGCGGTCAAGCTTGCGGGACTGGCGATTCGTGCGGTCGCGCTCGGGATTGTCGTGACAGCAGTGGCACAGTCCGCGCTGGGCGGGCTCGGCCTGTGGATCGCAGGCGTCCCCGCCGCCGGCATACTGACCGCGGTGATGCTGATGTTGTGCCTGGCGCAGATCGGCCCGTTGCTGCCTTTGCTCGGCGGCGTAGCGTGGCTGTTTATGCATGACGCAACCGTAGCCGCGATCCTGCTGCTGATCTGGTCAGTTGCGGTCGCCATGCTCGACAGTCTGCTGCGGCCGGTTCTGATCAGGCGTGGGGTAAATCTCTCGATGCTGTTGATCCTGGCCGGCGTGTTGGGCGGCATGTTCGCGTTCGGGATAGTAGGGCTGTTCGTCGGTCCGGTGATCCTGGCGGTGGCGTCGACGCTCCTGGAAGCGTGGATGAACGAACCTCCGCCCGTGGTCGTTGTCGACGTTGCGGAAGCTAACCGAGTGACGACGTCGGAAAATCCGAAGAACTTCTCCTAACGCAGCAGTCGCATGAGGGTCCTTCCCGCTGCGATGTGCCGGTTCATGGCTAGTAGCGTCCGCTATCCGCCGTGAACCCGACCCACCTCGTAACAGCGTGTCTCTACGCGATCATCGCGGGTGTCCGAGCCGCGCTTTCGTTGCGTGTATTTCGGCTTGCAGTTCATCTATGCGTTGCAACAACGACAGCGCCAGCGCAAGACCTCGCTGGTCGAGTTCGAAATCGTCGCGCAGCCGTCGTGCCGTCTTCACGGTCACGACGTAACGCAACTGAAACATGCGCATGGGTGTGCCGGTGTCCACCGGCTTGATGACGTCGGTATCAATGAGGTCTTCAATTTCTTCAATCGATAACCCCGAGACCTCCGCCAGATATTCAACCTGGCAAACGTCCACGTCGTTAAGCCAGACCGACTCGCTCAATGGTGTGCTCATGGCTTTGCTCCTTACGCGAAATGTTTGCGCGGGTTGAAGTTCGATGCCGCCGCCAGTTGTTCCAGCAACTCATGTTCATGAGCGCTTACCGTCTTCGGCACTTCTATCCTGACCACGGCATACAGCGCCCCGACGTTGCCATCGGCCGATGCCAGTCCGCGTTTGGCGAGCCGCAATTTTTGCCCGGCGGTCGTACCAGGTTTCACGTTGAGTTCCACTGTGCCAGCAAGTGTGGGTACGTGGACGCTCGCCCCCAACACGGCTTCCCAGGGCGCAAGCGGCAGGTCCAGATACAGGTCGCGGCCATCGGGCCGATAGAGGGGATGCGGCTGCAATACAAGCGACACATACAGGTCGCCGGGCCGTCCGCCATTGAACCCCGGGCCGCCCTTGCCGGCTAATCGCAGGCGCTGACCGTTCGCCGCCGATTTGGGAATGGTGATTCGAAAGGTCCGCGGCACGCGATGCGCGAGGCCATTCGCGTCGTACTCGGGAAGCTCCGCGCTCAGCTCGATCTCGTCTCCGCGATGGATCTGCTCAAGCGTTACCGGCGCGGCGATCTCGTAGTCCTGCCCGGGCATCGGAAAGCTTTGCCTGCGATGACCACCCCCGCTGCTACCGCCGCCGCTGCGGCCAAAAGCTGAGAAAAGATCGGCGAGGTCGACGTCGTCGAGACCGGCTTCTCCCGTATGGAAATGCTGCTGCCAGTCGGGTGGCGGCGTGAACGATTCGCCGGCCGGATGTTTGCCGAGGTTGTCGTAAGCTTCGCGTTTTTCCGGGTTCTTCAGCGTCGCATACGCTTCGGCGACGTCCTTGAATTTCGCTTCGCTTTCCGGGTCGGCCGAGACATCGGGATGATATTTGTGCGCGAGCTTGCGGTAGGCCTTCTTGATATCCGCGAGTGTCGCGGTGCGATCGACTCCCAAGGCTTCGTAATAGTCCTTGAATTTCATTTGAGCCCTAAAAGAAAAGTAGAACGGGTTTTCGTCTGAGCTGAGGCGTCGCGACGGCGGGTATCGCGTTTGCTGGGTTTCGTCGGCCTGGATACACCAATCAGTCGCGTCGTTAGATGAGTGTAGGTCAATGCGGCGCAGGACGGGAAGTGGCTAACAAGGAGCCACCCTCGGCCAGCAGCACGTGACTATGAGCAATTCGCGCACCCACGCCGGCACAACAGCGCAACGTCAGATCGAGGTGATCACCATGCCCACCGAGATCACCAGCATGACCGCCGTCGCCATCCAGCCCAGCGCCCGCAACCAGCCCTTGGCCGCAAACTTTCCCATGATGTCCGGGCGGCACACTATTTTCATCATCACGAACATCACCGGCACGGCGACTACCCCGTTGAGCACGGCGCTCCAGTAGAGCGCCTTGATCGGGTTGATCGACGTGAAATTGATGATCATGCCGATCAGCGTTGCCACTGCGATGGTGGCGTAAAAAGCCTTCGCTTCCTGCATCTTGCGGGTGAAGCCCACTGGCCAGTCCCGTGCTTCGCCGATCGCATACGCCGCAGATCCGGCCAGGACAGGCACGGCCAGCAGGCCGGTTCCGATCAGCCCGACCGTGAAGAACAATGCGGCGAACGGGCCGGCTATAGGCCTCAAAGCCTGGGCCGCCTGCGCTGACGTTTCAATGTCAACGATACCGCCTGCGTGGAGGGTTGCCGCCGTGGTCGCCAGGATGGCAAGCGCGACCAGGTTGGACAATCCCATGCCGGTAAGCGTGTCGACCTCGATACGATGCAGCGCCTTGGGACCTTGTTCGGGTGAGTCGAATAGATCGAGTCGCCGCGGGTGCACGCGCATGTCCTCGACTTCCTCATCGGATTGCCAGAAGAACAGGTAGGGGCTGATCGTGGTGCCAAAGACCGCTACGACCGCAGTGAGATACGCCGATGTCCAGACCGGACGTGGCAACAACAGGTTGCTGGCGAGGAGGCTCCAATTGACGTGCGCCACCGCCAGCACGGCGAAATACGCAAACAAGGACAGCGTGAACCACTTCAGCACAGCCACGTAGCGCGTGTATTGCAGCAAGAGCTGCATCGAGACGCAAATCACCGAGAACAGCAGCACGTAAAGCCACTTGGGACCGGGCAGTAATAGCGCAAGGGCATCCGCCATGGCCCCCAGGTCCGCGCCCAGATTGACTATATTCGCAATCAGCAGGAGCGCCACGATCCACTGCAGCAGCCATGTCGAATAGTGCATACGGAGCACGCCTGCAATGCCGTGTCCCGTCGTGCGTCCGATGCGTGCGCTGATCATCTGGATGGCGACCATCAGGGGGTAGCTGAACAACAGCGTCCATGACAGTCCATAGCCGAAGGCCGCGCCCACCTGACTGTAGGTGGCGATGCCGCTGGGGTCGTCGTCGGAGGCACCGGTGATCAGGCCTGGCCCCAGCACGCCGAGCAAATGGGGCTTGGTCGGGCCGATCACCGGATCGCGGTCCTCTGCATCGTATTCCTGGGAGGGCTCATCCATGATGGCTGGTGGTGTCAGAAGGAGGGGACGGGGGCGGGCCCGCAGGGCCGGGTCGGTTCAGGGCGCGGTTTTTTCGAAGGTCTGTCGGCGGCGATGCTTCCTGCGGAAAGCTCCACGATCTCCGACGTGATCTCCTCTTGCCTCAGCCGGCGAAAGTCGCCGGTCAATGCTTCGAGCTTGTCATGCACGTTCGTGCGTGCAGCGATCATCGCCCTCATGCGGGCTTCGTTTTCTGCGGCGAACGACAGCATGATGGCCTCGCAAAGCTGCGCGAAGATGTATTCCTCCGCAAGCTGCGATAACAGGCGCTGCGGTGGGAGATTGATGAGCGGCGGATTGCGGCGCGCGGTCGCGGGCGACGTAGCCGATGTCGTTACCGATGACGTTACCGAGAAGCGCCCATAGTCGAACGGTAGCAGGATCTGCTCCACGATCTGGACGGTGGCCGTCGGGTTCGGCGTTGCGTGGATCACGCTCACGCGAGTCGTTTGCCCGGCGATCAGGCGCTGGAACAAAACGCCGGTGAGGCGATCGGCGAGTGCAGGCACTTCGTCGGCGTGGGTGATCATGGGCGCCGACCAACCGATATTCAGCCCGCGTTCCGTCGCCGCCACGATGCCGCGGTCGCCGAGCAACAGGTATTCCGTCGATGAAGACTGAGCGTGAGCGGTAGCCGATGCCAGCGCTGCATCGATCACATGCTCGTTGAACGTGCCGACAAACCCCTGTTCCGCGCACAGGACGATTACGACGGCCGCATCCTGTTTTGCATCCCGATCCGGGGCCGCGGTTTCGTGCGAGGTGTGATCGTCGATCAGTAGCAGCGCGTCGCCAATCGCCGCGCTGACTATCCGAGCGCAGGCCCGAATGCCATCCAGACGGCTGCGCGCTTCACGCGAGCGGGCTGCAGCGATACCACGCATTGCACCGACCACGGATTCAAGCCCGTGTACGCCATTCATGCGCGCCTGTACTTCGCTGAGTTTGTTGCTCATGTCGAAGTGGCCTCGGGCTTGGTTTCCTGCTTGACCTCTGCCGCAGGCGCCGCGCTTATTTGTACTGCAAGATCGCGTACGGCCGCTACCAGGCCGGTCAGCGCGGCTTCATCTAGCGTCCCTGTGGCAACGAGCGCAGCGCTCGCCGCAGGGCCGCCGTGCGCATCCAAATGTCCTGCAAGACGGGTGCGAACCGTCGCAATACAGCTGACCGGCTCCGCGTCAAACACGCCGTCAGCGAGCGCAGCCAGCAGCGCGATTTCATCGACGGGGCGCAGTGGCGCAAATCGCGGCTGCGTGATCAATGCGCGAATGCGCTCGCCGCGGACCACTTGCGTTTTGACTCTTGGCTCCATCGCCCCACCAAAACGCGTGAACATTTCAAGCTCAAGGAACTGCGAATAATCTAACCTCAGGCGCCCGGACACCTTGCGCAGTGCGGGCAATTGCGCCTTGCCGCCCACCCGGCTCACGCTCAGGCCGACGTCCACGGCGGGGCGCTGGTTGGCGGCGAACAGCGCGGCGTCGAGCATGATCTGCCCATCGGTAATCGAGATCAGGTTGGTCGGAATGTAAGCGGATAAATTGCCTGCATCGGTCTCCGCGACTGGCAACGCGGTGAGCGATCCGCCGCCCAGTTCCTTGGACAATTTCGCCGCGCGTTCCAGCAACCGCGCATGCAGGTAGAAGATATCGCCGGGATACGCTTCGCGGCCGGGCGGTTCGCGCGTGAGCAGGGATAGCTCGCGGTGCGTCGCGGCATGCTTGCTCAGGTCGTCGATCACGATAAGCGCATGTTGCCCACGGTCACGAAAATATTCGGCGATGGACATACCGCTGAACGGCGCAATCCATTGCAAACCGGGGGAAGCTGCGGCCGACGCGACCACGAAGACGCATCGCTCGGGCGCGCCGTGGCGGCGTACGGCGTCGATGACACGCTGCACGGCGGTAGCACGCTGACCTATAGCCACATACACGCAGATCATGTCGGTGTGCTTCTGGTTCACGATCGTGTCGATGGCAA
>Ga0105856_1001030_pt1 | contig 12492 bp, 9 predicted proteins | sample OrgsoiDNA_201060_FD_89681 | JGI IMG/M metagenome (GOLD analysis project Ga0105856, IMG submission 89681) | Permafrost soil microbial communities from the Arctic, to analyse light accelerated degradation of dissolved organic matter (DOM) -... | ecosystem: Environmental > Terrestrial > Soil >...
AGCGTGATCGCCGCGAGCACCGCGGAGAAGAACATCTGCACCGACTGTGTGACGATCACGACGCGGCGGTTGTCGAATCGGTCGGTGACGACGCCGGCCAGCAGGCCGAGCACCGTGAACGGGCCGAAGCGGCAGACGGAGAGCAGGCCGACCGCGAGCCCGCGCGAGTGCGGCTCGAGCACCACGACGAGCCACGCCATCGCGATGTTCTGCATCCACGTCCCGGCGACGGACGTCAGTTGTCCGAAGAAGAAGAGGCGGTAGTTGCGGTGGCGCTGGAGTGACGCGAAAGTGCGGGCGGACGCGAGCCTGAGCAGCGTCAAAGGGTGCGTGCCTCCAGCAGCCTTTCGAGCGCCGGGAGCGCGGCTTCCAGGGCGTCGCGCTCCTCGTTCGTCAGCTCCTTCAAGTGCTCGACGAGCCATGCAGTGCGGCGCTTGCGGACATTCACGAGCACGCGCTCGCCGGCCCCGGTCAGCGTCAGCCCGATGCGGCGCCGGTCGGTTGCGCGGGTGCGCTCGATCATGTGCGCGATCTCGAGCCTCGCGATGTGGCCCGACATGCCGGGTGCCGAGATGCCCTCGTGCTCAGCGAGCTCCGAGGCGGTGATGCCCGGGTGCTTCTTGATCTGGATCAGCAGCGAGACCTGGCCGCCTGTGACGCCGAGCGAGTGGATCTCACGCCGGAGCTCGCGCGCGATCCGCAAGAGCACCGGCCGGAGCTGGTTCGCAAGAGTCGCGGATTCGTTCGTCACGGTAATTATTAACCTCATTAACTATAGCAAACCGCTCGTCCCTCTAGATCTGCCAGACACCGCCCTCGACGAGGGTCACCCGGCGTCCTTTCTGCGTGACGCCGATCGCCTCCAGGTCGTCGGTGCCGATCATCACGTCGATGTGCGTCTTCGACTTGTTGACGCCGTAGCGCTTCCGCCCGATCGGCACGGTGCGTGTCTTCGCGAAGCCGGAGCCGAACGCCATGTGGGCGGCGGCGTTCTCGTCGAGCAGGCCGTTGTAGTAGATGAGGCCGGTCTGGCCGATACGTGACGAGGAGTCGACGAGCGCGATCTCGCCGAGCCGCTCGGAATTCGGGATCGCGGCGAGGTAGCGCGAGAGCCAGTCGCGGTCGGTTTGGCGCTTCGCCTTGAGGCGCACGAGGCGGCCGCCTCGGAACTCGCCGGAGAGGTTCTCGATCACGCGACCGCCGAAGCTGCGCGGACGCGAGCAGCGGAAGGTGCCCTCGGTCGCGGCGGCTTCGGGGGAGATGAAGCACTCCTCGGTGGGGACGTTCATCGCGATCTGTCGTCCCCAATGGTCCTCCTCGCCGCCGCCGCGCCACATCGAGTACGGCGCGATCCTGAGGCGCAGGTCTGTGCCGCGGTCACGCACCTCGAGCTCGGCCAGGTCGAGCTTCGTCAGGCGCCTGGCGCGCCGGCGCAGCGTCGCGAGGTGGTCGGTCCAGCCTTTGTGGCCGGGCGGGTCGCCGGGGCCGATGCGGCAGAACGAGAGCAGGTCCTGCGCGAGCCGCCGCTGCGCCTTCGCCGAGTCCATCCCGGGAAAGACGCGGGCGGCCCAGTCCTCGGTCGGCCACGCACAGATCGTGCCGCGCAGGCGTCCCTCGCGGCGGATGCGCGCCATCTCCGCGCCGGCGGCGAGCCGCTTCGAGTCCTCTGCGACCCGCTCCGGCGGCAGGTCGGCGAGCACGCCGAGCTCGTGCTCACCGATCACGTGGATGACCGCGACATCCTCGTTCCCGAGCGCGCGCGTGCTCTCGCGCTGCCACGTCGTGCGCCGCCCGAGCGCCGCGTTGGAGCCGTGGCGGATGCGCGCCGCGTAGATGCGACTGTCGTCGTACGCCACGTCGACGGCGGCCGCACCGGCGCGGTAAGCGGCCTCCGCGACGGCGACCGCAAGCTCGCGGTGCGCAAGCCCGACCCGCGCGAGGAGCGTGTCGCCCCGGCGGAGAGACACGCAGCTGCGCACGAGCAGCTCGGCGTAGCGGCTGAGCTCCTTCGGCTTCATCGGCTGCGGCTGCATTCGCGGGGACCGTAATGGGTACGGTCCGTCCATGCCGAATCCCCTGGATTCGCTGCGCGCCCTCGGCGAGCAGCTGCGCACGCAGATCGGCGAGGAGCTCGACATCGATTCGCTGCGCCGCCAGGAGCCCGCCCGGCCGCTCGAGGACCTGCTCACGGAGCTCGAATCCCTGCCCGGGCTCGAGTCGGTGAAGGAGCAGGTGCGCGCGCTCGTCGCGTTCCTGCGCGTGCAGGCGCGGCGCAAGGAAGCGGGGCTCCCGGAGGTGGCGACGACGCAGCACCTCGTCTTCCTCGGCAACCCCGGCACCGGCAAGACGACGGTCGCGCGGCTGCTCGCGCAGATGTATCGCTCGATGGGCCTGCTGAAGCGCGGGCAGCTCGTCGAGGTCGACCGCGCCGGCCTCGTGGGACAGTACGTCGGCCTGACCGCGATCAAGACCGAACGCGTCGTGCGCAAGGCACTCGACGGTGTGCTCTTCGTCGACGAGGCGTACGCGCTCGCCCGCGAAGGCGAGCGGCTCGACTTCGGCGACGAGGCGATCGAGACGCTTCTGAAGCGCATGGAGGACAACCGGCACCGCCTCGTCGTGATCGTCGCCGGCTACCCGCGCCTGATGCGCCGGTTCCTCGAGTCGAACCCCGGCCTGCGCTCGCGCTTCTCGCGCGAGATCGAGTTTCCCGACTACTCGACCGGCGAGCTGGTGGAGATCTTCGGGCGCTTTGCCTCGGAGGCGCAGTACACCCTCGGCGAGGGGACGCCGGACGCGTTGCGATCGATCTTCGCCGGCGCCGGGCGCGACGACTCGTTCGGCAACGCGCGCTTTGCGCGCACGCTGTTCGAGCAGGCGCTGAACGCGCAGGCGCTGCGGCTCGGCGAGGGCGACGTCGAGCGTCTCTCGGAGGACGAGCTCAAGTGCCTGACGCGGGCCGACCTGCTCGCGGGCGCCCGCACGCTCGGCGAGGAGCCGCTCGCTCCTCGTACCGCCTGGTTCGGCCGGCGCCGCTGAGTACGCTCATCGCGTGGAGCCGCTGAACGTTTGGGACTACGAGGCGCTCGCCGCTGAGCACCTCGAGCCGGGGGCGCACGGCTACTACGCCGGCGGGGCCGGCGACGAGCAGACCCTGCGCGACAACGTCGAGGCGTACCGACGCTGGATCTTGCGGCCGCGAATGCTCATCGACGTCGAAGGATGCACGACCGCCACGACCGTGCTCGGGCAGGAGATCTCGATGCCGCTCCTCGTGGCGCCGGTCGCGTTCCAGCGTGTCGCGCACCGAGACGGCGAGGTGGGGATGGCGCGCGCGGCGCTCGGCGCCTACACGATCGTGTGTTACTCGACGCTCGCCACCTCGACGCCGGCCGAGGTCGCGGCGACGGGCGCGAAGCGGTGGTTCCAGCTCTACGTGCTCCGCGACGAGGGCGTCACGCACGAGCTGATCGCGCAGGCGCGCGAGTGCGGCTTCGGTGCGCTCGTGCTCACGATCGACGCCCCGGTGCGGGGCAATCGCGAACGCGACCTGCGCACGGCGTTCACCGTGCCGCCGGACCTGCCGGTCGCGTCATTTCGCCGCGGCGGCATCACGCCGCGGGAGGTGTTCGACATGATCAGCCCGTCGCTGACGTGGCCCGACCTGGAGCGGATCGCCGGCGAGGCGAAGCTCCCGCTGCTCGTGAAGGGTGTGCTCACCGCGGAGGACGCGCGGCTCGCCTGCGAGCACGGTGCGGCGGGGATCGTCGTCTCGAATCACGGCGGCCGGCAGCTCGACGGCGTGGCGGCGACGATCGACGCACTGCCCGAGGTGGTCGAGGCGGTGGACGGACGCCTGGAGGTGCTCGTCGACGGCGGCATCCGGCGAGGCGGTGACGTCGTGAAGGCGCTCGCTCTCGGCGCGCGGGCGGTGCTCGCGGGGCGCGCGCCGCTCTGGGGCCTCGTCGTCGGCGGCGAGGCGGGCGCACGGCATGTCCTCGAGCTGCTGCGCGAGGAGATCCGGCTCTCGCTCCAGCTCGCCGGCTGCACGTCGCCCGCGGATGTAACCCGCGGGCATGTATCCCGTCGTCTTGTCCAGACAGCCGGCCCGACTACGCTGGAGGGATGAGAGGGGTCGCCGTTCTCGTCGCCGTGGTCGCGGTGCTCGCGGTTGCGCCGGGGCCGGCTCCTGCCGGTACGCCGCCCGGCTGCGGCCTCCCGGCGAAGGGGCCGTTGTGGGTCGACTACGCCGGGCACGACGCGCCGATCACGCCGAGGCCGGGCCTCGTGCTCGCGGTCTCCTCCGGCACCGAGGTGCCCACGGCGATGCGTCAGGCGGGGGCGGCGACGATCTTCTTCGACCTGCACTTGAACGACCGCGTCGGCACGACTTCGACTCCCGCCGACCCGGCCACGATCGCCGCGAAGGCGCAGAAGGACTTCGACTTCGCCGTGCAGGTGACCGGCTGCGCCACACCTCTGATCGCCGAGAACGAGCTCTTCGGCGCGCAGACGCCGACCCCCTGGAGCACGACGAACGCGCAGTACCGCGCGAACGTGCTCAGTCTCCTGCGAGCGCTGAACGCTCTTGGCGCCACCACCGCGCTGACGATCGCCAACCCGCCCTACACCGGCGGCGACGCGGCCGACTGGTGGCGCGAGGCGGCCCAGACCTCGATCCTCGTGCGCCAGGTGTACTTCACCTCCCCGGGCCCGAAGGCGCTCTACGCGCTCGGCCCGCAGCGTGGGAGCCGCGCGATGCGTCGCGGGCTGCGGGGTCTCGTTGCGCACTTCGGCGCGATCGGGATCCCCGCGGGCCGCGTTGCGCTCGAGTTGCAGTTCCAGTCCGCCCCGGGGCAGGGCGGCCGCCAGGGGCTCCAGCCGTCATCGGCCTGGCTCGAGATCGTCAAGCTCGAGGCGCTCGCCGCGCAGCAGGTCGCCGCCGATACGCACATCGAGGGTGTGTGGTCGTGGGGCTGGCCGAGCTTCTCGGTCGCGGGCGTCGATCCCGACAAACCGGCCGCGGCCTGCGTCTACCTCTGGGCGCGCGACCCGGCGCTCTGCGACGGCCCGGCGCTCGCCGGCGCCGGCTTCGACGCGTCCCGCACCGAGGGCCAGATCGCGCTCCCGGCGGGCGTGCGCTGCACACTCGGCGACCAGCGGATCACGAAGGACGAGGTCGCGCGCGCGGCCGCGATCACCGGCGATCGCGAGGCGGCCGCGAGCGCCCTCCTTCAGCGGGCCGCCCTGCGCGCGGAAGGGGGCGTGGATCCCGAGACGGTGCTGGCCGCGGAGCGGTGGATCGTCCGCGACCGCTTCGGGGGGAGCGTCGCGCGCTACCGCGCCGCGCTGAGTGATGCGCACGTCACGCTCGCCGATGCGCGCTCGATCGTCGCCGACCGGCTTGCGCGCGGAGGCGTCCAGGAGAGGTTCCGGCCGCGGCCGCCAACGGACGCGCAGGTCGCCGCGTTCGTCTCCACCTACGCGGCAACGAACGTCAGGCTCGTCGCGGTCGATCCCGAGGCGCCCTGGCTCGGCGACGCGGTCCGCGGGTTCGCCGTCGAGACGCTCGCACCGAACGAGGTCTTCGCGCTCCCCACGGGACGCCGCGCGCAGATCGACACCGTCGACGGTCGCTTCGCCGTGTCGCCGCTCGGGCCGTCCCTGCCCCTCTTCGCGCTGGCGCCCGCCCGTGCGCGCGACGTGGCGCGGGGGGTGCTCGGCCGCTTTGCGAAGGACGCCGTCTACCAGCAGTGGCTTCGCACCAGGGAGGGCAGTCTGCTCGGGGACGCCGTGTGCGCGCGAGACGACCTGCCCGCCGAGGGCGGCGTCGACCTGACTGCCTGGGTGCCGTTCCTCGGCGGCTGAGTCAGGCCGTGTCGGAACGGGCCAGCACGCCGACCACGAGCGCAGCGAGCGCGGACGGGTCGAACGGCTTCGTCACGTAGGCGAGCGCGCCGAGCTCGTGGGCGCGCGCTTCGTCGGCGGCCGCTGTCTCGCCGCTCAAGAAGATCACCGGGATGCGGCGGGTCCGCTCGTGTCGGTTCAGCGCCTCCGCCAGCTGGAAACCGTCGAGCCCGGGCATCATCACGTCGGTCACGACGAGATCCGGGTTTTCGAAGCGCGCCCGCGCGAGGCCGTCATGGCCATCTGCTGCTTCGAGGACGCGGAGGCCCTCGAGCTGGAGGTTGATCGCGCAGAGCAGCCGAGTCGCGGGGTCGTCGTCGACGATCAGTACGCACAGCGGGGTCCCGGCCCTGTCGGGACTTCCACCGGGGGTCTCCATCTCCGATCCTCCTGGGTCTCGAGCGTGATCGTCGAGGGTGGTGCTGGGCTCGACGGCTGCTCCGACCTGCTCTGCTGAGGGCGGTTCGTTTCGCGAGTCGGCTGCTTCGGCCTCGCGAGATGGGTCGCTGCGCCGGTTCGTTGCGGCACCGCGCTGGAATACTAACCCGTCCGACAGGTATTCTTCAAGTGTTTCCTGGCCGGCGAGTTAGAGACTGGTTACGAAGCATGGTGGAGAACGAGATTCAGCACCTGCGTGTCCTGATCGCGAACGAGCGCCGCGATCGTCTCGCGCTGCTCGCCCAGGTCGTCAGTGGGCTTGGGCACGAGGTGATCGCGCGCGAGGTCGACGTCAGGGAGGTCGGCGCCGTGACTGCGCGGGAACGGCCCGACGTCGCCCTGGTCGGGCTCGGCCTCTCTTCCGAGCACGCCCTGACGCTGATTGCGGAGATCGTCCATGAGGCCTCCTGCCCCGTGATCGCTCTGCTGTCGGCGAAGGATCCCGCCTACGTCCGCGAGGCGGCGAAGCGCGGAGTCTTCGCCTATATCGTCGACACCACTCCGGAGGAGCTCCAGAGCGCGATCGACGTCACCCTTCAGCGCTTCACCGAGTATCACAACCTTCAGGGCGCGTTCGGACGCAGGGCGGTGATCGAGCAGGCGAAGGGCATCCTGATGGCCCGCAACGCGATCGACGCCGAGCGCGCGTTCGAGCTGCTGCGCGAACACTCTCAGCACAACGGCCAGAGGCTCGCAGACGTGGCGACGTCGATCGTCGACAGCCACCTCTTGCTGGTGCCGTCCGCGTCCCAGCCACTCGCAGGCGGCTGAGCGCCGAGACGAGCGCCGTCAGCCTCGGGGAGCGGCGTCCCCGCGAGGTCGGTGCTACGCTCATGGGTAGACCCCTAACCATCGGGGCCAGGCAGTGTCCGCCCTCAGCAGAGCAGGTCGGAGTGCGCTGACCGACGCACGCCGTGGTCGGCAATGAAGCTCGGCTGAGGAAGGGACCAACGATGAAGTTATCCACGTACCGGCCGCGCGCAACCGGCTGGCGTTCCAGCGCGACCGCGGCGATCGGGCTGTTCTCGCTTGCGTTGCTCGCAGGTTTGGCGCTCGGTGGTAGCGCGGGGGCGGCGCCGGCGGCCGTTCCGCTTGCAACCGCCGATTCGTTCGCGATCCTCGCGGGCGCAGGAATCACCAACACGGGGCCGACCACGGTCACCGGTGACATCGGGACATTTCCGACCACGACGTTCACCGGTGGAGCGTCGCTGACCGTGAACGGGACGAACCACGCCGGCGACGGAGTCACGCAACAGGCCAAGACCGACCTGGTCACCGCCTACAACAACGCCGCCGGCCAGGGGCCGACCTCCCCGATCGCCGCGGACCTCGGCGGCCAGACGCTGACGGCGGGCGTCTACAACTCCGCCTCCTCGATCGGGCTCACCGGGGTTCTGACGCTGAACGGCGGCGGTGACCCGAACGCGGTCTTCGTCTTTCAGGCGGGCTCCGCGCTCACCACCGCATCGGGGAGCCAGGTCAACCTCATCAACGGGGCCCAGGCGTGCAACGTCTTCTGGCAGGTCACGAGCTCCGCGACGCTCGGCACCGGGTCGAGCTTCCGGGGAACGATCATCGCCTTGACCAGCATCACCCTCACCACGGGTGCAACCGTTGACGGGCGCGTGCTGGCCCGAAACGGCGCGGTGACTCTCGACACCAACACGATCACACGGTCGACGTGCGCGGCTCCGGCGGCCACTACGACTGCGGCGACGACCGCGGCCACCACGACAGCGGCCACGACGACGGCCACGACGACGGCCACGGCCACGACCACGGCCACGACGACCACGGCCACGACGACCACCGCCACGACGACGACCACGACCACGGCCACGCCCAAGCCGAAACCCAAGCCCAAGCCGAAGCCGAAGCCGAAGCCGAAGCCCAAGCCCAAGGCGGCGAAGCGCGTGGCGGCGATCAAGACAACGAACCGCGTGGCGGCGATCAAGAAGACCCTCGCCACCCCAAAGCCGAGGCCGGTCGTTCACACCGCCGGCTTCACCGGTTGAGCACCGTTTCGCAGGTGACCACGAGCGGGCGCCGCCGGCGCCCGCTCGCCGCGCTCATCGCGGCAATCGTGCTCGTTGCGCTGCCCGCCGCGTCCGCGACGGCCGGTGCCGGGACTGTGCATGCGAGACAGGAGATCGTTGCGCTGCTGCGCCCGCACGAGGCTCGCTCGCTGCCGAGGGCCCGGTCGGCGGGGCTCGGCCTCGTGCCGTCGATCACACCGATCACGGCGGGCCGCACCGTGCTGCCGCTCCTCGCGCGCCGCGGGCAATGGCTGAAGGTGAGGCTTCCGGGACGCCCGAACGGCCACACCGGCTGGATCAACCGTGTTGCGACGATCAGCTCGGTGACCGGTTGGCACATTGTCGTCGACCGCTCCCGCAAACAGGTGACCGTGTACCGGGCGGGTCGCCCGGTGCGCGTCTTTCGAGCGATCGTGGGCAAGCCTTCGACACCGACGCCGAGTGGCGAGTTCTTCGTCGAGGAGTCGATTGCCTTGCGGGCCGGCGATGTCGGCGCGCCGTTCGCGCTCGCATTGAGCGCGCGCTCCAACGTCTTGCAGGAGTTCGACGGAGGCCCGGGCCAGATCGCCCTCCACGGCCTCGCGAACGTCGGCGGAGTGCTCGGCACGGCGGTCTCCCACGGCTGCATTCGGCTCGCCGACGACACGATGCGCTGGCTCGCTGCGCGCATCGTCCCCGGCGTGCCGGTCACCATCTCGGGCTGAGGGCGCTCAGCGGCCGGCAGTGGTTGCTGAAGGGGCGTCGAGCGCGCGTGCCAGCTGCCGCCGTGAGTCGATCTCGAGCTTGCGGTAGACGCGGCTGAGGTGCACCTCGACCGTCTTCACGGTCACAAAGAGCGTCTGCGCGATCTCCTTGTTGCTCAGGCCGTCGGCCGCGAGTTGCGCGACTCGCCGCTCGCTTACGGTCACGGCGTCGAGCCCGCTGAACTGGACCGTCCGGCGGTGCGCGCCGGTGGCGGCGAGCTCGTCGTTTGCGCGTTCCACGAGCGGCGTCGCCCCGCACAGGTGCGCGAGGTCGATCCCCTCGCGCAGCTGCCGGCGGGCCTCGCTGCGCTGGTTCGCTCTCCGGAGCCCGGCGCCGAGCTCGACGAGCGCACGCGCGTGCTCGAGCCGCGCCGCAGAGCCCGCGAGCGCGTCGACGGCCTCGTGCAGGTGCGTCAGCCCGCGGGCTCCGCCCTCGACGAGACCGAGTGCGCGCAGCGCGGTGCCGATCGCGCGCGGCCCGCCCCACGCCTGCGCCAGCGAGAGCTCCGTCCCGGCCAGCTCGACTGCAGGTGCGCGCTCGCCCAGCGCGTGGAGCGCGAGCGCGGCGTCCGAGCGCCAGGCGTAGTTCGCCGGGTTCTCGAAGCCGATCGATTGCGCGGCTTGGCCACACGCCTCGAAGTCGGCGAGCGCCTCGCGTGCGCGTCGCTCTACCAGGTGGAAGTTTCCCCGGAGGGTGAGGAGAAAGATCTTCAGGGCCTCGGGCATGCGGGTGTCCGACGGGTCGATCAGGGTCACGAACTCCCGTGCGTCGTCGAGGTCTCCGGACTCGATCGCGATCCGCGCCGACCTGCCCGACGCGACGATTGCCGTCGTGTCCGCGGCCAGCATGCGCCCGAGCTCGAGCGCCTCGTTGACGTCTCTTCGCGCCGCGCGGAGGTCGCCGCACACGAGTGCGAGCAGAGCGCGAACGCTGATCAGGTGGCTGACGGCGACGGCGTCGCCGCGGCGGCGCCCGGCGGCGAGCGCTGCGCCGACCAGCTCGCTTGCCCGATCTGTCTCCTCTGCCACGATCAGCACTGCGGCCGCCGAGTACAGCGCGGCGTCGCGCATCTTGGCGAGCCGGCCGCTCGCGAGAGAACGCAGAGCCAGGTCGATCGCGAGCCGGCGGTCGCGACCCTGTCGCATCGCGTGTTCGCTCAGGACGGCGAGCAGCCGATCGCCTCCGATCGAGTCGGAGAGATCGCCCTCCCTGATCTCTGTGAGCCGCACGACCGCCGCCGGATAGAAGCGCGCCATGCCCCAGCTCGTCCCGATGAGCTCGCAGACGAGCTTCTCGCGAACTGTCGAGGGCAGTGGCGCGGCATCGTCGAGTGGGCGCCGCGCTGCTTCGACCGATTCCTCGAACCTCCCCGAGAGCCAGAGCGCTCGACTGTGGCGCAGCGCGAGCAGCGCCGCCTGCTCGGGATCGGTCGCTGAAGCGAGGGCGCTCCTGAAGTGCTCGACCGCAGCGGGATCGCCCGTCAGTTGCTCCGCATCGCCGAGCTCGGCCAACACGTCGCCGATCTCGGGAGCAGGCGGCGGTTCGGCGAGCGCGCGACGGAGATAGACCGCGGCGGTCTCGGGAGCGCCTTGCTCGTGCGCGCGCCGTGCCGCCTGGCGCAGCGTTTCCGTGATGAACGCGTCTGCCGCTGGCAGCACCAGGACCGAATGCCCTGCCGCTTGCTCGGGTGGTGCGCCGGAGGCGAGCAGCAGCTCGGCGGCGCGGCGGTGCGCGGCCATCCGCGCGCCGGTGCTCATCCCTTCGAGGACAGCCGTGCGGATGACAGGGTGGCTGAACTCGAGCGGGCTCTCACGCTGGAGGATGTCGGTGCGCACGAGCGCGCTTGCGGCATTCAGAGCTGCGGTTGCGTCGAGGTCGGCGAGCGTCGCCGCAAGCCGGAGCTCGGTTTGGTCGCCGAGGATCGCGGCGGCGTGCGCGAGTGCGACGGCCTCGGCCGGCAAGCGGGAAAGACGAAGCGACACGCCGCGTGAGACGGCTTCTCCGCCCAGTTCGAGTAGGTGCGGCGCCTGCTCGGCACTCGGCTCGATCCCGCGGCGCGCGACGCTCTCGAGCAGGGCCGTGAGGTAGAGCGGGTTCCCTCCCGATGCCCGCCGAAGAGCGGCGGCGAAAACCGGGTCGGGCTCGCCGCTGAGAAACACCTGCGCGAGCGTGCCGGTCGCTGCCAGGCCGAGCGCACCGGGGCGAATGACGGTCGCCAGCGGATCGCTGAGAATCTCCGTCACGAGGTCCGGCGCTCCGGCCTGCTCGGGCGGTCGCGTACCGAGGAGGAGCAGGAGCGGCAGTCCTTCGAGCCGGCGAGCGAGGTAGCCGAGCCAGCGAAGTGACGGTGCGTCCGCCCAGTGCAAGTCATCGACGACGACCAACGTCGGTTGTCGGAGCGCAAAGTTGGCGGCGAGCCAGTAGAGGCCGTGCAACATCGCGAACGACATCTCCGCCGTGGTCGCGTCCGCCTCGCCCGGCGTGACCGCGAAGAGCGGCGCCGCCAGCCCGGCCGCTCCGGAGAGCAGTTCCGCACGCGCGCCGGCCGATTCGCCGGCGAGCCGGTGCTCGAAGAGTTGCCGGACGATCCCGAAGGCGAAGTCACCTTCGAGCTCACCGGCGCGAGCCGTCAGCACGTCGAAGCCCGAGGCGAGCCTGCGCGCTTCCGCGAGCAGGCTCGTCTTTCCTATCCCGGCGCCGCCTTCGACGACGACGAGGTGGCCGTCGCCGCTCCGACACGCCTCGACCAGGGCTTGCAGGGCAGCCAGTTCTGCCTCGCGTTCCAGCAGCGGCCGTGCCGAGGGTGCACGTTCGCGGCGAAGTGGCACGTGTGTCGCACCGGCCGTTGCGTCGGCTCCTTCGAGTTCGAGCGCGAAGAGCCGCTCGGGCTGGTCGAAGCCGGCGAGCCGGCGTTCGCCGAGGTCATGCAGGACGCCTTCGACCGGGAGATCGTGCTGCACGAGGCTGCCGGTCGTGCTCGTGAGCAGGATCTGGCCGCCGCGGGCGGCCGCGCCGACGCGGGCCGCGTGATGCACGGCGACGCCGACATAGCCGTCGTCGCCGACCGCCGCCTCGCCCGTGTGGAGGCCCATGCGCACGCGCACGGTGACCGCTTCCGGCCACTCCTGCACGGCGAGCGCTCGCTGAGCCCGTGCTGCGGCGCTGAGTGCGGCGCCGGCGCTGCGAAAGACGGCGAAGAAGGCGTCGCCTTGCCGGTCGACTTCGATTCCTTCGTGCGCGGCGAGCGCGGAGCGGATCAGGCGGTTGTGGGTCTCGAGCAGGTCGCGGTACCGGTCGCGGCCGAGGTCTTTCAGCAGGCTTGTCGAGCCCTCGATGTCGGTGAAAAGGAGGGTGAGTGTTCCGG